>Ga0210395_10004091_pt1 | contig 11211 bp, 9 predicted proteins | sample IncBWH4OmetaG_FD_150861 | JGI IMG/M metagenome (GOLD analysis project Ga0210395, IMG submission 150861) | Forest soil microbial communities from Barre Woods Harvard Forest LTER site, Petersham, Massachusetts, United States - Inc-BW-H-4-O ...
ATGAAGTTTTTTTACAAGCGATTCAAGATTGTCTTTGTAGAAAACAGAGATGAGAGCAGATTTGATCTTTTTAAGTGACATGACCGGACTTATTTGGATAACAATTTTATTATTTCTTCTTCTATTACTCTTGGGAAATGCTGATGTTCTAGTTTGCGAACTTTCTCTGCAATTGTTTCGGGTGTATCTTCTGACGTAACTTCACAGGAATCCTGAAATACAATTTCTCCTTTATCGTATTCTTCATTTACCTTATGAATAGTGATACCTGTTTTTGAAACTCCAGATGCTTTGACGGCTTCATGTACATGTATTCCAAACATTCCTTTTCCTCCAAAATTTGGTAATAGAGCCGGATGTATGTTTAATATCGTTTCAGGAAATACTTTAACTAAATTCGAAGGAATAAGCCATAAAAAGCCAGCCAAAATAATCCACTGAATTCCGGCATTTCTTAGTTCATTGACGATTACATCTGAATCCTTAAATTCGGCTTTTGAGAAAATCCTGGTTGGGATACCAAACGATTCAGCACGTTTAAGTACAAAAGCATCTGGATTATTGGAAAGCAGGAGAGTCACCTCAATGTCCTTTTTGTCTTTGAAATGTTCAAAGATTCTATTAGCATTAGTCCCTGACCCTGAAGCAAATACGGCTATTTTTATAGGTGTTTTAACCCGCATGAATAAGCATTAAGCAGCAAATATAGTGATTTTTAGGGTTCAGGGAGTCAAATGTTGAAAAGAGAAAAATGAATCCATTTTGATAAAAAGACGTCAAATAAAACCAAAAATATTTCCGTTTAGAGAACAGCCATACTCATCACACCCGCAAACATTATGTATTTGCAAAGATCGCTGAGCTCCGTAAATTTTTTACTAGTATCTGCTTTTGCCAAGCGAATTAAAAACCATAGAAACATGGGTGCCGGACAAAGAAAAAAATACAGTGTCAGATTTTTACCTGTTGAGAATAAAGTAACAAACATAAAAATGAGGAATATAATGCTGATACCATACAAAAAGAATTTGGTTCTGCGTATGCCCCAGATAATGGGTAGCGTTTTACAACCGAACTCTTCATCTCCTTTTACATCTTCCATATCCTTAATAATTTCTCTTAATAAAGATATAAAGAAAGCAAAAATCGCATACAGCACCAGAAATTTCTGAAAAGAAGTATAGAGTATGGCGGGCATATATATAGCTATTCCGGTCAGTAATGATATTAAGATATTTCCTAACAAGGCTGTACGTTTTAGATGATTGGCATAGAACCACATTAGAATTGTGGTAATCACAACAATGGAGAATATTTTCCAACCGAGAAAAATGGAACAAAATGAAGCCAGCGTATTTAGAATAAAGTGCGAAAACATAGCAATTCTTCGATGCAGAACTTTACCTATAACAACCCGCTTGGGTTTATTAATGAGATCAATTTTTACATCATAATAATCGTTGATGATATAGCCTGCAGCAGCTACCATTACGGTGGAAAGAACCAGCAAGAAAAAACGCCAGTCCGACAATACTGTCTGAAAAGAATCATACCCTTTTCCGATAATAAAGTACCGGCACATGTACTGTGAAAAAGCTAAAATAAATAAATTAAGAGAACGTATAAGCTTTAAAAAAGCAAATACGGATGTCTTTATATGTATTTTAGAAGTAATCTTCATGAAAGAATTACCACTTTTCAGGATACCATTTAGCTTGTGCCCTCATTACTTTTTCGATTACATCTCTCACGGCACCACGTCCTCCGTTAAAAGGAGAAATATATCTGCATATTGGCTTAATATCTATAGATGCATCTGCTGGGCAAGTCGGATATCCAACCAGTTTCAGCATTTTATAATCAGGAATATCATCCCCCATATATAAAATGGATGATGAGTTTATCTGACGGTTTTTTGTATACTCATTAAAGAGTAGCAGTTTATCCTTTATGCCTAAAAAGACATCATCAATACCAAGAAATTCCAGACGTTTACGAACACCCTCTTGTTCTCCTCCACTAATAATAACAATATGAAATCCGGCTGCAAGAGCTTTTTCTATCGCATATCCGTCTTTAACAAAAAAGTTTCTTACCTGTTCTCCGTTTGCATATGCAATAACACTGCCGTCGGTTAGTACACCGTCAACATCAAATATAAATGTTGTAATGTCTTTAAATTCTGTCATGATTGATTATTGATGAGGCCTAAATTACCTGTTTTCCTAATGCTTTCGGTAATATCGGTATAAATTTTTTGTAATATAATTTCATTTTCAAGCAAGGTGTGATGTTTATCCAAGATTGTCTGATCATTCCGAATTGCAGGCCCGGTTTGAACGCTAAAAGGATGATTGGTGAATGCTTTTCGAATGGTTTCTTCAATTAATGGTTTCAGAATATGATAATTAATATTGTCTTTTTGAAGAAGTACTTCTGCTTTACCAATTAAGTGATTGATGAAATTGCTGGTAATAACTGCTGCCAGATGAAGAGTCATACGTTGTTTTTCATCTGTTTCGAAATATGGAGAACCAAGCAAATCAACAACTTTTTCAAGAATAGCTAATGCTGAATCAGATGATGCTTCAATCAATATTGGAATGTTGTTCCAATTCAGAGGTGCGGATTGGCTGAATGTCTGTAAAGGATAAAAGACAGAAATTGGTATATCAGAAAAGTTGCTTATTACTTTCTGTGATCCGGATGTGTGAGCGATAATGGAATCAGATGAATAGGTGTATTGATGAAAAACATCATTCAGTGCATCATCTTTCACACAGATCAATATTAAATCTGCTTTTGTTTGAGAAAGATTGTAATTGGAAAGGATTTGTATATCAGGGAATTCTTTTTTGAAATCAGATAAACGTATAGAATTTCTTCCATGTAAAAAAAGCGTGGCTGATTTATGTTCTGATAATCTTTTTATCAGGTGATAAGCCACATTTCCAGTACCGATAATAACCATTTTCATAATTGTAAAATTACGCAATGAAAATGGTACTGACCTCACGTAAAGGATAGGTTAAAATAAAAAAGGAGGAACATTCAAGTTCCTCCTTTTTTATTTTATAAAAGTGTTTTATTATTTAACTAAATCAGCAATAACGAATTTTTCATCGTGTTGTGTTATATCCAATCCCTGAGTTTCTTCTTCAGCAGTTACACGAAGAGGAGAAATTTTATCAGTAATGAATAGTAAGATATATGAACCTATTAAAGAATATCCAACGACAATACCTAAAGCAAGTAAATGCTTCATGAATAAAGGTGAAGCCATATCTACAAGCAAACCTTGTTCACCTTCAAGAACAACGCCATTTACAGCATGACTTGCAAATAAACCAGTCATTAACATACCAGTCATACCACCTACACCATGGCAAGGAAACACATCCAATGTATCATCTACTCTGCCACTTTTTGCAAGAAGAACGATGGCGAAGGTAGAAACTATACTAGCAACAGTACCGATGAAAAGAGCTTGAGAAATAGTTACAAAACCGGCAGCAGGCGTGATGGCAACAAGACCAACCACGGCACCTATAGAGAAGCCCATTGCAGATGGTTTTTTACCACGAGCAGCTTCAACAAATATCCAAGCAATACCTGCAGCAGCAGCAGCAACGTTCGTAGTTGCAAAAGCAGAAGCAGCAACAGAATTAGCACCAACAGCTGAACCAGCGTTGAAACCAAACCATCCAAACCAAAGTAAACCAGTACCAATCAGGATGTAAGGAACGTTATTGCCAGTTGGGTGACCAGCTTCTTTTCTTTTACCTAAGTAGATAGCACCAGCTAAAGCTGCACAACCAGCAGAAATGTGAACTACAGTACCACCTGCGAAATCAAGTACTCCCATTTTAAACAGGAAGCCATCAGGATGCCATGCCCAGTGAGCAATCGGAGCATAAATGAACAAACTGAATAAAATCATGAAAATGATATAGGATGTGAACCGAATTCTTTCAGAAAAAGAACCTGTGAAAAGAGCTGGTGTAATCACCGCAAATTTCAATTGGAAGAAAGCAAACAATACAAGAGGTATTGTTGGAGCTAAACTCCATGGCTTGCTTTCCAAAACGCCGTTGAACATGAAGAACGTTGCAGGATTACCTACAAAACCGCCTATTGTATCACCGAAAGCTAAGCTAAAACCTACTACTACCCATAGGATACTGATAATACCCATAGCAACAAAACTTTGCATCATGGTAGAAATCACATTTTTAGGGTTAACCATTCCTCCGTAGAAGAAAGCTAAACCAGGCGTCATAATTAATACGAAGGCGGCAGCGGCTAGCATCCAGGCAGTATCACCTGTGTCTAATCCTTCAGTTATAATAGATGTGGGTATACCCTGATTTAGTAGGGCTAGTACGCAAACTGCCAGAAGTACAATAATTGGTCCGAATTTTTTTAGCATAATACAAAGGGTTAGATTAACATAATGTAAGAATAATTGAATCTTATTTTTCAATTATACTTCAAAAATAGACTCATTTTATTAAAATCCAATACTTTTTTTAAATAATAACTTAAAAATGTAAGCTATTTTAGATAAAAGTAATGTTTTTTGATGAAATTGCCATTCAATTTAAACTTATAAAAATACAATTACGAACGTTTTTGTAAAGAATATCATTGATACTGTGTGAAATACTGGATTTTTACCAAACGTATAAGCTTGTTTTAAAAAAAAAGGCTGTTTTAAAAAAAAATACCCTGATAAATTCAATTATCAGGGTAAAAGATTAAGCTTAGATTGATTTTTGAGATTATTTTGCGCAAACATGCAAATAATCGGGAGCATTAGTCAGAATTCCAGCTTCACATAAGATTTTGGCAGTTGTGGCATATACAGATTGGGAAAGTTTTTCCCCGCATGACCATTTTATATGATTATACCAATCACGAGCATCTTCTTCTTTCAACTCATATGTTTTTGCAATTATTTGAGCAGGATCAGGCAGATTTTGAATATATGTAACGGCTTTTTGAAGAGCCCGGATCAAGCCGGACAGATCTTCTGTCGAATTCATTAACTGTTTATTAACTGTAAGAACGACAGATGGCCATGGTGTTGGACATTCTCCTATTCTCCTTAATTCCTTATTATAGACGTAAGGAGCCGTCATATTTTTTTCCCAAAGAAAATAATCAGATTCATCTTTAATTAAAGATTTCCTTGCGCCTTCAAGATTCTGGACAACAATCCATTCTGTATCTTTGATACTTAGATTTCTTTGAATCCGATCAACAATTGCCATTAGATGAGAGCCGGACCCCATTCTGCTGACTGCATATCGGATTTTCCCGCCAGCATCCGGATTTATGTGTGTTGAATGATAGCCAGTATGTATTCCCCAGATCAACGGAGAATCAACATATATAGAATGAATAAGAGATGGATTTCCTTTCGCTATATCCGTAATAGCGCCTTCAGTCAGTAACGTTGCTATGTCCAGCTTGTTTTCCCTTAAATCCTGACACATGGCTCCGGTTCCACCTTTATAATCGGTCCATAAAACGTCAAGTCCTTCTTCTACAAAATACCCTTTATCCATGGCAACTTGCCATGGATAATTAAAGTGTTCAGGAACTCCTCCACAACGAATAATCATAATTTAAGCTAAGGTTTAATGTTATTTCGGCGTGATTCTTCGTAAAAGCCAAACTTATATATCATATCAGCAATGATTCCTGTCCAGCCTGTCTGGTGACTAGCTCCAAGTCCGGAGCCATTATCTCCATGAAAATATTCATAGAATAATATCTGATCATTAAATGCGGCGTTATTCTGAAGTTTGGGATAATTATTATAAATAGGTCGCTTGCCTTCAGAATTCTTTTTAAACAGGTTGATAAGTCTTATGCCAATTTCGGCAGCAACCTGTTCAATTGTATAAAATGTTCCGCTATTGGTAGGATATTCTATTTTAAAATCATCACCATAATATAAATGATATTTAAGCAATGATTCAATAATCATATAATTTACAGGAAACCATACAGGCCCTCTCCAGTTTGAATTGCCGCCGAAAAAGTTTGATTCGGAATTCCCCGGTTCATACGAAATTTCATAAATATGTCCGTTTAATGGATAGGTAAATGGATGATTTTTATGAATTTTTGACAACGCTCGTACTCCGAAGTCGGATAAGAATTCTGTTTCATCCAGCATGCGATGTAAAACCCTTTTCATCCGGAACCTACGTAGCATGCATAACAGACGACGATTGTCTAAACCGGGTTCATCTAGCTTAGAAACGAATTGAGTCAGATCTGGTCTGTTATTTAAAAAATAATCAACTTGCTTTTTAAACTGAGGTAATTTTTCATAAGCTTCTGATTTTAATGTTTCTACTGCAAACAATGGAATCAGACCTACCATTGAATTTATTTTCAAACGTCTTGTTTCACCGTTGGGTAGATGAAGAACATCATAAAAAAAATTATCTTTTTCGTCCCATAACGAGTAATCGTCTTCACCAATGCTATTGAGGGCTGCAGCAATGTAATGAAAATGCTCAAAAAACTTGCATGCCATACTCTGATAATTGGGATTAATCAGAGAAAGTTCTAGTGATAATTTAAGCATATTAAGAGAGTACATAGCCATCCATGCTGTACCATCGGCCTGTTCAATATGGCCGCCGGTTGGTAATGGTTTGCTTCTATCAAAAATACCTATGTTATCAAGACCTAAGAAACCACCCTCAAATATGTTATTCTCTTCCGTATCTTTCTGATTAACCCACCATGTGAAATTCAACAATAACTTATGATAAGCCTGCTCTAGGAAATTTATATCACCTTGGTCTCCACGAACTTTTTTGTCAATTTGAAATACCCGAAGAATAGCCCAGGCATGAACAGGTGGGTTAACATCATTAAAGCACCATTCATAGGCGGGTATTTGTCCATTCGGATGCAAATGTTTTTCATCAAGAAGCAAAAGTAGCTGTTGCTTGGCAAAATCAGGGTCAATTCGGGCTATAGGAACGCAATGAAAGGCCAGATCCCATGCAGCAAACCAAGGATATTCCCATTTATCAGGCATGGAAATAATTTCAGCGCAGTGAAGATGTCTCCAATGTGAATTACGACCTTTATCTCTTCCTGCAGGCGGTTTCGGTTGCGCAGGATCTCCATCCAGCCATTTAGCTACTTGGAAATTATAATATTGCTTGCCCCACATCATTCCGCCGAATGCCTGTCTTTGGATATTTTTCAGATCATCATCTATCAAATTGAATTGAATATCATTATAAAATTCATCGGCCTCCTCTTTCCGTAATTCAAATAAAGAATCAAAATTCTGAAAAGGTTGTTCAAAGTTGTTTTTGCATAAACGAAGTCGAATGATGTAATTATTGTTTCCTGCAACAGTAATTCTATAGGCCGCTGCAGCTTTTGTTCCATCTTCGGAATTGTTTATGTAATTCTTCTTTCCATTTACTATGTATTCATTGATACCGTCTTTGAAATAGCCTTTACTGTTTTTTAAGCCAAAGACGGATTCATATCTGCATAAAAATGATAATTCCCTAATTCAGGGTGCTGTAAACGTATTTCATGATCGGTAACGGAATACAATTTAGGTTTGAGACTATCGATATCCCAACCCCAGGTATTTCGAAACCATATAGTTGGAAGTATTATAAGATCTTTAGCTTCGTGATAAATATTTTTAATCTCGATGCGTATGAGAATATCTTCATCATCTGCTTTGGCATATTCTATATATACATCTGAAAAATTATTATTATCGAGAATACCAGTATCAATTAACTCATATTCGTCCTCTGATTTCTCAGACCGTTGATTTTCTTCTATTAGCTTGCTGTAAGGAAATGCCTCGTGAGGATAGCGATATAGCATTTTCATATAAGAATGCGTAGGAGTGCTGTCAAGATAATAGTAGTACTCTTTTACATCTTCTCCATGGTTTCCCTGATTTCCGGTTAAACCAAAATAACGTTCTTTTAAAATGGGATCTTTATAATTCCATAATGCTACTGAAAAGCAGATTTTTTGCTCATCATCGCATATACCCCCTATTCCGTCTTCTCCCCAACGGTAGGCACGGCTACGTGCCATATCATGAGGAAAATATTCCCATGCAGAACCATCACTGCTATAATCTTCTCTCACTGTACCCCATTGGCGGTCACTTACATAAGGACCCCATTTTTTCCACTTTTTATTTGGGTCAATACTGTATAATCTGGTGTTTTCGCTGTTCATTGGGTATTCTTGACAGGTTAGTATAAACAATATAAAAAAATAATGAAACCAATGTATTCGTAATAAGAAAAAGTTCCTGCAAACGTTATTTCACTTTGCTATAGATCAGGTAACGAACAGTCAGGTTAATCATATGCATGTTATAATGAAGACTTTTTCCTGTGGCACTTTCGATGTTTTGTTTACCCGTTTGAGTAAACGCTTGATTAAGTAATGCCTGAGAACTGAATGAAGCATTCGTTGTATAATAATTGGAAGAAGTGAAAGGAATATAATAACTTAATTCTATATCAAGATTATGTCTGTAGCCTGTTAATACGGACGTTCCGATACCCAGAAGCATTCCCATCTGGAACGGATTATACTGATCTAATTTTATGTTTTTATTTTCTAATCTCTTCACAGAGCTTGGATCAACCATATTGTTAATATAATAGGCATTGGTTGAATCTTCAGTAGAGTTTAATTTCATCGGAGAGCTATAAGAAAAACATAAGCCGGCAGTAGCAAAATATTGTTTATCAGGAATAATATAATATTTTGCAAGAAGAGGTAGCTGATACTGAGTTCCTATGAGTGTAGCTGTGGAGGTAATCTTTTGTTCAAGGTAATTGCTGCCGCTTAATGGGTCATTTTTTATTAAAAGGCCATTGATACTTGAATGCACGAAACGTATACCCGGCATTGCTACCAAGCTCAATTGATGTGTTAAGCGATATTGAACAACTGCATGGAATCCGATCTGAACACCTGCCTTTGTCCGGTAACTATATTGTTGATCACCGTTCTGACTTTTCATAATGGATGCTGCATCTTTTAGCCCGGCAGAACGCAGATAACCTAAACCAGGATTTAAACCAACTCCAACGCTTATCTGAGCAAAGGTTTCGGAAAGAATACTTATACCAAAAACAGCTGTAAGTAATACAATTTTAAAAAGACGCTCCATAGATTTCTTTTAAACGGATCTTTTAGAAAAAAGTTAGAACCTGCATTATTGCAGGCTCTGGAAATAATCAATGATGATGACCGCCTTCTCCATGGACATGTCCATGACTCAACTCTTCAGCGGTAGCTTCACGAACATCAACAATAACACCTTTAAAGTGAAGATCTTTACCAGCAAGAGGATGGTTGAAATCCATTAAAACAATTTCATCTTTCAGATCAACAATTTTTCCCTGAAGAAAATTACCTTCATTATCTCTCATTGGAAGAATTCCACCGATTTCAAGAATATCTTCCTGTAATTTACCGTCAATTGAAAATGCTTCTTTAGGAATTTCAACAACTGCATTTGGATCAATTGGTCCGTAGGCATTGTCTGTTAAGATTGAAAAATCAAAAGAATCGCCTTCTTTTAAACCCAAAAGATTTTCTTCGAATTCAGGTAACAAACCACCTACTCCGAAAAGGAAAGTAAAGGGTTGTTCTACATCAACTTTTTCTATGACATCAGCTTTGTTGCTGTTTTCACTAAGTTCGTAAGTAAGACGAACCACTTTGTTTTCAGAGATTGTTAACATAACAATTTTAATATAATAATGAATGATCGGAATGAATCCAGTTTGTCTGAATAAACCTTGTTAATTGATGTAAATATAAGGGCTTTTTTTTCAGAATAGAATGCATTAATAAATACTTTATGATATATTTTCTATAATAATCCTGTAGATAATTCAGGAATGCCTTTTTTAATAAACAGAGCTTTATTGGTGTCAATCTATTACAAAGCACGTTTATTGCAGCAAAGGCCCATTTTGTTCGTGAGTACATCGTTTATTAGAAAACAATTCAGATTATATGATTGGAATACAATAAGGTACCGTCGATTCAGAAAATAAAAATGAGACAAATAAATGTTACAGAAAAGGTGTTTCAGTAGTAACTAAAAATGTTTTTACTAAAAATAATATCCAAAAAAAGACGATCTTTATAATCCATTAATCGAGAATTTTCTGTTTGAATTATGTTGGCAAAACTTGAAGAATTAAAAAAGGCGTTAGAAGGAGATTTGTATTTTGATCTTACGATGAGAACTCTTTATGCAACAGACGCCTCTGTGTATCGTGAGTTGCCGTTAGCAGTAGCACGTCCAAAACATAAAGAAGATGTTAAGAAAATTATTGCATTTGCAAATAAATATAAAACAGGAATTATTCCTCGCACAGCAGGTACTTCACTTGCCGGACAAGTAGTAGGTAAAGGAATTATTGTGGATGTGTCAAAATATTTTACGAGTATATATGAAATCAATACGCAGGAGAAATGGGTTCGTTTGCAACCAGGGATTGTTCTAGATGAATTGAATAAAAAACTGGAAGAATGCAATCTCTTTTTTGGACCGGAAACTTCAACTTCTAATCGTTGTATGGTTGGCGGTATGGTCGGTAATAATTCCTGTGGATCTCATTCTGTTATTTATGGGACTACGCGTGACCACTTGCTTGAAATAAATGGATTTCTAAGTGATGGTTCTGAAGTGACTTTTAAATCATTGACACGTCAAGAGTATGAGGAGAAGTTAAAGCTGGATACACTTGAAGGCAGAATATACAGATTTATTGATGATACATTAACAAGTCGCGATAACCAGGAAGAGATTCGTAAAGAATTTCCCAAGCCAAGCATCAATAGAAGAAATACTGGTTATGCAATAGACGTGTTGCTTGAAAGCGAGCCTTACACGGAAGGCAAAGAAGTGTTCAATATGTGTAAACTGATAGCAGGCTCAGAAGGAACATTAGTGTTTATAAATGAAATAAAGTTAAACCTTATTGATCTGCCGCCTAAAATTAAAGGTGGTTTGGCAGTTCATTTAAATAGTGTTGCAGAAGCTACCCGTGCGAACCTGATAGCTTTAAAATATAATCCAGGTGCAGTTGAACTTCTTGATGATATTGTATTGCAATGTACCAAGAGTAGTCTGGAGCAATCTAAAAACAGAACATTTATACA
>Ga0210395_10004095_pt1 | contig 11208 bp, 7 predicted proteins | sample IncBWH4OmetaG_FD_150861 | JGI IMG/M metagenome (GOLD analysis project Ga0210395, IMG submission 150861) | Forest soil microbial communities from Barre Woods Harvard Forest LTER site, Petersham, Massachusetts, United States - Inc-BW-H-4-O ...
CGAGTCGAACCGTAGTATCAGAATCCAGGGGGAGGGTCTCGTCCAAGCCAATCGTGATGTCCTTAGGGGCGTTGCCATCGCGAGCAGTCGCGGTGAGCACAAGTTTGTCGATCTTTCCGGTCTTGCCGTAGCTCGCCTGATAAAAGCGTATGCCCTGATAAACCAGAGGATCGTTGACGACGATCTGCTTGCTCATGGCGGTCTGTCCGTTCTCCACGATCGCCAGATCTGACCACCAGCGTTTGGGAGTGCCGTCGGTATAGTTCTCCTGACCAGCGCCGTCGCAGCGGATGGCAAAACCCAGGTTGCGTTTGCTCCCGTTTTGGGTCTGCACCTGGCTCGATTGCTGTCCGCGAGTCAGAGTGACGAATGCACGCCAGCCGTAAAGGGCGTCGACGATGCCACCGAGAAAGATGAGAAGCAGACTCGCATGCACGATATAAACCGACATTTCCGAAAAGCGATTGCGCTCGCCGAAGAGGGAAAAACTGTTTTCGCGGACAATCCGCTCGGGGCTGAAACCTGCCTTGTGAAAGACTCGCTCAGCGACGCTCAACCCGGTTTCTTCGTCACCGATCGGAATCACGGCCTGCGTCGCCAGCGCCTTGCGGAAGGCATCATCAGGACTCTTATAAGGACGTGCGTAGTAACGCCAAGAGTTCGGGAAGCGCTGTATGGATGCGGCGATGATGCTGAGGCTCACCAGCACCAGCAGCGTAACGAACCACCAGGCATGGAAGACGTCGGTCAAGCCAACTCCATCCAGCAGGCGCAGCACTTGTGGCGAATAGGCTCTCTGCATTTCGTCGGCATCGGTCGCCGGACGCTGCAGAATCACCGTTCCCGCCGCCGAAATGATCACGACGAGAATGAGTAGAACAACGCCAGTCTTGATCGCGCCCAAGGTTTGCCAGGTTTTCCGGGCTGCTGAGTGAATGGATGTAGCCATAGCTTCCTCTTCCCCATTTGGCGAAAGCACGTTTTGCGCCATTGCTGAAAATTCGGGGAAGTTGCTGAAATTTCTGGCAATGAGCGAGGTCGGTTGGAAGACAGCTATCTCGGCATGAGCCATATCACACAGCAGATTGGACTTCCGTGGGAATTTGGCGCACTCTCCTAGTAACCGGTGTAGAAACATTTCAGCAATTCGATTTTCCGGCCGATAAGGTAAGGAACGGTGGACTTGGGTCATTTCGTCCATTTCACTGTGGGAGAATCCCCATTGTGATGAACCTCTCAACAGTCGCGATTTCTTATAGATGCGAATTCACTACCCAACTGATTTTGTTGCAATCTGTTAGCGGACTTGGTCCGAGACGCGCACAAGGGAACAAATAAGGCGGGATGCGTGCACAGGCAAATGAGGAGACGTAGTGGGCGTGACGTTGGAATTGTCCAAATCGAGTCCGAGGACGACTCACAGAGTAAGAGCGCTGGGCTGTTTCATCGTGGTGCTCATCCTCACTGGCCGCGTCTACGCTGCGAAACATCCGGTGCCGCTTGACCCAAAGGCGGACACTTCCACCTGCCTTGCCTGCCATGAGGACAAGACCAAAGGCAAGTCGATCCATTCGGCGATGGCCATGGGCTGCACCAGTTGCCACGAGATTCGGGTGAATAAAGACATCACTCGGGTAAAGCTGATCACGACCACGCCGCTTGCCCTGTGTCTAACCTGCCACACCGACAAAAATGCCGCCGACATAAAAGGTACGGTCCATCCCCCGGCAGTTCGAGACTGCGTGAAGTGTCACGATCCGCACTCCTCGGACTATAAGAATCAGTTGTTGAAGCCGACCTCGGGGGATCAGAAAGAAAACCTCTGCCTGAGCTGCCATACGACCGGGCTGAATGTGCCCGAAAAAGGCAGCCGCCATGCCGCCCTCGACATGGGCTGCGAAACCTGCCACGTTACGCACAAAACGGGGGAGATCGGCAAGGCCGAATTCGATTTTCATCTCACCAAGGCGCCGCCCGCTCTCTGCATAGATTGTCATGACGTCAAGGGCGCAGACCTGCAAAAGGCGCACCAGAATCAGCCGTTCGAAACGTCCAATTGCGTGAGCTGTCACGATCCCCACGCGTCCGCCGCTCCCAAGTTGATGGCAAAATTCACCCATCCGCCATTTGCCGATAAGCAGTGCGAAGTCTGCCATGCCCCGGCCAAGAATGGAAAAGTGGTGCTGACGCAGGCCGATGCCAAGGCGCTGTGTGTTACCTGCCACGACGATAAAGCTAAGTTGATCACGACCGCCAAAGTTCAGCATCCGGGGGCAGCGGGCGACTGCACCGATTGCCACAGCCCACACGCCAGCCGACAGCCCGGACTTCCCAAAACGAACTCGGTCGATATCTGCCTGGGCTGTCACAGCGATATCGCGGACCAAGGCAAGAAGCCGGTCCACCACCAGCCGGCCTTCCGTCAGGGTTGTGCTACCTGTCATCAGCCACATGGCGGTGACAACGATCATTTGCTGCGCGCCCAGACGCCGAACGCACTTTGCCTGGAGTGCCATGGACCGGAGAGGCAACCGAAGAAGCTGGAGGGTCAGCCTGTGATCACTATCTTCAACGGAAGTGTGAAACTTCCCGACGACTATTTCGCGAAAAACAAGGTCGTCGTTCTACCGCTGAAATTCGGCATGGGACACCCTGTGGCGGGACATCCCGTCTCTGATTTGCTGGATCCAGCAGATCCAACCAAGGTGAAAACACCGATGAGCTGCCTGACCTGTCACCAGCCGCACTCCTCGGCTCAGCCCGATTTGCTGGTGAAGGATCAGGCCAACAACATGGCATTTTGCTCTACGTGCCACAAGGATTTGAAAACGCGATAGGCGCAGTTAGGAGAAACTTCGATGTCTTCCATTCGACCAAACCCGACGCGCAGGGGTCAGCGATTTCTGGCGTTGCTTGTTTTTTTGAGCCTGGGGCTGGGATCGCCGGTCTCCGTGTTCGGCGGAAAGAAAAAGCCAGCCGACACTACTCCAAAGGCGCCGCCAGTGATTGACTATTCCAATATCGTTTGGCCGAACCCGCCGGCAATCGCTCGCATCAAGTACCAGGCGTTTTATGCCGCCGAAAAAATCTCCCAGGTCGACAAGCCCAACACCAAAACGCAAACCTGGATGGACCGGCTCGCGGGTACACAACCCTCGACCGACAATACCAAAGTTCTTTTCCAGCTCGCAGAGCCTTATGGCATGGCGGTGGATTCAAAGGGCAATCTCTATGTCGCCGACCAGAAGGTGGGCGCTATCTTCATCTTCAACACGGAAACCCGGGACGTTGAGCTCATCAAGAATAAAACCCACGGGCACTTCGTTCGCATCATCGGCCTGGCCATGGACGACAATGACCGTCTGTTTGTCTCCGACCCCGGGTTGCGTCACGTGCTGGTTTTCAACGCCAAACACCTACCCGAAGACGTAATCACTGACGGATTGGTCGAACCGGGTGGGCTGGCCATTGACACCGAAAACCGGCTTCTCTATGTTGCTGACGTCGACCAGGATCAGGTTCTGGTTTACGACGCTGATACTCTGAAGCTGAAGCGGCGGATCGGCACCGGCGGGCACAAACACGAACTCACCACGCCCGGAGATTTCGCCCGGCCGGGGGGATTGGCGGTCGACCGGGACGGCAATCTCTACGTGGCTGATTCCCTCAACAACCGCATCGAGATCTTCGATGGCGATGGCAAATTCATCAGTACGTTTGGCAAAGCCGGCGACGGCCCAGGATATTTCTCGCGGCCCAAAGGGGTTGCCATTGACAGTGATGACCATATCTGGGTGGTCGACGGGATGCAGGATCGCGTGCAGGTCTTCAATCACGACGCCCAGTTGCTCATTAGTTTCGGCGGCCATGGACTTCTTCCCGGCATGTTCCAGGGGGTAGTCGGCATCACGATCGACAAGACAAACCGCGTCTTCACCTCGGAGATCTTCCCCGGACGAGTCCAGCAGTTCCGATACGTGACCGACTCCGAGGCCGATCAGTTACGCAAGCAGAAAGACGCATCGCGGGAAAAGAAGGCCGGCGTATCCAACAACGAGGTGGTTCCGATAGCGGATCCTGCGGTTCAGGCACAGACTCCGCAAAGCAAATAGAGGGCACCTCGGCGAGACGATTCTCGGACGCAAATCAGCTCTCGAGGGTGTCGCTTCTTACCGCGTTGCACATGACGGCCGACCGGGCTTCTGCAATTTCCTACTGTTGCGTTTCTCAACACAACCGCTTCAAACGCAGGCCCCCGGCACTGACATTGGTTCACATCCGATTGCGGAATTTGACCAACAGCAAAGAAGGCATTGGTTCTTTTCCCTCAGTAGCCCTCTTTCCCAAGTTGGGGCGGAATGGGATGATATCACACTTAACACCATTGTAATCAGATACGTACATCGAATCCATGCATCGCTGGCGCCGTCTCTGGCTTCGGTTGGACAGTTGCATAACCGATAGCAGGGGGCGGTTGCAAGGAGTTGCAGCCAGGGCCTAAGCCTCTAAGAGTTTTAGAGTTTTGCAATTAAACGAGGAGGTTTTACTTATATGAAGAAAGTAATGTTACTTGCAATCTTCGTTCTTGCTGTTACGGGATTGATGATGGCCCAAAACTGGTCGTCAACGGTCGACGTACTCGGCGCGCATAACAATCAGGGCCGCGGCTGCGCGGGCTGCCATGCTCCGCACAGCGGTTCGTTTGGCTCCGGTCACGGCGGCGCTCCTGACGCCGGCAGCTATGCATTGTGGGGCCAGGATGCTAGCCCACTGTATGGCCAAACAATCAAATTCGGCGACAATGGACAATACGTCGAAGTTCTGCCCACCAGCATCACCAGCGGCAGCACTGAAGTCGGCGGCATCCTACTCTGCCTGAGCTGCCACGACGGCAACCTCACCGCCTCCAACATGATGACCAATCAGTCATACGAACAAAAGATTGGCCTCTTGACCAATACCACGTACGGCAGCAAGCCGATTCCAACCCTACTTGGCAATGATGGCACGACCGCCGGTAATTACACCAACGACCATCCGGTGGGCGTCAATGCCAACATCAGCTCTGGTAGCGGCTTGGTCTGGGCGGCCGGAAAATTCACCGTGACTCCAGGAAGCCCGTACGCGCAATTCGTAGCGAATTACGGTTGGCCGGCTCTGGCGCCTGGAAAGTGGTCCGCCCCATACGGCGTCAACAACGCTGGTCTGCCCTATGTGGCCTGCACCACTTGCCACAACCAACATGTCATGACCGTTTACACGTCTTCTGCCAGTAGCCAGATCCAGAATGACGGCGGCGGCAAGTTCTATGCCACCTACTTCTTCGTGAACGGCCCCTACAATCCGAACCTTCAAACCTACGCCAGCACTTCGGCACCTTCGACGACACAATTCTGCCGTCAATGCCACTTTGGCGAGTCGAACGAGGCTAACAACACCAACACCATTACGACGCAATTCCAGTAAGGACGGTTTGAACCCACGGGGAGAGATTTATCTCTCCCCTTTTTTCTGAGGTAACGAGTGAGGAATTTATGAGATACAAACTCTCAATCTGGATCCTGCTAGTGGCGGCGACAGCCGCGGCCCAAGTCGCCTCTCATACTTCAACCAGCGTGGGAACGCCGTCCGCTACTTCTTCTCCCGTATCACCGCTGCAGGTGAGCGACAAACCGGTGGCACGGGTCAATGGGGCGGTGCTGACGGACCGCGATCTACTGCGTGAGATGTTTGCCATATTTCCGTATGCCAAGCAGCACAATGGATTTCCCAAAGCGCAGGAAGCCTCCATCCGCCAGGGTGCGCTCGAGATGATCATTTTCGAGGAACTCGTGTATCAGGAAGCTGGCCGACGGAAGTTGACAGTTTCTGCAGCGAGCCTGAACCGCGCCGAGGCTGATTTTCGCAAGCAGTTCAACAGTCCCGATGAATACGAACAATACATGCAGACAGAAATGCACGGATCTCGCCAGGTGCTGCGCCAGCAGATCCAGCGTTCGCTTCTGATCGAGCAAGTGTTGAAAACTGAGGTGGAAGACAAAGCCACCGTATCGCCGACCGAGGTCAAAGCCTATTACGATAAGAACACAGCACGCTTCGAGCAACCGGAGTCGTTCAGCATACAAAGCATTTCCATTCTTCCTCCTCGAAATGGCAACGTTACCCCGGAAATAGTGAACGAAAACCGTAAGCGCGCAGAAGACGCGCTGCGCCAAGCCAAGGCGACCAAGACCTACGAGGAGTTCGGCTTGCTGGCGGAGAAACTCTCCCAGGACGATTTCCGTGTCAACATGGGCGACCACAAGGCCGTAGGGCGCGATAAATTGCCACCCCAGATCGTGAAGACAGCGCTGACCATGCAGGCGGGACAGGTAAGCGGCTTGATCCAGATCGAAAACGCGTTCACAATTTTCCGGCTGAACGCGCACAATCCACCCAGAAAGCAGAGCCTGGCGGACGTCAAGGCCAACCTGCAAACGGAATTGCAAAAGCGCAAGTACGAACAGTTGCGTTCGAATCTTGCGAAGAGCCTTCGCGCCAAGGCCAAGATCGAAATCGTGTAAGGCCTTGCCGCGATGAGTAGCGCCGCTGCCTGCGTCCCCAAGACGTTGCTGGCCGCGCCTCACGGCCTAGCTCAAGTCGAGCTCCGCCTATCGTCTCCTCTCCGGTCTTTGATGGTCCCATTACATGTTGAGTTATTCAGCACGCCGCCCGGGTTATATGGCGCAGCCCAAAGTAGCAACGTCGTTCAGATGCCCGCCATGGAAACATAACAGGCTTTGTTTCAATAGCTTACCTGCTCCTGTCACACTGCCGGGAGTGGCACAGAGTTTGCCTTCAGTAACTGCATCTAGCCGGACTAATGAGGAGTTCAGGGGTGGAAGGAACTGGCACAATGACGAGGTTAGCGGCGGGCATTGTGAGGCTGCTCCTTGTGATCGTAATACCGCTGGCCCGAGCCCAAGTGCAAATTGGAGACAACCTCCAGATGAAGGCAGGCGGACTGCTCACAGTGGGGTACCAGGGAGACTACGGGGACGATATCCAATCGAGCCACGGACTGAACTTCGGACTTAACGGCAACGTCTCCGGTTCTTATTACAATCCTAACTTCCTCTCGTTCGACTTCACCCCCTATTACAATCAGTCACAGGCCAATTCCAACTTCCAATCGTTGACGGGCGCCAGCGGATTTACAGGGACAGCCAATCTGTTTACCGGAAGCCATTTCCCGGGATCGGTCAGCTATCGGGACGACTACAACAGCACCGGCACTTTCGGACTTCCAGGTCAACCCGACTTCACGACTCACGGCCACGGGCAGGGCTTCGGCATTGGATGGAGCGCCCTGATTCCGGGCTTACCCACTCTGTCAACCAGTTACTCACAGGGCAGCGGATCTGGCACCGTATACGGAACCGATCAAGAGACCGGCTCCGATACGAAGCTGTTCAACGTGAGGTCTACGTACGCTATAGAGGGTTTTCGCCTGAATGGTTTCTACGATCACAACACCCTTCACTCCACATACCCGGAATTCCTGGCCGGCGAGCAGGAATCGGTATCGGACACCACTGGCCACGATTTTGGTTTTGGCGCGAACCGGAGCCTGCCGATCAACGGCTCCTTCTATGTCAACTACACTCGCTCAGAAGCAACTACCGATTTCCAGGGACAAGCGGACAACACGACCAACTATACGACCAGCACCGAGACCGCCGGCGCCACCATCCGCCCTCTCCAAAAGCTGAGCCTGTTTACCAACGAGAGCTACACCGACAATCTGTCGGGTTATTTTAACCAGAACCTCATCAGCACCGGAACCGTGCAAACACCCTTCAATTTCGGATCAGGCTCAAGATCATTCACGGTGGGTGGAGGCGCTACTTATCAGTTCACCAATTATCTATCCTCGCAAGCACAGGCTACTTATTATGACCAATACTATTTTGACAAGAGCTACACCGGGACTTATATCACCGGCACGGTGAATTATGCGCGCAGGCTCTTCGACATGTTTACCTTTTCCGCGGGCGTGGTGGAGGAGTCCAATGGCCAGGGCAGCAACTCGGTGGGTTTCATCGGCAATATGAATTATTTTCACAGGATCAAAGGTTGGGAGACTTCAGGTTCATTCAGTTATGCCCAGAACGTGCAGTCAATCTTGGTCACCTATACATCCTCTTACTACAACTACAGTGGCCGGTTGCATCGCCGCTTCGGACATGGCTTGGCGTGGATAGCAAGCTTTAACGGCAGCCACAGCGGTCTGACAAATCAACCGGGCAGCAACAATGACAGCAAGAGCTATTCCACTTCCTTCAGCATGCGCCGGTTCACATTGACCGGTAACTATACGCAAGCAAGTGGAAACTCGATTCTCACAAATGCCGGGCTGGTGCCGCTTCCACCTACGCCTGGGGTGCCGGCGAGCGATCTCATCATTTACAACGGGGACAGCTATGGCGGCGGGCTTTCCGCGACGCCTCTGCGCCGGCTTACGCTTTCGGCAACCTACAGCCGCGCTCTCAGTAACACGCTCAGCAACACGACGAATTCGCACAATAATACGGAGATCTTCAATGCTCAGATGCAGTACCATCTCAGGAGAATTGGCCTGCTAGGCGGGTTTACCAGGTTCACTCAGAGCATCAGTGCGGGCGGCGTTCCGCCCGGAACCGCGAATTCGTATTTCATTGGAGTTTCCAGATGGTTCGATTTCTTCTGAGTGAACGATTCGCGGGACAGTTGCAGAGGGCTTTTACTGTTGCCGGTCTTGTCGTGTTGCTGGGCATGCCGGCGGTGGCCGGCAAACCCTCCAAAACAACTGCGGTCCCGCCTGCTCCCCCAGATTTGCTGCTGGACGGCGGACGGAAACTGACGTTTGAGCGCAGCTTTAGTCTGGAGCGCGAAGTGAAGCCGAAGCGGAGCTTCTGGACTCGGGTGGTCGATGTCATCGCCGGTGAACCTGATTTCCACTATCTGGTCAGCCCCTACAGCATCGCGACCGATTCGCATGGACGAGTCATCGTAACCGACCCCGGGGCCGACGGAATTCACATCTTCGACTTCACCGAAAAGAAATATAAGTTTCTCTCCCGCAAGGACAGCGGCAAAGATCCGATGCTCTCACCGCAATGCGTTGCGGTGGATGCGCAAGACAATATTTATGTGACCGATTCGCAGGCGGGCAAGATTTTTGTCTTTGACGTCAAGGGAAAGTACCGGCATGTAATCGGCGGCCTGAAAGGCGGAGAAGGATATTTCAAACGTCCCACTGGAATCGCGGTAGATTCTGCGGCCCAGCGCATTTACATCACAGACACCTTGCGCAACAAGATTTTTGTAATGGATATGCAAGGCAGCGTGCTGGCGACGATTGGGAAAACTGGTACAGGCGAAGGCGAATTTAATTATCCGACGGAGTTGCGGCTGAACGGTCCTGAATTGTTCGTCGTCGATGCCATGAATTTTCGGGTGCAAGTCCTTGACCGATCCGGCAGCTTTCACTATGCCATCGGAAAGATCGGAGACTCTGCGGGATCGATGTTCCGACCCAAGGGGATCAGCTTCGATTCCGAAGGACATCTTTATGTCGTAGATGGCCTCTGGGGCATCGTGCAGGTTTTTGACCGGCAAGGCCAGCTTTTGTACTACTTCGGACAGCGCGGAAGCGGACTCGGAGATTTCCAATTGCCGACCGGACTACAAATTGACAACAACGATCGCATCTATGTCGTGGATTCCTTCAATCGCCGCATCGAGGTATTTCACTACTACGCGGCCGCAAGAACAGTTGACGGGGGCAAACAATGAGGTGGATCTTGGCCTCCGCTTGTGTAGTGGTTCTGGCTCAAAGCCTTGCCACTGCGCAGGTCATCGGAGATGTAATGGGCATGCATAACCTGTCGCCTCCCAGCGGAGCCTCGGTGTATTCGCAGGGAAGCCTCGGCTGCACCTTCTGCCACGCACCACATAGCGGATTGGGAGGAACATCTCCGTTATGGAACCAGACGTTGTCGAAGTCGACCTATACCCCGTATTCCAGTTCAACCTACGTCGAGCGAGGCAACACCCAGCCCACCCTCGGAGTTACCAGCAGTCTGTGCCTGAGCTGCCACGACGGCACGGTCGCGGTAGGACAGTCGGCATCCTACGGCACGCTCCCTATGACGGGATCGATGAACAGCATTGACTCCTTTGGGACAAACCTTGGTGGCACCCATCCCTTCAGCCTGCTTTTGCCGATGAAGGACGCCTCCAATCTGGTGGCTTCATTAGTTTCGCAGGGCAAGACGGCCGACCCAACCGGGGCCGTGAAATTGATCAACGGGAATATCGAGTGCACCAGTTGTCACAACCCGCACGTGCAGGGTACAGATAAGATCGCGCAGGATTTCCTGGTCCGCGACAGCTCCAGCGGCCAGATGTGTCTCGCCTGCCACGATCCCAACCGGATCATTCCCGGACAGCCGAACCCGCTTGTGGGCTGGACGAACGGTATTCACCAAACGGCAACCAACCAGCCGGCAGCGAATGCGCATGTGGGTTCTTACAGCACGGTTGCCCTCAATGCTTGCTCTTCGTGCCACATGGAGCATGACGCAACGGCGCCAGCGCGGCTGCTTCGGCCGGCCAACCCGCCAGCACCCGGCACCGATAATTCGACCCAGGATTGCATGACTTGTCACAGCGGCGGAACGCTGCTTGCGCCAGCCGCTCCGAATGTCATGGCTGAGATCGCTAAGATAAGTCATCCCCTGCCCGCGGGAACCAATTTTCACGACGCAGCCGAAACCGCTGTGCTCAACAACAATCGCCACGCCACTTGTGTGGATTGTCACAGCGCTCACGGATCCAATCAGGTGGTCACATTTGCCGCCCCTCCCGCGATTCGTCCCTCGCAGGCGAACCTGACCGGCATCAGCGCGACGGACGGAGTGACAGTTCTGCTTCCGGCCCTAAACCAGTATGAGAACTGCCTGCGCTGTCACGGTACGAGCGTAGGAAAACAGAGATTGATGATTTACGGATACGCGCCCACGAGATTAGTTTCAGCGCCGGATCCCCTGAACGTGATTGCGGAATTCAGCGCGGCCGCAACCTCGAGCCATCCAGTCACGCACGACAGTCTGAGCCCGTTGCCACAGCCTAGCTTGCTAACGAACATGCTGAATCAAAATGGCACGGCAGGGCGCTTGATGGGTG
>Ga0210395_10004096_pt1 | contig 11207 bp, 10 predicted proteins | sample IncBWH4OmetaG_FD_150861 | JGI IMG/M metagenome (GOLD analysis project Ga0210395, IMG submission 150861) | Forest soil microbial communities from Barre Woods Harvard Forest LTER site, Petersham, Massachusetts, United States - Inc-BW-H-4-O ...
AACGTCGTGACCACGCTGCGCATCGCGAGTCACTCGAACCCGTCGCCGGCCCGATCCCTCTCGAAGAGCTTCACGAGATCGCCGAGGAATCCAGCCGCGCCGAGCGTCGCGCTGACGAAGCCGAGCGCGACCTGATGGAATGGAAAAAGGTCAAGTTCATGGAGAAACGGGTCGGCGAAGATTTCGACGGCCTGATCATCAGCGTGACCAAGTTCGGATTCTTCGTCGAACTCACTGACCTGTTTATCGAAGGTCTGGTCCCGCTGGACTCGTTGACCGACGACCGCTACACCTTCCACGAAAACACCCGCGAGATTATCGGCCAGCGCACCGGCAAGATCTACCGTCTGGGCCAGAGGATACGAGTGCTCGTGGATCGCATCGATCCGGTGGAAAAAAAAATCCAGTTCGCCGTGTTCGAAGAAAGACCGCAGCGTTCTCCGAAGCGAAAACGAAGGTAGAGTCCCGCCAAGACTGCCCTCCAATCTCGAGACCTCGAACTCAAAACGTGGTAGACTTTCCTCCCCAGTGGGTGTGCTCCCCGCCCGGATGCGTTGTTTATGCCTGAACCGCTCGCCAAGAAAGTCCTGTTGATCGGCTGGGATGCGGCCGACTGGAAGGTGATTAATCCTCTGCTCGACCAGGGCTTAATGCCTACCCTCGACGATTTCATCAACCATGGTGTGATGGGAAATCTGGCCACCTTGCGACCCATCCTTTCTCCCATGTTGTGGAATTCCATTGCTACCGGGAAGCGGCCGAACAAGCATGGCATCCACGGATTCATGGAGCCGGACACGCAAAACGGTGGCATTCGGCCGGTTTCGAGCACCTCGCGCAAGGTCAAAGCGATCTGGAATATCCTCACCCAGCGCGGCTTCAAAACCCACGTCCTGGGCTGGTTCGCCGGTCATCCGGCGGAGCCCATTAACGGCATCTCGGTTTCCGATCTTTTTCCGTACGCCACCGCGCCGCAGGATCAGCCTTGGCCGCTTCCGCCGGGCGCGGTCCATCCTGAAAATCTGCGCGATACTTTCGCAGAGCTGCGCATGCATCCGGCGGATGTGACCGAGGCCGCCATCCTTCCTTGGATTCCACGCGCCGCCGAGGTCGATCAGGAGAAGGACAAGGGCCTGATGTCGTTCGCCAAAATCCTGTCCGAGAACTGTTCCATCCACAACGCCGCTACCTGGATTCTGCAAAATGAGCCGTGGGATTTTTTGGCCGTCTATTACAACGGCATCGATCACTTCTGCCACGGGTTTATGCACTACCATCCGCCGCGCATGGAAGGGATTCCGGAGGATCGGTACGAGATTTACAAAGATGTGGTGAATGGAGCTTATCGCTTTCACGACATGATGTTGGAGACGCTGTTGACCCTGGCCGGTCCGGAGGCGACGGTGTTACTGGTTTCCGACCACGGTTTCCACTCCGACCACTTGCGACCGCGCGGCATCCCGGCAGAACCGGCAGGTCCAGCGGTTCAACACAGGCCGTTCGGGATCTTCTGCATGAAAGGAGCGCACGTTCAGCAGGACGAGCGCATCTACGGAGCGACTCTGCTGGATGTGACGCCGACCATCCTGACGCTTTTTGGATTGCCAGTAGGCGCGGACATGGATGGTCGCGTTCTAGTGCAAGCCTTCGAAGAGCCCCCGCAGATTGCCCGCATTCCCAGTTGGGAGCAGGAACCCGGTGAGTGCGGAATGCATCCCAGCGATTTGCGCATGGATCCTGCCGCAGCTCAAGCCGTACTGCAACAATTTGTCGCGCTCGGTTACATCCAACCTCCCAGCGAAGATCAAAGCAAAGCCGTGGCCAGCGCGGTGCGCGAAGCAAATTACAACCTGGCGCGGGATTATTTGGATTGCGGCCGGCCTGACGATGCCCTGCCCCTGCTCGAAGACCTGGCCAAGAACGATCCCAAGCAGACCCGTTTCCAGATGCATCTCGCCCAGTGTTATCTCGCGCTCAGCCGGCGCTCAGAAGCGAAACAAATTCTGGAAGCCCTGATAACTGCTGATTTGAACCCGCCTGAAGGGGAGACGAAAGGTGAGCAACCGGACCAGGCCGACACGGCGCAACTGGCGGAAAATGCGCAGCAAGTCGAGTCGCCCCAACCACAGGTGATGGAAACAGGGCGGACGGAAGCGCCGAAAGCGGCTGCACCCGAAACGGCGACGCCGGCACCAGCAATTTCCCAGGAGAAACAACCCAGTCCTCGGCCGTGGGCAGACTTGCTAATGGGCGTCATACACTTCGAAGAAGGAAACATGGAGGAGGCGCTGGCCAGCCTGCTCAAAGCCGAACAATCCGATCCACGCCTACCTAATCTCCATTTGCGAATCGGAGAGACTTATCTGCGGCAGAAGCGCACCGATGATGCCGATCGCGCCTTCCAACAAGCTCTGGACATCGATGGTGACAGCCCGGAAGCCCACTTGGGCTTAGCCATGGTGCGCCTGCGACAACGGCGAAATGAGGAGGCGGCTGAACAGGCGTTGTTGGCTGTAGGCCTGCAGCATTTTCTTCCCCTGGGTCATTTTTATCTCGGCGTGGCGCTGGCGCGTTTGGGACATCGTCAGCGGGCCATGCTCGCATTCGAAACTTGCCTCAGCATGCTCCCCGGATTGGTCGCCGCGCACCGTTGGCTGGCCGCGCTACACAGCCAACCCGGCGGGGATCTCGACAAGGCCATCCGTCACCGCAGCTTGTACGCTCAACTTATGCAGCAGAGAAAGACGAGAGCGCGAGCGTGATCACGGTGGTCTCCGGTCTGCCGCGTTCCGGCACGTCGCTCATGATGCAGATGCTCTCGGCGGGCGGTATGTCAGTCGTCACGGACGGCGAGCGTCAAGCCGACGCCGACAATCCGCGCGGGTACTTCGAGTGGGAACGGATCAAACTCCTGCCTAAGCAGCCGGATTGCATCGCGGAAGCGGAAGGCAAAGTGGTGAAAGTAATTTCGCAACTTCTTTTCGCGCTACCGTCCGGGCGCGGGTATCGCGTCATCTTTATGCAACGTCCGCTCCCAGAAGTGGTCGCTTCTCAGGCGGAGATGATCCGCCGTCGAGGGACAACCGGTGCCGCGTTGGCTCCCGCGGCACTGATCGCCGGTCTGGGAGCCCATTTGAATCAAGTCAACGCCTGGCTGAAAGACAAGGCCAACATATCGGTCCATCGTGTGGAACACGGCGAACTCATGCGTGAGCCGCTACGCGTCTCGGAATCCATTCAGCATTTTCTCGGGTGCAGTCTGGATGTAGTTGCGATGTCGGAACAACTCGAGCCGTCGCTCTACCGCCAACGGCTTTGATTTCTACGCTATTAGAACTCGAAGTATCCTCCGGTTGGCGCTCGATGATTGCCTCCATCGGTTCCCGTAGCAGGCAGCAATCCCACAACGCCTCGCAAGCTTTCCCATGCCGCGCGGTTGAGCGCCGGATCTGAGCCGACGAGGTCACGGATCATGTTCCAAGCAGCGATGTTGAGAGCGCCTTCAGGCGGAGGTCCCATGGCCAGGGAGACCGAGCACTGAGGGCAAAAACATATCCGTTGGGCCGCCGATTTCTGGCGCGGTCGTATCCCTACCGTCTGCGCGAACATATAGACCGCAACCGATTTGTGTCCTGCCTCGAGTTCCCGATTACAGCGAAGACAATATAAGTGTTCCAACGGTCCTCCTGGCGAGCAGTTGCGGCCAAGAGAAAATACTGTCGCCAACCCTCAATCATCGCAAGTATGCAGAAGGATTCCCGTGGGATCGAATTTAAGTGCGCGGTCAACCCTGTCGACTACCCAGAACCAAGGTGTGCTCTAGCCAGACGCAGACAGGATCATGCACTCTGCTGCTATGCGTGCTGATGCTACCGATAACGCTGAATCGCATTTGACCGCCAACGGGCGGTCCCGGACGTATCGGCCTGCAGCGAAATTCCTTCGACTGTCGCAACTTCGCAAGCTCCGTGGTTGCGAACAAGTCGCCGCTGTTTGCTACCGGGCCCGCGCAAAGGGCATTGAGTTCCTGCTGGTTCAGACCAACAGCGGACACTGGACGTTTCCTAAGGGCAAAGCTGAACCGGGGTTGACGTACGCCCAGGCGGCAGCCCTCGAAGCTTTCGAGGAGGCCGGAGTTCACGGACGGATGGAAGAGGCCTCGTTTGCCAGGTACGTTCGTCGCAAGCGCAGCGACCTGCGAGATGCTTCGCGATCCGCCGCGAAGTCTGCAGAAAAAGAGCTTATCGTGCAAGCTCATCTCTGTGAAGTCTCGCGGCTGGAGCCACCACAAGAGTCCGATCGAAATCCTACATGGTTTTCTCCCGAGAAAGCGAAGCGGCGCTTACGCGAGGACCGCACGACGGAATACGGTTCCGAGCTGGCTCGTGTCGTCGACCGTGCCGTAAGCCGCATCCGGCGATCACGTAGCGCGGTCAGTACGGTAACTCGGAGATTTCAAAAAAATGCACTGCAGAAAGTGCAATTCATTGACAGCGGACGGCGAACGCCGGTGAGAGCAAAACTGCCGCGTGGCCCTAAATTGTGTCTGAACGCATAGCTAACCAGCTTTGCGAAATGTGAGGTTCACGCGATATTCGCCTAGCAAGGGATGTTGGGCATCCTTCAGCGGCAACACTCCGTGATAGCGAAGCCTCGCTGGTCCGCCCCAGACGATCACGTCTCCGTGGCTCACTGGAACCCGCCTGGTCTTATCAGCTCGATTCATTCCACCGAAGAGAAATACCGCGGGTATGCCGAGCGATACAGAAACTATTGGCGCAGTAAAATCCCGCTCATCCTTGTCTTGATGCAACGACAGCTTCGCTCCCGCCTCGTAGCGGTTCACCAGGCAGGCATCGGGCAGGAACCCGGCAAAGCCCGCTTCTGCGGCGGCGTCCCGTGCGAGCTTCAGAAAGGATGCCGGCAGCGCGGGCCACGGCTGTCCGCTCTCCGGGTCAATGGCATCGTACCGGTAGCCCGTCCTGTCCGTGACCCAACCAAGGGAGCCACAATTCGTCATCGCCACGGACATGCGGAAGCCACCCGGCGTCACCATGTGGCGAAAGGGAGCTTTTGCGGTCACCTCGTGGAACGCGTTCAGAAGCGCGGTTTCATCCTGCAACGCGAAACCATGTAAAACGAACGCGCCCGGGCACAACTCCTCCTTGCGGGTGCTCGTGTCGTCGCCGGTCTGATCGAACAGACTCAGCGTCATTGCATTCCTATTTTGCGTCATGAAAGATGATCCCAAGCGTATGACGATGGCCAGAGCGCAAACGGCTCACACCGTGCCGCATGTTAACGCGATAGCTGCCGCGTTTGCCTTGCACAGGACGGTGGTGTACCGCGAAAGCCACAGCATCACCTTGACGAAGCGGAACGACCTCTGGCCGCGACTGCATGCGCGGACGCTGTTCGGTAAGTATAAATTCTCCCCCTGTAAAGTCGGCCCCCGGTTCAGATAGCAAGATCGTCACTTGTATGGGAAAAACATGCTCGCCGTAAAGGTCCTGATGCAGACAGTTGTAGTCACCCTCGCCATACTGCAACAGCAAGGGCGTTGGCCGCAGCTGTCCGGCATCTTGGCATCGCTTGAGGAACTCAGAGTGCGCCTCCGGATAGTGAACTTCGAGGCCCATCAGCGCGTTCCAGCGATTAGCAATCTCTGCCAGCCGCGGATAGATGGCTGTTCGAACCTCGGCAACGACCTCGGGCAGTGGATAGTCGAAGTACTTATATTCGCCCCGTCCAAAGCCATGTCGCGCCATGACGACGCGGCTCCGAAAGAGACTGTCGTGTGTATAGAGCGCGGCCACAGCTTGGCACTCATTCACCGATAAAATACGCTCGAGATTCGCGTTTCCGTGTTCGTCAAGCTCCCGCGAGATCCATTCCCAGTCAAGCGTCTGAATACGGCTGAGAGCGTTGGCCGCCGAAATTGCTCCGTTTGCTGTAGCTATTGCGTTCATGAACCTCACCTTTCGCGCGCGTATATGGTTAGCCTAACCCTTGCCGTTGGTTCACGACAATCCGATCCTTGCGTTCAAATTCAAAGCTGGAACGGAAACGGCCGCGGACTGATGCTGGACTTTGGCTTGCGCTGATTCAGGACGGCGAGCGTCGACCCCGAACTGTTCTAAAGCGGGATGGCGCGACGGTGCGCATTAGAAGCGGGAGCGGATCAGAGTCGCGTCTCGGACGAGATCCGCTCTCTTGCTCTTCTTAGTTGCTCATCACGTACAAAAGAAAGTACGGATGCGAGCCGCTATAGCCTGACGGAATTGAACTGCCAACCGTGAGTCGGGTTTGGTCGCCGCTCGAGTACCAACCGGTAAGGCTGGTAATCGGATATAGCGCGTTGGCGGCGCCAACCGTCGCGTTGTTGTTGCTGGTCGACAAAAACATCACGAAGTAGTAGTCCGACAGGGTCGACAGAGTGAGCGTGATCGGATCCAGGCGTACGACACAGGGATTGGTGACGCTTATGGGCTGGCTAGGGCAGACCTTCTTATTGGTCAGCGAAATAATCGGATCGGAGACGCCCTTTAACTTTACCGGAGTAACTGCCGTGATCTTGGAGTTTCCCCGCTTGGTTGTGTAAAGAACCATGTTGCCGATGTCGGCCTCGGTTCCTCCGGTGAAGCCGATGTACAAGACTGTAGTTTTCACGGTGGCCACAGCCGGGAAGATGAAGGCTCCGGCTATGAGGTTGAGCGCGGAATAGTCTGACCATTGGTTGGAGCTCGATACGGGGCCCCCAACCCCGGCTACCAGGTTTATGGGAGCGGTGGCAGGAGCTTGTTGTGCAACCGCGGTACTGGCAAGACAGGCTATTGCAATCACGAACATCAGCAGAGTTGGCTTTTTTGGCTTCGGGTTTATCATAGATTTTCCTCGGCGTGGAGTTGGGACGCTCTGGCCCCTAATTACAGAAGCGCAAAATTTCAGGAAATTGGCTCATAAGATCAGGGTTATTTCAGAAGTTTCGAAGGACGGTACCAACGAACGAGTACTTAGGAGAGACGGGAGCAGTTGATGATCAACCTAGCCGCTAGGTCTTCGGTTACTTTCGCTGAATCAGGGTTCGGCGCAAGCCCTCTTCGTACGAAACACGCTCGGCGTAACCCAATTCTGACCGAATCCGGCTCGTGTCGTAAGCAATGTCCTGTGCCAGGTTGAATTCTGTACGTTCGTCAGGCGAGATGCTCGAAGGCGGTAAGTAAGCGAGGCGTTCACCCACCGTCGGAGTTGAAGCTTCGCCGACGTTGTAGATACGCCCTGATGCCGCAGGATGGCCCGCTGCCAGCACAACGGCGGCGGCCACATTTTCGACATAGCCGTGTGTCCAACGCCACTGCGGCTGGTGACGGAAACTATAGACTGTCGCCAGGTCGGCGTTGTTACCCGGCCCGTACACCTTAGGCAGCCGCAGAATCACACCTGGCAGATCGCGGCTGCCGAGAATCTCACGCTCCACAAGAATTTTCTCGTAGTCATAGACCCAGTCGGCGGTCGATTTCGCCTGTTTCCGATAAGGATACAAAACGCTCCTTAGCGGTGAATCCTCGTGAAGCAATCCCGCTTCGATGGGACCCGGTTCGGTGCGCGTGAGGCGACCGTAAGCGCGATAAACGTCGCCGCTGCTCAACGCCACAACCCGGGCAGCGCGACCGCGAAAGGCTTCCATCGCGGCTCGCGAATCAGCTTCGCCCATGGGAATCATGTGCACGATCGTATCGAACGACTCTTCTAGCAGTTCATGAGGAAAGCGCAGGACCGGCATTGCAGCCAGCGGGCTGCGAATGTGCCGGATGCTTTTGGGCAGGTCGGCTTCAGTCTGTCCACGATGGTAGAGAAGAACCTCATGGCCTAGATCTACAAACTGCCGCGCAACGTGTGGCCCAATGAACTTTGTACCGCCGATCATTAGAACGCGCATGCAGGTCTTAACCAGGCAGGACAAACTTGAGGATTGGTGGCGGCGCGTGGACTCGAACCACGGACCTACGGATTATGAGTCGCCAATCCGCCACTGATTCTACACAAGTTCAACAAGATGGCTCGGCAGATTGCGGCAAAGTCCTGCAAAATCCGCAACCCCCGCGCAACCAGATATTACCCCCCAAGGAGAAGCTATGAAAAAAAATTTGCGGGCGAGTGCCGACGGTCGCAGCGCCAACTGGGGGCAGCCTGATTAGCCTTAAGCCAAACGAAGCCTCGAAAAAGCAGAGGCAAAGATGTAAGGCCCGGACGAAGGCTGGCGCTTCATGCCAGGCGCCTGCTATGGAACGAGGGTTGTGCTTCTTTCATGCGCATCCTGAGAAACTGGCCGAGCTTGGTCGGCAGGGAGGGTTCTTATCATCATCAAAGGTCTTTTGATCATCCGGTGGATTGGTCACTGTGCTACCCCATTTCGGGCCGGAGGCATTGCGAATAGCTGAATTGTACCCCCGTGCCAACATGTGCTGCTAGCGAGACTCAGAATCTTAGAAGAAATTGGTGCCCAGGAACCCATGCGATGGCCTTGACAGACTCGACAGAAAAATTTCTGTCCCAGGGGTGTTCGGCCTGTGGGAGACTTGGAGGCATGAAGAACCCAGAATTGACCCACGTGGGTTGGCTTGGGCCAAAGGACGAAATGGATCGTGCTAGTCATGCATTCGGCAAGTGCTCTGAGTGCCGTGAGATCATCTGCGTCGAAAAGGCCGTCGTGGACCCACCGAATACGCAGCCAGAAACCAATAAAGTGCTCGATAAAGCCTTTCGCGCACACGTTAAGCTGAAGCACGGTCCCAACGCTCTGCATACGGATGTAGCATAGGCCGAAGCTTTTGGTCCGGGAGTCCAGTCCGTGATGCTTTTGCAGATTACAAAAGAAAAGCGTGCCGGTTACTGAATTGTCGCTCCCACCTGCTGGCGCATCGGCTGCACCGTGATCCCAGCGAATGTGTTGTCCACTGCCTCACGCACACCCTTGTCTTTGCTAGAGATGGCTTTTCAGGTAGCAGGACGTGGTTTCTAAGTCCGAATGCCCGAGCCACAGTTGGACCTGGCGGATATTGCGACCAGCCAGCAGATGCATGCACGCGAACGTGTGGCGGAACTTGTGAAGATAGAATTGCTCACAAACCGCGTGCGTCTTGCAGGTGACTGGTTTTCCGAAGTGAGTCGAGTTGCAATGGCCGCATTCAGTTTGCCACGCTTCGCCACTTCCTTGAGATCACGGAGCAGATGGCCGTTTGCGCCATTGTCGCCATTCGGGAAGATCAGGAGCGACTTGCTGGTGGCCTTAAATGCTTTTCAGGTCGCGCACGAGGCTTGAAGGAATCGGGATAGTGTGCGCTCCTCAGAATCCTTTGGTTTGAAACCCATCGCTGTTTCGCCTTCACCGTGAAAGTGCCAGCCGTTAAGTCCACGTCCTTCCAGGTGGCAAACATCACTTCCCGTTCGCCGCAACCAGTCCCCAGGAAGAATTGGAACACCAGCCGCTCCGCAGTGGTGCAGGCTCCGAACAGTTGGCCCAACTCCTCAGCAGAGTAAGGTTCAATTTAGTCTCTGTGTAGTCAGGCGCGTCCTTGCGGGTGACGACCGGATGTTGCTGCGCGTGGAGGACAGTCACAATGGCTCCGAAACAGGTTATTCTGCGTTTGGTCGCCAAGTTCACTAGCCAGTTCTGAACCGTTATGAAAATTCTCTACTTCACATGATTCGTCAACCACTTACCAGCAACTCGATTTGCTTTGTTTGATCCGATCTGCACGGTTATGAACATAGAACTACTACAGTTTTACTACAGTGACGGTAGGGGGAAGGCTCGATGAGCGTAATCGAGAGTGGCTGTTGAAAACCCCTCTTTTGAAAAAACCGTCCCAACCGAGGGATAGCCCCGTCAACGAATAGCGGGGCTAAGCTACATATGCGAGAAAAAGTGTCCCACCCAATAACTCTTGAGTGATAGGGCTAACGAAGTAGTAAACTGGGCGCAGGGCGAGGAGTGCGAGGGCGCTTTAATTTCAACCAGCGTGACGGAAATCCGCCGCTATCGCCAGACCAAAGCCCTGGCCGAAATCGAACGTATCTCAATGTAGCCGCGGGCGTCCCCGCCCGTGCCGGACCACGACAACTTATTTACTTCAACCCTTCAACCAGATACAAATCGGCAAGCATGCGGTGGTAGCCGAAGACACAGGTCTTGGCATCGGGCGTCATTAGGATGGGACCGATCGTTTCAACCCCAGCCGGATCAGAGGGCATGAGCTGCCTCCACAAAGTGCGCTGCCCGGTTTGCAAATCGAGGCGATTGACCAGGGCGGGCAGCTCGCCCGGCTGATAAACATAGAGCGACCGGCTGTCGGAACTGAACGTGATCGGCTGTTCCCCGGGATTGAGTCCCGGAATCAGCCGCGGCTCCCCTCCGGCAACAGGAAACAGATATCCCTTGTGATCAGGGCCGATCCCGGCGACCCACTGCGCATCCGGAGAAATTACAAACGCAGTCCCGTTCACACCCTCCTGCGTGATGGGCTCGCTTTTTCCAGAAGCCAGTTCACTGACGTAGAGCCGCACACCCTTGCCCGGCTCGTTGCCCGAAAACAGAATTCGCTTCCCGTCGGGAAACCAATGCGACCACGAATGGTTGATCTTGTCTTTCGTCAGATCTCGCGCTTCGCCAGCGCCCGTGGTCAACAATTTGAGTTGCGACGGCGAATCCTGAGTTTGCGCGATCACCGATTTTCCATCAGGCGACAAGGCCACAGCCCCGCCTTCACCCAACAAAACCGCAGGCGCGCCGTCGGTTTTGCGAATGTAAACCGCATACGACAAGCCCCCAGACTTCGAGTAGTCTAACGATCCGCCGCCGCCTTCTTCATCGAAGAGCAGGGTCTTGCCATCTCCGGACAAGTCCGCGGGATAGGTGTAATCCAGCCAGGAAAGATCGTGCTGTTTGGCATCGCCGTCGGTCATCCCAATCAGCTCGCGCCGCCAACTCGCCCGCATCAACAAAACCCGCCCATCCTTAAAGATGTCAAAGATCATTACGGCGCCGGGGAGGCGGAGGACCATTCGTTCTTTACCATCCATTGAGACCGCATAGAGCGTGCGGTCGACGCCTGATTTGCTGGCGGTAAACCAAATTTCTTTGCCATCCGGAGACCACGCGAGACCCTGAATGGTGAACCATTCTCCTGACAACGATCGCTTGTTTC
>Ga0210395_10004097_pt1 | contig 11206 bp, 7 predicted proteins | sample IncBWH4OmetaG_FD_150861 | JGI IMG/M metagenome (GOLD analysis project Ga0210395, IMG submission 150861) | Forest soil microbial communities from Barre Woods Harvard Forest LTER site, Petersham, Massachusetts, United States - Inc-BW-H-4-O ...
TCGCTGATGAGCCTTTCCGGGGCCACCCTCCTGGGAGTTGTCAGCGCGCTTATGCTGGAGCTTGGCGGGCACAAGATTCTCGGTGGCAGCATGACGCTGGGGGACTGGTTTGCGTTCAACCTTTTCCTCGGTTTTCTGATTGCTCCCGTTTTCCAGATTGTCGCGATTGGGACGCAAATCACCGAAGCCATCACCGGCCTCGAACGGACGCGCGAGATCCTCAATGAGAAGAAAGAGGACGAAGATCCGCGGCGCACGGTCTCCATGGACCGCATCAATGGTCAAATCGTTTTGGAAAACGTGAGCTTTTCCTATGAATCCAGCAAGGAAGTTCTTCATGAAGTGGGATTTGAATCGCAACCGGGCTCGGTGACGGCTTTGGTCGGCCCATCCGGCGCGGGCAAATCGACGATTATTGGCTTGATCGCGGCTTTTTATGTTCCCTCGGGCGGCCGCGTACTGGTGGACGGCATCGATCTCACCACGGTGAAGCTAAACTCTTATCGCACGCAGCTCGGTGTCGTGCTGCAAGAAACATTTCTCTTTGACGGAACAATTCGGGAGAACGTGGCCTTCGCGCGCCCACAGGCGAGCGAAGAGGAGATCCTGGCCGCGTGCCACATCGCCCGCGTCGACGAATTTGCTGAAGCTTTTGAAAACAAGTACGAGACGCTGGTCGGTGAACGTGGCGTCAAACTCTCAGGCGGGCAAAAGCAGCGTGTCTCCATTGCGCGCGCCATCCTTGCTGATCCACGAATCTTGATTCTCGATGAAGCGACTTCGAGTCTGGATTCCGAGTCCGAGGCGCTCATCCAGGAAGGACTTCGCTACTTGATGCGCGGGCGGACTACCTTTGTGATCGCCCATCGACTTTCAACCATTCGCCGCGCCGAGCAAATCCTGGTCGTCGAAGCCGGCCGAATTATCGAACGCGGCAATCACGCGTCGCTCTACGCCGCCGGCGGCCGCTACTACGATCTCTACACAAAACAGCATGAGGTCGAAAGCAATCTCTTCCTGGCGCCTGGCGAGGGTTCCGGTGAATCCGAAGACGGCGAAGCCGCACGGGCGTCGGCTGTCGGACGCGCTGGCGCGGCGCTGCCGGACGCCATTCGTTTGATCCGCGGACAAAACAACTGACGTAACCGAATTATAGTGAAAGAAAAGCCGAGGGAGGTCCCTACTGATTTCACACGTTCGAAGCTTCGTCCGTCGAGCTATACGGTCGTGGTGCGCCGGATGACTAGCTTCTTCGTCACGGGCGGCGGAATCAGCGTCGCCATTTTGCGAATCATAGCCAGCACCAGGCGCTTGTCTCCATCGGAAAGCGTAGTGCTGAAGCGCTTGATTTCCGCAAGGAAACGGATTTCATCCTGCGAAAGCTCGCCAAGCATTTTTTGGGTTTCGCGGTCGCGCGGAGTCTCTGTCCCCGGGAAAAAATCCGCGAGCGAGATATCCATGGCTTCCGCAATCTTGGCCAACGTTTCGAGCGACGGCACGGTGTGGCCGTTCTCAACGCGCGAGAGGTAGCAGCGCAATAGGCCAGTGCGGCGCTCGATGTCTCCCTGCGACAGGCCCCTCTGGCTGCGATACGATTTGATGACTTCTCCGATATTTACACGCGGTTTTTCTTTAGGCACGATAGCTCTCCAGGTCGAGGGGGTAGCTTAGTCGCTAACAGTAGGAGAAACAAGGGGGAATTTTTGGGTGATGCTTCCAATTCGACAACGCTTTGTTTTTGCTTGTGGAAGGACCTACGGATTACATTCTTCGGGATTCTCCCGTGTGCGCCATTTAGCGCTGCGTAGCCGCAACCGTGGCGGGCTGTTCCAGGCGGAATTCTAGCAACGTTTCGCTCGGTACTTTCACCTGCTTGCCCCGGGTGAACACCTGTACGCCCGCACCCGCCGCCGATCCTGCTCCTGCGCCAATGGCTGCGCCTTTTCCGCCGCCGGCGATGGCGCCGATGATGGCTCCGAAGACCGCCCCACCTCCCACTTTCTTTGCAGTGTCCGCCCCACGACCCTGCCCCTTCAAGCTGTAGTCGCTGCTGACCAGCGGATAATCGTGGCCTTCAATGACGATGCGCATGAGCTCCAGCTGGAGCTCCGCGCTGCCGGAAAGATGGCCGGCTTCCTTCGCTTCGGCAAGACGGCCGTAAACGTCGGTGCCCTTGCGCGCGACGAGCGTGTCCCGGATGTACAGGTCGGTCTCCAGGCTGGCGTGGAAAACGTCGCCAACCTGATTTTTGGAAGAATCCACTCCATCGATCATGCGCACCAGGAGCGATTGTCCAGCCGGGATGGTGATTTCGCCATATTGAGCAGCGGGGTCTTGCGCTCGTGGAGTCTGGGGCGCTAGCGAAGTGGGCCTGGCAGCCGGGGGCGGGACGTCTTGGGAAACTACTGGCGCTTGCCCTGCTTCTGGAGATGGGGCCGCAGAATCCGATGCCGCAGCAGGAGGAGGCGGAGTCGCAGCCGACGGAGGAGCCGGTGCCGGGGCCTCGGTCGCGCTGGAGGTGCCCGTGAAGGTCAGGGCGACGGCGTCCGACACATTGAATGTTTCAACTTCGCCTTTAATCTCAAAGCGCAGGACCGCCTGCGTGCCGCCCAGGTAGCGGCCCTGGAGCACCCGCCCATCCTTTAGCTCGAGCGTATCCGCAGCTGCGGCGACGGCAATAAACAATCCTAAAACAACTGCAACAATCGTCCGTGCTCGACCGCTCATGGTCTTGCCTCTCTCCTCTAACGGCGCTGTCCCGGGACTCTTTGTCCCACGCCGATTCCCAGTGCCACTCGGCTCGCTATCTTAGCCTACTGCCTTGGATGAAGCACTGCGGGTCCGGGTTGCGCAAAGCTCCTCTTCTATTGGGTGGCTTGGTAGAGCTGGCGGGTAATGTCGGCCATCAAGGCGGCGCTGTCCTTGGTTTCGGCGAGGCCGCGGACGAGAATAACCAGCACAAAAGGCTTCGGCGCAAAAACGATCGCGGCATCGTGATGAATCCCGGTGATTTCGCCGGTTTTGTGAGCCACGCGGGTACCCGGAGGAAGCCCGGCGGGAATACCTTCGTTAAATTTTTGGCGCTCGAGGATTTCCACCATCTGGCGGGAGGATTGCTGATCGACCGCTTCTCCATGAGCAATGGCTTCGAGAAGCAGCTCGAGTCCGCGTGCGGTGGTGGTATTGTTCAGGCCCTTGAGAAACGCCTTGTTGTCCTCGACGCCGCGCAGCACATTCATTCCGTCAGCATCGAGCGAATGAACCGTGGCGCGGATGTTGTCGACGCCCAGCTTCGCGATCAGTAGATTCGTCGCCAGATTGCTGCTTGCCGTGATCATCAACTCGCACAGCTGGCGGAGCGTACGCTTCTTGCCGGCAGCCTTGTATAAATCCGTTTCCGAATCGTCGGTGGGGTCAAGTGAATAGAACGAGCCGTCCGCCAAACTGCGAAATTGATTCTTAACGAGGAGCGCATCATCCAGCTTGAGCCTGGCCTGCCGCGCCTGGTGAAAAAGTTCAATCATTACGGGAATTTTCATTGTGCTCGCGGCATGGAAGGATTCTTCCTCATGAAACGAGTACGCGATGTGACCATCGAGGGTGCGGAAGGCTACGGCCACATCCGCTCCGCTCTTGTGGATTCGTTCTTCGATGTCCGTGCTTAGTCTCTGGTCAACCGTCAGGGTTTGGCCGGCCGCCACGGTAGGAAGCAGCATCAGAGCGGGGCAAAGCAAGAAATGTGTCGTAGCAAGACGAGACAACTCGGCAGTGGATTTCATCGGCGGGCATCTTGCCCGAAGCCACCGACCGTTGCAACCAGCAATGAAAAATGGCAATAAAAATGGCCCTGGCCGATAAGGCCAGGGCCACGCTGTCTCGAGCGCACGTCAACTGCCGACAGATTTGCTTCGTTTGCTTCGGTTATGAGCCCCTAACTTAGAACTCGCGCTGGGCCGCGTCCGCTTCTTCCGCCAGTTGGTTCACTACGGTGAAGAACTCCTTTGACTGCCCAACAAATAGGCCATCGGCTGTGAACGATGCAATGGTTGCTACTGCGCCGGCAAATTTGTCATCGAGCGGTCGAATCACCGAGACGTGCGGCAAATTCGCGTTAATGAATTCGCACGGGACGGGAAAGATCAGGCTGGGCTGAATTGCCACATTGTTGGGGTTGCTGGCGCTGGGTGGTTGATTGGGGTTGATAGGCAGAAAGAAATTGGGAAAGGTAAAACCGGTTGCGGGGTCGGTCACCGGTGCGACGGGCTGTTGAACGGCATTGCCCGCAAAATCAACCCACTCGAGGAAGTGCGCGATCTCGTCTCCGCCAATACCCTGGGTGATTTTCAACACTTCCAGGCTGCTGGCTTTGCGGCCGAGCGCCGGATAGAGGCTGGAGCCACCCTGTTCGATGTATCCGAAGTGGAAGGCCGCGATGTTGGCGATAACCTGGATGTGATTGGGGTCGTTGAAGTCGGCATTGGTGACGGGGATGGCGGTATGGTTGGTGATGGTCAGGGCTTGCGGAAAAGTCGCACCAAAGTCCGGGTTCTGGGAGCTGCGATATCGGGTGAACCAGCTAGTGTCGACGTTGAGGTGCATGAGGTTGGTGAGGCGGCCAATGCCCGTGGAGCCCGTGGCTGTGCTGCCTGGGAGTTTACGGAAGGCATCGAGATCGACGGTTTGCGCGCCCTTGGATAGCAAGTAGGCATTCAAGAAGGCCGCGTGGCTGACTTCATCGAGGGTGTTGCTGGTGATGTATTGCGGGCCATCGCCGTCGAGTTGCAGGAAAGCATTCTGATAGCTGTTCGACGGCGGGGTCGGGAGTGTCTCTAGCGGGAGGTCGCCAGGGGTGAACCCGCCCAGCTCCGCATATTGAGTCCACAGATCTGCTTCGATGAGCTCGGCAACGAGCGCAAACCTGAGAATGGCGGCATCGCCTGGCGTGAGCCGGTCGTCACCGTCGTGGTCGTGGTCAAATGCGCGTGCGTCGCTGCTCATTAAGCCAGCGCCAATCGCCACGGCCCCTCCTGCCAGCACTCCTCTCTGCAAGAAACTACGTCGATCGGTTCCTTTTGTGAAAACCTTTCCGTCTTTTTTCATCGCTTGATCTCCATTTTTTTGGTCGAGTCTTGAACTCCGGTAAAGCAGCACTCCACAGAAACAAGCATTCACCCCAAACATCGCGGCTCTTGTCGATAGAAGTCCGTCCCCCTGGCCGAATACTCGATTCACCAGGCCGCTGCACAGCGGAGAAAGAGGGGCTGGCGAGTCAAGGCCGGCCCCTCCTGTGGTTATTGGACGGTTAGTGTGACGGTGGCTGAGTGAGTAAGACTGCCCGACTAAAGCCTCTTGCGGTGTTTCCAACGCATCCCGTCGGTGTGGCCGGATTCGAACTCCCCATCGGGGGCGCAATCGTGAACGCTCCCTGAACAGCTCCAGCGGCGTTGTACAGTGAACTCACCCCTGTCGGGCTGGCATTGTCCGCAATCCAAAAGGGATCTCCGGAGATGACGCAGATGCCCCACGGATTGACCAGATTGGAATCGGTCACCGGCACCAGCCCCGGTGTGTCGGATACCAGATTGGTCTGCTTGCAGCTGTTCACCTGGGCTTGGGCAGCTGGCAGGGAAAGAATGAGGGCACCGACTAGCCCCAGCAAAAACACTCGCACTCCTCGCATGACTTTCGGATTGCTCCTCTCGTTCGTTGGTCATTCATCAGGCAACCGTTTTCCGAATGCCTATGCGTTCTCTCGAGTTGGATGCCGTAGCGATATCAGGAATAAATTACGTATAAAACAAGTCTTAGTTAACTTGGAGGGTGTTCTATGAAAACGACTTATGAGCGAGTGTCACGTCTAGGGACTCGAGGGGTGGCACCTCTTCCTGCGGAAATCGCTTCCAAAGGCAAGCCCCTCTCCGTGAACGAAATGAAGTTCTCCGGTTCGATTGTGCGATTTGGCACGTTCGAGGTGGATTTAGATTCCCGCGAGCTGCGCAAGCACGGGCTGTACATACGCCTGGAGGAAAAACCATTTCAAATTCTGGAGTTGCTGCTCGAGCAGGCTGGGCGCGTGGTCACGCGCAGAGCGTTGCGCGAAAAACTCTGGCCCGACACTCATGTCGGCTACGACCAAAACCTCAATACGGCCGTAAACAAGTTGCGCGAATTGCTGGGTGACTCCGCGCAAAGCTCCCGCTTCATTGAAACGCTCCCCAGGATTGGATACCGGTTCATCGCTCCTGTTGTGAACCCCGCGGGATCTTCTTCGCTCGCTACCAAGAAAATGCTCGCCGTTCTTCCCTTTGAAAACCTCGGAGGTGATCCTGCGCAAGAGTATTTCGTGGACGGATTAACGGAGGAGATGATTTCCCATCTCGGCCAGCTCGATCCACGGCGGCTTGGCGTGATTGCGCGAACCTCCGCGATTCAGTACAAGAACGCGCAGAAATCGATCACGGAAATCGCGGCAGATCTGAAGGTCAGTTACATTTTGGAAGGAAGCGTGCGCTGCGAAGGAAAAAGCGCTCGCATTACAGCGCAATTGATCGAAGTCCTTGACCAGACCCACCTTTGGTCCGCCAGCTACGATCGCGGCTTGCGTGACATTTTGAGCGTGCAAGCGGACGTCGCGCGCCAAGTCGGGCGAGCTCTCTCTCTGGAGCTGTTGGCGGACGATCGATCGAAATCGCCGGTGTTCGCACCCGCCGCCCACGAAGCGTATCTACGCGGCCGTTTCTATTTTGGTCAGAGGACGGAAGAGGCATTAAAAAAAGCGGTCTCTTCTTTTGAGACAGCTCTGTCCATTGAACCGAATTGCGCCCGTTCCTACTCTGGAATCGCGGATTGCTGCTGCCTGCTCGCCTGGTTTGGTGCGCTCACGCCAAAGATAGCCGGACAAAAAGCGGCGGCCGCAGCAATGCGCGCGATCGAAATCGATGCATCTCTCTGCGAATCTCATGCTTCACTGGCTCTCGTGCGCTTCTGGTACGACTGGAATTGGGAAGCGGCGGAGGAGGAATTCCTCCGCGCCATCGAATTGAACCCGAGTTATACCTCCGCTTACCAGTGGTATGCGGCGTATCTGAATACCCAGGGCCGCTTCGAGGAAGCGCAAGCAGCGCAGAAAAGCGCGAGGGAACTGGATCCCTTTTCGCTGATCCTAAATATGAATGTAGCGGATCCGCTGTTTTTCTCGCGCCAGTACGACCTTGCCGTCCAGCAACTTGTCGCCTTGCTGGAGCACGAACCACGCTTCTTCCCCGCCCTCTTCCAGCTCGGCCGCGTTTATGTCCAGATGGAAATGTATACGGAGGCTATCGCGGCCTTCGAAAAAGCTTTGCAGTTTTCCCGCCAGCAGGAAGCCCTGCCCGCGCTGGCTCATGCTTACGCTTTGGCAGGCAGAACCCAGGAAGCAAGAGTCATTCTGCGAGAAATGACGAACGATAAAACCGGCCGCTACGTGGCGGCGCCAATGGTTGCGAGAGTTTATCTGGGCCTGGGCGAATACGAAACGGCTCTCGATTGGCTAGAAAAAGGTATCGAGGAGCGCTCCTATTGGATGGTCTTCCTGAAAAACGACCCTGTGTATGATCCCATCCGGTCCCACCCGAGGTTTGGCGATGTACTCAAGCTCGCCGGGCTAGCCAACTGCTGACCTGCACGGATTTGTTCGCAGCGACTCCCATCGGCGCGAGGCTTCAGTTCTCGGGCGCCGGAGTATCCGGCGCCACGTTCCATCCTTCCACAACGAGAAAAGGCTTTCGACCGTCCTGGGAGGAGCGTCGAAACTTTGCCGTCACGGTTCGCTTTTCACCGGGCAGAAGAGAAAAGTAGTTGTCGTCCCAGAAGATTGGCGTGATGTCTTCGCCGCCCTTGCCGCGAGTGACTCGCACGTGCACCATGAAGGCAATCGCGTTGCCGGGATTCATCAGCGTTACATGGGCCTCGCCGTTTCCCAAGGCTGAGTTCGCTTGCAAACTCACTTGAGGCAAAGAATTAAGGCCCGTAAGATCCGCAAACTCCGCCTGTGGGGTGTACACCGTATCTTGCCTCTTCGCCCAGTTGAGGGTGTCCGCCTTCGTAGATAGCCAATAGAAATTATCGCTGACTAGCTCTCCTCCGGGAGCGTGCAATTGCAACCGCAGGAAATAGGTCCTGGAAAGACCATCCACTTTCGGAAGATCGAATGCCTTGGTGCTGCTGTCGGCCGCCAGATCCACGGTGGCCTCGCGAGAAGCCTTTTCGGTAGCGTCAATGTTGTAAATCTTAGCGCTGACCTTCCTTCCCTCGAGCGCCACGTACGTGCTGTTGACCACGGTGACCGAGTTGTCGTCGTAGGAATACTGCACGTGGACGGGCTCCATAGCCTTCTTCGTGCCGAAGTAGCCGCCCGCAGGTACCAGGTAGTAGTCGTAGAGATGCCAGATCAGCGATGGCCAGCCATTATTGAGCATCCACTGAATCACGCCCGTGGATGTGTACTTATTCCTTCCATAAGCCTCGAACATCGCGCGCTGGCCGTCGTAGGTCATGGCTTGCGCTTTTCGTTCGTAATCATCGAGTGATGTGGCTTGCCCATAGCGCCGGTCGAGACCGTCGGTGAAGACATTCACCGTCGTGAAGCGCTCGCCTCCGGAGTGGTAGTTCCACACTTCGTCGATCGGCCAGAGATGATCCTTGGGGATAAATCGCTCAAGCGATTCCCGCGGCGGAATCGCCGGGCCCGGACTTGTCTCCGTATTGTAGCCGTAAGCCCCGCCGGCTTTTTTGTCCGCCAGCCAGTACACCGGCGGGACATATTCGTAAGGCCCGGTCATTTTCACGCCCGATTTTCCGGTGACGGTTGTCTTTTCTTCTGACGCCGAGGAAATAATCGGATTTGGCCATTCCAGATCTTTCTCGATGCCCAGATACATCTTCTCGACATCAGCAGGCGGAGGCCCATCGCTGCCATTCAGCCACACAAAAACGCTCGGATGATTTCTTAGCCGTCCTATTTGATCCGTCAACGATGCCGCGGCAATCTTGCGCTGGTCACCCTTCCAGAGCTTCCAGCGCTCCCAGGCATCGCAGCACGTCCAACCGGGCATCACGAGAATGCCCAGCGTGTCGGTCTTGTCGAAAAACTCGTCGTGGTCCAAACGTCCTTCGAGCCGGATGGTGTTCAGTCCCATGTCGTGTACGTACGCCAAATCCGCGTCGAGCCGCTCCGACGACCAGCGCAAAAACATGTCCGGCGCCCAAGCCGCCCCTCGAATCAACAATTTGCGGCCATTAATTTTGAAAAGCCGGTAGCCTTTGTCGGTAATTTCGGAGGTCACTTCGCGAATGCCAAACTTGACGCTCGCGGAATCGGAAGTTTGCCCGTCGGTGGCAAAGCTCAGCTTGGCGGTGTAAAGATTTGGCACGCCCATCTGATAAGGCCACCAAAGCTGGGGGTCCTCCAACTTCAGTTGCGCAAATTCCTCCGGCGCGAAGCGCACTTTCTTCGACTCACCTGCGCCCAGTTCGACTGGCTTCTCCAGCGAAATGCCGTCGATATCGCCACGGAAGACCCCTTTCACGGGGTGATCCGCCGTATTGCGCAAATCGGCGCTGAGGGTCAGTGCTGCCGTTTTGTACTCCGCATCCAACTTGGTAGCCACAAAGGGGTCGCGCACGGAAACATCCCCGCTCGTCGTCAAAAACACTTCTTTCCAAATGCCCATGTCCCTGTCGGCGGGAGTCGGATTCCAATCAACCCAGGTAATTCCCAAGTCGTCCTTTTGCGGTGCGAAAATTTCCAGCGCCACAGCGTTGCTCTTGCCAGTCTGGACGTTTTTGCTTATGTTGAATTCAAACGCCCGATAAGTTCCAGCCACATCTTTGGCATCGCCGATTTTCACGCCGTTGACCCAGACATTCGCCCGGTAATTAATCCCAAGAAAATCGAGCCAGGAATTCTCGTGCGCGAGATTCGGGGGCACATCAAATTCCGCCCGAAACCACCACGAGCAAAGAAACGGGCTCCCCGCCGGCATATCCTGGATCGCAAAAAACGATTTGCTGGAATAATTCATCCCCGGAAGGGTTTTCAGATTGGTTGCGAAGTAGGGATCAGGGTAGGTCTTGTCCGTAACCAGCGCCCCGACAACCGTTGCCGGCAGGTCGCTCTTGTGCCACGACGAGGCATCAAAGCCTGCCGTTGAGATCTGCTCGCCCGTGGCCTTCGCGACGCACGACGACTGAATCCGCCAATCTTTGTCGAGGTAGATGCGCGTGCCCGGCTCGGCCGCATCCTGCCCCGCGGCTCCCGCCAACCCCGCGAGCAAGACCACCAGCACCAGGGCGCACCGACCCAGCCAAGCGTATCGGAACATAGAGCTCCTCCGAGAAATTCTCGAGCGATTCCATTCTCAGGGATGCCGTCACCCAGCATCACGCACGTCATATTAAACCGATTCAATTCAGCATTGTGTTTTTTTTCGCGACGAAGCCACGCCCGGAAACACCAGAAGATTCGCGACCGCCGCATCCCCTGGAAAACTGGTCCCGGAGGATTGGGTCGACGTGGCTTAGTGGAGGAGCTTTTCGAAGATCGCGGACCTTTCGAAGAGTTCGGGGTGCATATTCAGGATGCCCTCGCACCTGGTGTGTGCCCCTGCCGCCCGCCATGACCTTCGCACGATCAAGGACATTCGAAACTCTCTTGCTCACTCTGCTGATGGCCAGTTAGGCCCGTCACACGGGGAAGATCCTCGATTTGCACAGAAAATCGGGGAACGGACCACAATACACGAACACCTCCGGTCGACTCTCGACCCAGGATGAGATGATTACTACCCAGCGCGCTCGATGGTCGAGTAAGAGACACAAGGCGAAAGGGGTTATGAAGCTTGCTTAGCAGCGACTTTGGTTGACGACGGCGTAAGTAGATCAGCGAGCCCCATGTTCCGTAACAGTTCGGCGCGGACACGGTCGGCAACACCATTGACGATCTCAGCCCCGTCCTGAGCGGGATCGATATGCACGCGAAAGGGGCGTGTGCCAAAGGGCATATCAACGACTCTGACGATAGCCTTTGCGACTTCTGAAACATCGGCATCGGCTACCGCTGTTAATGCAAAACCTTTCGTGATCTGTTTTGCCAGCTCGGCAGTAGGTCCAGACTCGTACTCTTTCAAGCGCGCCTTGTCTTCCGGTGATCCAGAGTGCGCGAAATGAT
>Ga0210395_10004098_pt1 | contig 11205 bp, 5 predicted proteins | sample IncBWH4OmetaG_FD_150861 | JGI IMG/M metagenome (GOLD analysis project Ga0210395, IMG submission 150861) | Forest soil microbial communities from Barre Woods Harvard Forest LTER site, Petersham, Massachusetts, United States - Inc-BW-H-4-O ...
GTGGCCCTTGCCGTACTTTCGCGGAGAACTCCTCGATCGGCAACCGCATAACTAACGTCGCCTTAAGCTCCTTCTCATTCGGCAGGCGCGATTCCACCCAACGCCCCGGCAAAATATGCTCAGACAAAAGCCGCAACGCCTCCAGCTTCTCCGTCGGATCGTTTACTGCCCGCGCCGTCCCGAGAATCACGACCGAGCGATAATTCATCGAGTGATTAAAAATCGAGCGCGCCAGCACCAATCCCTCCAGCAGCGTAACCGTGACGCAGACCGCGACACCCTCATCCACCCGCCGCAGCATGCGGCTCGCCGCCGAACCGTGAATGTAGAGGTTGTCGCCCACCCGGCCGTAGCCGGTCGGAATCACAAAGGGTTGCCCATCCACCACAAATCCCACGTGGCAAATAAAGCCTTCATCCAGAATTCGGTAAGCGGCGGCACGATCGTACACCGCACGGTCAGCTTCGCGGACCAGACGCGTCCGCGCACTTGGAGCAGAGGGTTGTGCCATTCAGGAGAAACTCCCGGCAATCGCGAAGGATAAAGACGAAAAGAGTGTAGCAGGAGAAGCCGTCAGCGCTCAGTATGTGATCCCAAGATTCAAAGACGAGCACTGCTTCTCAGGTTTGACTGAGAGCTGACAGCCGATAGCTGAAAGCTGCTTCCCTACCAATTCACTTTCATCGCAAACTGAAACTGCCTCGGATCATAAGCCGCCGTCGGCTGCCCAGCATTCGTCCAAAGCTGGTTCACCGACGCCACGTTGAATTTGTTCACCAGGTTGAACATATCTGTAATCAGGTCCAGGCTGATCCGTTCGTTGAAATAAACCCGGCGCGCGAACCGAAAGTCGTTGAACAGCGTCCAGGGCTGCACCCCGGCGTTGCGGGCAAGGTCGCCATCGAGCGAAAGCAGTGTGGTGTTCGAGGTTGCCGTAAAGCACGCCTCCTGGAACAACCCTGTCGGCGAGTACTTGGAAGGTACCAGCGGTCCGCATCCATTTCCGGCGGAAGCGCCAGTCACCACGTTCGGGCGTGCCGACGTGGGAGCGAATTGGAAGTTCGTGTTGTCCCCCGTGATGATCAGGAACGGACGTCCCGACGCCACCGATATGATCGGCGCAAACGTCCAATTGCTGAAAAATTTCCTGGCAAAGCCATCTCCGCTCAACTTACCCGACTGATACACGCCGCTGAATACGAAGCGGTGGCGCTGGTCAAACAACGAGTTGGAGCGCTCCAGTTGAGGATAGTAAGAGTCCTGAGGCGCCAGCGGAGATTGCAAGTCAGTCGAGTCGTCAATCGCATGCGAATAGGTGTAGGAAGCGAGAAACTGGTAGTGATGGCTGAGGGTCTTGCGCAGGTTCGCGGTAAAGCCGCTGTAATTGGAGTTGCCGTTGGAGTAGTTGGCATCCATGTCGCCGAAGGGAACCACCACGCAGCCGCCGGCTGAATTGAACGGAAGCGTGTTGTCGCACTTGCCTCCGGTGGGACCAAGCCCTAATCCATCCGCATTGGCTAGAAGAACGGCGTCCTGCAGGCAGGGTCCACCGGCCAGCGACGGATTCAATCCCGACGGTCGGAAGAAATTCAACATAGCCGCGGGCGCGAACGCGCCAGCGGGGACTCCGGGGATGAGCGCAGGGCAAATCTGCACCTGCAACGGACCGGACGGATACGCGGGATTCGTCGGTGAAATCCCGGCTGCGTTGGCGTAAAAAACTGCTGTCTGCCAGTTCTTCACCAGCAAATCTCCGCGCACCGTATTTGCATTGATAGGCCGGTTCAGGTGCCGCCCGCCGTTGAAGTTGTACGCCAGGCTCAAAGCAAAGCCGCCACCCAGGTCCTGCTCAAAGGTCAGGTTCGTTTGTTCCGAATAGGCATACACAAAACCCTTGCCGATCGGATAACCAAAGGGTTGAAACGCCAGCGGAAAAGGCGATGCCGGGTTCAGGTAATTCTGATTGATAAAAATCGATTGCGGAAAATTCAACGCCTGGAACTGCTGCTGATTCGGCAGGTATCCCAGGTTGGTCGTGAAGGGAGCAGGGATGCAAGTGGGCACAGTTTGAATGCCCTGGAAAATGTTGGTCGCGTTCAGATTCAGTGGGCTGACCGTAGCCGCGTTCGTCCCGCAAGGACTGCCTCCGGCAAACAGCAACTGGCCGCTCTTCGATCCGTCCGAGGCGTCACCCAGGAAATAAAGGCCGAGCAAGGGGTGATCGTAGAACATTCCGAAGGACGCGCGCAAAACCGACTTGCCATTCCCCTTCGGGTCCCAGGCCATCCCGATGCGCGGTTGAATGTTGTTGGTATCGGTTTGAATGCCTTTCTGCAACCCCAGCGCATTATAGGCAGTCAGAGCCAGCGGATCTGGCGGAGCAAACTGCGGCGGGAATTCGATGTCATAGCGCACCCCCAGGTTCAACGTCAGGTTCGGCGTCGTTCGCCACGAGTCCTGGAAATAAACCCCCAGCGGCTTGTTGGAAAACGAGTCGTTAGGATTTCCAATGCCCTGAATGAAGTCCTGCGGAACGCCCAGCCCATAGGCCTGCACTCCAGAAAGGCCCGGAATGGCCTGCTGCAAGCTTGCCGGCAGCGAATTGAAAATTGAACTTGGGATCACCTGGGCGGCGCTGAGCGCCCCCATGTCATACACGCCGCCGTAGTTCACGGTAAACGTCGCCGTGGTTGGAATATAGTTGAAGTCCACACCGAACTTCATGCCGTGCCGCCCGCGCGTCCAGGAAAAGTTGTCGGTGAACTGGTAACGCTGTTCCGTACGCTGAATATAGGAATACGGTTCGCGGCCAAAGTACGCAAAGCCGGGAATGTTCACCGCGACATCGGAGCCCCCGGGTGCGCTCGAGTAGAAATACGACAACCCGCGCCGCGCGTACTGGAAGCGGAACTCATTGACCTTGTTGTTGCCAATGGTCCAGGTATCCTGGAAGACTCCAGCGACATCACGATAAGTCTGCTGCGAAGTCCTTGAGAACGAGTTCTGCCCGAAGGTCTGGTTCTCGCCGTTCACTTCTATCCCAGTCACAGTGCTTGGACTGACGTTCGCTCGTAGCGTGATCCGATTGTTGGCATTGACATTGTGGTCGATTCGCAACGAGTACAGGCTCGTGCCCTCAGAAACCGGGAAGTTGCCCACTTGCGCATTCAGCGTCTGAAACTGCAAGGGCAAGCCGTTGCACAGCGTGTTGCCGGGATTGCACGAGCTTGGAAACTGGGTCAACGGACTGGTTCCGTTCGACGGAGTCGGAATTGCGCCAAGTTGGGCCAGCAATCCAAACGACTGCGGATAAGATCCGTTCAAAGCAATGGCGGACGACCCTCCTGCCAGAAACGCGTATTGCTGCAGAAGCCCCAGGGGCAATCCCGGCGTCCCCAGAAAGGCAGCTTGCTGCGGCGTCACCTGAATATTGAAGGTACCGGGAGGGAGGACGACTCCAGGAGGAGTGAAAATGTTGGTAGCGTCGAACGGAACCAGCCCAAAGTTGTTCTCCCCAATAACCGAAAATCCAGTCTCCTGCCGCCGCGTGATCTCGTAGGCAAAATAAAAATAGGTCTTGTCCTTCTTGATCGGCCCACCAAACGCTGTCCCAGCCTGCACCCGGGTGTAAGCCGGCTGCGGGACATTGCTGAAAGGGTTCGTGGCCTGGATGTACCGATTCCGCAAATAGCCGTAGGCATCGCCGTGGAATTGATTGGTTCCGGAACGAGTAATGATGTTGATCACGCCCCCGGACGCTTGCCCATATTCCGCCGCGTAACTGTTGGTAATGATCTGGAACTCCTGCACCGCTTCCTGCGAGACAGTAGAGCGCACGCCGTTGGTCGCGTTGTCAATCGCATTGGCGCCATCCACGTTCACCAGGTTCGAGCGCGCCCGCTGCCCGCTGATGTTGAGCCCCGACGTGGGCGCTGCCCCAATGCTGGGAGCGTTGTCGAGGAGCACCTGTGAATCCGTCAGAGCAAAGTTGATGTAGTTTCTTCCATTGATGGGAAGGTTATCGATCCGCGTCTGTCCAATCGTGTCGGTCGTCGAAGTGCGGGTGGTTTCGACCAACTCCGCCGCAGAGCTCACATTGACCACTTCCTGCGTCCCCGCGACCGCGAGCGTCATTGGCAAATCCGCCACTTCTCCAACCGTGATGACCACGCTCTCAATCGTAGTTTTCGCAAAGCCCGCAGCCTCGGCCGTTACTTGATAAGTTCCCGGCGGCAACAATGCAATGCGGTACTCACCCTGCCCATTCCCGGTTCCGGGACGCTCCACCCCTCTCGCCGGATCTCGCGCCGTCACCGTGGCGTTCGTCACCAGGCTGTTCTTCGAGTCTTTCACCGTCACGTGCAGATCGCCGGTAGCCGAGCTTTGGGCAAATCCAAACGTGGTCAGAGCCAGCGTTAGAACCAGTAGCGAGACGAGCTTCCGCATGGTCATAAAGTTTCTCCATAAGCATGACTGACGAGGGGAACGCCCGGCTTTTGCGGGCAAGAGGCCATAGCTTTCGGCAGTCTTCAGAGCAAACATCTTGAGAAGGCGCGTTCGGCTGCTTTGTACATCAAGCCCCAACCAGAAAGCAAGCCAGATCACTAAGGAGCATCGGATTGGTAAGTAAACGCAGCCGGGTATGTCGATATGCACACGTAGGGGCGGACGCTCCGCCCTCGGTGCAAAGCACCGCACCCCGCGACGAATCGTCCTGACGCACTTAGCCCGGACCAGTATCCAAGGCCAGGGCTTACACAGCTAGCGGAAAAACTCTTAAGATTGGATTTTTCAAAGATAAGGCTTCAGAGGTTGGCGTCCTGAAGCCATGTCAAAACTCTTCTGGGACTCGGATCTCATTGCGTCCACGCGCTTTCCGGTTAATGTACATGCATAACCGTACATATATTTTCGTACTGACAGTGTTCCACGTGGAACACTTCTCACTCGTGGCGACTGATGCCTGAGCTCTCTTCGCTCAACGTCTTCAACGCCCAAGCCATGCGGGGCGTGTTGTGCGCGATACCAAGACGCCCGCGCGCGTCGAGCAAAATCATTCCGCCATGCCCGTTCACGCGCGCCTGCAAATAGTTGATCGCCTCTGCCGCTACCCACTCTGGAAGAGAGCCTGACGCGACGCGGTCCGTGGCCCACTTGGCCAGGACCAGTTTCATGATGGGCTCGCCCCATCCTGTGGTCGATGCGGCGGCGGTTTTATTGTCAGCGTAGCAGCCGCATCCAATTAACGATGAGTCTCCTAATCGGCCGGGGGCTTTGTTGAGTGTGCCTCCGGTCGAAGTGGCGGCGGCGATGTCGCCTTTGGCGTCCAGGGCGACGGCGCCCACGGTGTCGTGCGAGAGCGTGGCAGCAAACAGGTCGGGCTTCTCTTCAGAGGCGTGCGCCTGGAATTCGCGCAAGCGTTCGACCTCGCGCGGAATGATGAGGTCTTCGTTCTTGCACAGCGGAATGCCATGCTCGGCCGCGAAGCGCTCCGCGCCTTCGGCTACGAAATATACGTGCGGGCTTTCGCTCAGGATCTTGCGAGCGGCGCGCACTGGGTTGCGCAAATGCTCCACGCAACCCACGCCTCCGGCGCGAAGGGTGGCCCCCTCCATGATCAGCGCGTCGAGTTGCACTTTGCCATCGCGATTGAGGAAGCTACCACGGCCAGCATCGAAGGTCTCATCGTCTTCCATGACCACAACCGCTTCTTCGACCGCGTCGAGCGCTGAGCCTCCGCGGCTGAGCACCTGCCAGCCTGCTGCGGCGGCGTTGCGGACGCCGTTGAGATGAGACTCGACCATGGCATCCGGAATGGCCCAGGCGCCTCCATGGACGACCAGAACAGGATCAGTCGGCAAGAGAAGTCCTCCCCTGAAGGATCAGTCTAGCATTATGGGTGTTTTCGGCTAAGCATGGGCCACCCATAGATTGATTGTCCCTCGCTTGATCGACCTGCGATATGGCTAAAGCCATATCCTGATACGAATCCTATGCGATACGGCTGAAGAGAATCCTGGAAAACACATCGTTACGAGTTCGGAGTTAACCCCTGCTCATTCGAGACCGGTTATCGCAGCGCTGGAAGTGTATGCGTGGGGCATTGGTCTTTCGCCCCGCTGGGGCTCGTCGGCTTCGCACTTTTACCCACGGCTTGCGCCGTGGGCTGCATTCTTGCGCCGCTTCGCGGCTGGAACACTGGGCTTGGAATTTGTCGGGGCTGAAGTCCCCAGAAGTCTTCCGGCGTTTGCGGCACGAGTAAACTCGCGCCCTCCCAACTACATTTTGTCGGACAGTAGCATTTGCTCTACGATCTCGGCCAGGACTCTGTAGCCTTCGGGATCAATCGCCTGTCGCGTCGCTTCCTGGAACTTTTTTGTGCGCTCTTTTTTGTCGAGGTAATAGACGACGGCTGGCAGTACGCGGCGAACTTCGTCGCAGAGGGCGCGCAAGTGCATTAGGCCGTCCACATCCAGATCGGACTGCAATTTGGATATTTCGCCGACCAGTTGCTTGATCTCGCCTTTCCAGTGATCGAATTCGGTTTCGTACTTCAGGAAGGACTCGGCGTCTCCGACGATCAGCAACTCCAACGCTTGCAAATCAGCCGGGGTCAGGGGCTTTCCTGCCTTCAGCTTTGGCAGAAGAGAGGCGAAGTCGACATGGGACTGAACGGCCTCACGCGCCTGACCTTCGAGCTCTTCGACCTGGTCGCCCAAAGCGCCGTAGTTATCGCTGGTTTCAGCCTGGGCACAACGGGAGGCCAGTTCGAGGGTCTTCTGAATGGTCGCGCCGAGCTGTTCAGCCATAGTTAGAGCCTCTCTGATGTCCGAATAGTCTAGCATCTGGACTTGGGTTCGGCAGGTTTCCAACTTGGGAAAACGGTACCGTGAACATTTTGCACGGGAATGGGTCGGCGATGAATAGAAAGTGCATAGGCAAGCACTTTTCTATTGACTCTGACTTTTGGCCGTACTACTCTCGCGCCCACTCCGGCTGTTGCCACTCGGCCGAATTTTTTCGCGCGCCCCTCTCGTTGGCTGTGCGCCGCGCTGCGCGCCAGCAAAATTGCGTTGGGTAACCTCCGCGTTTTGAAAGTCAAGACGACTTCACTGGAGTGTGCTCCATAGCTGGATGCAACCTCAGACGCTATACGTGTGTCTGAAGCTGCCATCAAAACCCTTCACCCGCCGCGTTTTTGTAGATCCGCGTTTTCTGGTCTGCGTGACGGAGATCCCCCGGGGATTTTGTGGAACACAGACAATCAAGGAGGAATCGTGAACAAAGCAGCCAAGCTCGCAACACTTTCAACCTTAGCAATGTTGTTCCTCGCCGGAATGGCATTGGCTCAAACCGACCCTGGAGTTCAGAGCGGCAACCGAGGCACAGGAGCGACCATCATTTCGAGTGACCCGAATGGCTTCCTGCCCTTTTTCCAGGACGGTCAAAGCCGCTTCGCCGCCGTAGAGTCGGTTTCAAACAGCCCGACCAACAACAACGGTTTGGGACCGCGGTTTAACTCAAACAGCTGCAGTTCTTGTCACGCACAACCGGCGATTGGCGGAACCGGCGCTGCCACCAATCCTCAATTCGCATTTGCCGGCAGCTCAGTCGCCCCTAGAGACTCGACCCCGTACTTCGTTACCGCCAATGGCCCCACCCGTGAAGCCCGGTTCCCGTTTTTCTTTAACCCGAACGGCACGGTGAACACCAGCAATCCCAATGGTGGAGTGGAGGACCTGTTCACGGTTTCAGGGCGCTCCGATGCCGGCAGTTGTAGTCTGCCACAGCCCAGCTTCAATGCTGCACAGCAAGCGAACGACATTATCTTTCGCATTCCGACGCCAACCTTTGGCGCCGGCCTGATCGAGAATCTGGACGATTCCACGTTGCTGAAGAACCAGGCGACCAATCTCAACAACAATTTTGGCGTCGCTGGCACTTTCAATCACAACGGTAACGATGGCACCATCAGCCGCTTCGGTTGGAAGGCGCAGAACAAGTCGCTGCACATCTTTACGGGTGAGGCTTACAACGTCGAGATGGGCATCACTAATGAACTGTTCACCCAGGATCGTCCGCTGCCTGGGGAAGACGGCAATGGCGGCAGCGGCCTTACGGGTCTTCCGTCGAACTGCTTGAACCTTTCGGGAAAGGGTTACCCGGAAGACACATCCAATCCCAACTCGTCGCCGAATGCGGCGGTGCTTGACGACGTCTCGGCATTCGCCAACTTCATGCGGTTTCTGGCTCCGCCGCCTACGGGTACCGTTGTGCTGAATGGGCAACAGGTTTCTTCCCAGACAATCGCTACTGGCAGTGCCTTGTTCGTCTCCGTCGGCTGCGCAAGTTGCCACAATGCGACGCCCGGTAGGACGCAGGTGTCGAACTTCGCTCCAGCGTTGAGCAATGCCGCGGTGCCTGCGTACTCGGATATCGAGATCCACCACATGGGTAGCGGCTTGGCGGACAACGTTTCGCAGGGCGGTGCGGGCGGAGACCAGTTCCGCACAGCTCCCTTATGGGGCCTGGGGCAGCGGATCTTCCTTCTGCACGATGGCCGCACCACGGACCTGAACGCCGCGATTGAGGCTCATCAGAGCAATGGCAGCGAGGCGACAAACGTTGAGGAGAATTTCGACAACCTGAGCAGGACCCAACAGCAGGATATTCTCGACTTCCTGCGCTCGCTGTAACGGCTTGCAGGCGAGACGCGAGGTGTCTCGCCTGCTGCGTCATCCGAGAACGGCGCGGGATCCGGGTTTTGGGCGGCGCCTGGGAGACCTGGATTCCTCGCCGGCTTCGCCGCTCGGAATGACAGGACGATTGTTTTGGAAGCCGCACGGGCGGGGACGCCCGCGCCTACATTTGGCTTGGGATCTGAAGGAGAACTATGCTTTCGCGATTTTTGTGCCGCTCTGCCATTGTCGCTTTGTTTCTATCGTTGTTGGCCTGGGGTCAAAGTAGCTCAGCGCAGAACACGCCGAAAAGCGGTGGTGACTTTTCGAACGACCTGCAGCCCGTCACCAAGGTTCCCCCGAATGTCATTCTGGTGAAGGGCGCATGGTCAAGTGCCAGTGATTCCGTGACTCCGGTGCCAGAAGGCGGGAATGTTGAGAACAACGTTTTCCGTGATGCGTATTTCGGAATGACCTACCCGCTCCCGAAGGATTGGACGGAAAAATACAAAGGTCCGCCTCCATCGGACACCGGCCGTTACGTGCTGGCCCAGATCAGGCCGGACGTCACATTCAAAGGGCCGGCCCGAGGCACGATCTTAATCACCGCCGAGGACATGTTCTTCACTTCTCTGCCTGCAACCAACGCGGTGCAGTTGATCAATTACGAAAAAGACAATCTCCAGGCTGATTACAAATTGGAGCTGCCTCCTACACAGGCCAAGGTCGCGGGGCGCTCGTTTACCTTCTTTGCTTATTGGTCTCCGGTCGCGGAGCTGCATTGGTACGTCCTAGCCACGCAAATCCGCTGCCACGCAGTGGAGGTCGTCCTGACCAGCCGCGACACGAAGCTGCTGGAGAGCCTGATGCTCGACCTCAACAGAATGGAATTGCCCGCAGAAGCCACTCCCCCGGCGGGCACGGGCGGGAATGAGGTTCCGGTGTGCATTAAAGACTATGCGAGCGACGAACACGTAATTACGCGGGTTGCTCCGGTCTTCACCGAGCGTCGGTTCAACTCCGTTCCCGTCCGAATCATTATCGATAAAGAGGGCAAGGTAAAACACATTCACTTTCTCAGTGCATTTCCCGATCAGGCGAAGGCCATTACCGACGCCTTTAAGCAGTGGAAGTTCAAGCCGTACCTGCAAAGTGGAAAGCCGGTTGAAGTGGAGACCGGAATTATGTTTGGAAGCTCATCACGTCCGACGCCGGCTTCGACAGAAAATGCTTCGACCGATTGATTTGTGGAGTCTGCAAATGATTAAGGAGTGGTGGTGATTCGCATCTGCGTCAGCAAAGTTCGGCCACAGAGGAGGATCATTCTGTGCCTGGCCCTTATTGCGGGTTGCTCGGTGGCCACGCTGGCAGCAGACACGGTTACAGGTGTAGCCCGCAACCGGACCCTCGGCCAGTTCGCGATCGGAGACGAAGTGATTCTGCTGCGTCTGGACCAGGGCATGCAGGAGGAAGCGCGCACCAAGACCGACTCGCAAGGGTCCTTTACCCTAAAGGTGCAGTTGACTGACAAAGCACACCTGTTGCGCGTGCTTCATCAGGGGGTCAACTACGATCAGCAGGTTTCAGCGGGAGATGCTGTCTCCGTCGATGTGTTCGATGCGGCGGAGAGGGTGCAAGGCCTGGCCGGCAGCATTGAAATCATTCGCACTGGCACCAAAGGAGACCTGCTTCACGTCTCCGATATGATCGAGATCAGGAACGATTCCAGCCCGCCGCTGACGCAGGCGGGCGAACGCACGTTTGAAGTCTACCTGCCCACGCACGCGAAGATCGATTCGGTGCTGGCCGCCAGCTCGGGAAAGATGGGAGTGATGATTTCCGCGATGCCCGTGCCCGGCGAGCCTGGACTCTTCACCGTGAACTTTCCCTTACGTCCGGGAGCCACCAAGTTCGCGTTCAACTACGATCTGCCGTACGATGGCCGCGCCACGTTTCGTACGCGGAGGCTGTATCCGCTGCAGCAGTTGGCGGTCATGATTCCGCCGACGATGAAATTCAGTTCACGGTCCTCCGCTTTTCAGATCCTTCCCACGGGGAATAGCAACTATCAAGTTCAGGCAGCCAACCGGGTGGATGCGGGAGAGGGGCCAGAGTTTGAAATCTCGGGAGCGGGCGCGCTTCCCGCGCTGCAGGCTCAGGCGCAACCTCGGCCGAAGGCCGCGACTACTGTTGCTACTCCTGCGCCTTCGGCTCCGAGTAGCTCACAGGCGCCGACTCAACGGGTGAACGCCCCGGGTGGCTCCGGGCTCTCCGCGCCCGGTTCACGCCGAAAGTGGTGGGTTCTGGGCGTCGGCGGTTTCCTCGTGCTTGGTGCGGGGGGATTTTTACTGTGGCGCGGAGAACGACTGTCCGCTAACGCGCGCTTGGTGGTGGCGCGAGCTGGACAAGGATTAGCGTCTTCGTCGGAGGTTCTTAAGGAGGAGCTTTTCCGGCTGGAAATCGACCGCTTGCACGGTACGATTTACGGCGAAGAGTACGATTCGGCGAGGCAAGCTCTCGAAGGAAC
>Ga0210395_10004100_pt1 | contig 11198 bp, 9 predicted proteins | sample IncBWH4OmetaG_FD_150861 | JGI IMG/M metagenome (GOLD analysis project Ga0210395, IMG submission 150861) | Forest soil microbial communities from Barre Woods Harvard Forest LTER site, Petersham, Massachusetts, United States - Inc-BW-H-4-O ...
GTGCAACCGATAACGATATCCCATCCGGAACAAATACTTCCGCAGCACCATCTCAGGCCGGGTGTCACGCCCCCGTATCGCTGCCATATTGCGACGTCTAGACTCTGGGGCATCTGTGAAGTCGGGCCGGCTAAGCAATCAGAATCCTCCTCCCTGGGGTGACGGCGGCCCTTCGCGAATGGTAAGGTTGAGTCGTATGGACCGCAGGGTACTGCATGTCAGAGTTGAACTCCTCTCGGCGCACACGCGAACACCGCTGGATCGTGCTCGGTGAGGATGGTCGTTTTGTCACAGTTGGTAGACACACCAACCCGTCGGAGAGCGAAATCTCGCATGCCGAGAATAAGCTGCGGTCTGCTGGCCTAGCGGGCTGGCTCGCAGTGATGCAGGGCAGTCCACATGCCCACCAAGTCCCTGAGTTATTGATGGTGCGGCCCCTCGCCTCCCCGAGTTGCTGCTTTGAAGAAGCCGCAGCAGCGTTCGCCGCTCAGCACCAAATCCCACCGGACTAGTAGCAGTCCAATAGGGGACCTGCAGAAAGTGCCGGCCGGCGTGGTATTGCGTCATGAAGCCTCCTCGCGCGAGCCGAGCGGCATCCCCCTCGTCATAGCCCGCCGCAGGCCGCCATCCACGCCGTTATTTCGATGCCGCCGACAAAGACGTGGATGGCGGGACCAAGCCCCGCCATAACGAAGGAGTACAACCCGTGCCCAACTCGATTGACTTATTCCCCGGCAAGCCCTTGGGCAACCCCATCAGATGGCCCACAGCACCCTTCCCAACCGGGCGTGACCCATGTCCGCCAGCATGTTACCCACGACCCGATGCAATGGGGCAGGTTCCTCACATGAGGCAAACGGGATGAGTGGCACCACCGTCGCGCCGGGCGATTCGCGTCTGGCCGATCGGCTGCGGCGCGAGATTCGCGGCGACGTGCTGTTCAGCCGCGCCGACCGCGGCCGTTACGCCACCGATGCGTCGATCTATCAGGTAGAGCCGATCGGCGTGATCGTGCCGGAGGAGATCGGCGACGTCGCGGCGGTTTTATCGATCGCGCGCGAGGAAGGCGTCCCCGTCCTGCCGCGTGGCGGCGGCACCAGCCAGTGCGGCCAGACGGTGAACCGCGCGCTGGTGATAGACTGCTCGAAACATCTGCGCCGCATCCTGCATGTCGAACCCGATGCCCGCACGGCGTTGGTGGAACCGGGACTGGTGCTGGGTCATCTCAATGCCGCGCTGCGTGAACACGGGTTGTTCTTCCCGGTGGATCCATCGACGCATGCCCGCTGCACGATCGGTGGCATGACCGGCAACAACTCCTGCGGTTCGAAGTCGATACGCTACGGGTTGATGGCAGACAACGTACGCGCGATCGACGCGATCCTCGCCGATGGCACGCAGCACAAGTTCGGCCTGCTGCCGGACAATATCGGTGCCGACGTGCCCAGCGGCATCGCCGAGCTGATCCAGCGGCTCAGGGCGTTGGGCGCGACGGAAGCCGAGGAGATCGCCGCGCGGTTTCCCTCGCAACTTCGCCGCGTGGGCGGCTATAACATCGAAGTGCTGACACCAGTCGCGCGACTCGCCGGTCAGGAGAATCTGGCTCGGCTGCTGGTGGGATCGGAGGGGACCCTCGCCTTCTCCGCGGCAATCGAGCTCGCGCTGCATCCAATCAAACCGCGCAAGCTGCTGGGCATCTGCCAGTTCCCGACTTTTCGCAGCGCCATGGAGGCAGCGCAGCACATCGTGCAGCTCGACCCGGAGGCGGTGGAGCTGGTCGATCGCACCATGATCGATCTCGGCCGCGGTATTCCGATCTTCCGCGGCACCATCGATCGGATGTTGATAGGCGAACCGAACAGCCTGCTGATCGTCGAATTCCACGGCCACGACGATGCACCGATCGCCGCTAAGCTGGATGACCTTGACGAACTGATGGGCGAACTCGGCTATCCCGATGCAGTGGTTCGCGCCACAGACGCTTCGTTCCAGAACGACATCGCCGCGGTGCGCGAGGCCGGCCTCAACATCATGATGTCGATGAAGGGCGACGGGAAACCGGTGTCGTTCATTGAGGACTGCGCAGTCGATCTGGAGGACCTCGCCGACTACACCGAGCGGCTTAACGAAGTTTTTGAGAGGCACGCTACCAAAGGCACATGGTACGCCCATGCCTCAGTCGGATGCCTGCACGTGCGGCCGGTGCTCAACATGAAGGACCCGCAGGACGTCGCCACCATGCGCGCCGTCGCGGAAGAATGCTTCGCCCTGGTGCGAGAGTACAAAGGCTCGCACAGCGGCGAACACGGCGATGGCCTGGCGCGCAGCGAATTCCACGAAACGATGTTCGGTCCACGCATCGTGCGCGCGTTCGAGACGGTGAAGGACGCGTTCGACCCGCACAACATGCTCAATCCCGGTCGCATCGTGCGACCGCCGCGCATGGACGATCGCACGTTGTTCCGCTACGCGCCTGGCTACGCCCCGATCGGCGACTTCGTGCCGAAACTCGACTGGTCGGACCATCCCGGACCACTCGGCGGCATGCTCGGCGCCGTCGAGATGTGCAACAACAACGGCACCTGTCGCGCCTTCGATGCCAACGTGATGTGCCCGTCGTATCGCGTGACACGCGACGAGACGCACCTCACGCGCGGCCGCGCGAACACGTTGCGGCTGGCACTGACCGGCCAGCTTGGTGCCGATGCGATGGCGTCCGACGCGGTAGCGGATGCGATGTCGCTCTGCGTATCCTGCAAGGCCTGCAAGCGCGAATGCCCGACGGGCATCGACATGGCGAAGATGAAGATCGAAGTGCTCGCGACACGCTTCGACCGCCACGGCCTGACACGTCGCGACTGGCTGGTTGCCGAATTGCCCCGCTACGCGCGCTTGGTCGCGCCGTTTGCGCCACTGGTCAATCTGCGGAACCGCATCCCTCCGCTGCGCCGCCTCGGCGAACGCTTCACCGGATTCGCAGCCGCACGTCCTCTGCCCGTCTGGCGCCGCGACGCGTTTCGTGACCGCGAGATCGAGGCGTTGGCACCGGTGAAGTCACGCGGCGACGTCATCCTGTTTGCCGATACATTCAATCGCTGGTTCGAACCGGAAAATCTGCGCGCCGCCCTGCGGGTGCTCACCGCCGCCGGATATCACGTGCGGATGCCGAAGTATCGCGGTCGGCCGCTCTGCTGTGGCCGCAGCTTTCTTTCTGCGGGCATGGTGGACAAGGCTCGCGAGGAGGCGCGCCGCACGCTCGACCTCCTTGCCGGCGATCTGCCGGTGATCGGCCTTGAACCGTCCTGCCTGCTGACTTTGCGTGACGAATACCGATCGCTGCTGCCTGGCGCCGAGACCGAGGCGTTGGCCAGCAGAGCATTCCTGTTCAGCGAGTTCCTGGCTCGCGAAAAGCCCGACCTGCCGCTGAGGCCGCTGCCGGCCACAACGCTTGTGCACGGTCACTGCCATCAAAAGTCGTTTGGCGCCTTCCCGACAATGCTTGCAATGCTGAAGCGCATCCCGGAACTCGCCGTGACGCCAATAGCGTCGTCCTGCTGCGGCATGGCCGGCGCATTCGGCTATCAGGCGGAAACCCAGGTCGAATCGCGCGCAATGGCCGAGGCAGGTCTGCTGCCCGCGGTGCGCAAGTCCGCGACCGATGACATCCTGGTCGCCGACGGCACCTCGTGCCGCCACCAGATCCGCGATCTGGCAGGCCGCGAGGCGATCCATTCCATTCGGCTGCTCGAGCGGGCCTTGGCAGCATGACACCCGGCGAAGTGCTGGATTTCTGGTTCGCGGGTGATCCCGCCGGTCATCGCAAGGAGTGGTTCGAGAAAACCGCCGAATTCGACGCAGCCTGCACGCGCTTCGCTGACGGATTGCGCGATGCCGGGGAAGGCGCGTTCGACCACTGGGCGGAGACACCTCACGGCGCTCTGGCACTGATCCTCCTGCTCGACCAGTTCTCGCGCAATCTCCACCGCAATTCGCCAGAGGCGTTCGCGGCCGATGCCAAGGCGCGCGAGATCGCCCGCGCCGCGCTCACACGCGGCATCGATCGGATGCTTGGCGAGGTCGAGCGGATGTTCGTATATCTGCCATTCGAGCACTCGGAAGTTCTCACCGACCAGGACGAATCCGTGCGCCTGTTCACGACGCTGGGCGAGGAAATGACCCGCTATGCCGCGGGGCATCGCGATGTGATCCGCCGATTCGGACGCTTCCCGCATCGCAACGCGGCGCTCGGGCGTACGAGCACGCCGGATGAGCTCGCATATCTGGCGCAACCGGGCGCGGGATTCTGAATCGGGGGAGTGCCGCGCGGCGACGACCTGGGGTAAACTTCGTCAACGCACTCCCGGCAAGGAGGCAAGCCATGCCATTCGATGAAACTTCGCGCCAACCCGGCCGCCGTCCATCCCGCAACGTGATGGGTGGTGTCCTCGACATCTGTTCGATCAAGCCGATGACCGGCTTCTTCCGCAATGGCTGTTGCGACACGAGCGCCGAGGATTTCGGCAGCCACACCGTTTGCGCGGTGATGACCGCGGAGTTCCTGGCATTCAGCAAGGCTTCGGGCAACGACCTCTCGACGCCGCATCCCGAATTTGGCTTCTCGGGCCTGCAACCTGGCGATCGCTGGTGCCTGTGCGCCCCTCGCTGGCAAGAGGCGCTGGACGCGGGTTCCGCACCGCGCGTCGTGCTGCGTGCCACGCAGGAGGGCGCGTTGGAGCACTGCAGCCTGGCCGACCTGAAGAAATACGCCGTCGACCTGGCCTGAGGCGTGGCCAGCGAACTTCCCGCGGAATTCGCGCTGATCGCTCGGCATTTTCGGCCGCTTGCCGGACCGGGCGCGCTGGACCTGCAGGACGATGCTGCGGTACTGGCGCCGCCGCCCGGTCGCGAACTGGTGCTGACCTGCGACGCCATGGTCGCCGGCGTCCACTTTCTGCATGACGACCCGCCCGAACTGATCGGTCGCAAGCTGCTGCGTGTGAACCTGTCCGACCTCGCGGCAAAAGGTGCGACGCCCATTGGCTATCTGATGACGGTCTCCGCACCGCGCGACACACCGGACTCCTGGTTCGCAGGCTTTTGCGCCGGCCTGAAACAGGACCAGCAACAGTACGGCATCACGCTGCTCGGCGGCGACACCACCTCGACGCCTGGTCCGATCTCGCTGTCGCTGACGATCGTGGGCCACGTGGCACCCGGCCAGGCGGTGCGTCGAGCCGGCGCCACGCCGGGTGATGGCATATGGGTCACCGGCACGATCGGTGATGGCGCACTCGGTCTTGCGGTGGCGCGCGGCAGGCTCGCGGACCCGACCGGCCACCTGTTGTGGCGCTACCGCCTGCCGCAACCGCGCGTCGGACTGGCGATCGCCGGCGTCGCGTCTGCCGGCATGGATATCTCGGACGGGCTGGTGCAGGACCTCGGCCACATCTGCCGCGCCAACAATGTTGCCGGCGAGATCGAGGCGTCAAAGGTGCCGCTATCCAACCCGGCCCGCGCAGCAGGCCCGGAATGGCTGACCGCGTGCCTGACCGGGGGTGACGACTACGAGTTGCTGCTGGCCGTCCCCTCGGCGCGCGAGGCAGCGCTGCACGAGGCCGCCAGAGCCGCACGCGTGGCTTTGACGCGCATCGGCGCCTTCCGGTCAGGGCCGCCCGAGGTCGTGGTCCGGGGGACTGACGGGGAGCCTATGTCACTCGACCGCGGTGGCTGGAGCCACTTCTGAGACCATGCCAAAGCGGCGTGCAGGCGCTGGCGGTGACGACGCATTGCGGCCGCGCAGCATGCTATCGATGACCCCGAGGAGGTCTTGGCGAGGGTATGGCTTCCGCAGGATGGTCAGACCCTCAACCTCCGCATTGGCCAGCGCCTCCGCATAGCCAGTCGTCAGCAACACCGGCAGCCTTGGATAGAGCATTTGTACCTCGTGCGCGAACGTGATCCCGCTCATGCCATGGGGCAGGACGATGTCGGAGAAGACGAGATCGATAGGTGCCCCGGAGGCAAGTGCAGTGAGGGCGGCGGGCGCGTGCTCGGCCTGTGCGACGGCATAACCGGCATCCTTCAATACCTTCGTCGCGAGTTCTGCGACATCGGCATCGTCTTCGACGACGAGTACAGTGCCTTTGGTAGATGCTGTCCCGGCGGTCTTATCTGGCGCCCCCACATGTGCCGTGTGATCGAGTGCCGGAAGATAGAGGGTTATGCTTGTGCCCTGGCCGACGTTGCTGGTGGCGGTCGCGATGCCGCCTGATTGTAGAGCGAAGCCGTAGACCTGGCTCAATCCAAGTCCTGTTCCCTTTCCAACGTCCTTTGTGGTGAAGAACGGCTCGAACACATGAGGGAGTACGTCCGGGGCGATCCCCTCACCGGTGTCGGACAAGGTCATTACGACGTAGCTGCCATCGAGGCCATGATTGCCCTGTTCAAGCGTCAAGCCCTGGTAGGTCGCGTTGCGCGCCGATATCTTGAACGTGCCGCCGTTCGGCATAGCGTCTCTCGCATTGACTGCGATGTTGAGCACAGCGAGATCAAGTTGGCTTGCATCGATCATGATCGGCCAGAGATCGCCGGGGAGATCGACTTCGACGTAAATGTCGCCACGCAGCGTTCGAGCGAAAAGATCAACGGCCTCGCGCATGTGGACCGACAAATTGACCTCTTCCGGATGCAGCGGTTGCTGCCGTGAGAATGCGAGAAGCTGTTGGGTCACACGCTCCGCTCGCACAGCGCCGCGCCGGACAGCCGAGAGGAGACGTCGCAGTTCCTCGTCGCCGCCCGTGAGCGCATCGGCCAGGTCCAGGCTGCCGATCATGACCTGCAGGATATTATTGAAATCATGTGCGACGCCGCCAGTGATCCGGCCCACCGCCTCCATCTTCTGCGCCCGATGGAGCATCTCCATCGTTTGCTTCATATTCTTTTCGGCTTCTTTGCGCGCCGTAATATCCTGGATTATGCCGGTAAAATAGCGTTGCTCGGGAAGACCGAGCCGTCCTTGCGCTGGCCCGTTACCTCGCGGCGAACGCCGATAACCTTTGCCTCGCCGGTTCGTCGGAAATTGGCGATATACCCGTCATGCTGACTACGGTCCGGCTCCGGCATGAGGTGACTGACGTTGTGGCCGATGACCTCGTCAGCGGCATAGCCAAAGATCATCTCGGCGGCGCGGTTGAACGCCTGAACTATCCCGCGCTCGTCGATCACCGCGATGCCATCGACCGCCGTCTCGATGATTGCCCGGTACTTCGCCTGCTCGCCCAGTAGTCGCTCTTCAACAAGCTTTCGCTGAGTGATGTCCCGCCCGATGTTGGCATAGCCGATAAGCTGTCCAGTCTCGTCCCTGATTGGCTCGACGACGAGGCTCGCCCAGAAGGTCGAACCATCGTTGCGCACGATCAAGCATTCCCCTTCATACCTCCCGCGCTCGGCGGCAATCGCGAGGGCACGTTGGGGCTCGCCTGCCTGGCGATCCGCATCTGTAAAGAAACGCGAGAAATGCTGGCCAATGATCTCTGCCGCCGCATAGCCCTTGATGCGCTCGGCACCAGGGCTCCAGCTCCTGACGCCCCCCTCTGGATCAAGCATGAAGAGAGCGTAATCAGCGACTGCCTTGGCGAGCAGCGCAGATTCGTACGCGGACGATGTTAACGGTTCGCTCACCGTTTGTTCCCCTCCTCGATAAGCCCTGTCCGTTGTCTTTCCATTACGACACCCTCGATCACCAAATTGCGGGAAATGAGCGCGCGCGGGGCGCCCACCGTTGATTCAACAGCCCTTACGATAACGACATTCCGGTCGGTTGCGGTATAATTCTGGCACAGGGAGGAAATTCATTTCCGGGGGATTTGGCGAGGTCATCGCATGATAGCCATGCTCCCGCCGGGCAGCAGTGCGATGAACGGCGACTTTCCCCGTTGCGTCGTGCTTGCTTCAATGCGGCCGATACGTCTGCGCATCCGCTTGTTACCCGACGGGTAAGACTGGGCCAGGCCAGCAAATGGTTGATATGGTTAACATAATTCGATGAATCGCAACGTTTGGCTGTTGTTCTGCTGCCAGGCTCTGATGAACGCCGTGATGTCCGGGCAGACCGTGATGAGCGCACTGATCGGCCACGCGCTCGCGGTGGATAAGTCGCTCAACACGCTGCCGATGGCGATCCAGATGACGGCAACCATGACTGCATCGATCCCGGCCGGCATTGTGTTCGCCCGCCTGGGCCGCAAGCCTGGCTTCTGGCTCGGTTGCGTCGGCTCGCTGCTCGGCAGCCTCACATTCGCGCTCGGTGTCTGGACGCAGAACTTCCAGGTCTACTGCATCGGCGCCGTCTTTGCCGGCCTGGGCTTCGGCATCGCCCAGCACCTGCGCTTCGCTGCGGCCGAGGTGGCGGCTGCCGAAGCGCGTGCCCGCGCCATCGCGCTGGTCATGGCCGGCGGTGTGCTCGCCGCGATCATCGGCCCCGAGATCGTCAAACGCAGCAACATGCTGCTGCCGCCGCTGATGTTCCTCGGCACCTATCTCTGCCTGACCGTCCTGCCGCTCATCAGTGCCATGCTGCTGCTGTTCATCGAGCTGCCGCCCGCGATGCGGCAGGTCAGCGAGCCGGTGCCGCTCCGCACCATCATCGCGCGCCCGAGCTTCCTGACCGCAGTGGTCTGCAGCATGGTCGGTTATGGCACGATGAATCTGATCATGGCCTCGACACCGCTGCAGATGCTGTTCTGCGGTTTCGGGGTGAACGCCAGCGCCGATGTGATCCGCGCGCACTCGATCGCCATGTTCTTGCCGGGCTTCGTGACCGGACGTCTGATTCATCGCTTCGGCGCGCATCCCATCGTCTGCATCGGCGCTGTGCTGACCTCGCTTTGCGTTGCCACCAATTTGCTGTTTCCGCCGCTCCTCCCCACCTTCATGGTGGCCCTGATGCTGTTGGGCGTGGGCTGGAACTTCATGTTCGTCGGGGGCACCACGCTGCTGGCGACCGCGCATGATCTGCACGAACGGGTGCGGGTGCAGGCCACCAACGACTTCATCGTGTTCGGCACCGTGGCCTGCACCGCCTTCGCCTCAGGCGCGATCGAGGCGACCGGCGGCTGGGCGGCGCTGAACCTCGTGGTCGTGCCGCCGACAGTGATTGCGGCGGCGCTGGTGATCTGGCACTTGGCGGCCCGCGCGCGTCTGGCGCCGGCGGCGGCTCAATAGGCCGGGGTCGGCGCGCCGCCGGCTGGCCCGGTGGTCGGGGTCTGGCCAATTGCGTTGAACTTGCCGATGTTGCCGAACAACTGTTGCAGGAACGACGCCTCGGTGCCCGGTGACGGGGTCGTGCGCGCCACGACGGATACCGGTATCGCGTCGTCCTTGTTCAGTTGCTTCACATCCTGCAGCACGCCCTGATCGTTGAAGCTCAGAACCGTCACGTTCTGGTTGAGGATGCCCTGGACGCGCGCGATTCGGGGTCGGGTGACCTCGCTGATATAGATCCAGGTGTTGTCGTCGAAGGTGGCCCTCGCGGTCGGCGAACCGATCAGCGCTGTGACATCGGCCCGGGTCGAAGTGCCAGGCGTCAGCTCCTTGAGCTGCTCGGCCTCCACGTGGTTGCCGCGAAGCTGCGACTGAGCCTGGAAGAAGCTGCAGCCGCCGATCAGCAGGCAGGCAAGCAGCGCGAGCGATGGCAACAAGGCCGCTGAATGGTCTCTGTTCACCTGGGCGTATCCTCCGCTCCGCGGTATGTCACCTCGGTGTCACGACGGCTCGATGCTTGTCAATCGACGCATCAGCGGCGGAAGGAGTGATCGCTAACGTGTCAGGGCTGCTTGGCTTCAAGGGTCTGCGCAGAGCCAACCGGCACCAAAAGGCCGGCACCGCGCTCTATGGTGTTGCGGTCGCCGCGGCACGCACGCCCTGGTTCTATCGTGTACTTGGCGTGCCCGACACTCTGGACGGACGGTTCGATCTGGTCGCGCTGCACGCCTTCCTGCTGATCCATCGCCTGCAGGACGTGCCGGAGCCGGGGCCCGCCCTGGCGCAGGCGGTGTTCGACGCCATGTTCACCGACATGGACGACAACCTGCGCGAGATCGGAGTGAGCGACCTGAGCGTCGGCAAACGCATGCGGGCCATGTGGGAGGCGTTTCACGGCCGTGCCAAAGCCTATGCCGAGGCCATCCAGACGGCCGATCGGGTGGCGCTCGAGGCCGCACTGGCGCGCAATGTCTGGCGTGCCGCTGCACCAGTCGGGGCGGCCGCGTCATTGGCCAGGATCGTATCGGCGCAAGCGGCGCATCTTGCCACGCAGCCACTTGCGACGCTGGTATCGGGACAGGCGCAATTCCTGCTGCCGACGGAGGCAATGCGATGATCCCGGAACTGCACCGGCCAATCGCGGTCGAGCGTGTCGGGCCTGGCGGCCTGGATATCACGGTGGAAGCCACAGTCGCGGAATGCGCCGCGCTCGCCGAACGCATGGGCCTGCCCGCGGTGCTCGCGCTCACCTGCACGTTCCATCTGGACCGGGAAGCGGCCGGCACGCTGTTGGCGCGGGGCCACCTCGTCGCCCGGCTGATGCAAACATGTGTTGTTTCGCTGGATGACTTCGTCAACGCTGTCGAGGAGCGCTTCGCTGTGCGTTGCGTTCCGGACGGTGAGGAAACCGACGCCCCCGACCCCGAGTCGCTCGACGAAATCACCTTTGTCGATGGCACTCTCGACCTCGGGGAAGCCGCCGCGGAGCAACTTGCGCTGGCACTCGATCCGTATCCACGCGCACCTGACGCCGCATTGCCGGACATGCCGGCCGACCCCGAGGCGCAGCCCTTTGCCGCTTTGACGCCGTTGCAGCGCCGCCACTGAAGCATGTCCTGCTGACCGATCGAACAAATTTCCTTGACACGATGAGTTATTAATACTAACTCACGGACGCCAACAGGCGGACTCTGTCTTGCGGATCAGAGCGCCTCCCCGTCACCCCCGGAGACATCGATGAACATTGACCTGACACCTCTGGTGCAGGCGCTGGCCGCGCTTGCGCTGGCGACAGTGAGTGGGGCGGCGCCCTATCTTGCGCCGCTCCTGCGCCGCTATCTGCGCATCAGGCTCACCGCGACCCAGTCCGCCGCGATCCAGACCGCCGCAGATGCCGGCGCGCAGGCCGCCTACGGTTACATCGCCACGCACGCTGC
>Ga0210395_10004101_pt1 | contig 11198 bp, 9 predicted proteins | sample IncBWH4OmetaG_FD_150861 | JGI IMG/M metagenome (GOLD analysis project Ga0210395, IMG submission 150861) | Forest soil microbial communities from Barre Woods Harvard Forest LTER site, Petersham, Massachusetts, United States - Inc-BW-H-4-O ...
TTGCGCACCATGGAAGGCGTCGATCGCCCCGCCCTCGCCGCCGTCATCCCCCGTGAAAACGGCCATTTCATTCTCATTGATGCCGGCGCCAACCCGGACGCCAAGCCGGAACATCTCGTGCACAACGCCATTCTCGGCTCGCATTACTGCCGCGTCGTGCTCGGCGTGGCCTCTCCTCGCGTCGGCCTGCTCACCATCGGCACCGAGGAAGGCAAAGGCAACGCCCTCATCACCGAGGCCCACGAACAGCTGAAAAAAATCGGCAGCCTGATCAACTACTCCGGCCCGATCGAAGGCTTCCAGGTTTTTGAGGACCATGTGGACATCGTTGTCTGCGACGGTTTCGTCGGCAATATCTGCCTTAAAAGCTGGGAGTCGCTGGCGGGATTTGTCTCCGCCATCTTGAAAAATGAACTGCGCGCCGGCCCGTTGCGCATGATCGGCGCGGCGTTTTCCCGCGGCGCCTTCCGGGCGCTCAAGAAACGCATCAATCCCGAGCGCTATGGCGGCGCCCCCCTGCTTGGCCTCAAGGGCGACATCCTCAAGGCCCACGGCTCCAGCAACCGCCACGCCATCAAGAGCGCCATCCACGCCGCCAGCGAAATCCTCAAGGCCGACATGAACCACCGCATCGAGGCGGACATCGCGCGGGCCAACGAACTCCTCCACCAATCCGTCGCGTAACGCCCCGCGTCCGCCCAAAATTTCCGAGCGCAACTTTTTCAATGGCCTCTCCCCTCACCGCGATTATTGGAACCGGTTCCTACGCCCCCGCCAAAATACTCACCAACGCCGATCTCACCAAAATCGTTGATACGTCCGAGGAGTGGATCATCAACCGCACCGGCATCCGCGAACGCCGGATCGCCGCCCCGGGCGAAAGCAATTCCGACATGGCCGCCCGCGCCGGCGCCGCCGCGCTCCTCGACGCCAGCCTCCCGCCCACCGCCATCGACGCGGTCATCGTCGCCACGTTCACGCCCGACATGCCGATGCCGGCCACGGCCTGTTTTGTCCAGCACAAGCTCGGCATCCCGGCCCACGCGGCGTGCTTCGATCTCAATGCCGCCTGCTCCGGCTTCCTCTACGCGCTCGAGACCGGCTGCGCCCTGATCGAATCCGGCCGTTACCGGCACGTCCTCGTCATCGGGTCGGAGAAACTTTCCACCGTCCTCGACTGGCAGGACCGCACCACCTGCGTGCTCTTCGGCGACGCCGCCGGCGCGGTCGTCATCGGCCGCGCCACTAAGCCCGGCTCCGGCTTTCTCGGCTGCAATCTCAACGCCAAGGGCAGCGTGACCGACATCCTTTGCATCCCCGGCGGCGGCAGCAACGCGCCCGTCACGCCCGAGTCGCTCGCCACGCGCCAGCACTTCATCAAGATGAAAGGCCGCGAAGTCTTCAAAATCGCCGTGCGCTCGATGGAGGAGTCGGCCCGGGAAATCTTGGAACAATATCACCTGCGGCCGGATCAGATTTCCTGCGTGATCCCCCACCAGGCCAACCTGCGCATCATCGAGCTCATCGCCGAAAACCTCGGCATTCCGCTCGAGCGCTTCTTCATCAACCTCGATCGCTACGGCAACACCTCCGCCGCCTCCATCCCGCTCGCCCTCGACGAGGCGCGCCGCGCCGGCCGCGTGCGGGCAGGCGACACCGTGCTCATGGTCGCCTTTGGGGCGGGCTTGACCTATGGCTCCGCGCTGATTCGACTTTAAGGAGTGATTTCAAACTGGCATGGCCCGTCGTGAAGAATCAAAATGGATCGCCGCAAGGCGCAGCGGCAGAAGGTGGGCTTTTAGCCCATGTCTGCCGCTGGAACGCCGCGCCGATTCATTTTGGACTTCACCCTCCGGGCTGGGGCGAGAGCCGGTGCCGGGCGGCGTTGGCCGCGAAGGTCAGGGCTTCAGCCCAACCCTTCGCGCCCGCCTGGCCCCGCACCGGCTGCGCCCTCAGCGACGGACTATGCCAGTTTGAAATCACTCCTTAACTCTCCCATGCCCTTCGTCGCGCTGCGCCGCCTTTCCCTCGTCCTTATTGTCCTCGTCACCGCGGCCTTCCTGCCCGCCCGCGCCCGCGCCGACCTTGTCTGGACGCCGCAGACGGGCTGGCAGCTCGAGGGCGGCGCCATCTCCGGCCTGGCCGAGACCGAAGGCCGCGATGCCATCGACCTGATGAACAAGGGCCGTACCGCCGAGGAAAACGGCCGCTCTGGCCGCGCCCTCAAGGCCTACAGCAAAGTGGTCAAAAAATACCCCAATTCGATCTGGGCGCCCGAGGCCCTCTACCGCTCCGCCCACCTTCGCTTTCTCCGCAAACAATATTACAAGGCGTTCGAGGCCTACCAGCAGATCATCTCCACCTACCCCAGCACGAGGCGTTTCAGCGAAATAACCGGCGAGCAATACCGCATTGCCGCGGCCCTGTTGAACGGAGCCCGCAACCACTTTTTCTTCGCCCTCATCCCCGGTTTCGTCAACCGCGAAAGGGGCATCCAATATTGCGAGCAAATCCTCGTCAATGCGCCCTACGACAAGTACACGCCCCTCGCCTTGATGGAAGCCGCGAAAGGCCAGCAGAGGATTGGCAATATCGAGGAGGCCATCGACGCGCTCGACCGCTTCATCAACAATTATCCGCAGAACATCATGGCGCCCGATGCCTATCTCAAGGTCGCCCAGATGAACGCCATTCTCGATGAAGGCCCCAACTACGACCAGGCCGCGACCAAGGAAGCCATCACCAATTTTCAGGATTTCATGATCCTTTTCCCCGGCGACCACAATATCGGCGTCGCGGAACAAGGCCTCGCCGACATGAAAAAATCCCTCGCCGAGAGCAAAATAAAGATGGCCGACTTCTATTTCTACAAGCGTTCCAACTTCATTGCCGCTCGCGTTTTTTACAACGAAGCGATCACCTCTTATCCCGATTCCGACGTGGCCAATCTGGCCAAAAAACGCCTCGCCGAAGTCGAGACCGCCGCGAAAAAGGCCAAAAGCTCGCCGACCTCCCGGAAAAGGTTCCTCGGCATTTTCTGACCGGCCGCATCCGGTGATCGTGCGCCTGATCTTTTCGATTTGTCACCCTCTGCGCCGCGAAGAATCCCTCACCCCATGCCGCTCCGCCTGACCTTTGCCGCCGCGTTTGCCCTGCTCCTCTCCGCCTGCGCCCACTACCAGCTCGGCACCGGCGGCCGGCTCGCGTTTACGACCCTTTACATCGCGCCGGTTGAAACCAAGGTGCTGCTCCCGCAATCCGCGGCGCTCATCGGCACGCAACTTCGCGAAGCCTTTCTGCACGACGACCGGGTCGCCCTGGTCAACGACCCCGCCCAGGCCGACGCCGTCCTGCACGTCACCCTGACGGGTTTCTCGCAGGCCCAGACTGCCGCGCGCTCCGACGACACCGGACTCGCGCGCAAATTCCAACTCACCCTCCTCGCCGTGTGCACGCTGCACGACAACCGCACCGGCAAGGACTTGTTGGCCAATCGCCCCGTCAGCGCGGTGAAGGAATCCTATACCGACAGCGGACAACTCCAATCCGAATACAACACCGTTCCGCTTCTCGCCGCCTCGCTGGCCGACACGGTCGCCCACGCCGTCCTCGACGTGTGGTAACCCTTCCCCCCATGCACCCACCCATCCTTGCTCCCTCCCTCCTCGCCGGCGATCACGCCAATCTCGCCGCCAGCGCACGGATCGCCACCGATCTCGGCCTTTCGTGGCTGCATATCGACATCATGGACGGCCATTTCGTGCCGAACCTCACCTTTGGGCCCGAAACCGTCGCCGCCCTGCGCCGCGTCGGCATCAAGCTCTTTTTTGACGTGCATCTCATGCTCGATGAGCCGCAGCGCTATATCGAGCCGTTTGCCAGGGCCGGGGCCAACCTCATCAGCATCCACATCGAGCCGGCCTACGATCATGCCGCCGCGCTCGCGCACATTCGCGCGCTCGGCTGCCAGTGCGGGATCGTGCTCAATCCGGACACGCCGGTCAGCGCGGTCGAGCCCCTGCTGGATCAGGTCGATCTCGTGCTCGTCATGACGGTGCAACCCGGCTTCGGCGGCCAGTCCTTCCGCCGCGACATGCTGCCCAAGTTGCAGCAACTCGAGGCGCTGCGCCGCGCCCGCGGCCACATCTGGCGCCTCGAAGTGGATGGCGGAGTCGACCTGGCCACCGCCCTCGAGTGCCGCAACGCCGGCGCCGACATCTTTGTCATCGGCACGTCCTTCTACAAAGCGACCAATCGCGACATCTTCACCGCTAATTTTTCGCGGCTCGCCTGACCGGCGGGCCCAGCGCCCCTCCATGCCCCACGAGTTGACGCACAATGGCTATGTGGTGTCCGACGATCCGGCGCGGCTTGAGGTGGACGCCATTCATGCTTTTCTCACCACAAGCTACTGGGCTGAAGGCATTCCGCGTGAACTTGTCGCGCGTTCGCTGAAAAATTCGCTTTGCTTCGGCGCCTACACTGAAGCGCGCGAGCAAGTAGGTCTGGCCCGGGTCATTTCCGATTACGCCACCTTCGCCTGGCTGGCCGATGTCTATGTGCTCGCGGCGCACCGCGGCCGCGGCCTCTCAAAGGCGCTCATGCGGGCGGTCGTCTCGCACCCGCGCTTGCAGGGCCTGCGCCGCTTTCAACTCGTCACGCTGGATGCGCACGGGCTCTACGCCCAGTTCGGCTTCACCCCGCCCGCGCATCCCGCACGGCACCTGGAGAAAAGCCACCCGGACGTTTATAAGCATCCGGCGCGGTAGGGCTATTTTCCGATGCCGTGGGCGCGGAAGCCCATGGCGCGCAGGTGTTCCAGGTCGAGGATGTTGCGCCCGTCGAAGAGCAAGGCCGGCTTGGCCATTTTCTCAAAAATCTTCGCGTAATCGAGTTTCTTGAACTCGTCCCACTCCGTTAGGATCGCGATCGCATTGGCCCCAGCCACGGCCTCATCAGCGCTCTTCGCCACGCTCAGCCGCGCGTCGGTTTTGTCGCCCAGCACCTCCAGCCGGATCTGTTCCGCCGAGACCATCGGGTCATAAACCGCCACCCGGGCATGCTCGGCCAGCAAATCGCGGCACACGGCGATGGCCGCCGACTCGCGCGTGTCGTTCGTGTCCTTCTTGAACGCAAAACCCAGCACGGCGATTTTTTTGTCCGCCCCGGTGTTGAACAGCGCGCGCACGATGCGCGCCGCGAAATGCCGCTTTTGCCAGTCGTTCATCTTGACGACCCCCTCCCAATACGCCGCCACTTCCGGCAGTCCAAAATGCTCGCAGAGGTAAACCAGGTTCAAAATATCCTTCTGAAAGCAAGAGCCGCCAAAACCCACGCTGGCTTTCAAAAACTTCGGCCCGATGCGCGAATCGCGGCCGATGGCGTGCGCCACCTCGTCCACATCCGCGCCCGTCGCCTCGCACAGCGCGGAGATGGCGTTGATCGACGAGATGCGCTGGGCGAGAAACGCGTTGGCCACCAGTTTTGAAAGCTCCGACGACCAGAGGTTCGTCATGATGATGCGGTCCCGGGGCACCCATCGCGCATAGACGTCGGCAAGCGCACGCACCGCCGCCTGGCCTTCCGGCGTCCGCTCGCCGCCGATCAGCACCCGGTCCGGCGACTCAAGGTCAGCCATGGCCGTTCCCTCCGCCAGAAACTCCGGGTTCGACAGCACCTGGAACGTCGCGCCGTTTCCGTTGGCCGAGAGGATTTCCTTGATCGTCTCCGCCGTTTTCACCGGGATCGTCGATTTCTCGATGATGATTTTCGGCGTCGTCGCCGTGGCCGCGATGGTGCGCGCCACCGACTCGATGAAACTCAGGTCCGCCGCGCGTCCGGCGCCCACCCCATAGGTTTTCGTCGGCGTGTTGACCGCCACAAAAATCATGTCCGCCGCGCGGATCGCGCCCTCGACATCGGTGGAGAAAAGCAGGTTCTTTCCGCGCGTCCGGCGCACGATCTCGTCGAGCCCCGGCTCATAAACCGGCAGCTTGTCCGAGTTCCACGCGGCGATGCGCGCGGCATTCATGTCCACCACGGTCACCTGGATGTCCGGCGCCTTGGCCGCGATCATGGCCATGGTGGGCCCGCCAACGTAACCGGCGCCGATGCAGCAAATTCTCATGAGGGGGAAACTTTTGGCGGTTCGTCGCGTCGAATCCAAGGCCTATTTTCAGGGGTGGGATCCCGGCGGCGCTCCATTTGACCTTATCTCAGGCAAAACGTTGCGCAACCGACACAAACCGCCGACCCGCCTCCTGCAGCCTGGCCTCGTCCAGCACACCGAAACTCAGCCGCACAAAATTTTTCGGCACCTCGTCGCCAAAACATAATTCGCCCGGCACGTAGAGCACTCCGGTCTCGACGCAGGCACGGCAGAAGGCCGATTCCAGCCCCGTGTCCAGTCCGCGCGGCGCTTCCAGCCACAGGTAAATTCCGCCCCCCGGAACGGCCCAGCGCCAGCCGCCGGCGCCCAGCCCCCCGCGTTCCAAGGCCCCGTGCAACGCGCGCATCTTGCGTGCGTAGGCGGGCCGGATTCTCTCCAGGTGCGCGGCAAAGGCGCCGCTGGCCAAAACCTGTTCGCAGACCGCCTGGTTGAAATTCGCCGTGCCGAAATCGTGGTGCCCCTTGGCATTGAGCATCGCGGCCAGCCACTCGTCGTCGCTGCAGACGCCCCAGCCCACCTTCAGCCCCGAGGCAAATGGCTTGGTGAACGTCGAGAGGTAAAGCTTGGGAAACTCCCGCCATGCCTCCAGGCCCAGCACGCTGCGCGCGACGTACGGCCGTTCGAAATAAAGTTCGCGATAGGCCGCGTCCTCGATGACCGGCACGAACAACCCGTGCCGCGCCAGGGTTTCGGCCACGGCGGTCTTTTCCGCCTCGGCCAGGCTGTGGGCCGCGGGATTCGAGAAATAGCTGACGAAATACACCGCTTTCACGCGCCCGGCCTTGCCCGCGCGCTGCAACTCGGCCAGCCGCGAGTCGAGCGCCGCCGCATCCATCAGGCCCCGGCCGTCGACCGGCAGCGAGACCGCGCGCACCCCCAGCCCGGTGAGCAATTCCAAAAACACAAAGTAGCTTGGACGGTCCACCAGCACAATATCCCCCGGGTCGCACAGCGTCTGCATCGCGAGATAGAGCGCCTGCTGCGAGCCGTTGGTCACAAATAATTGTGGTTCCAGCTGGCCGGCCTCGAGGGCCGGTTCCATCGCGGCCAGCCGGGCCGCCAGCAGCTGTCGCAACTGCGGCCGGCCCCGGTTGATGCCGTATTGGAGAAATTCCGGTTCGCCCGGCCGGGCGGCCAGCGCCTCGACAGCCGCGCACACCGCGGCCACCGGCAGCGTGGCGTTGTCGGTAAATCCGGCGGCGAGCGAAAGCAGGCCCGGCTGTTCGAGCGCCATGGTCATCAACCGCGCAATGTCCGGCGGCGCGGTGCGGCGGCCCAGGAGGGAAAAGGGAATGGCGGGGGCGACAGCGGATTTCATGGGAAAAATATGGTAAGGCGCATCTTTAAATTCCTTTGTCCTTCTGAACGAAGTGAAGAACCCAGCTGGATAACGCCGGACCCCTGCGTCATTTCACTGGATTCTTCGCTGCGCTCAGAATGACAGAAGCATTCTTAATTCTTGAGGAACACCTTAGCAGGCACAAAAAAGGCGCGGGGGCAATCCCCGCGCCTCAAAACAAAATTTGTCCCGCCCTTCCTCAGGCTGGCGCGGGCGCGGTGTTGCCGGGCGCAAGCGGCTCCGCCGCGGGCTTTTCGGCGGGTTTCTTCGCGGCGGGTTTGTCGTCGAGCTTCGGCGGCGCACCCGTCAACACGGGCGAGCGGACTTCGCCAAACTGCAAAATCTCCAGCACGTGCTTGCCCTCGATCGTCTCGTATTCGAGCAGCGCGCCGGCGACCTTGTCGAGCGCGTCGCGCCGTTCGGAGATGATCTGCTTCGCGCGGGCATATTGTTCGTCGATGATGCGGTGGACCTCCGCGTCGATCTTCCGCGCTGTCTCCTCGGAATAATTTTGCGAACGGGTGATCTCCCGCCCGAGAAAAACGGTGTCCTGGTTTTCGCCGTAGGCCACCGGACCGAGCAAACTCATGCCCCAGTCGCAGACCATGTGGCGCGCGATGGCGGTCATTTGCTTGATATCCATGGCCGCGCCGTTGGAAATGTCGTCCATGACCAGTTCCTCGGCGATGCGCCCGCCCGAGGTGGTCGCAAGCCGCACTTCCAATTTCTTCTTTTCCTGGGTGAGGATGTCCTTCTTGGGGATATACATCGTGCTGCCAAGGCTGCGCCCGCGCGGGATGATGGTGACTTTGTAGACCGGGAAGGTGCCGTCATCGAGCACGGCCTGCACGAGCGCGTGGCCGGCTTCGTGGTAGGCGGTCAATTTTTTCTCCCGGTCGTCCATCAGGCGGCGGCGTTCGCGGCCAAATTGCACTTTCTCCCGCGCATCCTCGATGTCGATCATGTCCACCTTCTTCTTGCTGCGGCGGGCGGCCAGGAGCGCGGCTTCGTTCAAGAGATTGGCCAGGTCGGCGCCCGACAGGCCGGGCGTGCTGCGGGCGATGATTTGCAGGTCGACGTTTTCCGAGAGCGTCAGCCGGCGGGCATGCACCCGCAGGATCTGCTCGCGGCCGATGAGGTCGGGCAGATCGACATAAATCTGCCGGTCGAAGCGGCCCGGCCGCAGCAGCGCGCTGTCGAGCACGTCGGGACGGTTGGTCGCGGCGATGATGATGACGCCTTCGGTCGTGTCGAAGCCATCCATCTCGACGAGCAGCGAGTTGAGCGTCTGCTCGCGCTCATCGTTGCCGCCGCCCAGGCCGGCGCCGCGCTGGCGGCCGACCGCGTCGATCTCGTCGATAAAAATGATGCAAGGCGCATTCTTGCGGCCCTGTTCGAACATGTCGCGCACGCGGCTCGCGCCGACGCCGACAAACATCTCGACGAAGTCCGAGCCGCTGATGCTGAAAAACGGCACGTCGGCCTCGCCGGCCACGGCTTTCGCCAGCAGGGTTTTGCCCGTGCCCGGCAGCCCGACCATGAGGATGCCCTTCGGGATGCGGCCGCCCATTTTCGTGAACTTTTTTGGATCCTTGAGAAACTCGACAACCTCGCTGACCTCCTCCTTGGCTTCGTCGCAGCCGGCCACGTCGGCAAACGTCACTTTGTCGCGGTCGCGGGTGAGGAGCTTGGCGCGGCTCTTGCCAAAGCTGAGCGCGCCGCGGCCCGCCTGCCGAAGCTGCCGCACGAAAAGAAAATAGAGCAGGCCGATGATGAGGAGAGGAACGCCCACCGTGGCAAAAAGCTGCATCAGGAACGTCGTGGCCGGCGGCTCATCGAATTTTTCCGATTTTTGCAAAATCGCGAGGCTGGCGTCGGTCAGCCGGCCCATGGCCCGGAAATGGGTGGTCTTCGCCCCATCGGGGTTGAGGTTCGGCTCCGTCGTATCGCCGGTCAGCAGCACCAAGCCCGCACCTTCGTCATTGATCACGCCTTTGCTAACTTTGCCTTGGGCCGCGAGCTCGACCACCTTTTGAATGGGCATTTCAGCCGGCAGGTTGGTGCGATTCTGGCCGTAATACCAAAGAAGTGCCAAGGCCGCGATGATGGTGAGCCAGATAATGAACATCTTGGGCTGAAACCGTTCGGGCGGCAGATTTTTAAGTGGGCGGCGCTTTTTTTGATTAGTGGGTTCCACGGGTATAGTATGACTTGATAATAAAGTTGAATGTTCCCACCACGGAAGTCAATTGGGCCGCCGCGCTTTTTTATCGGGCAATTTGCGCCGGTCATAAACCAGCCGTCCCTGGCGGATGACTGCGAAGCCTTGGGCCCCAAGGCTATGCCGCGCCGGCTGGCCGCGCTGCACGGCCGCCAGCAAGGCCTCGAATCCCTGGCGCGAAAGCTCTCCCGCGCCGCGTTGCGCGCCCATCCAGCGGCGCAAGGCGCGCCGCACCAGCGCGCGGGGCTTGCCCGCCAGCCGGCCCACATCGAGGGCGCCGCCCGCGGTGAATGGCTGCACCTCGTCAAGCCATGCTTCCAACGCCACATCGTCTTCCGCAAGCAACTCCCGGGTGAGCGCCGCCCCCGCGAGCGCGTCGCGCCCGGGCTCGGCCGCCCGCCACCGCGGCAGCACGTCGCGGCGGATGCGGTTGCGAAAGAAATCAGGCCTCGCGTTGCTGGCGTCCTCGCGCCACGCCGCGCCGGCGGCGCGCAAGGCGGCGACCAGCTGGGTTTTGTGCACTGTGAGCAGGGGTCGCAGGCGCACGCGCCCCCCCGGCATCAGCTGCACCGGGCGCGGCGCGCTCAGGCCGCCCGCCCCGCTGCCCCGGGCCAGGCGCATGAGCAATGTCTCGGCCACATCGTCCATCTGGTGGCCAAGCCAGAGCACCCGGCACCGCGCGGCGCGCAGTGCCTTTTCAAAAAACTCCATCCGCGCCGTCCGCGCCTCGGCCTCGCTAACCGTTGTCGGTCGAGCTTTACGCCCGACACCACGCCTGGTCGGGCGTAAAGCCCGACCTACCTTGGTCCATTCGCCCGCCACAAATTTCACCCCGAGCGCCGCACAGACGCCGCGGCAGAATTTTTGGTCTGCGTCGGCCGCGCGGCCGCGAAGCTTGTGGTTGAAATGCAACGCCCGCAGCCGGCCGCGCTGCTCCGGCCAGTGCGCCCAGAGCAGCAGCAAAAGCGCCAGCGAGTCGGCGCCGCCGGAAAACGCCACGGCCCACGGCTCGCGCCTGGGCCGCGCTTCCACCCATGCGAGCACGGCCGGGTGCAGGCGGTCGCGCGGAAAGGCCGCCGCCAGTTTTTCGGCACACAACGGCCAGTTGATTGGTGTTCGTTTTGTCATCCTGAGTGAAACGAAGGATCCAGAGCGATGCGGCTGGCCGTGTCCAAGTGGATTCTTCAGTTCGTTCAGAATGACAACCATATCATCCGTGCTTATCCGTGTTATCTGTGGTGAAGCATAAAAACTCCTTGCCGAAAAACGGCACCAGCGCCGCGGGGATTTTCACGCGGCCGTCCGCCTGCAGGTTGTTTTCGAGCAGTGCCGCCAGCACGCGCGGCACGGCCAGTCCGGAACCGTTGAGCGTATGCACGAGCTCGGGCTTGCTGCCGTCCTTCGCGCGATAGCGGATTTGCGCCCGCCGCGCCTGGAACGACTCGAAGTTTGAGCAGCTCGAAACCTCG
>Ga0210395_10004107_pt1 | contig 11190 bp, 17 predicted proteins | sample IncBWH4OmetaG_FD_150861 | JGI IMG/M metagenome (GOLD analysis project Ga0210395, IMG submission 150861) | Forest soil microbial communities from Barre Woods Harvard Forest LTER site, Petersham, Massachusetts, United States - Inc-BW-H-4-O ...
ATACCGCAATCAATGTTTTTTAATTGATTAGATAATACCCAGTTAGCAGCACCCAGAAATTGTTGCTTCATTAAAAATCCTATAAAAGTAGTTGACTTTCTTCTAGAATTATAGGATGATTATGAAATTATGATCATTCTTGTAATAGATGATATGCGTCTTTACGGCACTCATTACTGTGATTCCATAATTCAATATGCTCATTCCAGTAAAATAGCCATAGATATTTTACAAACAGATTTTAGTTTAATTAACGAAATATGGATGAATTATAATTTAAATAATGGAGATACTGTGCAGCCGGTCATTGACTTTTTATTAGATATGGCCTATAATAAGAAAGCCAACCATATTACTGCTATACGCATTTTAACGAATGATCCACTTAATTATAGTAAAATAGCAGCAGCTTTGAATCCATATTTTTATATAACTAATTTACCAAAACATCTTTCCATTTAAAGGAAGCCAATTATGAACACTACTATTGAAGCACCTGCCCCATCTACACTGCCCGAAGCCCCAAATCTACCTACAGTTCAAACTGACTATGATGTATTGAAAGCAAATCGTGAAAAGTTTGTAGAAGCTTTATATGCTAATGGTGACAAACAAATCAAAGGCGCTATTAGTGAAACCGATATTAATGGTAATCAAACTTTTTGCTTTGTTGGTTTAGGTGCCCATATTATCAATGGCTAATTTTGATATGCAAAAAATACAAAAAGCAATATCAACTACAGAATTTAAAGAAGCTTTAGCCGAAACATTTGTTGCTACTAATCATCACAAATCATTATTAGCAACATTTTATGGTGATCCATCAATAAATTCATATGCATATGAATATAAGGTGGGCGAGCCAGTCGTGCTTAATATTAATCAGTCAATGTCAGCCGATAAATTAGAATATACAAAATTAATAGATTATATATCTAGCCAATTGATGATAACTCATGGTTTATTATTCGGCGAGTCTTCTGACGAGTCTTCTGAAAAACCCAAATCCAAATCATCATCTTGGAAAAGCTATATTTCTCCACATATTACCGCACCTAAAAAACAATTAAAAGTATATAATGAACCAGGCGAATATCATAAATATCATAAAGGTCTATGTGATTGTGCTTATCGTATAGTAGCTAAACAATATGGTTTTACGTTTAAAGAAGTTGATTATTGGGTTAAAGCCAATGATTCGGGTGTTACTTTTAAAGAATTAGCTGATATTTTAAAGGAAATACCTGTACCACATTCACTGATATATAGTGAGCAACGTAAAAAAGATGAAGCTTTATTAATAGAAAAATTATCAGCAGCTATACATAAAGCAATTCGGCGTCGAGAGATACAGAATACAAATAATTATTATGTGCCATTAAAACCATTGGATAAATTTTATATTAATGTTTCTGTGGGCAAAACATCGCCATGGGAATTTAAAATTGAATAACTCGAAATAGTTAAAGAATAGCTAATATTTTATTGAATTTTTTTATGTGTTTTGGATCATAAAATTTGCTGGCCATTAAAATATTAGCATACAATAAACTATCTATTGATCCACCATCACACCATGAATTTTCAATTATAGAATAAGCTAAATTATTATTTTTAAGGAATGAATTATTTACGTCTGTGATCTCTAGTTCATTGCGATTAGATGGTTTTAAACTATCAATAATGTCAAATAAATTTTTCGCAGGATATATATAAAGACCTGTTACTGCTAGATTACTAACTGGTGTTGCTGGTTTTTCTATTATATTGATTATTTTATTATCAGTATCTAATTGAGCTACACCAAAACGTTCTGGATTGTCTACTGATTTAAGGAAAATAACTGCTTTGCCATTTGATTTATTGATTATCTCTGTAAAATCAAATTCATCTTCAAAAATATTATCGCCTAAACACACAACTAATTTATCAGTATTTTGAGCAAAAGGTTTTACTAATTTTAAAGCATCTGCAATACCACCATCTCCAATTTGAGTAAAATATTGAATGGGCTTTATTAATTGAGGCCATCTAGAACCATCTCCTATGGTAATTTTAACTGCATCTCCTCCATGATTACCTATTACTATTGCTAGTTCAGTAATGCCGCCATTAATTAGTGTGTTGATAGGATGGTAGGCCATAGGAAAATTAAAGACGGGTAAAATGTGTTTATTGACGCATGTTGTCAGAGGCAATAATCTTGTGCCTAGGCCACCACAAAGAATGACGCCTTTCAAAAGCTTATGTACCGCTAATTTTATCTGGATATGTGGTTTTCATACCGCCAACACATTTAACTTTTAAAATTCTATTAGGTGGAAAATGTTCCATTGTTTCTGTTTGATTATCTGTATGTCTATAGCCACTTAAAATAATAGCTGCACTATGTTCTCTAGCTTTGTTAGCGTCGGATACAAAATAACTGTAAATTAAACCATTATCTAAGTAGACTTTAATTTCTGTTTGTGGTAATTCTGAATAATTCATAACACTATTATAGTAAAACCAATAAAAAAAGAACCACTTTTCAATGATTCTTTTTAGATTTATCTAAGTTAAGATTTATAGACCTAAATCTTTGACCCATGCTTCTAGATCAGCAATAGCACCAGCTTCGATACCTTTTACTTCAGCTAATACTTTTTGTACTGCAGGTGAAGCTAAAGCAGCTTTAATTTCAGGTAATAGATTATCGGCAAAACCTTCGGCTTCAGTTAAGAAAGGTTGTAATTTAGCTAGCACTGCGGCTAGCTCTTTTAAGATGTCTGTTAACATAATGGTAATCTCCTAGGAGTGGAAAAAGAATTTGTATACATAAATATAATATGCAAGCTAGTTTTATTTGTTTCTGTTTAATAAAGGAAATTCTGGACTACTACGATGCAATCTGTTGCCGCCATTATTTATATATTGGCCAATTCTTTAAAACGCAAATTAGGAGTTACGTAGCCCATCCATTCATGACCATTTTTATCAGCATCTTTAATAGTACGAGAAAAATAACTATATAAATCATTTAAAATTATACGCATAGCTTCACTGTCAGTCAATAATTTAGCTTTTTCCAGGGTATCGGTCCATGTAAATAATCGCACTTTTCTATCTTCATCTATATACATAGTGCTAATCATTAATTCATTTTTTACAGTACTAGCGTCGGGATAAAAATAAATTTCGTAAGCTTTCATTGTTTTCCTTTTTTAAAGCGCCGCAGATGAGATTCGAACTCATAACTTCAATTTTAGAGAAAGATATTTTAACATTAAACTACCGCAGCGTAATTAAATATAATTATATATTTTGTCTGTTTTTGGCAAAGTTTGGAACATTGATATTATAGCACATTCTATAAAACTGTAAGCCTTAGAATTGCTACGTGGTATGACAATTGGTTGTTGTAATGTACCTACTAAATAAATGCTGCCAGGCCAAGATGTGGCTATTTCAGAAAATTCTTGCCATGTAATATCTAACATTTCAGGTTCATCTAAATAATAACGTATTTTATTGTTATATGGCATTAACCCTAAATATTTCATGTCAGTCCATAACTTTTGTATAGACCAAAACACTAATATATGAGTATTTTTTTCTTGATGATAATCTTTTAGTCTTAATTTAATATTTTTAGCAGCATATAAATCAGAAACTATTATTATAGCCATATTATCTTTTACCATAGTAAATTGAATGGCAGCTTCAATAATTTTTTTAGTTTTACCTGATTGGCGGTGATCAAAAATAAAATGAATATCATTCATGTTTTAAAATCATCCAACAATATGTGTAAAAAATTATAATAGCGACATATAATTTTAAAAATATTATGAGACATTATATGGCGCACTACAAATTTTTGGTGTATTCGTAAAAATTTACCTGGTTTAATCACTGCGTCCACAATTCGAACTTAGACATTATATTCCGTTCTTTATCATCATACAATCTTCCTGTTGCTATTGCTGTTAATTCATTATTTAAATCTGGTTCATTAAAACTAATAACAGAAATTTTTTCGGTTTGTTTTATTAAATAGGTTCGAATAGCTTTTAATTCAATTTCATCTTTACATTGCAAAACGATTAAAAAAATTGGATCATCATTAACTATTTCCCCTAAATTTAAACCAGATTCATAAGCAGCGTGGCAAGCTTGTACTATTTGTTGAGACGGTGTTAAATCTTTGCGAACCATGATATAAACATAACCGTCATTGTTGGACATTGGCATATATTTTGTGATTACGCTTATTAATTTCATTAGTAAGTTCTGTTAGTTTATTATGAATTTCTTTTACTACTATTTCAGACAGCAAAAAATAATGATCGTTATGTTCTTTATATGACATGTATCGCAAATAAGGTGTGTCAATAATACCGGCTTCAGTACGATAAGTTAACCAAAATTTATTTTTATCTGGATTGGGAATAGAAATATCTTGCCAATCAGCCATACCTGTAACTTCTTTCAAAGGTAGATTTAAAGATTCGGCTAACAAAATTTCAAATTTATTACGCATCTGCCAATTTGATGACCAAGTTTTGTGGTTTGAGGCTTCATGATGTGTAACTTGGTTTAATTGAGCACTTAATTGATTAATAGTATTAGTAAGCTTATTATATGGGTTTTCCCATAAATCAATTTTTTTAGGATTTTTTAAAGGCTGAAAAGCAACAAAAACATCTTTACCAGATAAAATGGTGCGTAAAAGATGATATGATGCAGTACGTTCTGGACGCTCTTTAGAAAAAGCTTTCCAGGTACTGATGTTGTGAAGTTTTTCTTCTTTAGTAATAGATAAAGTGGGCGTAGTCATTAAAGTCTCCATAATTATAGTGATTGTAACATAAATTTTAGTTTAAGTCAATCTTGGAATTATGGAGGGCGAACATTCAGCTACAGCATATTTAAAAATATTTCCTTTTTATAATTATAGTCTAATTTAAGCTTTAACAGTAAAAATATCTGTTGGGAAATAATCTGTTCCATTTACATTATAAGGAAGATAACAGTAACCTTGATCAGCCCAACCAGTACCCCAACTATTCATAATTTTAAATGCACCTTTAGAGCCATCTAAATTTACAAATCCATCATTATAGCCAGTAATATTTACGCAATGACCACCAGCTAATGATTGTGGTGTTGCTAATCTACCATCACTACCAGCGCCAAACCATTCATTGGCCCAGTTTAAACCTATAAGTAAAGGACCATTTTTATATAATGCTTTACGCATATCATTTACAATAGGATTTACTGTAACAAATTGTTTTACTATGAAATCAGTTTTATGAATTGCTGTAGGAGGAAGTTCTAGCCATAAAGGAAAATCTGATTCACTTTCGTTTTGTGTTGAAAGAAAATCCGATTCATTTACATAAAATTGTTCCAGCACATTTAAAACATCTGATACATTTAAACCGGTATCTTGTAAATCACCAGGATCATATTCTGAACGTGCTTGAGAAAAAATAGCTCTAGCTGAAACTAAAGATTCTACATGCTCACGTTTTCCACGATAAAATTCAAAAATTGAACGGCTACCGAAAGCTGTACACACGCCGAGCGCATTCTGATTTTGAACCGCCGGATAAGCATATGAATAATCTACACTAGCAGGTAAAGTTACTGGTAATGTTTTTTCATCTATAACTAAACGTTCGTATTGTGCATAACGCGGATCATGTACGCTCTTAAGACCTAATTTATAATTACTCATGAAAACTCCCGTAAATTTAAATGCTTACTCTAATATAATAGTCAATTCTATTGCGATATTTCCATTTTATCACTACTATATTTGGTTATTAAAACACTATATTCCAAAATACCACAATCAACGTTCCAAGTATTGAATTCCTTTAATCATTTTTTACCTAAATAATATTGAGTGTTACAAAATATTATTTAAAAGTTTGGCTATTTCTTAGTAAAGCGTACTATAATTTAAACATGCAACTCGTGGAAAAGCATCAAATTAGGAGAGGCCATCGTGCGTGGACAGAAATTGACGCGCTATGTTTTCGTTCCAAAAATCTATACAACACGGCTTTATATCATGTACGACAGCATTATTTTACTACTGAGCACTATTTGTCATACCCTAAACTAGACCGACTGTTGCAGGATTTGCGTCAACACGATTATTATAGCCTAAACACCCAAATTAGTCAAAATGTACTGCGGTGGCTGGATAAAAATTATGTAAGTTATTTTGAAGCCCTCAAAGTGTGGGCGGTATCACCAGAATTATTCGAGCATAAACCAGGTCCACCACGTTACAAACACAAAACCGATGGCCGTAATTTAGTGGTGTATAGTAGGCAGCGGCTGCATACGCGCCCACTCCGTAACGGCATTATCGCCCCTCACGGCACCTCGCTCCGTATTACGACTAAAGTCGATCCTGCCACTATCAATCAGGTTCGGATCATACCTAAGTGCGGGCACTACGTTGTCGAAATCGTCTACACGGTGCCGGATGTAGCGCCTTTAACTGATAACGGCCGGTATGCGGCCCTAGACCTCGGCGTCAACAACCTGGCTGCCGTGGTATCCACCGTCCACGACCCGGTACTGATCAAAGGTACGCCGTTAAAATCCATTAATCACTATTACAACCGTCGTAAATCCGAATTACAGTCCCAACTCCCTACCGACCAAAAAACCTCGCATCGCATCCAGCGCCTAGAACGCCGCCGCACTAACAAAATTAATGACCATCTCCATAAAGCCACCCATACATTAACTAATCATTTAGCTTCCCTCGGAGTGACGACCGTCATAATCGGTAAGAATCCGAATTGGAAACAAGAAGTTAATCTCGGGGCACGCAACAACCAAACCTTCGCCCAAATTCCGTTCTGCCGTTTTATTGACCAACTCACCTACAAGTGCGCTTTAAAAGGGATAACGGTGATAACTCAAGAAGAATCTTACACGTCGCGGTGCTCGTTTTTGGACGACGAACCTCTCGAACACCACGATTCATACCTGGGCCGACGCGTGAAGCGTGGCCTATTCCGGTCGGCTGATGGTACGCTCATCAACGCCGACGTTAACGGAGCAGCTAATATTTTACGTAAACATGCAATCTCTAATGGTTTAAAACCAAAAGGGATACAGGGCGTAGTAGTAAGCCCATTATCGCTAAAAAGTGCGGCTCGGGATGCAAGTCCTCCGATGTCTCAAGCGGCATAAACTTAGAAGTTTTTATTTTATAAAACTTTTAGGAAACTATGTCTTTAATATTTCATAATATTACTTCTATTATTTGAATGAATTATAGGCGCTGGTTAAAATATTATGGTTAAACCTCTCATAAAAATAGAATTATTAGGCGAAACAAAAGCTGCAGAAAATATTTTTGATCCCGAGTTTATTTTTCGGTTACAATATGGTTTGGATGTAATAGAATTATATTATGAACGTCCATTACGTTATTTAGACCATAATACTAAAAAACGAAGAAAGCTAAAATAAATGCCTATACTCCAAGAAATTCAGCAAGGTGATCAAGGAACCGTACTATTTAAAGATTTAGTATTAGTACCTGGATCAAACACTTTTAATAGTGGCACTGGTATAAATCAAAGTTCTGCATTACAGGTCCTTACCTTTAATTTACCAGGTGCTTTAGCTAATGAATTTGCCCCATCATACCGTGTGATAGTAGAATTAACTGGACAAATAGTAACCAATCAAATCATTAGTAGTACAATAGCTTATTTAGGTATAGGAACAACATACAAAGGTACTAATAGCAGTGGTAGTTTTGCAGGGTATATAAATCCTCCACAAGGTGCTTCTATTATTAATAATGTAAGTTGTGTAGCAGATGGATTAACTACAGTATCTGCGGTCACTAGCGGTGGTATTAATACGGTAGTACGATATATTGGTACATATAATTCTTTGGATCAATTAAATTTCAGTGTATTAGCAGCAGCAGTATCTCCTGGTAATACTTTTTATGTTGATGCTTTGTTAACTTTAACAGCTTATCCGTTATATAATTAATTTTAAAGGAATAAATTACATGATTAAAAATTTATTACGTTTTATAGCTATACCTTTTAAATATCTTTCAGGATTATTTTTTGTTATATATTTTACTTTAGACTCACCAGAAAATACAGAAAAGGATATAAATAACAATGTCTAAATTTATTGCTCAAAGAACTTCTACGTGGCGTCCTAATAAAGAATGGCGTCCTTGTACTTTTGATGGCACTATTATACCTTATAGTGGTATGTCTGAATTACATGTACATTTAGCTGGTAAAAATGAAAAAGGACACCGTATAGATGTTCATTTTGGAAAAGGTTCAGAAGTATTTTTTGGTAAAATGGATGATCGTAGTTATACACCAGAAACTTTGTTATTAGCTGCTAAACGTATTCATGCTAATTTTACTAAATCTGGAAATAAAACGGGACACGATTATATTGGATTGGTTTAATGAATAAAATAAATAATATTATGGATTTGGTGCTGGACAAGGTGTAGCTCCAGCTTTTGCAAACTGACAATATATATAAAACGATGGACGCGCTACTTGTGTTGTCCAACCAGTTGATGTATCCATAAGTCCTCCGTTAGCAAATACGGAATTTGCATATACACTGTCTTCATCTATATTGGCCCAAAAAATACCATCGATATATGGATTCATTTGTGCTGCAGCAAAATCTTCTGCTAACCACCATGCTTGTCCATAAACATCTCCAGCAGAATTATTGTTATTTTCAATAGCTGGAATAGCAGTTTCGGTAATCATAAAATGCGAAGGTGCATCTCCGTTAGCAACTTCTACTGCTTGTACGGCTGGTATACAACCAAATGTCCATCCGTTTTGGTTTTCAAAACAATTATTAGCAGGCATAGGCCATATTGGATCGCCTACCGGAGATATATGCATTGAAATTCCATCCCAACATGTTCCGGTATGACAAGCTGCAGAACCTGTATATTCTCTAGAAATTTCACCTACTACATCTGCGGCAGGAGTCTGTCCTGTAGGATTCATCGCCCATTCACCGGCATACACCATTGAGACTGGAAATACTGCTTTAATTTGTGCATAACAAGCTTTACTGTAAAGTGCAATTCCATCTGATCCTGATCCATATAAAATTGGGTTTGCAGACTTACTAGCATCCCATGAACCACCATTTGGTTCATTCATTGGAATACCAAAATATGCTGGAACAGTATTACCAAGTTGCGGAAATGTAGTATGAATATGATTAGATGCGACGCTACACCAAGTGGCATAATCAGATGGGGTTTGATATATTGGATTTGTTATTTGATTTGGTGCAGTGCCATATTGTACTGGACCAGCATCAATATCAATATATGGAACTATGTTATTAGCAAGCATCCATGTTATTATTTGATCATCTTTAGTAAATGAATAATTACCTGGATTTCCATTGACTATTAAATGTGTATCATCATCAAAAAATGTTTGTTCATCCATTCTTCCGATAGTTAAACCAGCCCCTAAAATATTTGCTGCCTTGTAAACATCGATAAGTGGCGGTTGTACTACCGAAAACATACCAAATGGTTCTGTACCAGCAGAACGAATGAATCCACCATAATAAATTGGGTGACTAGAAGGAACAGGAGTAGCCTGAAATCCTGCTAATTGTGAAGCTGAATATGTGTGAATCTTAAATGTAATTGGGCCACCATATCCACCTCCATCACCATTACTTGTTGTTATAGTATAGGAAGCACCAACAGTTTTTTGAATTCTTACTTCCAGGTCACTACAATTACCGTCTGCAGCACATGTAGACCCTCCACTAACTTGAGAATATGGCGGCGCTGGTTGAGCAAAAACAATATTTCCTGTGCCAGCATGTGCAGAAGGAATACATAAATCTTCGGTTGGCAAAAACATAATTTGTAATGATGCTGGCGGATTCGTATTAGCTGCAAATATTGGTGTTTTTGCAACACAAACATTACCATCCATCCCTCCAATATAATATTGTCCTGATGTAAGCAATGGAGTTGGATACGGAGATGCACCTAAAATAAATGGCGCTGGAGTAGGCGGAGGAGTTGGTGTAGGTGTCGGACTAGGGGTTGGCGTTGGACACGGTGTATAAATTAATGTGCCATATGCTCCAGGTATATAATAACCACAAACAGAATTTGGAGGTAAAACCGTTTGGGCTTTTACATTAATATTAACACCAATAATTGTGGCTATCACTAATGATAACCATATAATATTTTTCATTTATTTATTGCAAAAATACACTAAGATCAACATCATATTCTGTAATAGTACCACTACTAACTACACAAAGACTATCTCCTGGTGTAACAGTATCATATATTGGATAAGCATTGGAACGTATGGACTCTCCTGTAGTTTGATATATCCAGCGCGAACTAACATTAGTAGTACCATTCATACAATTTGTTCCCGATCCTTCAACTAATTGAAGAACAACAGGTGATCCAACAGCACGTATATCGTATGAAAATACATGGATTTTTTTATTGGCTACACCAGCAACTAATTGAGTTGTAGTTGCTGTAGTGCCATCGCTTAAATTTATGTTTACAGGATTTACACCTGGATAATTTATTACATCCAAACCAGTACCAGAACCCAAATTATTACCGGGGGTGAATCCTAATAATGATACGGTTGTAGCTAAAACACCAGAACTAGTAGTAACGCTATTATCATTAAATCCATTTGGTAAAGAACTAGTAGAATAAGCAATGGTTATAGAACCTGTACCTGTTGTAGAACATCTAATACGAACTTGACTATAACCATTAGAAGATACACTATATATACCTGTAGTATTAACGATACCAGCAGATAATACAGCCCCCTGATTATTAAGTATATTTGATGTTTCTTTTACCGGTAATACTGTCCAATTTCCATCTCCTAATTGACCTTCAAAAATTACACTACCAGTAGCTGTTCCATACACAACTGAAAAACGTGTAATAGGAGTGCTACCATTTAAATTTACCGTAACAGCATTAGATATATTAGACATTGATAATGAGTTATTAATGGTAAATGAATCAGCAGGGAATGGAATCGGTGTTGGGAACGCTCCGGTCACGGCGACAGGACTTGAGATTGAAACGGGTTGCACCGCAGGGAATGGAATCGGTGTTGGGAACGCTCCGGTCAC
>Ga0210395_10004109_pt1 | contig 11179 bp, 9 predicted proteins | sample IncBWH4OmetaG_FD_150861 | JGI IMG/M metagenome (GOLD analysis project Ga0210395, IMG submission 150861) | Forest soil microbial communities from Barre Woods Harvard Forest LTER site, Petersham, Massachusetts, United States - Inc-BW-H-4-O ...
CTCGGGCGTTTTGACCGTGGCGTTGAGTGCCTGACGGTCCGCTCAATCGCGATCGCCGCAGCCTGGCGTTCGCCTGCGGTCGCGGCTCCCTCGAATAATGCGGTGATCTTGCGCAAATCTTCGCTTGGGTATATGTTCAGCCACGGTCTCCGCGCTCGAAGTGTACCTGGCCACCATGTCGCGATCATCGAATTTGCACGCTAGCGCATTGACAAAAAACATGCCGCTTTGCTGACCGTCTTCGATCGACTTCGGCGAAAACGAAACCTTGCTCTGTATGACGACACCGGATTCGTTTCCCTCCAGGATGCTGAACAGGCCATTCAAGCCGCGACCGATTATTTGGCGGTCATCCGCGCCGACATCACCGCGCGAAAACCATGACCCGGTGCCGGGACCCTCGCCTACATGGCGCCGGAACAGACCGGCCATATGAATCGTTCGGAGCCTGGCCTGCGCTCCCCGCCGTGGGTTGAGTTGTGCCTCGCCAGAATTAAGAACTCTTCTGAAATGAATAACATACGAAGAGCCCATGTAACATTACATGGGTGAAATTCAGCTATTGCGGAGTTTTGGCGAGGCACAGGATGGGCGTTATGTTTCTTTTATAATTCTCGCCGATGCTTGGAGATAATTACTAGACTCGTCGGGGTTACCGGTAATCAGCACTTAGGACTGCCATTCATGTTGATGCCCAGCGCGGTATCGTCATCCTTCATCATGAGCCAAAGCGAAGATGCCCCCCAAGTTGCATTCTCGGGTAGGTTTTCTCCACCCGATTCACATAGTGAGATAGGCTTTCCTTAGCATTTTCGACTGCGGTTTGGAATTCAGCGGAGGCCCGATCCAGCCGCTCGGCAAGAATATTCGTGTGCCATCCATCCAACGCTTCGTACACTACAGCCGATACGGCTCCTTCGCCGTCTATAATTTCTGCCTCGGTCCTGCACTCCTCCACGTTGCCGGTGATGGTTACGGAATACACCTGGTCCTCCGCCTGCGCTTGCCTGGAGGCAATTCTATACTGGCACCCACTTGACCGGTAATCACGTAATCAGGCATTGAGACTCGCCAGACCCGAAGCCTTAGTTAGGTGCAATCAACCGCGCCAGCTGAGCATGCCAATATCTCATGCGTGAAAGTCGCCGACTTTCGGCCTATTTAGCGGATCAGCTTGCGGCAGGCGGCTACGCGGACCGTCAGTTTCTTGGCCAGACGGTCGATGAGTGGATGGTCGAGCCCTTCTTTTTTCGTGCGCTTCGTCACTTCTGGAATATTTTCGAGGACGGCGTCCGCGATTTCGACGATGCGAGCTGTCAGCGCGTCGGGATCGACGCTGACACCCTGGGCGAGTTTTTGCCACTGATATTTGCCGATATTCCTCGGGCGGTATTCATTTCCGATTTTCATTGAAGAGCGGGCCTTCTGAATGTCGATATCGGGGTAGGGCAGGATGCTCGCGATATCGTAAAGGGGAGCAAGGCGGACCTGCCCAGCCGAGGCAATCAGCAAGGCGTAATTCTTCGCATGGGAGTCTGTTCCGGCGATGAGCCAGTTGTAGTAGACGGCATCGACAAGACGCCACATCACCCAGGTGATTCCGGTCGTGAGGGGTCTACCGAGCCGTTGACCACATAACATAAACAATACCAGTCGCTTACGCCAGATTCGCCAGATATTGCAACTTGCTTTTGTCAGATATATATGCTATTATTTCTGACATATAGGATGAGGTTTTATGCCCACAAATATTACCAAGGCCGTAAAGAAGAAAATACACGCTAGAAAACCCGGCTGGGTTTTCATACCCAGTGAGTTTGCTGGTCTGGGCACTCGTGCCGCCATTGACCAAGCTCTTTCGCGACTGCAACGCCGTGGCGAAATTCGCCGTCTGGCGCAGGGAGTCTATGAATTCCCGCGAGTTCATCCGCGCATTGGCACTCTTGCGCCTTCTCCCGAATCCGTTGCCCAAGCCGTCGCGGCACGAACACACAGTCATATCCTGGTGTCGGGGGCAAAAGCCTTGAATCTTCTCGGACTTTCGACACAAGTGCCCGTGCAGAACCTGTATCTGACCGAAGGGCCTTCGCGCACCGTGAAAATCGGGAATCAAACCGTCACTCTCAAACATGTCGCTCCCTCCAAGATGCTGGGAGCCGGTACGGAAGCGGGGATTGTTTTGCAGGCTGTCCGGTCTTACGGACAGAAACGGGTCCACGAAATTCCCGTGCGGGCCCTCGCTGAAAAACTTCCCCGGACGGTCAAGTCTGCAGTCCAGAGGCTCACCGCAGCGGCTCCTGCCTGGACGCACTCCGTGCTCCAGCAAATTACGGCGTAGCCGCGACGATGGATAACTTCGCAAACCTCGACGCGACTGAGCGGCGACCTTTTTTCGAAGAAACCGCCAGCCGCCGTGGTTCCACTGCCACCGCGATGGAAAAAGATTTTTGGGTCTCTTGGACTCTCCAACATCTCTTTCTCCTGAAAGATATTCCCGAGCTTCGTTTCAAGGGAGGAACGTCTCTTTCCAAAGTGTTTCGCCTCATCGACCGGTTTTCCGAAGACATTGACATATCTATTGACCGCGTGGCTCTGGGTTTTTGCGGAGAACGCGACTTGGCCACTCCGACGCTTTCTACAACAAAACGGAAAGCGCTCGACCAGGAACTGCGGGAGGCGATCACAAAAGAAGTGCAGTCGAATATCCTTCCGAAGCTGCACGCCAGATTCGAAAGAGTTCTAGGAAAGCAAACATGGACGCTTGCGCCGTCTAAGGAAGCAAATGAAGAGATGACTCTCAACTTCCACTACCCGCCGGCGTTCAACTACAAGGATTACTTACGGCCGCAGATCAAAATCGAATTCGGCCGCGGCGACCAGCAACCAAGCGAAAAAGCTTCAGTTGCCTGTTTTGTTGCGGAAGAATTTCCAAAGGAATTCACGGGCAAACCTGCGGCGGTAATCGTACTCGATTGCCAACGCACCTTTTGGGAAAAGGTGACTCTTCTGCACGCCGAAAATCACCGCCTTGATCCCTCTAAGCTGAAACCGCGCATGTCCCGGCATTGGTCCGACGTTGCGGTAATGAGCGTCTCCGACCGATTCGTGACCGAGAAGCTTTCCCTCGATTTGCTGCGAACCGTCATCCGCTTCAAACAGATTTACTTTGCCGCGAACTGGGCCAAGTATGAAAATGCTGTGCCCGGAACCATCCGGATCGCTCCAAATGAACAGCTGCGGCGAGTCTTGCGTGATGACTATGCGCAGATGAAGGAAATGCTTCCCGTCGATGCCCTTACCTTCGATCAGATCCTCGAGAAGCTCGGCGCGCTGGAAATACGGCTCAACGCTCTGTCCGCTGTAGCAAGATGAAAGAAGATGTCGCATTCCTTTTGAAACAAGCAGAAACGGCGGGCTTGGATTTTGCGCTTCCGCCCAAGATCGCCGATGTTGTCCGGATCGTCCGTGAAAATGAACTACAAGTGGCAGCCAAGAATGCGGCGTAACACATTGATTTGAGAGGGGAAAGAAATGGTCGGGGCGATTGGATTTGAACTATCAACCTCCTGGCTGCGGTCCAAGCGCTCATTGACTATTTGTATGAGCGGAAGTTGATTGAAAAAGAATGGTCGGGGCGAAAGGATTTGAACCTTCGACCTCCTGGTCCCGAACCAGGCGCGCTAGCCAGGCTGCGCTACGCCCCGAAATAGACTTACGCAACAAAGGAATTGCTTGCGTACATCTTAAGGATAGCACAGGTGTTAGGGTCGTAGCACACTGGCTTCTTCCTTACAAATCTTTCCGGATTGGCGCATTTCGTCGCCTCAAGATGGTCGCCAAGGCCGTTTCCTCGTTACTGAACGGATGACCGCTAGGAGCGTTTAGTTTCGCCGACTATCCACAAGGTGCGTCATCTCTTTGCATTCGATCCAAATGAAAACCGCCGAAGAGGCTTCCCTCCCGGGCGGGCAAAGGTGACGCTGCGGACGTCGCGAAACGCGCTGTTAGAAAATGAACCGCAACGAAATCTCGACGGCCGCGGGATCCGGCGAGTACGCTTTCGTAGTTGCCGAACGCGGAACAACTATCAATAGCAGCATTCCCGTTGTGACTGAGCCCGGGTCGAACCGCACCGAGTTCGACAAGTTAAGGACGTCAAATCCGAACGCCAGCTTCGCTCTCTCCGTAAAGATCCAGGTCTTGCGGACTGCGGCGTCCACGTCGAGCTAACTAACCCGGGCCCCTGAAGCTGTTGCGGGCTCCGGACTCTCTGGGGAACGGATAGTCGAAGGAATTTACCGCGCTGCCCGTCCCGCCTGTCGCCCCTGCAAAGACGTTGGGCTTACAGGTGCCATTCACGCAATTCGTCCCAACTCCCGTCGCGGGTTTCGGACCAACCAAAACTGCCAGGAAGCCTTCGCCCCCGGCGGTTTTGTTGAAAGGTCTTAAACTGCCTCAGAACTCAAACCGCAACGCGAACTGCATCACGCGCGGGTTGTTCAATAGGCTCGTGTAGTTGCCGAAGGTCGGGCCTGAGTACAGTGCGAGGCTCGCGGTTTGCACGTTGAAGACGGGGGTATTCGTGACGTTGAACACCTCCCACCGCAACTGCAGACTTTCCTTTTCTGACCAGGGCATCAGCCAACGCTTTGACAGCCCCAAGTCGAGACCCTTGTAACCCTCTCCCCGAATTTGGTTCCTTGCGCCTGAATAGCCAGGTAAAGGCGGGCTGAAGCTGCTGATGGCCGCAGCACCGTTGGGGAACAGGCTGATATTTGGGTTCCCGTTTCCATCGATGACCGCATAGTGCCCGGCTTGCACCGGAGCTGACTGGTAAGCCAACCCGGTGAGATCCCAGTTTGTCGGAAAACCGAACACGTTCCCGACGTTAACCGGGAAGCCGCTTGTGATCCGGTAGAGTCCAGTAAGCTGCCACCCTCCAATCACTGCGTCAATACCCTTGTTTACGTCGTGCCCAAACGCCCGATTCCTCCCGAACGGCAAATCGACTATGAAGTTCGTATTGAACTGGTGCCGCAGGTCGTAATCGGAATCTCCGCGCAATTGATAAGGGTCCCACGAGTTTGTGATCTGCCCGCCTAAGCCGCCGAGTGCTCCGATCCGCGTAGCATCCGATGACAAGTCAATGGACTTGCTGTAGGTATAATTTGCATCGAATTGGAACCCGTGAATGATTCGGTGGCGCACCGTCACCTGGAGAGCGTTATAGCTCGTCGTTCCCACCGACCGCCAGGCGTAAAGCGATGAATACTGCGGGTTGAAATACGTAAACGGGCCGGTCACAGGATTGTAAACCACGTTGGGGTTGTTCGCGTCCGGTATGCCGTAAGGGTATGAGTTTCCGTCCAGTACCGAAAGTGCGCTGGTTTCATTGGTCGAGTAGCAGCTAAACAGATCGTATACCGCTTGAAGCTGGCTTGTGGTATTGCCTCCGCTGCAGAACAGTGAATAGGCCCCGCCGTTGGGGAGCGGTTGCACGATGTCGGACCAGTAGGACGCCGTTTTCCCCACGAGCGCGGGCGTAATCTGCGAAGTGGGTATCCCCTTCCGGTACAGTACAGCAAGCGCCTGAATCGCCTTGTAATAATCGATTCCGGTTTTCTTGTCCACGAAATCGAGAGGCTGCGCGACATCTTCCTGCCCGAGCAATCGATGTCCCAGTCTCCCGACGTAGGCCGTCTCCAGGGAAAATCCCCCGCGAAGTTCTCGGCTGAAAGATAAATCCATGGTGTAGGCATAGGGTGTCTTGATTGTGTTGTCCAGCCCCCACTCAATGGCAAATCCTCCGGTACTCAATGTATCTGGAAAAGTCTGCGGGAACTTACTTACGGGTGCGGGTAAAAGGAGAGCGTTACCATTCATGTCGACAGGAGGAATCATATTCATGTTCGTGACTCGCGGCGAGGATGACACGGATTCGCTGCCTGCCGGGTTCGATAGTTCCGTGCTGAGGCCAAACGCCCCGTTGTTATCAAACGCATTGATGAGGGCTTCCCCCACGCGGTCGTAAACGATCGCGAACCCCGCTCGAACGGAACTCTTCCCCTGACCAAAAAGACTGCCGAGGAGCCCACTCGAAGCCTGGGGCGCCCACGCAAAAGCCACACGAGGCCCGAAGTCCTTGGGGTCCCAGTGGTAGTACCCTTGCCCTCCATTGACTGGCCCCGCCAAATTGAACGAGATAAGAGGGTCCGCGTTCGAAGGTATTCCATTCTCCATGTTGAAGGCACGCTGGTTAAACCATGACCCTAGACTAGGTGAGGGAGCGACTTGTAAGCCGTTGGTCTCCCACGGTGGAGAAAAAAGCGAATAGCGCAATCCCAGAGTCACCGTAAAAGTGGGTTTCACTTTCCAAACGTCCTGCGCATACATCTCATAACCGTCAAAGGCATAATGACGAGCCACGGGCGCACCGGTATTCAGCGTAGTCCCGTTCTTGTTGAAGTTATAATAGGCGTCCCCTTCTGAGACAAACCCGATCATGTCCGCGATTGAAAAATCGTAATTCAGCCCGAAAGCCGAGCTTACCGACGGCAAATTGTAGGCAGGCACCCCGGCCACCTGGTATGCCGGATTCAGCGGAGAGTTGGTGTTGTTCGAGATTCCGCCGGTGTTCAGCCACGCGGAGTTCACTATGCCATCGCTGAAGGAGCTCCCCAGCCTGGCTGTCGCATCGCGGATAAACGTAATTACTCCGCCAAATTGCCAGGTATGCTTGCCGTGCGTCCAAGATAGGTCGTCTGCGATGTTGTGAATGGGCCGCTGGTATTGGCTGCTGCGCGTGATGGCCCCGGTTTGGTCGTTCAGGCCTCGCAGATAGATCCATTCCTGGTTGGTGTTGCCAATGAGACCGTTGCTCTCTCGCACGAACCCATACCTGACACTGTTCACCAGCGTCGATGACAGAACGCCGCTATAGTTGGCGATGATCCCTTTGTTGTAATTTACGTTGGTGAATGTCGGCGGTTGCCCCGGCAGAAATTCCGCCTCGGGAGAATTGTAGTTGGCAAGCGCACCCGATACGGAGACTCGATGCTTTCCATCCGCCGTGATGTTGTAGTCCATCTTTGCGATATACCAGTTTTGGACCAAGCTGATCGGCGAACTAAAAACATAACCCACTGTGTTCAAACCATCTCCCACCGCCGAGCTGTTGCCTTGCGGCCAATAGCTACTGTTAAGGAAACTCTGAATAGCTGTGTTCACACCGATGTGCAGGGGATCCATCATCTGGATGGTTGACGGACCCAAAGCGTAATTCCCTGCAGCGACGGTGTAGCTCTTTCCGCTCAGCCCGGTGACTGACCCTCCGGGGCATGCCGCGGTGGTCGCGCAGGGATACTCCACAATCCCGTCTCTCAGCGTAGCCGAGGGTACTGCCGACGTTACTACCTGCGCTTCCGCACGGCGCGTCCCCTCGTAGTTCGCGAAGAAAAACAGCCGGTCCTTTTTGATTGGCCCTCCAATCGAACCGCCAAAAATGTTTCTGATCAATTTCGGCGCAAGGTTGGGTTCACCGGAAGTCAGTTGAGCTTGTTTGTTGAAATAGTCGTTTGCGCTCGTATACGTATTGCGCATGTATTCATAAGCGGAACCATGAAACTGATTTGTTCCGCTCTTGGTCACCAGCGCTACCTGAGCGCCGCCAGTTCCGCCCTGGTCGGCGTTGTAGTTTGAGGTCGTTACCCTAAACTCCTGAACCGAATCCAGTGTGACCGGCAACACCGACGTAAACGCGCTACCACCGCGGTTATTCACCGCTATCCCATCCAGCGTCACGTTGCTCTGATCGCTGCGAGCGCCATTGACTGAACCACTGCGCGTATCCTGGGTCGCGTCAATTGACGGATTGTTTCCGATATACACTACCCCGGCCTGCAACGTCAGCAGGTCAGGAACGTTGCGTCCTTCCAGCGGGAGTTCTTTCACCTGGTTTTCATTGAAAGCTATCCCCAGCGAGGCATCCGTTGTATTCAGTGTCTCCGTTTGCGCCGACACTTCCACCGTCTGCACCGCGGTGCCGACTTCAAGTGTCACATTCAGCGTCGCAGGATTGTTAACCAGCAACTGCAACTTCGGCACCTCGTATTTGCGGAAACCGTTAGCCGTAACGCTAACGGCATACGTGCCAGGGGGCAGAGCTAGGAATTCATACTCGCCTGACGTACTGGTGTTCGTTTCCCGCTGAACAGCAAGTGCCGGGTTCGCGAGCGATACATGGGCACCGGAGACCGCGGCACCGCTACTGTCCGTCACGATTCCGCGGACCGAGGTCGTGCCCGTTTGTGCCCAAGTGCAATTAACCGCAAAAAGCAATGTCACGCAGAACACCAGAATATTCCGCTTCACCATAAACCACATCATGGACTGCTCCTTTCGCGCACCCCTACCTAAAATTGATTTGTAAGCTGGTGGACAGCGCCCAAGCCGACACAAAAAAACGGTGCGGCGCTTTGCCGGGTCTCAACCTGGAGGAAAATTCGACCTCGGGCAACCTTTCCCACCACTCAAATGGGACTAACTTTACCTAGCTTTTAGGACAGATAGCTGTCGGTGTCAAGGAAAGTTCTTAGGATTCACTATTCAATTCTGATTGATTTATGTTTTGGATTGGCCGAAGAAATGGCGCTCGAATCAGATAGCGGAATTTTGAGAAGATGTGGGCTTCGTCCCGGCCACAAAATCAGTTGCTTCATCCCAGTTGTAGCAGACGCGCCACGGTGATAGCGGGAATTCCACGGATGGCTCCCAGAATCGAGTCCGAAACCTCTCCATCCAGCCGCACCAGCGACACCGCCTCCGCACCCTTACTTGCCTCGCGGCGCCCCAGCGCAAACGTTGCGATATTTACTCCCAGATTTCCCAGGGTCGACCCCACCTGCCCGATGACTCCGGGCTCGTCCCGGTTCCGTAGATAAAGCATCGTCCCAGCCAGCTCGGCCTCTAGCGGAATGCCGTCAATCTGCAATACGCGCGGTGAACCATCGTGCAAAACTGTGCCCTCGGCGGAAAAGCCCTGCGCTGATCCCGTCTTTTCTGGTAAAGCCGCTACCTCCAGAGTATTAGGGAAACCGCGCTCCCGCCGCCGGGTCTCTTCCTCGACCGAAAGTCCTCTTGCTGCGGCCACCGCAGGCGCGTTCACCACGTTCACCTTCTCGTCCAGCACGGCGTTCAGCATTCCCGCTAGCACCGCGCTGCGCAACAGGTGCGTCCCCACTTCAGCCACCTCTCCCGCATAGCGAATCCGTATCCGCGCCGGCCTCGCCGCTACCGCCTGTGACACCAACGAACCCAACCGTTCGGCCAGCGCCAAATACGGCCGCACTCGTCGATACTGATCCGCGGATAGCGCCGGCAAGTTCACCGCATTGCGAATCAGCCCTTCCGCCAGGTAGTCCTTCACCTGCACGGCCACCTGCGTCCCTACCTCTTCCTGCGCCTCGGCGGTGGAACCGGCCACGTGCGGTGTCGCAATCACGCTGGCCATGCCCAGGAGCGGCGAATCCTTCGGGGGCTCGTGCACGAAAACATCCAGCGCCGCCCCAGCCAGATGCCCGCTTTTCAATGCGTCCGCCAGTGCGGCCTCATCTATCAGTTCCCCTCGAGCCGCATTCACGATCCGCGCGCCCTTCTTCATCTTCGCCAAAGTCTCCGCATTGATCAGATTCTGCGTTGCAGCGCTCAGAGCCGTGTGCAGTGAGATGAAATCGCTCTCCGCCAGCAGCTTATCGAGCGGCACCAGCTCAACCTGCACCTCACGCGCCGCGGCCTCGCTGATGTACGGGTCATACCCCAGCACACGCATATCAAAAGCGTCCGCGCGGATCGCCACTTCGCTTCCTATGCGCCCGAGTCCAATCAATCCAAGCGTTTTGCCGCGCACTTCGGTCCCCGCTGCGGACGATTTCTCCCACTTCCCCTCATGCATGGCCTTATCGAGCCTCGGCACCTGCCGAGCCAACCCAAGAAGCAAGGCGAAGGTATGCTCCGCCACGCTGATGGCATTCCCACCCGGCGTGCTCATCACGAGCACTCCGCGCGTGGTGGCCGCATCCAAATCGATATTGTCTACACCCACGCCAGCGCGTCCCACGGCCCTCAATCGGGGCGCTTTATCGAGCAATTCGGCAGTAACCTTGGTCGCGCTTCTCACAATCAAGGCGTCCGCGTCCGCAATCTCGGCGTTCAGCGTGTCCTTGGTCGTCAAAACGATGTTCCATCCCGCTTTCTCGAGCAGCTCCACGCCTCGTTCGCTAATCTTGTCGGCAACAATGACTTTCATCAGTCCTCATCCGGTGTGGTTTGAACTGCTCGGCGCGCTGGCGCGCTAAACCCGCCAAAACTAAAAGACTAACGGTAGCGAGCCACTGTCGCCCTGTCAATTACTCCTTCCTTTCCGTGAACCCGAGGCCCGCTCTGTAAATTCTTTTTCTTCTGTTATATTGAAGCGCATGACTCTGGCCGAAAGAATCCAAAAGGATCTGACCGACGCGATGCGCTCCAAGGATGAGCTTCGCCTCAGCGTCCTCCGAGGCGTCAAGTCCGCCATCAAGTACAAAGAAACCGATAAAATCCGCACGCTTGACGAAGCCGAAACCATCCAAGTCCTGCAAACCCTGGTCAAACAGCGCAAAGAGTCCATCGACCAATTCGGCAAAGGCAACCGCCAGGATCTGGTCGACAAAGAGACCAAGGAACTCGCCATCCTAGAGTCCTATCTCCCGGCCAGCGCCAGCGACGCCGAAATGGATGCCGCCATAGCCACGGCCATCGCCGAAACCGGCGCCAACTCCATGAAACAAATGGGCGCCGTAGTCAAAGCCGCCAAAGCCTGTCTCGAAGGAAAGGTGGTCGACGGCAAGGCCTTAAGCGACCGCGTCCGTCTCCGCCTCTCCTGATCACAAGTCCCGGAGGCCAGAGCACAGTGCCCGAACCGCTGACTTCCGCTGATCCGAACAGGTACATCAACTCTCGCGCGTTGGCCGTTCTCCGTATCGGCGTTGGCATCTTTTTCTTGATTTTCGGCCAGTATAAAGTCTTCGGCACGCAGTTCACTCTTCACGGCGGCTTTCAGTTCTGGATCAACCGCTTCCTCGAACAAGGCGGCGCCTACCCCTTCATGGTCCCCATCCTCCGCGGCTTCGTCCTCCCCCACGCC
>Ga0210395_10004110_pt1 | contig 11179 bp, 10 predicted proteins | sample IncBWH4OmetaG_FD_150861 | JGI IMG/M metagenome (GOLD analysis project Ga0210395, IMG submission 150861) | Forest soil microbial communities from Barre Woods Harvard Forest LTER site, Petersham, Massachusetts, United States - Inc-BW-H-4-O ...
TTGGGACTGGTCGCCAACGTCCACGTGGCGATCTCCAACACCATCCCCGAGCATGCGGGGGCGCCGACGCTCACCGCGTCGCGAGCGATGATCGGATCCGAGATTTTCATCGGCGCGCGCAACCTGCTGCCGGCTTTCATCTTCGGCGGCATCCTGCAACGATTCCCGCGCCTGACCGTCGTGTTCACCGAGACCCACTCCGACTGGGTGCTCGGCTCACTCAAACGCATGGACCACGCCTACGAAAACAGCGAACTGCGCCGCGACATCCGCGACGTCATACCGATGCGGCCCAGCGACTACTGGCAGCGCCAATGCTATCTGGGCTCATCGATCTTCTCACGCGCCGAGATAGCCGCCCGCGATCGCATCGGCGTGGACAAGATGATGATCGGAATCGACTTCCCACACTCCGAGGGTGCCTGGCGCCACGGCACCGGGAACTACATCAAAGCCACCTTCGGCGCCGAGCACGTCCCCCCCACCGAAGCCCGGCGGCTGTTCAGCGAGAACGCAGCCGCCGTATACGGCTTCGACCTCGACGCACTCAAAACCGTGTCCGACACCATCGGCCTCGACGAGGCCGACCTCCTCAGCCCGCCCGACGTCCAGCCCTTCTACCGCGGCGACCTGCAACGTCCGCTGATCCCCTCATGATCACGCCGCGCTGAGTCTCCCGCCCCGCCCGCCGACACTCGCCCCACAGGAACAGCTGATGCACATCGTCGACACCACCCAACACACCTGGGACCTCATCGCCCCCAATACGCGCGGCGGGGATATCTACCGCAAGATGATTCGCGGTGCAGAAGGTGTGCGCGAAGTCGATTACGACATACGGATCGAACTCTTCAGCGGGGGTGAGGAGACCTACAAGTCCATTCGGCACCGCCACGATTTCGAGCAGCTGCGGTTCGCGGTCTCCGGCCGTATGGACCTCGGCTTCGATGTTCTCGAGGAGGGCGACGTCGGATATTTTCCGGCTAATGCCTACTACGGTCCGCAGACATGCGCCGACGCGCTGATCCTGATCGCGCAGTGGGGTGACCACTACATCACGGCGGCGCAGAGCAACGCGGCCGTTGCCGAGCTGAAGGAAACCGGCGAATTCAAGGACGGCTTCTACCAGTCGGTCGACAAGGAGGGTCGCCCCTACAAGATCGACCCGCTCAACGCCATCTGGGAAAAGGTCTTCGGCCGGTCCTACGTGCCACAGCCGCCGCGTTACAAGCAGCCTGTGTTGATGACTCCGTCCGCGTTCGGCTGGAGCAGTCCGGACGGGGCAACGCGCAGCCGTCGACTCGGCGTGTTCAGCGAGATCTCGCTCGAAATCTCGACGGTGCAGTGGGTCCAGGACGGGCCGCTACACGTCCAGCTCGCTGAAAAAGACCGACGCCCGACGTTGCTGTTCACCACCGGCGGCACCTTCAGGCACGACAGTCTGAGCTTCGGCCCGCTGACCGGAGTGTGGATCGAGCCGGGCGAGAGCGCCAAGATCGAGGGGAGCGCGAAGAGCGAGCTGTTGATGGTGCATTTTCCGCAGCCGTCCAGCCGGATCACCCTGGGGTAGGCCGACTGAACCACGGCCGTTGCGGTCAGCGCTTCCGAGCGGGTCTGGCCATGATCCCGCGTAACACCGTTTCGGCCATCCCGTCAGCGATGTCGTCAGCGCCCATCGCGCCGCCGGGCACAAACCAGCGCGAGGTCCAATTCAGCATTCCCACAACCACCTTCGCGAACATCCTTGGCGGCAACGGCGTCGCGAACACCCCCGATTCAACACCATCACGGACCGCGGCCTCCACCAGCGCCTCGTATCGGGCACCCGACGCCAGGATCTCGGCATTCAGATGGTTGTCGATGATCGACGATGTCGCGCCGTCCTGAAAGAAGATGTACAACTGCGGATAGTGGCGTTCGTAGGCCCGCATGACCGCCCGAATCGAGTCCCGCAGCCGAACCTCCGCTGAATGGCCGCTGGCCGCGATATCTTCCAATGCCCCGACCATTTCCGCCAGGCCATCATGAATCGCCGTCCGAAAAATCTCTTGCTTATCCTCGAAGTAGTAGTAGATCGTGGCCCGATCCACCCCGGCTTCCTTGGCGATCGCCCCCATGGTTGCGCCGTTGATTCCCTCGCGCTGCAGCACTGGCCCGGCTGCGTGAAGAATCGATTCCCGCTTGGCTCCGTACTGTGCACGGTCTTTGTCCTGCGCGGTGGTTCGTTTCATCGCGAGTGTTGGCGGACGCTTCTGAGCCTTTGCCATACAACTCCTTGGTCACCGTGCGACGCTCAACACCAATTGATTATTCTGCCATATTCCTTGGAGACAGCTCCGACAAGTGGACCATAGCCGCTAATGGATAGACGACGTCGCGCCGGGAGCGGATCAACGTATCCGTAGACAGCGGACGCAAGGGTGACTCGGATGCGTGCTGCTAGACCGCCGTGCGTCTGAGTGGTTGCGCGGTCGCCGGCCTCAGCTGCCGACCAGAAAGACGTAATGTGCCCACCCCGGGACGGGTACACCGCAGGGTGAGACCGGAGGGCTCGTCGGTGTATAGCGCGCCAGCCACCATGACAGCGTCAGACGGCTGCGGGTACACGCGCCAGCAACGCACCGGCCGCGCGCGCTTCATGATGGTGTGACACGTCATGGTCGCGTTGGCGGCATCGCCGACATCGAGGACGACGACCGCGAGGTCGCATTCCGGGCAGACCAGCGTCATACCGACTTCGCGCCGTTGGGGTAAGTCAGTCTTCACCGTCGTGCCTTCCGTCAGACACCGCAAGCTGTTCGCCAGAAGACCCGGGCTGCATCGCGATATCAATGCAGTCGTTGTCAGGAACCAGGTGTTGTCGTCGCATCCAGAGGCCTGGATACTCCGTCGACCCCTCCAGACTTGTAATGCAAACCCGTTGTCGTTCTGGCCTTGCCGCAGTTCGGATATGTGTGCGCCTGATCGCTCCCCTGCTCAGGTTGTCAGTCAGGTTACGCGGACTACCTATGAAAATCAACATGATTGTTGAAATTTTGATATGGTGAAACGTGCGAGGACACTCACGGATCTGTGCTGGCGCGCCGCCGGATCCGGACGGGTCAGTGATGGGATCGAGATAGCAGCGTGGGGTGGGCAGAGGCGGCAACATTGGAAAGACGATTGTCATCGTCGCCGGATAACCTGCACGCCAACCGCGCGCAGGGTCCGCGGCCTACGAGCCCGCAGTTGACCGTCGCCTCTGGTGTCGACGTGGTACGAGCTCAGGCTGCCGTCCGAGAGCTGTTGCTGGCCTTCGGCGAGGATCCGCAGCGTGAAGGCCTGCGCGACACTCCAGCTCGGGTGGCACGGGCCTATCAAGAGATCTTCGCCGGGCAGTACATTGACCCGGCGAACGTCCTGGAGACGACCTTCGAGGAGGGGCACAACGAGCTGGTCCTGGTCAAGGACATCCCGCTCTACTCCGTTTGCGAGCACACCCTGGCCCCCTGGCACGGCAGCGTGGCAGTCGGATACATCCCCGGGTCAACTGGTCGGGTGGTTGGCTTGTCCAAACTGGCACGGCTAGTTGACCTGTACGCCAAGCGTCTTCAGTTGCAGGAACGGTTGACCGTGCAGATCGCCGACGCGGTGCACAGTCGGCTGGAAGCCGCCGGTGTGATCGTCGTCGTGCAGGCGCAGCATCTGGGTATGGCGATGCGTGGCATCCGAAAGCCGGGCACCATCACGGTGACCTCGGCTGTGCGCGGAGTTTTCAAGACAGACGGACGCACACGCGACAACGCGACGAGCCTGATACTCGGGCGCTGAGCGGGATACCGCAGCACCCCTTGCGGTTGCCGATCCGCCGACAGCCGAGGATATCGTAATACGTTGCCTATTAACGTATTTAGTCTGGCCCGCCCGCTACCCGGCCAGCTTTTGCGTCGTCAGCTCCGCGGTCAAGACAACGTCGGCAGTAGCGGGAAACACGCGCTCAACGAGCACTTCGTGGACCTCCGGGTCCAAGTCGGCGGTCGCGTCGCGTAAGACGACTGCGCGCAGATCCCGGTCGGACGCCTCGCGGACGGTCGATAGCATCACGCCGCTTGTCGTAATGCCCGCCAGGACTAGTGTGTCGATGTTGTGTTCCCCCAGCCAAGGCCCCAACGAGGTTGTGCTGAATGCCCCGATACGCGTCTTGCGGAACACTTGCTCGTCGTCCGCCGGTTTGAGCAAATCGAAGATCTCAACCTCAGGCGAGCCATTGCGTAGCATGCCTGCGCTCCGCAGGGGGGCGAAATTCTTGTTGGTATCCGGAATTTCGGCGGCCTCAGTCGCTTCGAATCCCAATCGTATGTGCGCGACCCGGATCTCGTTGGCACGGGCCCACTCGAGCGCCGCGACCGCGTTTGCGATAACGGGTGTCGCAGCCTTGTCACCAATCGCGCCGACCATGGCGTACTGAAAGTCCATGAGCAGCAGCACCGTAGTAGACGGGTTGAGTTCGGGTACCGCGTTCGTCATCAGGATTCTCCACTCTCGTTGTGTGATGGTGAGTCTGCACCTCGCGCACTCGGTCAACCGCTTCTGCGCCTGCGACCCGGTCGCCACTGTCCCGCCGGAACGGCCCATCCGTGTGAGCCCGCGAGCTGCCAGAGCGCGCGCGTACCCGCGACGCTGCGGACGCCCGACTTCGAGTCGAATCACACGCGCGTTCGTTGCGAGCTACTACCCGATGATAGAGACTGACGTCCACTAAAGTCAACACCAACGTTGACGCGGTAAATTAGGCCGCAGAGTGTCTGGGGCTCTCGGTTGCAGCGTGCCTAAACGCCGTATTCCACCGTCCCGGCTGGCCGTATCTGTCGTCGTTTTGTGCGATGATCGAGGTTGTGCATGCGGGTTGTTGGACTGTTGATTACACGACGAACAATGTTGTGGTAGCGCTCTTTGCGGCTGGCTGCAATGGGTGATCCCGATAGCGGGCCCTCGTCACTTTCGCTGAAGAGACAGTCCGCTCAAGCCAATGACCGCAATAAGTACAGCGCGAAGCGCGCTGAGATTCTGCGCGCCAGCAGCCAAGTTTTGCACCGTCACGGCGTGAGCAAGACCACGATTGGTCTCATTGCCAAACACGCCAAGGTCGACCGGGCCACCATGTACTACTACTTCGAGGACAAGTACGCGATCTACCGGGACCTCATCTTCGATGGGCTGACCGAGTACTTCGAAGGAGTCGACACCGTCGCTGCCAGTACAAGCCCGCCCGAGGTGCGCCTGCGCGAAGCAATGTCGGCGGTGATGCAGGCATTTGAAAAGCACTACCCCCAGCTCTATATCTTCTTTCAGGCCAGCGGGTCAGCCGAGGTGCTAGGGCCCGAGTTATACGAGGCCACCGTGGAATCGGGCCGTCGATTCGAGGCCTTGCTCGACGGGATACTGCACGATGGAATCGGCACCGGGGTGTTCTCGGTAGATACTCCCGTCAAGATCGTCATCAAGCAGGTGGTCGGCATGTTGAACTGGACGTCACGTTGGTTTCAGCCCGAAGGAGAACTCGACGGCGTAGGCGTTGCCAACGCGATGGCTGACACCATTCTCAATGGGATATCAGCCGACCCGTGACATACCAAGGCTGATAGTTCTTGCTGCGCAGGCGCATTACCCGCATCGGCTCGTGAACACGGCCAGACACCAAGGCCTACTCGCCGATGAAGACGGCATCCCGTCGTTCCCGAAACGCTTGCCTCGCCTCCGCCCAATCGGAGGTTGATTGCAGGATGCCCATGTGCGACGAGATCAGGTCCAGACTGGTTCGCAGGTCGATGGTCTGCGACTGATACACCGCGCGTTTGATCATCGACACCGCGATCGGTGACCTCGCCGCGATGCGGTTGGCAAGCCCAAGTGCCGCGTCGAGGAGGTCGTCGTCCGAATACACATCGCTGACGATTCCTAGATCGCATGCCTCGTGTGCCGAAATGGTGTCGCCGGTCCATAGCAGTTCCAGCGCGCGCGCCACTCCGACAATGCGCGGGAGGAAATACGCTCCGCCGTCGCCGGGCACCAGGCCGACATTGATGTAACCCTCGCAAAACCGAGCAGATTCCGCCGCCAGCCGGATGTCGCACATTAGCGCCATGTCCATTCCGGCCCCGATGGCCAGCCCATTGACCGCGCAGATGAGCGGTTTGTCGAGATCGATGACCGCGCGCACCACCTTGTGGACCCGGTCGGTGAGCACCCGCTTACGGGCGAGGGGGGTCGGTTCGACCGCCGCCATCGCATCAAGGTCGACGCCGGCGCAAAAGCCGCGACCGGTGCCGGTGAGCACCACCGCGCGGATCGCATCGTCGTCTCGCGCGCTGGCGAGCGCCTGCGCCCAGCGGTCCAGCATCGGCCAGGTGAACGCGCCAAGTTGTGCGGGCCGGTTGATCCGGATCAGACCGACCGCGCCGCGAGTCTCGTAGATGAGGTCATCGTCGACTACGAGGTCAGCTGTTGCCATAGTGTGAGATCGCCTTTCTGACAGAGATTTTCGCCGAACACGTCAGCCCACGCCGATTGGTTGTGATATTCCTCGCGCCACGCCCACAACCGGGCTGTCAGCCGATGTAGGGGATGCTCCCGGGTGAACCCGATCGCGCCGTGGATTTGGTGTCCAATCGCCGTCACGGTTTGCACCGCAGCGTCGGCCCGGATGCGCGCGGCGTCCAGCGGCCACGTCTGCATCGGGTCACGATCGAGGGCCAGCGCGGCCGCCTCGACCGCCACGGTCATCGCGCTGGTTTCCGCGGCCAGCTGCGCCAGCATCTGCTGCACCGCGGGCATCGCCGCAAGCGCCCGCCCGAACTGTTGCCGCTCACCGGCATAGCGGGCGGTGTACGCGTAGACGCTCTGGGCGGCACCGGCCATCATCAGTGACCGCCCGAACGCGCCCCGCCGCCGGAATTCCACGCCAAGTGCGTCGGCATCACCGAGCCGATGCATCTGGTGGTCGGAGACAACCACGCCACGGAGGACGATGCTGTCCCGTGGTTCGCCGGCGACGTTGACACCGTGCCGGATGTCGAGTCCGACACACGGCAGATCCAAGGCGTACCAGCCGGCTGCCAGTCGCGTCAGGATCACCACGCGATCGGCGTGCCGGGCCCACGGCACTCGTGGTACCCGCCCCGTCAGCAGCCACCCGTCACCTGACGGCTGTGCGTCGAGGTCGTCGGCCATCGTGGCGGTCACCACACCAGTCGGCAGCTGCGATCCGGCCAGTGTCATCAGCCACCCGGCCATCAGCCCGACCTCCACGATCGGCAGCGACGCCGCCAGTGACCCCAGCGCAGGCAGCACGACCGCGGCGTCGGCGTACGTTGCCCCGGCGCCGCCATTGGCTTCGGGCACCACCAGCGCGGTCACACCGATCTCGTCCAACGCGGTCCACGCCTGCGGATGCCAACCGCTGTCGGCAAGCTCACCGCATGCTCCGATCACCGAATCACGCAGCAGCTCGGTCGTTTCCGTGCTCATGCGACCACCGCCTTGGCGACGACGCCGCGCAGCACCTCGTTCGTGCCGCCGCGCAGGGTGAAGCCCGGCGCCTGCTGCAGAGCCTCGGCGAGCATGCACGGCAAGGTGCCCGGCTGCGTGGGATCAGGTTCGATGTCGAGGACTTCGGCCACCGCGTGGACAAGGTTGCGTTCGAATTGAGTGCCGAGATCCTTGACGGTGGCCGCCTCGACATTAGGGGTGTGACCAGCGGCCAGTTCGACGGCAACCGCCATCGACATGGCGCGCAGCGTCCACAGTTCTGCGCTGAGCCGGGCCAACAGGCGTCGGCCGGCCCGATCCTTGGCCAGTTCGGCGCGCGCAGCCTCCAGCAGCGGATAGGTGCTCAGGATGCGTTCGGGCCCGGAACGCTCATAGGCCAGCTCATGGGTGACCTGCGTCCAGCCGTCACCGACGGTGCCCAGGACCTGATCGTCGCTGACGAACACCGCGCTCAGCACCACTTCGTTGAAGTGGTGCGCTCCGCTGATGAGCTCGATCGGGTGGCACGACACCCCGGGGCTGGCCATATCGATGATGAACTGGCTTAGCCCGGCGTGACGCCGCGATGGATCCAGCGGCGAGGTTCGCACCAAGGTCAGCATGTGGTGGGCGTGGTGGGCGTGACTGGTCCACACCTTGGTGCCGTTGACCACCCAGCCACCGTCTACTCGTTCGGCGCGGGTTCGAACGCTGGCCAGATCCGAACCGGAATCGGGCTCGCTCATCCCGATGGCGAAAAACATTTCGCCACTGGCGATGCCGGGCAAGTAGCGGTGTCGTTGCCTCTCGGTGCCGAAACGAAGGATGGACGGGCCGGACTGGCGATCGGCGATCCAATGCGCCGCGACTGGGGCGCCTGCGGCAAGGAGTTCTTCTGCGATGACGAAGCGGGTCAGCGGGTCGGCGCCAGCGCCCCCGTACTGCTTGGGAAACGTCGTGCCAATCCAGCCCCGCTGCCCCAGGGCCAGGGTGAAGCGTTCGTCAAATCCCACCAGCCAGCAGTCGCATCGAGGCGTGTAGCGGCCAGCGGCGTGTTCGTCGGCCAGGAACCGGCGCACCTCGCCGCGGAGATCGCCGAGCCCGGCGGGTAACTCGACGGCGTGCAGCAACGGCAGTCTCATCTACACCTCGACCTCTGTGCAGGCCCGCGCTACCGACGAACTGGGCGCCGGTCAGCGAAACCATTGGCTGGCATCGATTGTCACCGTACGGAATCGCGGTGTATTAGTCAACACTCGTGTTGAACTCCGGCTCCAGTCGCCAGATGTTCATCGCCTCAGCTGTAGCTTCGCATCTCGAACGAATTGCGGCCGCAGCGCGGCGAGTTGCCCGACAATTGCCTCGGCGGTGGCCTCGCACATTCCCGGTTCGCAGACCATCGCTCCGCTGGCCTCGAGGTGCAGCTGCTCCGCGGTGAACGGCTCCCCCGACAAGCACAGTCGCCGCACCCACATCTCGGGCAGGAACCGGCGCAGGCCATCGACGTCGCTGGCGATCCCGAGGGTGACTTCCGGCATGCGAAACGACGCGGACCGCGACGTGACGAGGATGTCGGCCGAGGCAGCGATCAGCAGACCCAGGCCCACGGCGGCGCCCTCCACGGCCGCGATGGTGGGACCGGGATGGGTGCGGACGGCGTCAAGACATGCGGTGGCAGCATCGCTGGCCACCTGCGGGTCGTCCGCCGGCGCTTTGACATCGAATCCCGCGGAGAACGCTCGGGGCAGACCGCAGAGCATGACTGGTCGAGGATCATCGTGGATCGCAGCGAACGTCGCGCGTAACCGATCGATGACCTGAACTGTGAGGGCATTGACGGGCGGCCGCTGCAGCCGGATTCGAAGGATATTCGGACTAGAGGCGACCTCCACCGTATCAGCGAAACCCGGCGAGTCTGCGGCCAACTCGCTGCCTTCACTCATGGCCCACCCGCGGCACCTCGGGCACACCGATGCTGGCGATGCGCCGTGGCATGCGCCTGAATCGGTTCTCCCCCTGCGAAATTAGCCGAATCATCTACGCGCGTACCGGCTCGCCGGTGATCGTGGGCAACGACGGCAGCAGCAGCTCGGAGTTGGTGCGGAAGAACTTCTGCATGATGTCCTCACCCAGTGGAGCGAGTCGGTTGACGAACTTGCGTTTGATGTCGGTTCCGCCCTCGATGTGAGGGTAGTCAGTGGAGAAGCAGTAGCTGGTCGCCAAGTGCGGGTAGCGCTCGAAATACTTTTCGATCGGCTCGATGTTGTTGAACGGGGTGACCCGGACATTCGTTGCGATGTATTCCGAGGGCAGCTTCGAGATGAACGGCTTCATCCGCACCGCATACACGTCTCGCGCCCACATATCCAAGTTGTCAGCCCATGGACCGAGCCAGCCGGCGCCGATCTCGATGGCACCGAACCGAAGATCAGGGTGACGTTCGAAGACTCCACCCATTGTCAGTGCGGTCAGGTAATTACAGATCGCCAGAGAGATGGTGGCGAACGAAAAGGGCTCGGAACCCAATTCGTTGCTTTCCACCTTGCCCGGCTTGAACGCCGGAGCTCGGCCCCACACTGGGGATTTCAGGAAACCGAACTCGCCACCGACGTGCACCAGCACCGCGATGTTGCGCGCCTCCAACAGGGTCCAGAGCGGCTCGAGATCCTCGCTGGCCGGCGAGCAACCGCCCGGCGGATGCCCGGCCGGCAGGTTGACTGCCAGCACTCCGCGATCGATGAGATCCTTGGCCTGCTCGTAGAGTTCAGCGGGCGAGTTAGCAGCGTCGAGGTATGCGACAGGGCGAATGCGCTCTGGGTCCTTGGCCGATTCGCGAACGACCCACTCGTTGTACTCGTTGACACCCGCGAGGCCGAGCGCACGGATCTCCTCCTCGGGCAGCGTCAAGCCGTAACGGTCCCGGTGCATCGCCTCGTTGCCGACGTAGAGGTGCACGGCGAACAGCGCAAAGCTCGGGAACACGAATTGACGCTGCACACCCATCACGTCCATGACCGATCGGCGCCGGCTCATGTCGAAGGCACCCGGGGCGCGAGTGCCCCTGATGTTCCACACGTTTCCGTCGGTGATGTCCTCGTCGTCGGCCGAGACGTCGGGGTTGTAGAAGTCGTTGGCGCCGGTCTTCTTCAGGACTGGCTCCGCGAGTTCGGCGATACGGGCCCCGGCCTCGCCGAATACGTCGCCCCACAGGTGCGATGGCGTCATCTCATGAGCGTCGATATCCAGTGTCTCGTCGAGAAGTTTGAGGGTTGACTCGGATAGCTCCGTCACCGTGCCTCCCTAACCGCGATGTACGCAAAGCCCGGGCGCAATGCAGGGATCGCTGTTGCGGGGCGCCGCGCCAGGCGGGTCGATGACAAGCGACGGCCTGGGCTCCGCCAGAACAAGCGAAGCATAATTCGCGCCAACACCATTAGTCAACATATATGTTGACGCCGGAGCAGTTCGCGGGCGCGGGCACAAAGGAACGACCGTTCCAACCACACCCGGGCATGCGGGTTCGTCCCGTCCGTTGCCAGGCATAAATTGTCGAATGCTCAACGTAATAGTTGAAGTTTGGATGTTGCGGTCGCTAGCGTGCAGGGTATGAACACCTCCGACGTGCTGCTCATCGAGCATGACGCCAGCGGGATCCTGCGGCCGACGTTGGATC
>Ga0210395_10004111_pt1 | contig 11179 bp, 10 predicted proteins | sample IncBWH4OmetaG_FD_150861 | JGI IMG/M metagenome (GOLD analysis project Ga0210395, IMG submission 150861) | Forest soil microbial communities from Barre Woods Harvard Forest LTER site, Petersham, Massachusetts, United States - Inc-BW-H-4-O ...
CGGGCTGGTGCACACCGAGATCTACCCGCTGACCCTGTTCGCGGTCGGCGGGATGCTGCTGTTCCCCGCGGCGAACGACCTGCTGACGATGTTCGTCGCGCTCGAGGCGCTGTCGCTGCCGCTCTACCTGCTGTGCGGGCTCGCCCGGCGGCGCCGCCTGGTCTCGCACGAAGCGGCGATGAAGTACTTCCTGCTCGGCGCGTTCTCCTCGGCGTTCTTCCTGTTCGGCATCGCGATGCTGTACGGGTACTCCGGCTCGGTGTCGCTGGCCGCGATCGCGTCGGCGGTGTCGGCCAACACCGGCAGCGACACGCTGCTGTACGCCGGGATCGCGCTGACGGGCATCGGGCTGCTGTTCAAGATCGGCGCCGTCCCCTTCGCCAACTGGAAGCCGGACGTCTACCAGGGCGCGCCGACCCCGATCACCGCGCTCATGGCGTCCTGCACCGTGGTTTCCGCCTTCGGCGCGCTGCTGCGGGTGTTCTATGTGGCCTTCGGCGGCCTGACCTGGGACTGGCGGCCGGCGCTGTGGGTAGTGGCGATCCTCACGATGGTCGTGGGCGCCGTGGTCGCGATCACCCAGACCGACGTGAAGCGGCTGCTCGCCTACTCCTCGATCGCGCACGCGGGGTTCATCCTGACCGCGGTGATCTCCGCGTCCGTGCAAGGCCTGTCGTCCTCGCTGTTCTACCTCGCTACGTACGGACTGACCACGGTCGGCGCGTTCGCCGTGATCACGCTGGTCCGCGACGCCGGCGCCGAGGCGGACCACCTGTCCCGCTGGGCCGGCCTCGGCAAGCGGTCGCCCTGGCTCGCGGGCATCTTCGCGCTGTTCCTGCTCTCGTTCGCGGGCATCCCCCTGACCTCCGGGTTCGCCGGGAAGTTCGCGGTCTTCTCGGCGGCCATCGCGGGCGGCGCCCTGCCGCTGGTGATCGTCGGTGTGGTGGCCTCGGCGATCGCCGCGTTCTTCTATGCCCGCGTGATCGTGCTGATGTTCTTCAGCGACCCGGTGCCGGACGGTCCCCAGGTGGCGATTCCCAGCGTGTTCACCGGGCTCGCGGTCGGTGTCGGCGCGCTGTCGGCGGTCGTGTTCGGTATCGTGCCGGGGCCAGTGCTCTCGCTGGCGACGCACGCGGCGAACCAGCTGTTCGTCCGTTAGCGGAGGCCGGCTGGCTGACGGTGGCCGCTGCGCCGGTGCAGCGGCGGCTACCGTCCTACCCTGTGTTTCCGGTGCCTGACCGCGTTCCGTATGCTGGTGAGTTCGTACGCTGGGGTTAATCGCGCCGACGACATGGAGTACGAGTGAGCATCGCAGTTCCCGTCGACCTCGCCGACGAAGCTCTGACGGCCGAGATGGCGGAGGACCTCGCCGTCGTCGAAACCACCTTGCGGGAAACCTCCTTCGGCGGCAACGAGATGTTCGCCGAGGTCTCCCGCCACATGATGGCGGCGGGCGGCAAGCGGTTCCGCGCCATGCTCGTGCTGCTCGCCGCCCGGTTCGGCGACAGCCGCGACAAGCGGATCGTGCCCGCCGCGGTCGCCATCGAGCTCACCCACCTCGCGACGCTCTTTCACGACGACGTCATGGACGAGGCGGCGATGCGGCGCGGGCACCCGTCGGCCAACTCGATGTTCGGCAATTCGATCGCGATCCTGGCCGGGGACTACCTGTTCGCCCGGGCGTCGCGCATCCTCGCCGACCTCGGGCCGGAGGCCATCCGGATCCAGGCCGAGACCTTCGGCCGCCTGGTCGACGGCCAGCTGAACGAGACGGTCGGCGTGCGGCCCGGCGACGATCCGCTCGACCACTACATGCACGTGATCACCGAGAAGACCGGATCGCTGATCGCCACCTCGGGCCGGTTCGGCGCGATGTTCTCCGGTGTGCCCGACGAGATGACGGACCTGATCGCCGAGGCCTGCCTGCGCATCGGCGTCGCCTGGCAGCTCTCCGATGACGTGATCGACGTTTCGTCTACCTCGACGCAGTCCGGCAAGGAGCCGGGCACCGATCTCCGCCAGGGGGTCCGGACGCTGCCGGTGCTCTACGCGCTGCGCGGCGAGGCTGACACCGGCCACCCCGAAACGGTGCGGCTGCGCGAACTGCTGGTCGACGGCGACCTGACCGACCCGGTGCTGCACGCCGAGGCGCTGACTCTGCTGCGGCGGTCCCCGGCGATCGAGGAGGCGCGGGAGACGGTCCGGACGTGGGTCGCCGAAGCACGGGCGCGGCTCGCCAAGCTCCCCGACGTCCCGGCCCGGGCCGCCTTCGAGTCCCTCTGCGACTTCGTCACCACCCGCACGGTCTAACCCACCCGTCCCGGTCAGAAACGGCGATTCCGCCTTTGTGCTTGCCGGAGAATAACCCGTGGGTCCCATTTCTGGGCGCCAGCCAGCCGGCCTTTGACCCACGGTCGAGACCGTGGGTCAAAGCGGGTGAGGCACCCCCGGATGGCGTAAGAATGTCCGCTTTTGCCCTGGTCCGTACCCAGCTGCTAGTATCTGTTTTCGGGATCGTGGGTCAAGCACGGCGAATAGCGCCGCAGGTGACCCACGATCACGACCTGGACCGCTCAAACGGGGTGAAATGTCCCGTTTTCCTGCCCGTTTTGCCCGTTCCGGCGCGGCGGCCCCGCATCTGACCCACAGTCTCACCCTCTGGTCCAGGCCGCCCTCACCGATGTGCCGGCCAGCGCCAGATCCACTCATGGACAGGCCGCCAGGGCAAGCCAATCCGCGTGTCAATAATCCGCAGGCCCATTGCATGGTTGACGCACCGACAAATCCATTCAAATCGGACGTGATCATGGTCCCCGGTCATGCAGAGGTGCGCGAAGTGGTCGCCGGCCATGCAAAGGGCGTGGTGTAACGCGGAACGCCCTTCCTCGTACTGTGGTTATGGCGGGCGGAAAACGGCCAAGGAGGCATGGTGAGCATTTTCGGCTTCAGGAAGACGCAGCTGGTCAGCGCGGAGAACGCGCTGCCGGGCCGGGACCAGCCGATGCCAGTGCCGACGCTGCACGCGGTGCTCGGCACTCCGCTGCAGGGACCGTACCCGGCGGGCAGCGAGGTCGCCGAGTTCGCGCTGGGCTGCTTCTGGGGCGAGGAGCGGGCGTTCTGGCAGGTGCCGGGCGTGATCACGACTGCCGTGGGGTACGAGGGCGGGTTCACCAAGAACCCGACGTACGAAGAGGTGTGCACCGGGCGGACCGGGCAGGCGGAGACCGTGCGGGTGGTCTTCGACCCGGCGAAGGTCTCCTACGGCCAGCTGCTTAAGGTCTTCTGGGAGTCGCACGACCCGACGCAGGGCATGCGGCAGGGCAACGACATCGGCACCCAGTACCGTTCGGCCATCTTCTACAACAGCGAGGCGCAGAAGGCCGCCGCGGAGCAGTCCGCCGCCGACTTCGGCAAGCAGCTGCACGTGGCCGGCTACGGCGACATCACCACGGAGATCGTCCCGGCGAGCGAGTTCTACTTCGCCGAGGACTACCACCAGCAGTATCTCTACAAGGTCCCGCACGGCTACTGCCCCGACCACTCCACCGGCCTGACCTGTCCGGTCGGCCTGATCAAGGCCGATTAAGCGGCAGCGACAGCTAAAACGATTCGTAAAATCTATGTGAGTGGTAAAGCTCATGTAAAAGGCCTGGCGGCGAGTTATGCTGACGCCCAGTCGCCCTTCAGGGCGCGCTGAATTATCTCGGAGGCAAGATCGACGAACGCTGGGTCAGCATTGGCCTAGCTGACTGACGATCTCTGCGCGGAATCTGGTGACTGGGAGATCGACGTGCGTTCAAGTTCGCTCCGGCGCGTGCCAGCTGCTCTGGTGACAACAGCGCTGCTGCCGGTCGTCGCCCGGGAGTATTTCTCCCGGGAAACGGGACGCCAGTACGGCGTCGGATTTTTTACGAAGCTTCGGCTCTTCGTCGCCATGGTCCTGAACAACATCCGGGTGGAGAGCGCGTCAAACTTCCTGTACCACCTGATAATGGCGGGCAAGATCCTGCAGATCCCGAAGGATCTTCCTGGCGACCTCGTCGAGTGCGGCTGCTACAAGGGCGGCAGTGCTGTCAATCTCTCGCGTCTCGCGGCGATGTGCGGTCGGCGCCTGCACCTCTTCGACAGCTTCGAAGGGCTGCCTACACCCGAAATCGAGGACAAAGAGCACCTAGTGCTTTCGGAACGCCAGTTTCACACCTATGAGGGCGGCGCCTACGCGGGCTCGGTCGCCGAGGTCCGGGAAAACATTCGCAAGTACGGCGTACTCGACGTTTGCGAGTTCCATCCCGGGTTCTTCAGCGACACGCTACCCGGGTTTTCCGAGCCGCTCGTGTTCGCTTACGTCGACGCCGACCTGACTAGCTCCGTACGGGACTGCCTGCGGTACCTGTGGCCGCTGCTGCAGCCGGACTGCTTCCTGTTCACGGACGAGGCACACCACATCCAGGTCGCAGGCTTGTTCTACGACCAGGCCTGGTGGGCGAATGAGATGAACACCCAGCCGCCGGGACTGGTCGGCGGCGGTAACGGGCTCGGCCTGCTGCTGCGGCCGGGCGGCTTCGGCAGTTCCCTGGGCTTCACGGTCAAGCTCGAAAAGCTGGAGCTTCCGCGCCGGGCTGGCTGAACCCAGCTCCGCGAGCTTGCCGGTAGCCGACGCCGACGCCGGCGTCCGCTACTACGGTTAGGCGACTACCCAGGTGTCGTTGCCGGCTAGCAGCTTGGCGAGCTCGCCGGGGCCGCTGGCGCGGGCGGTGTCGATCTGCGCGGCCATCGCGTCGTCGTAGGACCCGCGCTCGACGGCGCGGAATATGCCGATCGGGGTGTGCGTGAAGTCGAAGCTGTCCAGCCGGGACAGCGCGAACGCGTAGGAGGGGTCCTCGCGGGCCGCGTCGTGCACGATCAGCTCGGACTCGGGTACTGAGGCCGCCAGGACGGTCTCGATCGTGCCGTACTGGCCCTGTACGAGGCCGAGCGACTTGTCGGGGCCGAACCGGATCTGCTCGCCGTGGGCGAGCCGGATCAGCCCGGGCGCGTTCGGCTCCTTGACCGGTGCGAACGCGTCGTCGTTGAAGATCGGGCAGTTCTGGAAGATCTCGATGAACGCGGACCCCTTGTGGTCCGCGGCCGCCCGCATGACCGACTGCAAGTGCTTGCGGTCGGAGTCCACCGACCGGGCCGCGAACGAGGCTTCGGCGCCGAGCGCGAGGGACAGCGGGTTGAACGGGTGGTCGAGCGAGCCGTAGGGCGTGGACTTGGTGATCTTGCCCTGCTCGGAGGTTGGCGAGTACTGGCCCTTGGTCAGCCCGTAGATCCGGTTGTTGAACAGCAGGATCTTGATGTTCACGTTCCGGCGCAGCGCGTGGATCAGGTGGTTGCCGCCGATGGACAGCGCGTCGCCGTCGCCGGTGATCACCCAGACCGACAGGTCCTGGCGGGAGGAGGCCAGCCCGGACGCGATCGCGGGCGCCCGGCCGTGGATCGAGTGCATGCCGTAGGAGGAGACGTAGTACGGCAGCCGGGAGGAGCAGCCGATCCCGGATACCACGACCACGTTCTCCCGCGGCACCTGCAGCTCGGGCAGGAACGCCTGGAAGGCGGCGAGGATCGCGTAGTCACCGCAGCCGGGGCACCAGCGGACCTCCTGGTCGGACTTGAAGTCCTTGGCGGTCTGGCCCGCCTTCTGCGGCACCAGCGTGAGTGACCTCAGCCGGCTCGGCTCGTTAGGAACAATCTGCTCTTCACTCATGGCTGAGCACTTCCTCGATCGCCTCGGCGAGTTCCGCCGCGCGGAACGGCAGGCCGCGGACCCGGTTGTAGGAGATCACGTCGACCAGGAACTTGCCGCGCAGCAGCAGGGCGAGCTGACCGAGGTTGATCTCGGGGACCAGCACCTTGTCATAGGAACGGAGCACCTCGCCGAGGTTGGCGGGGAACGGGTTGAGGTGCCGCAGATGCGCCTGGGCGACGTTGAGCCCGTCGCGGCGGGCGCGACGGACGGCGGCGCCGATCGAGCCGTAGGTCGAGCCCCAGCCCAGGACGAGCAGCTTCGCCCGGCCCGACGGGTCGTCGACCTCAAGCGGCGGGATGGTGGCCGCGATGCCTTCGACCTTGGCCGCGCGGGTACGGACCATCAGGTCGTGGTTGTCGCCGTCGTAGGAGATGTTCCCCGACCCGTCGGCCTTTTCGATGCCGCCGATGCGGTGCTCGAGGCCCGGGGTGCCGGGGATCGCCCACGGCCGGGCCAGCGTCCGCGCATCGCGGGTGAACGGCTGGAAGTCGCTGCCGTCGGCCGGGGCGTCGGCGGGGGTGGCGAACGCGAACTGCGCGGACAGGTCGGGCAGGTCGCTGATCTCGGGGATGCGCCACGGCTCGGAGCCGTTGCCCAGGTACCCGTCGGACAGCAGGATCACCGGCGTGCGGTAGGTGACCGCGATCCGCGCCGCCTCAATCGCCGCGAAGAAGCAGTCAGAGGGGCTCTGCGCGGCGATCACCGGCACCGGCGACTCGCCGTTGCGGCCGTACAGGGCCATCAGCAGGTCGGTCTGCTCGGTCTTGGTCGGCATCCCGGTCGAGGGGCCCGCGCGCTGCACGTCGATGACAATCAGCGGCAGTTCCACCGACACGGCCAGGTTGACGGTCTCCGCCTTCAGCAGCATGCCCGGGCCGGACGTCGTCGTCACCGCCAGCGAGCCGCCGAACGAAGCACCCAAAGCGGCGGACGCGGCGGCGATCTCGTCCTCGGCCTGGAAGGTGCGAACGCCGAACTTCTTGTGCTTGGACAGCTCGTGCAGGATGTCGGAGGCCGGGGTGATCGGGTAGGACCCCAGGAACAGCGGCAGTTTCGCGAGCTCGGCCGCCGCGATCAGGCCGTAGGCCAGGGCCAGGTTGCCGGTGATGTTCCGGTACCGGCCCGCGGCGATCACCGCCGGCTTGACCTCATACCGGACCGCGAAGTCCTCGGTCGTCTCGCCGTAGTTCCAGCCCGCGGTGAAGGCGGTGACGTTCGCCTTGTAGATCTCCGGCTTCTTGCCGAACTTCGCCTCGAGGAAACTCAGCGTCCCCTCCGACGGACGGCCGTACAGCCACGACAGCAGCCCCAGGGCGAACATGTTCTTGGCCCGCTCGGCGTCCTTGCGGGAGATGTCCTGGTGCTCCAGCGCCTTGACGGTCAGCGAGGTCAGCGGCACCGGGTGCACCCGGTACCCCTCCAGCGACCCGTCCTCCACCGGGTTGGACTCGTACCCGACCTTGGTCAGGTTGCGCTTGGTGAACTCGTCGGTGTTGACGATCAGCTCAGCGCCGGCCGGCAGGTCCTGCAGGTTCGCCTTCAGCGCGGCCGGGTTCATCGCCACCAGGACGTCCGGCGCGTCCCCGGGGGTCAGGATGTCATGGTCCGCGAAATGCAACTGGAAGCTGCTCACGCCCGGCAGCGTCCCGGCGGGAGCGCGGATCTCAGCGGGGAAGTTAGGGAGCGTCGACAGGTCGTTACCGAAGACCGCGGTCTCCTGGGTAAACCTGTCACCGGTGAGCTGCATGCCGTCACCGGAGTCACCCGCGAACCGAATGATAACGTGGTCAAGCTCCTGGACCTGCTTGGTCACAGCGCAAAGCCTCCTCCGCACACCAGGCCACCGCCCTTGTGCAGCACCACCCCTACGGCCGGGGGCGCGAGTGCAGGACGGGATAGAGTCTACGCGGCTCCCGGTGCCGTTTATCGCCTGGGCGCGTGGCGCAGGTGACGCGAGCGTCACGCACCACTTTTCTGTAACGTTTCTTTAACCCATAGTAGAGCAAAGCGATGTCCTGGTGCCGTGGAACCTCGCGGTCTGCCCTGACCGTTGAACTGGAGGGGCACCGCCTCGGCTGCGAGCCGATGAATCCGTAAGCCAACGAGTCACGGGGCGAGGAGGGGAGCCGCGGTGCGCTGGTACGGGCTGCGCGCGGCACTGCTCGGCGTCGTGCTGTGCGCGGCGCCACTGGCGGTTGCCTCGATCTGGCTGGGGCTGGTCGGTGCCGCGGTGGTCAGCGCGCTGCTGATCGCCTTGGGGTGGATCTGTTTCTTTCATTCCGAACGAACCGTGCTTACAGCGGTCGGCGCGCGTCTCGTGAGCGAGGTGGAGCGCCCCGCCCTCTACCAGGTTGTCGGAGAACTCGCCCGGCTCGCCCGGTTGCCATTGCCCAGGGTTTACGTCTCACCGACCGCGCAGCCGAACATCCTCACCGTTGGCTACGGCCCGCGCTCCGCCGCGGTGTGCTGCACCGAGGGACTGCTGCGCGCGCTGACCCCCGCCGAGCTGCGCGCGGTGCTCGCCCATGAGCTCGCGCACGTGACCAGGCGGGACGTCGCGGTGTCCTCGTGGTCGGCGGGCCTGGTGTCGCTCGTCGGGATCTGCCCGTTCAACGCGCTGCTGCTGCAGATCGCCGCGCCAGCGGGCCGGGAGTACGGCGCGGACACCGACGGCGCGCTGCTGACCGGTGACCCGATGGCCATGGCGAGCGCGCTGCGGAAGATCGACACCGGAGCCGCGGCGTCCCCGCTGCCGCCGCGCGGTCCGCTGACGGCGGCTGGCCACCTGATGATCGCGCATCCGTTCCCGCCGGCCGGCGTCGGCAGGCTGCTGCGCACCCACCCGCCGACGAGCGAGCGGATCCGCCGCCTGGAGGCCCTGGCCGGCCGGGACCGCTAAACGACCCCGCCGGCGCAGTGACTGGCGCGCCTCAATACGGTTGATCGCGCCAGTCAGAGCTTGGTCATCTTTGTAGACGGCGTTGTGATCCGCACCTTCTTGGTGCCGAAGTCGACGACGACCGAGGCATCGCCCTCAACATCGATGACCCGGCCAAGGCCGTACTTGTCATGGGTTACCAGATCATCCAGTTCGTACTGCTCGACCGGAGGATCCTCAGGCGGAGGCTTGAAGGGACTGGAAGGCAGGTGACGCCGGTTCCGACCGCTGGCGCTGTTCATTGGGATCAGTGTCCCTCTTTCAGGCGTCCTTGCCATCAGGGGCCCGGACGGCCAGGCGCACAACGATGTCCGCCTCGCAGCTGTTTTTTGCGACCTCAGATAGGCCGGACATGCTCGGCCTGCGGCCCCTTGTCGCCGCGGACCGTAGTGAACTCGACGCGCTGGTTTTCTTGCAGGCTGCGGTAGCCGTCGCTCTCGATCGCGGAGTGATGAACGAAGACATCGCCCGTAGCGTCGTCAGGCGCGATGAAACCATAGCCCTTGTCCGCGTTAAACCATTTCACTGTTCCCTGAGCCACTGCGCTCTCCTCCCGGAACTATCATCAGGATCCACGAGCGTGCATCCCGGGCTGCGCGGCCGCCCGTCCCTCGTCGCGAGGAACCTGGGGATGGAGGCGCCCGCTGTCAGAATCCGCAGGCGCTGTGACACGAGCACGAACTTCGACTACAACCGTTCCCATCTAACACTATCCCGTGCGTGGCCGCCACTTTGACAGCCCGCCCGGCTACCGCCCGCGCCCCGCCGACTCCGGGCCGGCTGGCGGAACGGTGATGGCGGCGAGGATGGCGGGGGAATGCTCGCGGTTACCCTCCGTGGCGGCCTGTCGCATGGCCGCCAGGGCGGCCTCTTCGCTGGTGTGCGGGGGGATGGTGACCAGGTCGGTGCGCTCACCGCTAGCGGAGATCGCGGTCAGCAGTCCGGCGGGCATGGAATCGAACCACCCTAGCTTCACGACCCGACTGCGCTGCGGGCCGCCGATGGACAGCACGCGCGGCCTGCTGGTGTCCCAGCCGGCCGTGCCCAGCATGATCCGGGTGATGGGACCATGGCGCTCATCGAGCGCGGGGATCAGTTCCCGGAGCTCAGCGTCCGGGCCGGCCGTCCTTGGCCACCAGCCGCCGTCAAGCAGCCCGCGGCCCATTCGGTCACGCCGTATGTCTAGCCGGGGCTCGGCAGGCGCTACTGGGCTGATCGTCGTCTGGCGTTCGTCGGTACGCACCATGGGAACACCGTTCTTGTGAACATAATTCACTTCTTAAGTACAGTGACCACGCTACGGTGAACGTCGTTCACTGTCAACGTAGACGACGGCGAGAGGCACGGCCGGACGGCGTATTCCTGCCCGTCTCGCTACCCGGCCACGGGGTCAGCGGCGGCGGCCGCGGAAGCCGGCCGATAGTGCGGCTGCGCCGCGGCCGATGGCGGGGGCCGCGGTGATGGGCTGCGGGCGGGTGGGGGTCAGGGTGACGGGAGGGAGGCGGTCGCCGGCGATGGTGCGCAGCAGCGGTGATCCGGGGGTGACGGTGGCGGTCAGCGGAACGACTCCGGCCTTGCGCATGAGGTCGCGGACGGCACCGGCCTGGACCGGGGCCTGCAGGGTGATGACTGTCCCGGCGGCGCCGGCGCGGGCGGTCCGCCCTGAACGGTGCAGGTAGGCCTTGTGCTCGGCGGGCGGGTCAGCGTGGATGACGAGGTCGATGCCGTCCACGTGGATGCCGCGGGCGGCGATGTCGGTCGCGACGATGACCCGGACCGCGCCGGCGGTGAACGAGGCGAGGTTGCGTTCCCGCGCGCCTTGCGCCAGGTCGCCGTGCAGTTCGGCCACCGGGACGCCGTTCGCGGTCAGCTGGCGGGCGAGCCGCCGGGCGGCATGCTTGGTCCGGGTGAAGACGAGCGACCGGCCGCTGCCGCCCGCGAGGGCGGCGACGACGGCGACACGGTCGGCGGGCGCGATGGTCAGCAGGTGGTGGACCATCGTGACCGGCGCCTCGATCAAGCCGACCTCGTGGTGTGCCGGGCGGTTCATGAAGCGCCGCGCCAGGACGTCGACGGCGGCGTCGAGCGTGGCGGAGAACAGCATCCGCTGGCCGTTGGGCGGGGTCATGTCAAGCAGCCGCCGCACGACGGGCAGGAATCCGAGGTCGGCCATGTGGTCTGCCTCGTCGATGACGCTGATGTCCACGTCGCCGAGGTCGCAGTGGCCCTGCTCGATGAGGTCGGCCAGCCTGCCGGGGCAGGCGACGACGATGTCGGCGCGGTTGCGAAGCTTGGCCACCTGCGGTTTCTGCGGGACCCCGCCGTAGATCGTGGCCACGCTCAGCCCGACTGATTCGGCCAGCGGCGCGAGGACGGCGTGGACCTGGCTGGCGAGTTCCCTGGTCGGCACGAGCACCAGGCCGCGGGGGCGGCCGGCGCTGGTGTAGCCG
>Ga0210395_10004112_pt1 | contig 11178 bp, 11 predicted proteins | sample IncBWH4OmetaG_FD_150861 | JGI IMG/M metagenome (GOLD analysis project Ga0210395, IMG submission 150861) | Forest soil microbial communities from Barre Woods Harvard Forest LTER site, Petersham, Massachusetts, United States - Inc-BW-H-4-O ...
CCCGGCGCGTAATTCCATCACGCCGATATCGAATTGATGCAGCTTGAATTGCTGCGCGTCATAGCCGACCGCCGAGGCTTCGAACGTATTGCCGTTCTGTTGCTCGAAATCGTGGACGTAATTCAGGCCGAACGCGCCGAACCAGTTGCCATCGGGCCGCGCCGCAAAGGCGGTGTTGAAAATCTTGCCCGAGGCCAGCACCGTCCCGGCCGCCGGGCCCAAGGCGGCGTTGGTCTGGTAGCGGAAGCCGGATTGGACATAGCCGCTGAACTGGTCGGGCAGCAGCTTCTTGTCGATGTCGGCGATAAGATCTTCGCTCCGCTGCCGCAACGCCGGCGTGATGTCCTTCATCTTCAGCGCCGAATCGAAATAGCTGCGCGCCATTTCGTAGGAGCCGAGCCGGTAATACAGCACGCCGAGCTCGAAGCGCACGCTGGCGAGATTTGGATTGTAGAACAACAGCTGCTCGTAGGTGCTGATGGCGGATTCGACATCGCCGGTCGCCGCTTGCGCGCCATATTGCAACGCGTTGTTGAAATTCGCCGGCTGCGCCAGGATGCCCTGGAACAGCGGATTCAAAAGATCGGACGTGGTTTGTGATTTTGCCGGCAGGCTCGAAACAATAAGCAATAGCGCCGGCGCCAAGGCACCCGCAACTCTATTCCACGATGCGCGCCAAGTGCGGTCTTTCAAGTTGCTACCTGCTTGACGATGTGACTTGCCGGATCTGGCAGCGTCGCGTTGCTGGTATTATCGTCCGCTCGTTGTTCGCGTCCTCGTCTCAACTTAGCGCCGCAGCCGGGCTAAGTCGAGTTTTCTGCAATAGCGGGAACTTATTGCGGCACGAAATTCGCGGCTTTGAGCAGTTTTGCACTGCGATCGAGATCGGCGCGGAGGTATTGCGCGAATTCCGCGGGGGTTTTCGCGGTAGCCTCGATGCCGAGCGCGTCGAGGCGGCCGTCCGCGGCCAGCGCCTTGACCGCGTCGTTGACCCAGCCGTTCAGTGTTTGGACCAGGTCGGCCGCCATGCCGGGCGGTCCCCACATCGCCCACCAGGCGCCGAAATCGAGCTCCGGCAGCCCGACCTCGGCCATGGTCGGAATGTCGGGCGCGAGCGCGCTGCGCTTTCGGCCGGTCACGGCGACCGCGCGGACCGTGCCGCCGCGCACCAGCGGCAACAGCGAAAGCATCGCTTCGATCATCATCGGCACGTGGCCGCCGGCGACGTCATTGGCGGCCGGCGCCGTGCCGCGGTAGGCGACGACCGGCACACTCAGGCCAAGATTTTGCAAGCCGGTATATTGATTGAACGCGACCTCGGCGAGGTGGCCCGGCGCGCCAAGCTGCGCCGTCGCGAACGACCAGTCGTCGGGCTTGGCCTTTGCGGCGGCGACGATGTCGGCGACGGTTTTTTCCGGCCGGTTGTTGGCGATGATATCGATGAGCGGCGCCTCGCCGGCGAGCGCGATCGGCGTGAAACCGGTCAGCGGATCGTAGGGCACGTCGCGCATAACGAGGCGCGCGACATTGTGCGTCGAGGCGTGGAACAGCACCGTATAGCCGTCGGGCGCCGCGCGTTGCACGTCGAGGCCGCCGACCGTGCCGTTGCCGCCGGTGCGGTTCTCGATGACGAAGTCCGCCTTGCGCTGCGACGAGATTTTTGCCGCGATCAAGCGCGCGAAGGTGTCGACGCCGCCGCCCGGTGCCACCGGGACGATGATGCGGATCGGGCGCTCGGGAAAATCCGACTGACCGGGCACGATGCGCGAGGCGAGCAGCGTGCCCGCACCCGCCAACAACGAAGCGATCGCGAACCGGCGGTTCATCTGTTGCGTCCGAAGGAGCGGCGTTGCGCTGTTATACCATTGCCGCAAACTTCAATGCAGCTATAGTCAGCCGGCAATCGCAACAGCATGAAGGGCTCGCCATGGCCGCGGAGAATGCGATCCCCACCATCGACGTGTCGCCACTGCGCGGCGGCAATGACGCCGCCAAGCGCGCGGTGGCGCGGCAGATCGATGCCGCCTGCACGGATACCGGCTTCTTCCTGGTCACAGGCCATGGCATCGCGCAGGAAGAGATCAAAGCGACGCGGCAATGCGCCATCGACTTTTTCGCGCTGCCGGTCGAAGAGAAGATGAAAGTGCAACGACCGCCGGCGAAAATCAGCCGCGGTTACAACTGGCTCGGCGACCGTTCGGTCGCCTATTCGATGGGCCAGGTCGCGCCGCCGGACATCCAGGAGGCTTTTGCCTTCGGCCCGGAACGGGTCGCCGAGCTCGTCTCCCGCGTCGACAACACCGCCGCGCAAATGTATGCGCCGAATATTTGGCCGGAACGGCCGCGCGATTTCAAACCCATCATGCTGTCCTACTACGACGCCATGCAGGGGCTGGCGTCGCAGGTTCTGCGCGCCATGGCGATGGCGCTCGATATCGACGAAAGCGACTTCGCCGCAAACTTCGACCGGCAGGCCAGTGTCACCCGCATCATCCGTTATCCGGCGGTCACGCAACAGCCGCTGTCGGGGCAACTGCGCGCCGGCGCGCATACCGACTACGGCGCCATGACCTTCGTGCGCGGCGACGACGTGCCGGGCGGCTTGCAGGTCAAGCATCGCCGCGGCGACTGGCTCGACGTGCACATTCCGCGCGACGCCTTCTGCTGCAATATCGGCGACCTGTTGATGCGCTGGTCGAACGACCGCTGGGTGTCGACCTTGCATCGCGTCGCCGTGCCGCCGCCGGACGTGACGCCCACCGATCGCATCTCGCTGGTGTTCTTCCAGTATCCCAATCCGGACGCGGTGATCCGCTGCTTCGAAAGTTGCGCGGGGACGGCGGAAAAATATCCGCCGATCACGGTGGCCGAGCACTATCTCGGCAAGCTGATGAAGGCCGGCCACTCGCGGCTCGATGCCGATGCCAAAGTCGCGCTATCCGGCGGCGCGCCGCGCGAAGCGCAGGCGGCGCATTGATCGGCACTTCGTGGCGGCGGAGCGTCAGTGCGCGCCGGAATGCTTGCGCACCAGATTGATGATCGCGGAGAAGTCGAGCGCGCTGTCGTTGTCCTGCACGAAGCGCTCATAGATTTGCGCCGCGTGGGCGCCGATAGCGGTTTCGGCATGCGCCGAATCCGCCGCCGCCTTGGCAAGCTTGAGATCCTTGAGCATCAGGGCCGCGGTGAAGCCCGCCTTGTAGCCGTTATTGGCCGGGCTCGCCGGCACCGGTCCGGGCACCGGGCAATAGCTGGTCAGCGACCAGCACTGGCCCGACGAGGCCGCGACCACGTCGAACATCGCCTGGTGCGACAGGCCGAGTTTTTCGCCGAGCACAAAAGCCTCGCTGATCGCGATCATCGAGGCGCCCAGAATCATGTTGTTGCAGATTTTCGCCACCTGGCCGTTGCCGGCCTCGCCGCAATGCACGATGCGCTTGCCCATATGTTCGAGCACCGGCTTGCCGCGCGCGAAGGCGTGCTCTGAGCCGCCGACCATGAAGGTCAGCGTCGCCGCCTTGGCGCCGCCGACGCCGCCGGACACCGGCGCGTCGAGGGTGGCGACGCCATTGGCGGCGGCGATCGCGTGCGCCTTGCGGGCGCTGGCGACGTCGATGGTCGAGCAGTCGATGAACAGCGTGCCCTGGCGGGCGTGCGGCGCGATGTCGTTCCACACGGATAGGACATGTTCGCCCGCCGGCAGCATGGTGACGACAACGTCGGCGTTTTCAACGGTGCCCCTGGCATTGGCGACGATCTGCACGCCGTCTTTTGCCGAGGCTTCGCGCGACGCCGGCACGACGTCGAAGCCGGAAATATGATGGCCCGACTTCACCAGATTGGCCGCCATCGGCGCACCCATATTGCCCAAGCCGATAAATCCGATGGTCGCCATGTGCGTTTCCTTCTAGGGGCGTGAACTCGTAAATGCGCCGGGCGGACAGCTTACGAGAGTCCGCATTGCCCCGAAAGCGACCGACAGCCGTCTTGGACTGCATGTCGCTTTGGGCCGTAAGCGGACATCGTGCCGCAAGGAGAAGCAATCTCCTGAACCGAAAGTCGCAGGTTCGAGTCCGGGGCATTGCGGTGCCATTCGAGATCCTTATCGGACATGTCGAAAAACTTTCAATCTTGACTGTGGCTCCGTTGCCACAAGTCGCAAAAAAGCAAATGACAAGCCGATTTCGGGCTCGCGCATAGCGGGTAAGGCTGCGAAAATCACACACGAGAATCGGGGATTGATCGCCACGGGGGACGGCCATGAAGCGATATATCCTAGGCAGACTCGCGGCTTTGGCATTGCTTATCGCTGCGCCATTGGGCGCCGCCAGCGCGGCCGACATGGCGCTCAAGGCGCCCCCACCACCCCCGGTGATGAGCTGGACCGGTTGGTACGCCGGTGTTAACGGCGGCTACAGCTGGGGAGATTGGGACAGTAGCTCGCTAGCCGCTATTTTCCCGGGAGGGACAGGTGCCAGCCCCAACGTACTAGGTTGGTTCGCCGGCGTTCAGGCCGGATACAATTGGCAAGTTTCGTCACAATGGGTGCTCGGCATCGAGGGCGACTTCGACTGGAGTGGTGAAAGGGCCCGCGACGGCTACAGTACTACGACGTCGGCTCCGACTGTTGGGTTCCCGGCCGGTATCGGCGCTTGCGACGTGGCCCCCATATGCACAACGACAGTTACAACGACGGCAGCGAACCAGTGGAAATTGCCCTGGTTCGGGACCTTGCGCGGGCGAGCGGGCGTGTTGGTGGAGCCGACTTGGCTGTTGTACGGGACGGCCGGACTGGCGTTCGCGGGAACGAAATTTTCAGATGCGTCGACCACCACCACGACGATCACCAATGGAGTCGGAACGATCGTCAACCCCGCCACTGGCGCTGCCGGCGGAGCTCCCACCGTCGTTTCATCGGCTTTTTCCGAAACCAGTAACCGGGTGGGTCTTGCCGTCGGTGGTGGTGTCGAAAAGTGGCTCAGTCCAAGTTGGTCCGCGAAGGCCGAATACCTCTTCCTCGATTTCGGCTCACACACGTTCCTGACGGGCACCGGCTTCGACACCAACATCAAGCTGATCGACAATATCGTGCGCGTTGGCGTGAATTACCATTTCGCCGGCCAGTAGTGATAGATTTTAAGGTGGCAAGAATGAAAGCCTCGGGCTATTGCCTGGGGCTTTTTTTCACGTGCGATGCAATCTCGGAATGACAGCCGGTCTGCAAGCCTTTCGAGATAAGTCGTGTTCGAAAGCGGAAGTAAAATCAAAATCCCTTTTCGAATTTCAATTCCAACGCGCCGACCGGGCGGAAGTGACGCTCGACGATGTCCGGCGTGACGGCTTCGAGCGTATCCGGGCGCCACACCGGCTTGCGGTCCTTGTCGACAATTGCCGCGCGGATACCTTCGATGAAATCATGCCCGGCGACGCAGGCGAGCGAGACGCGATAGTCCTGCTGAAAGCTCTGCTCGACGCGCTCGAATGATAGCGCCGACCTGATGTTTCGCAATGTGATCTTGAGCGACGTCGGCGACATTTTGCGCATGGTTTCGAGGGCCGCGCGCGCCTCATCTTGGTCGGAATGCGCCAACCGATCGAAAATCTCCTCGATGGTGTCCGCGCCGTAGCAACGATCGATCCAAAGTCGCGCGGCGGCGAGGCGGCCGGCGGCGGGCGACACCGAGAACTTGTCGAGCCGCGCCTTGACGTCGTGCATGCCGCGGCAGTCGGCCAGCGCCGCCGGAAGCTCATCCAGTCGCGCCGCCGGGATATGCAGGTCGGCGAGGCCGCAAGAAATGGCGTCGGCGGCAGCGGCGCGCGCGCCCGTCAAGGCGAGATAGGTTCCGGTAAATCCCGGCGCGCGTGCCAGCACGAAGCAAGCACCGACGTCGGGAAAATAACCGATCGCGACTTCCGGCATGGCGACCGACGAGCGCTCGGTGACGATGCGGTGCGACGCGTGCGCCGAAAGGCCAACGCCGCCGCCCATGACGACGCCGTCCATCAGCGCGATCACAGGTTTCGGATAGCGCGCGATCAAGACGTTCAAACGATATTCGGTCGCCCAGAATTTTTCCGGAAGTTTTTTGTCGCCTGCCTTCGCCGCGTCGTAGAGCGCGCGGATATCGCCGCCGGCGGCAAAAGCCCGCCCGCCGGCGCCGTCGAGCAGGATCGCGCCGACGGCCGGATCGTCCGCCCAGGCGCGCAGCATCGCCGTCATGGTGACGGCCATGTCGAGCGTGATGGCGTTGAGCGCCTGCGGCCGGTTGAGCGTGATGCGGCGCAGTGCGCCGTGGGCGCGGACGACGATGTCGCCGTCCTGAACGACGCTCTCGCTCATCGGCCGACGAGGCTGCGCGCCACGATCAGGCGCATGATCTCGTTGGTGCCTTCCAGGATCTGGTGCACGCGCAGATCGCGTACGATCTTCTCGACGCCGAATTCGGCCAAATAGCCGTAGCCGCCGTGCAGCTGCAGCGCCTGGTTGGCGACGTCGAAACAGCTGTCGGTGACGAAGCGCTTGGCCATGGCGATGAGCGCGGTCGCGTTCGGCTCGCTGCGGTCGAACGCGCCAGCGGCCTGCCACAGCAAGGCGCGCGAGGCTTCGAGCGCGGTCGCCATGTCGGCGAGGCGGAATTGCAGCGCCTGGAATTCGTCGAGCCGTTTGCCGAAGGCCTTGCGCTCCTTCATGTAGGCGAGCGCCATTTCAAAAGCCTTCTGCGCGCCGCCGAGCGAGCAGGCGGCGATATTGAGCCGGCCGCCGTCGAGCCCGGCCATGGCGATCTTGAAGCCTGTGCCTTCTTCGCCGAGCCGGTTGGCGACCGGCACGCGCACGTCTTGGAACGTGACCGCGCGCGTCGGCTGCGCGTTCCAGCCCATTTTGCGTTCGCTAGCACCGAACGAGATGCCCGGCGTGTCGCCGGGCACGATCAAGGTCGAAATGCCGGCCGCGCCGTCGCCGCCGGTGCGCGCCATCACCGCATAGAGGTCGCCTGAGCCGGCGCCGGAGATGAATTGTTTCTGGCCGTTGATGACGTAAATGCCGCCGTCGCGCACCGCGCGTGTCGTGAGCGCCGCCGCGTCGGAGCCGACGCCCGGTTCGGTCAAGCAATAGCTGCCGAGCAACTCCATGGTGCACAGTTTTGGCAGCCATTGTTTTCGCTGCGTCTGCGTGCCATGGGCATCGATCATCCATGCGACGAGATTATGGATCGATATGTAGGCGGCGACGGTCGGGCAGCCGCTCGCCAGCGCCTCGAAGATCAAGGTCGCAGTGAGCCGCGACAGCCCGGAGCCGCCGACGTCTTCGGCAATGTAGACGCCGCCCATGCCGAGCGCCGCGGCCTTGCGCATCTCGGCGACGGGAAAATGCCGCGCCTCGTCCCAGGCCACCGCATTCGGCGCGAACACTTCGTCGGCAAAGCTCTTCGCCATATCGCGCACGGCGATCTGGTCCTCGTCAAGCGAGAATTGCGGTGACGCGCGTGGCGAGGGATCGAGCATCAATCAGCCGTCGGTCGCGGTCGCGAGCTTTTGCTCGATGGGCCGTGCTGCCCGCGCTTGCCACAGATCGTGCGCCGCCATGCCGACCGCCATGGCGATGACAAAGACGATCACGCCGGGCGATGCCGTTGCGAGGTCGGCTATCGCCGGCCCCGGACACAAGCCCACTAGGCCCCAGCCGATGCCGAACAGCGCCGCGCCGGTGATGAGCGGCCGGTCGATGTCGGTCGCGGTCGGCCACAGGCTTTTCGGCGCGAAGATCGGCGTGCGCGGCCGGATCAGCGCAAAGCCGATGCCGGTGACGACAAGGCCCGCCGCCATCACCACGATCAGGCTCGGGTCCCAGGTGCCGCTCGCAATGCCGAACACGTCGAGGAAGCCCAAGACCTTCGTGGTCTGCACCATGCGCGAGATCACCAGGCCGGAACCGAAGATGAAGCCGCAGAGCAGGCTTGCGAGTGCCGGCATGGTTCAGCCTCCGATGACGTGGTGCGTCAGCGCGACCACGATGATCGCCGCGACCATGAACACGACCGTCGCCGCGATCGAGCGCGGCGACAGCCGCGCGATGCCGCAAATGCCGTGGCCGGAGGTGCAGCCGTTGCCGAGCCGGGTGCCGAAGCCGACCAACAGGCCGGCAACCGCGACGGTGATCATGCTGCCGGGCATTTGCGGCATCGGCACCGCGTGGCCGAGTAGCGCTGCGGCCAGCGGCGCCGCTATCAGGCCGGCGATGAAGGCGAGGCGCCAGAGCCGGTCGTCGGTGCGCGGGTTGAACAGGCCACCGGCGATACCGCTGATGCCGGCGATGCGGCCGGTGAACAGCATCAACAGCACCGCGGCAAGCCCGATCAGCGCGCCACCGATGGCCGCCGAGACCGGAGTGAAATTGGCCATGATCTGCCTCGTGGCGAAGAGCAGGGCGCGGGTTTGTCGCGACCGCGCGATAGGCTAAAGATTATGCCGTCCCCCTCCGCACCGCAACGAGAGGCGCCGGCATGGATTTTACCCTTTCGCCCGAGATCGAGGACTTGCGCGTGCGCACCCGCGCCTTCGTCGATGAGCATGTGCTGCCGCTCGAGGCCGATCCGAAGAATTTCTCCGATCACGAAAATATCCCGCACGAGCGGCTCGAGCCGGTTCGCGACAAGGCAAAAAAGGCCGGGCTATGGGCGCCGCAATCGCCGAAGGAATACGGCGGCATGGACCTGCCGATGGTCGCCTGGGCGGTGATGTACGAGGAAGCGGCGCGCTCGCTGTTCGGGCCGCTGGCGATGAACTGCATGGCGCCCGACGACGGCAATATGAATGTGCTGAAAAAGCTCGGCACGCCGGCGCAGAAGGAAAAATGGCTGAAACCCATCGTCGAGGGCAAGGTGCGCTCGTCCTTCGCCATGACCGAGCCGGCGCCGGGCGGCGGCTCCGACCCGAGCATGATGAAGACCTATGCGGAGAAGCACGGCAGTACCTGGAAAATCTACGGCCGCAAATGGTTCATCACCGGCGCCGACGGCGCCGCGCATTTCATCCTCGCCGCGCGCACCTCCGACGACAAGCGCAAGGGCATCACCACGTTCCTGTTTCACAAGGATCAGCCCGGCTGGCGCATCCTGCGCCGCATCGAGATCATGGGCCCGGAGGAGCACGGCGGCCATTGCGAGCTCGAATTCGACGGCCTCGAAGTGCACGACGACGACGTGTTCGGCGGCATCGGCAACGGCTTGAAGGTGGTGCAGGTGCGGCTCGGCCCGGCGCGGCTCACCCACTGCATGCGCTGGCTCGGCTGGTCGAAGCGCTGCGTCGAGATCGCGCAAGAGTACGTCAACCGCCGCGAAGGCTTTGGTGTGAAACTCGCCGATCGCGAAAGCGTCCAGATGAAGCTCGGCGAGGTCGGCCACAACATCCATATCGGCCGGCTCCTGACCATGCATGCGGCGTGGAAGCTCGACCAGGGCGATTTCGCCCGCAAGGAAGTGTCGATGGCCAAGCTGCATTGCGCCAACACGCTGCACCAGTCGGCCGACACCGCCATACAGCTCAACGGCGCCCGCGGCTATTCCAAGGACACCATCGCCGAATGGGTCTACCGCGCCGCCCGCGCCGCCCGCCTGGTCGATGGCGCCGACGAAGTGCACAAGATGGTGCTGGCGAAATTCATGCGCGAGGAGGGGCGCGATTTCTGGATGTGGAGCGCGGGGAACAGGGTGTGAGCGGGCAATTCGCTCCGGAGCTTTCCTCGTATCGATATTGCGGCGGTCGTTTCTCTAATTCCGCTTCCGCGCCGCTCTCTTGTTCCGCCGCTTGGCCGCCTGCTTGCGACGGCAGTGGTGGCAGCGGCAACCGCTGGTCTGCATGAAACAGTCCAAATATTCCTTGCCATAGTCGATGGTGATTTCTTCTCCCGGCTCGATGCGGCGCAGCGCCACGAACACGATACCGCCGTTGCGGCCCACTGGCTTGGCGTTCGGCCGGCAGGAGTGATTGAAGTAACGCGCCAAATTCCATCGCGGCGAGCCGTCGATGGTCCAGCGGCTGTTGATCTCGAACATGTATCTGGAGCCGCGTGCTTCGCGGCGGTTGGCTTCCTCGGTCGAGATGCGGCGGCCGCGATAGGTGGCGATATAGACCGCGCGTTTGATCGGCTTGGTGGCGAACAGGCCGAGGCCCGTCGGCGAGCGGCCGACGCGAAAGGAACGAGAGGGCATCGCTTGCGATTAGCCGCAAATTTTCAAAATGTCATGCCCGTTCGCCGGATAATTCACAAAATCTCAGGTCACCGACGAGCAATCAGTGTACCCTGGGGCTGCAGGCGTCCGACGCCGGCCACATGCGGCCGCAGGCGCGGCTGGCTACCGCCGCCTCCGAGCAATTAAAGCGAATGGCCAAGATAGCCCCAGCGCTGCGTTCGGGGGCCGACAGCGTGTTCGTGCACTCGGCCAAGCCACCGCACTGAGATGATCGCGCAACCGTGACAACGCAACCGCCCTGGATCGTGGCACAATACACGGGCCGTACTACAAGCTCCGATGGGAAGCTAGCAAAGTAGGAGGCCCTATGGTTGCGCCGACAGCGATTGCGCTGACAATCAATGGGGAGAGCAAAGCGGTCGATGCACCGCCCGACATGCCGCTGCTTTGGGTGCTCCGCGATATCTTAGGGATGACCGGCACGAAATTCGGTTGCGGCATCGCGCAATGCGGCGCCTGCACGGTGCATCTCGACGGCAAAGCCGTCCGCTCCTGCCTGTTGCCGGTCGGTGCGATCGGCAACCGCACCATCACCACGATCGAAGGCGTCGGCTCAACGCCGAGCGGGGCAAAGGTACAGAAGGCGTGGCTCGATCTGGAAGTGATCCAGTGCGGCTATTGCCAGTCCGGTCAAATCATGTCGGCGGCGGCGCTGCTCGAGGGCACGCCGCATCCCGACGATGCCGATATCGATGCGGCGATGGCGGGCAACATCTGCCGCTGCGGCACCTATGTGCGCATCCGCGACGCGATCAAGCGCGCCGCGGACGGCCAGGCATAGGAGGCCGCCATGAACTCGCACAACGGGCATTTGAATTTCAATCCGCGGCCGTCGCGCCGGACGCTTGTGACAGGCGCTTTGGCCGGCGGCTTCGTGCTCGCATTCCGCCTGCCGCTGAAGGCCGCGAACGAGCCGGTGCAGCCGCCTGAT
>Ga0210395_10004113_pt1 | contig 11178 bp, 7 predicted proteins | sample IncBWH4OmetaG_FD_150861 | JGI IMG/M metagenome (GOLD analysis project Ga0210395, IMG submission 150861) | Forest soil microbial communities from Barre Woods Harvard Forest LTER site, Petersham, Massachusetts, United States - Inc-BW-H-4-O ...
GAACGACGACCGCTACGATCCCCAGCGCGTAGAAGCCAAATGGTTCCAGCGCTGGCAAAGTGACCCCGAGCTCTACGCTGCCGAACCGCATAGCGCAAAAAAGAAGTATTACGTTCTCGAAATGTTGCCCTATCCCTCAGGCGCCCTGCACATGGGACACGTGCGCAACTACTCCATCGGCGACGCGCTGGCGCGATTCATGTGGATGAACGGATACAACGTTCTTCATCCCATGGGATGGGATTCTTTCGGCTTGCCGGCGGAGAACGCCGCCATCCAGAACAACACTCCCCCGCGCCAGTGGACTCTCGGCAACATCGCAAAAATGAAGGCACAGATGAACCGCCTCGGCTTCGCCTACGACTGGTCCCGCGAAGTCACGACCTGCCTGCCTGATTACTACCGCTGGAACCAGTGGTTCTTTCTCAAGTTCTACGGGCAGGGACTCGCCTATCGCAAGAAGAGCCAAGTCAACTGGTGTCCGAAGTGCGCCACTGTACTCGCCAACGAGCAGGTCGTCGACGGATGCTGCTGGCGCCACGAAGATACGCGCGTCGAGCAGCGCGAGCTTGAGCAGTGGTTCTTGCGCATCACGAAGTATGCAGATGAATTGTTGCGCGATCTCGACAAGCTCAGCGGCTGGCCCGAAAAAGTGCGCACCATGCAGCGCAACTGGATCGGCCGCAGCGAAGGAGCTCTGGTCGATTTCAAACTTGACTACGCGGAAAACCATAAAGGATTTGGTCCCGCTGGCTCGACCATCAGCGTTTTCACCACCCGCATCGACACCATTTTCGGCGCGACCTCGGTGCAGCTCGCCCCCCAGCATCCCATCGTCGATGATCTTGCGGCGAACAACCCTGATTTGCGCGCCAAGGTCGATCAACTCATCTCCGAGCAGCGCAAAGCCAGAGAAGTGGGCGACATCGGCGAAATCGAAAAACACGGCGTCTTCACCGGCCGCTATGCCATTAATCCCTTCAACGGAGAAAAAATCCCTGTTTGGGTAGCCAACTACATTCTCATGGATTACGGCACCGGCGCCATCATGAGCGTCCCGGCACACGATGAGCGAGACTATGAATTCGCCAAGAAATACAAACTCGAAATCCGCCTCGTAGTTCTTCCGATCTCGAACGACCCGGAAGAGACCATGGCGGAGCCGGCCCTTCCCTTCACGGCGCACGGCGAAGGCATGTTGATCAACTCCGGCCAGTTCAGCGGTCTTGAATGTGCCGATGCAATCCAGAAAATGTCGGCCTTCGCCGAAAAACATGGTTTTGGCAAAGCCACCGTCACCTATCGCCTGAAGGATTGGGGAATCTCGCGCCAGCGCTACTGGGGCACGCCTATTCCCATGCTCTATTGCGAAAAGGATGGCATCGTCCCCGTCCCGGAAAAAGATTTGCCAGTGATTTTGCCGGAAAATGTCGACATCGCGCACGCCCTTGGGTCCCCGCTCGGCAGTTTGCCGGAGTTCGTCAACGCGAGGTGTCCCAAGTGCGGCGGGCCGGCGCGCCGCGAAACCGACACCATGGACACCTTCGTCGATTCGTCGTGGTATTTCTATCGTTACACCGACGCGCACAACGGCCGCGCTCCGTTCGATTCCAAAATTGCGCAGTATTGGTTTCCCATCGACCAGTACATCGGCGGCGTTGAGCACGCTATCCTTCACCTTATCTACTCGCGCTTCTGGACCAAGTTCATGCGCGACATCGACCTCGTCGGCCACGACGAACCCATCGAACGCCTCTTCACGCAAGGCATGGTGATTAAAGACGGCGCCAAAATGTCGAAGAGTCTCGGCAATGTCGTCAGTCCTGACGAAATGGTGGCGCGCTACGGCGCAGACGCGGCGCGCCTCTACAGCATGTTTGCTGCGCCGCCTGACCGTGATCTTGACTGGCAGGATTCCGGCATCGAAGGCATCCAAAGATTCCTCGGCCGCGTTTACCGCTTTGTCGAAGCGAATGCGCGTCCGCAGGATCCGGTTTGGCGCAAACCTTTGCCCGCCTCTCTAACCGGCTCTGCGCGAGGACTTCAGCGCAAGCTCCACCAAACAATAAAGCGCGTGACGGACGACTTCCAGGGACGCTGGCACTTCAATACCTGCATCTCGGCGATCATGGAACTGTTGAACGATGCAAACCGCAGAATGTTAGGAAGTGAGGACGCCCAAAACCCGGCAACGGGAGAGTTGGTCACTGGGTACAAGATTCCGCTATCTCTCGTGGCCGAGGTCCAGCGGAATCTCGCGTTGTTGCTCGCGCCCTTCGCACCCTATCTCGCCCACGAACTCTGGGAGATGCTCGGCGAAAAGGGAAACCTATTGAAAGCTCCCTGGCCGAAATACGACGCTGTGCTCGCCAAGGAAGAAGAGCTTGAAATCCCGGTACAGGTGAACGGCAAGGTACGCGGTCGCATTCTTGTGCCTGCTGACGCTACCGAAGATTTCATTATCGAGCGTGCGCTCGCCGACGAGAAAGCGCAGTCGGCGGTCGCGGGTAAGCAACTCGTGAAAACAATCTACGTTCCCGGCAAGCTCGTGAACATCGTGGTGCGATAGGTTCATGCCTCGCATCTCACCCACGCTCGAAGGCTTTCGCGCAAGTTTTCACCGGCCTTCGCTGACCCTGGCCGAGATTGCCTGGCGCTGGACCGTCGGCGCAGTCGGCTGGACGTTAGTTTTTTTCTGGCTGGTCGAATTTCTCGACACGCTGCCGGTGACGCGGGCCGACGAGACTCTTCTATCGACAAGACAGCCCTTACTGATCGGACGAGCGATCTCGCACATCCTTCGTGGCAGCTTGAGTCGCGCCGTCCTGGCAGCGTTACTTGCGGCGATCGCCCTCTCGTTGCTCTGGTTGATCACGGCTTCCATCGGACGCGCTGCAACAGTCCGTGCTCTGCTTGAATATTTCCGTCGAGACTCTGCCAGCGCGATCTCGGCCGAGATGGATACTGCGGGTAAAGCTCGGCCTTTTCGTTCTCTGACCGGGCTGAACTTCCTGCGCGTAGCAGTTACGCTATCCGCGTTCCTCGCCTTCATAGGCGCCGCAATTCTAGCCGGCTTCGCCTCGCCTGATTCAAACCCACGGCCTGCGCTGGTTTTCATTTTTTTCCTTCCGTTGGCTGGATTGATCTGCATAGCATGGTCGACCTTGAACTGGTTGCTCTCGTTCGCCTGCGTGTTCGCGGTCCGCGACGGTGAGGACACGCTGGGGGCGCTCTCCGCCGCCGTTGCTTTTTTTCGAGAACGATCCGGACCAGTATTTGCCGTAAGCACATGGACAGGACTCGCTCACCTGATAGCTTTCAGCACTGCCACGACGCTGGTGTCGGTGCCGCTCGCTTTCATCCAGATTGTTCCCTGGCGACTGGTGATCATCGGCATGTTTCTGGTGACGTTGGCGTATTTTGCCGTTGTGGATTGGCTGTACATGGCGCGTCTCGCTGGCTACGTCTGCATCACCGAAATGCCTGACACTCCAGTTGCGTCCACGCCGGTCCCAATTCCTCCATCGCCGGCGCCGGACCGCACTACGATCGACCGTGACGAAACCATTCTCAGCGATGTTCCGAACCTGGCTGTAGAGGCCTAGCTTGCCAGGCTCCACAATCTGGTTCTTTACACGGGACTGCTGATTTGAGAAACTCATCCGTGGAACCCCAATCCAGGCTTAACGAATCGATCGTCATCCTCGACTTCGGCGCGCAGTATACGCAACTCATCGCGCGCCGCATCCGCGAACAGAATGTTTTTTCCGTAGTGCTGCCTTGCACTGCTTCGCTTGACGAGGTCAAGAGTTGCTCGCCTGTCGGCATCGTGCTCTCGGGAGCGCCGTGGTCGGTCTACGACAAAGATGCGCCTCCGGCGGACCCTGGCATCTTCGAGTTGGGTCTGCCGGTGCTTGGCATCTGTTACGGGCTGCAGTTCATGGTGCACACTCTCGGCGGCAAGGTCCGTCCCGCGGACAAGCGCGAGTACGGGCACGCGGAAGTCGACATTGTTGGCGAATCCGTGCTATTTCAGGGGCTGGCAAAGCGGCAGTCGGTGTGGATGTCGCATGGGGACGAAGCTCTGGAATTGCCTCCAGGGTTTGAGCTGACGGCGAAGACTTCGCATGCGGTGGCTGGAATTCAGAATGTCGAGAAAAGATGGTTCGCGGTGCAGTTCCATCCTGAAGTGCATCACACGCGAAACGGTACGGAGATCCTGCGAAATTTTGTCTTCCGGATTTGCGGCGCGAGACCGTTGTGGACGCCGCAACACTTTATTGACTCGACGGTTGAGCAGGTCAGGCAGCAAGTGGGCAAGGGACGGGCGATCTGCGCGCTTTCGGGAGGGGTCGATTCCTCGGTTGCAGCGGTGCTCGTCGATCGGGCTCTGCGCGACGCTCGAGGCAAGTCGCGATTGACCTGCATCTTCGTGAACAACGGCGTGCTGCGCAAGAATGAGTTTGAGAAAGTGCAGAAAACTTTGCACGATAAGCTGGGGCTGCGGCTCGACGCGGTCGACGCTACCGGGCGCTTTCTTGGAAAGCTGAAAGGCGTCAGTGATCCCGAGAAAAAACGAAAGATCATCGGCAATGAATTCATCAAGGTGTTTGAGCGGGAGGCACGCCGCATTGAGAAAGAAGAAGGCAAGGTGAAGTGGCTGGTGCAGGGGACCCTTTACCCGGATGTAATCGAGTCGCGCTCGGTGCGCGGGCCGTCGCAGGTGATCAAGTCGCATCACAATGTGGGGGGGCTTCCGGAAAAAATGAAGTTGAAGCTGATCGAGCCGCTGAAAGATTTGTTCAAAGATGAAGTCCGCAAGATTGGCCGCGACCTGGGCATGCCGGAGGAAATTTTGCAGCGGCAGCCGTTCCCGGGCCCTGGGTTGGCGGTGCGTGTGTTGGGAGAAGTCACTCCGGAACGGCTGGCGCTGTTGCGAGAGTGTGACGACATTGTGGTCACGGAGATCAAGAACGCCGGCCTCTATACGAAAGTCTGGCAGTCGTTTGCGGTGCTTCTGCCCGTGATGTCGGTGGGAGTGATGGGGGACATGCGGACTTATGCTTACACTTGTGCTATCCGGGCGGTGAGTTCTGAAGATGGTATGACTGCCGACTGGGTGGCGCTGCCGCACGAGGTGTTGAAAACAATTTCTTCGCGGATTGTGAATGAGGTGAAGGGCGTGAACCGCGTGGTGTACGACGTTACTTCCAAACCTCCAGGGACGATCGAGTGGGAGTGAGATAGTTCTCAGTTTTCGTTTCTAGCTCTGGTCGCGGTGGACTGTTTCCATGGAGAAGGCGGGGAGGCAGACCGCGATGTACTCGGCGCCGCCTTCCTGGGGAGTGGAGTAGCGGATCCACTCGCCGGCGTAGGCGATCACAGCTTGTCCGGCAGCAACATCGATCGAGCCGTTTTCGTGTTCGACGTGCAGCGTGCCTTTGAGGACGACGGTGAACTCGTCGAAGTCGGGAGTCTGGCCCGGCTCGAGCCATCCGGCAGGGCTGCGCATGTGGGCTACGCTCGCGGACGAAGTTTTGGAGTTGACGCGGCCGATGTATTCGTCGATTAGCTTAGGTTTGTTGCCGGAGGATTGGATGCGCGTGGGCTGCGGGATTAAGGTGGGCATGGTCGGTCCTTGAGTACGAATATCATTAGATCATGGGAGTTGCGGTCAGTGCTCCCGGTTACAGTGCGGACGTATCAGTTACAATCCTCGCTTATGTTCTATCGTTCGGATAATCGATCGCCCGATCAACTGCGGCCGGTTTCTATCGTTCCCGACTTTATTACGACGGCAGAGGGGTCAGTGCTCATTGAGGTAGGAAATACAAGGGTGATTTGCACGGCATCGATTGAAGAAGCGGTGCCGTCGTTTATGCGGAACTCGGGGAAGGGATGGATTTCGAGCGAGTATGCGATGATTCCCCGGGCTACGCTGACGCGGACTCCGCGGGAAGTGACGAAGGGGCGGCCGAGCGGACGGACGCATGAGATCCAGCGGCTGATTGGGCGGTCTTTACGTGCGGTCACAGATCTGGCACGGCTGGGCGAGCGCACGGTGTGGATCGATTGCGACGTGATTCAAGCCGACGGAGGGACGAGAACTGCTTCGATTACTGGAGCGTTTGTGGCTTTAGGACTCGCGCTGGAAAAGCTGGTGGAAGCTGGGACTTTGACTTCGGTTCCGTTGAGGGATTTTGTTGCGGCGGCCAGCGTGGGGATTGTGGATGGGGAAATCCTGCTCGACCTTTGTTACGAGGAAGACTCGCGGGCTGACGTGGACATGAATTTCGTAATGACTGCTGGGCACAAGATGGTAGAAGTGCAGGCTACGGCGGAACGTCAAGCTTTTGACGATGCGCAGTTTGCCAAGATGCTGGCGTTTGCGCGGTCGGGAGTACAGTCGCTGATTGCCAGGCAGCAAGGGGTTTTGAGCGGGTTGACTTTGCGGCAGTAAGGAGCGCGGCTCGCTTCGCTCGCTGAACAGCCGAGGCGGCTGTTCCCAAATGAATCTTTGCAGTTCCTCGTGGATCTTCCCTGCAGCAGCAGAGAGGCAGCTAGCTGCGTCCCTACCGCGACTCACCCTTCGGGTTGGTCTCAGTTGCTATTGTTTTTGCGTCGCTACCCATTCGTGGATCCGCGTTGATAGAACGTCCATCGGGAGGGCGCCGGCACCGAGGATCTCGTCGTGGAAATTGCTCAGGCTGAATTTGTCGCCCAACTGATCTTTGGTGTACTCGCGCAGCTTGAGGATCTCTAATTGGCCAATCTTATAGCCCAGAGCCTGAGCCGGCCAGGCCATGTAGCGGTCGGTCTCGCTCTGCACTTCGGCTTCGTCGATGGCGGAGTGGTCGTGGAAGAAATCCACGACCTGCTGGCGGGTCCAGTGTTTGTAATGGAAGCCAGTGTCGACGACGAGACGGATGGCGCGGAGCATGTCATCCTGCAGGTGGCCGTAGTAGCTGTAGGGATCCTGGAAAAATCCGACTTCTTTGCCTAAACGCTCCGAGTAAAGAGCCCAGCCTTCGGTGTAGGCGGTGTAGTACTCGTTCTGGCGGAAGGGTGGGAGTTGCGGCAGTTCCTGCGCGATGGCGATCTGGAGGTGGTGGCCCGGGATCCCTTCGTGGTAGGCCGTGGTTTCAAAGTCCAGCGTTGTGCCCTTCTCGAAGTTGCCGGTGTTGACCATAACGTGAGCGGGGCGCGAACCATCCTGCGCTCCCGGAACATAGTGCGTGGCTGCGTCTTTCTCGCTGGATTCCCCGATCGACATGACCTCCACCTTCGCTTTGGGAAGACGACCGAACATGGCTGGCAGCTTCAGGTACATCTGGTCGATGTATTTTTGATAGAGGTCGAGAATCTCCTGACGCGAATGTACGTGGACTTTAGGATTGGTTGGGAGCGAGGCGCTGAAGCTTTTGAGGTCTTTGAAGCCAAGCTGATTGACCACCTGCAGCATGCGGGCTTCGATCTCTTTGACCTGGGCCAGGCCGATCTGGTGAATCTCTTCCGGCGTGAGATTCGTCGTGGTGCTTTGTTTCACGCGGAAGGCGTAGCGCTCGGGGCCATCGGGCAGCGCCCAAATGCCCGGCTCAGTGCGGCCTTTGGGCGCGTACTCATCGCGGACGAAGCTCGTGAACTTTACATAAGTAGGAAGCACGGATTCGCGGATCGCGGCCAAGCCCTGCTCGCGCAACCGTTTCTGGTCTGCGGCGGGGATGGAATCGGGAAACTTGGCGAAAGGCTGCGCGAACGGCGAGTCCTCGGGCGCCTTAGTGGCGAGGCCGTTGCACTGCACCACCACTTTCTCGAGCAGGATGCGCGGGGGCATCAGGCCCTCGGCCATACCTTTGCGCATCTGAATTACTGTCTCGTCGAAGGCGCGGGGAAACTGTCGCAGCCGTGAAATATAGTCGTCATAGTCCTTGACGCTCTCGAAGGAGAGGATGGTCACCAGCTCTGGAAGTTCGATGGGGAGGCCGTCGACCTGCGACACCGGCATTTCCCAAGGTTTGAAACGCGCTCCGTCGAGGGCCATGCGGAGATCGCGGACCATTAGCGTTTTGTTTAGGGCTTCCTGCTCGGGGAAGCCGGTGGTGTCGATGGCTTCGAAGCGCGTGAGGTAGTTTTTGCTCTGCTCCAGGTCGTCGTCGATGGCTTTCTGTGAGAAGTCGTCGATTTTGTCGTTCCAGCGCTTGTCTCCGAGGACGGAGGCATAAATGGGGCTTGTGCGGAGCGTGTACTCCCAGCGTTCGGCGAGAAGATCGTTCAGAGCCTTTCTTCGGGTCTCAAGATCAGACTGCGGCGGTGCCGCGAGGACAGTCGAACACAGCAGAGAGATCAGCAAAGCCAACAGGACCAGGGATCGCATTCAGTGAGACTCCTTACGTATTGGTTGTGTTTTTATGCTGCGCGGCGTTGCTGATTGTACACTGCCGCGCCTCGGTCAGCCGAGCATCGCATGGTTGGCACTCTCATTCGTAGCGGAGACTTTCGATTGGGTCGAGGCGTGCGGCATGGACGGCGGGGACCATGCCGCTGATTATGCCTACGAGGCTAAGAATAACTGTGGCCACTACCAGGCTGCTCACGTCGATGTGGAGATGGATGTCGCCGGCCTGGAGGTTATCGCCGAAGGCGCTCATCAGCGGAAGTGCACCGACGATCCAGGAAATTATGTAGGCGATTGCGATGCCGCCTAGACCTCCGGCGAAGGTGATAGCGAGGGCTTCGGCTAGAAACTGGAAGAGGATGTGGGCTTTGTGCGCGCCCAGAGCTTTTTCTATGCCGATTTCGCGGGTGCGCTGTTGCACAGAGACCAGCATGATGTTCATCAAGCCGATGCCGCCGATACCCAGGGTTAGAGCGCCGATGAAGGCCAGCAGAACTTTGAGCGCCGTGGTTACAACCGCGAACTGATCGAAATCCTGCTTGAAGTCGGCCATGAAGACGGCGCGGCGGTCGTCGGGACGGAAGTTGTGGTGTCCGGCAAGCACGGAGCGAACCACGCGAGTCAGTTGCTGATGGTTCTCGCCTTCGTAGTCCATGAAAATTCCGGAGATGTATTTAGTGTCGTAGAGATCACCCATGGAACTAAAGGGAATTGCGATCAACGAATTGTCATTGTCGTCGCCGCCCTGAACTTTACGCTGGTAGACACCCACTACTTCAAAGCTTAAGCCGCCGATGCGGATATTTTGTCCGAGCGGGGCCTCGCCGGAAAAAAGCCTGCGGCGGGCTTCATCGCCGATCACGGCCACGCGGGCGCGCTGGAGCTGGTCTTCCTCGCTGAGACCCCGTCCCGTGGCGACGGAGAAGCCACGGATGCGGTCGTAGACGGGATAGACTCCGGTGAGAAAAAGATTAGTGAAGCTTCGCGTGTCATGCTGGATGGTCACGTTTCGTTTGTCGAAGATGGGGGTGACGCCTTTGACCATGGGGACTTCATTGCGGACGTAGTCGACATCCGCGATCTGAAGGCGGATTTCGCTTCCAGCCTTTGCGCCTCCGGCTTGCAGGGAGGTGCGGCCGGGAAAGGCGCCGATCACATCGGTGCCCCAGGAGCTGAAGATAACGCTGATGGCCCGTTCGAAGCCCGAGCCGAAAGCCAGCAGGATAACAACCGTGGCGATACCCCAGGCCATGCCGAGCATAGTGAGGGCCGTGCGGCGGCGGTTGTGCTGCATGGCGCCGAAAGCTTCCTTCAGCAGATCGCGGGTCATAAATTACTCCGATCCTCGCCCCGATACTTCTGGCGAATTACTCCGGGCGACTATTCCTGACGACTTATTCCTGACGCAGAGCCTCCACGGGTTCGAGCATGGCGGCCTTGCGGGCCGGGTAGAGCCCGGCGGCGACGCCCGCCAAGGCTAACGACAGCACTGCCGCGACGGCGGACACGGGTACGATACGCGGAGTATCGAAACCTTGGGGCAGATTCACTCCAGAGAGCAGATGGACGATAAGCGTGGCCGCGCCTACCCCCAGCGCGCCGCTCAGCAGCGTAAGGAACGCGCCTTCCAGAAAGAATTGGAACAAGATGTTGCGGTTGGTCGCGCCCAGGGCTTTGCGCAATCCAATCTCGCGGGTGCGCTCGGTTACCGCGACCAGCATGATGTTGATGATGCCAATTGCGCCGAGAGCCAGAGTGACCAAGCCGACGCCGCCGAGGAACCAGTCCATGGCGCTGAAGATCTTGCCCATGAGTTTCTGGTTCTTCACGGTGTCCCACTCCTCCCAGACATCGTCGGTTTTGGGATCGAAGCCGCCGTGATTGCGAGCTACGATGCGGTGGAGTTCGACTTTGGCGTCTTCATTTTCGTCGAAGCTGCGGGGTTGATAGTTAATGAAGGAAATTGCATTGCCGTCTTTGGAGTTGTCGCCTTTCAGGGGAAAGAGTTCGCGCATGGTGTTAAAGGGGACAAAGATGCGGATGTTGGTTGAGTTTTGTTCTTCGTTCCCAATCATAGAGAGCATGCCGATTACCTCGAAGTGAACGCCGTTCAGGAGGATGGTGTTGCCGACGGCCGGACGGCCGGGAAACAGATTGCGGGTCATTTCGCGGCCGAGGAGGCAGACGCGGCGGCGCTGGTCGTTGTCTTCGTCGTTGATCCAACGCCCGACCTGCAGCGGGATGGTCCGGACCTGGCTGTAGATGGGAAGGACGCCGGAGACTTGGCCGTTGGTGCTGGTGTAGTCGCTTACGGCGCGGATGTCGTCACGCGCAATGACAGGCGCAAGGTTCACGGCGAGCTTTGATTCGTTCTTGATGGCGAGGTAGTCGTCGTAGGTGAGGTTGAACCACTTCATCGAAGTAAAGCTGCCTTCGAGAGCAGGCGCGCGGCCGCCAAAGAAGAAGATGATGTTCTTGCCGAAGGTCTCGAGCTGGCGGCGGTTGCCGTTGCGGAAGCCTTCGCCCACCCCGGCCAGCAGCAACAGCGATCCCACACCCCAGGCGATGCCGAACATGGTGAGGAACGAACGCAGCTTGTGCGCCCATAGGGTGCGCAAAGTCTGGCCGAAAGTATCCAGCAGCATGCGCATCGGTTAGCTCAGACGGGAGGGTGCGAGTACGCCGATTATCCCCGCCGTTATCAATTCGACTGTCGAAGGCGGCGAAGGTTAGCATCCGCTGGCAGGACTTCTCTCTGTTAGTCTTATTTCTTTCAAGGAAGC
>Ga0210395_10004116_pt1 | contig 11175 bp, 10 predicted proteins | sample IncBWH4OmetaG_FD_150861 | JGI IMG/M metagenome (GOLD analysis project Ga0210395, IMG submission 150861) | Forest soil microbial communities from Barre Woods Harvard Forest LTER site, Petersham, Massachusetts, United States - Inc-BW-H-4-O ...
GTTCCCAAGTGCTGACGGGGTGCTTTTGCCGGCCTTCTACCTTCCGTTGATTATCATGCTGCTCGCCTTGGGTCTGAGAGGCGTGTCTTTCGAGTTTCGCGTGCAGGGCGACAAAAGAGGCCGGGCCTGGGACCTTGTGTTTGGGGCGGGCTCCTTGGTCGCGGCGTTGGCTCAAGGAATCATCGTCGGCGGCCTTATTCAGGGTGTATCGGTGAAGCAGCAAGGATTTGCCGGCAGTGTCTTGGATACTTTCCAACCATTCAGTTTTCTCACGGCAGTCACTGTGCTTTCCGGCTATATCGTCCTCGGCGCCAGCTGGCTGCACTTGAAGGGATTGGGCCGCACTCGAAGGTTTGCCGAGCGGGCGTTACGCCGGGCAACTCCGATTTTCGTCGGACTCGCCGCGATCGTTTGCACAACCGCGCCGTATGTGCAGCCGGAAATTGGGAGTGTGTGGGCAACTCATCCTGTGCCGCTTGTTGTTATCGCCGGGTTATTCCTCGTGGCTGCCACCGCGGTGATGCTAACGGTGGGCGGTCGCTTCGACCTGATGCCCTTCGCGTTTGCTCTCTGCTTGTTCGTGCTGGGAATTGCAGGCTTCGCCTTTTTGGTTTATCCGGACATCGTTCCTTTCCGCATTAGCCTTTGGGCTGCGGCCTCGTCGACCATGAGCCACGTGTTTTTGCTAATCGGTGCCGCGATCGTCACGCCGGTCGTGCTCGGGTATTCGGCTTTTTCGTATCGCGTCTTCCGCGGAAAAACGCCCGAAAAAGGATGGGAAGAATGAACGCGCGCACCAAACAGTGGTTTTGGTTTATCGGCCTCTACCTGGCATCGATTGTGGTCCTTTTTCTCATCACCTGGGCCATCCGCAGCATCCTCCAGCTAGTTTCAGGCACCGCACACATCTTATGAAACCATCCTCAAAAAATCCCATCGCATTGGTTTTTTCCCTCACCGTTATGAGCGCCCTTGCCGCTCTCAGCGTTTGTCCCAGTCGCGCCAAGGCGGATGCCGCCGATGACACACCCAGTGTCGCCGTCGCTCCACAATACGACACCACCCACGTTTATGTCGCTCCGGAAGACGTCGATCGCTTTGCGGCTAGTTTTCTCGCCACCTTTGGCGGACACAGCACCAAGCAAGTTATTGCAGATGTGACGCCAACGCCGAGCCGCACCACGTCGCAGCTTTTGCAAACGCCCGTCGGCACAGTTTCCCTTTTTGGATACAAGACACCGATCCCCTATCCTTTTGGCGTGGAACGGACCGGATTTCTTGTCGCGGACATGGACGAAGCCGTCCGCGCGGCCCGTGCGACCGGCGCCGACGTTTTGGTCGAAAACTTTCCCGACCCCATTGGCCGCGACGCGATCATTCAATGGCCGGGTGGAGTCAATACCCAACTCTATTGGCACACCACTCCACCGCATTACGCGGCGCTTCAGACCGTGCCGGAAAATCGGGTTTATGTTTCGGCCGAACGCGCCGCCGATTTTATCCACAGCTTCATCGCCTTTTCCCACGGCAAAGTAGTGAAGGACGAGCCAAACACGGCCGGGGATGAAATTGGCCGCCCCGGTTACACCTTCCGGGAAATCCGCATCGAATCGAATTTTGGCAAGATGGCGGTACTCGTGACCGATGGTCATAACCCTTACCCTTACGGCCGCGAACTGACTGGCTACGAAGTAGCCGACCTTCCTGCGACACTAACCAATGCACAGGCGGCCGGAGCAAAAATTATTATCCAGCCCTACCACACCGGAGACCGCGACGCGGTCATGGTCGAATTTCCCGGAGGGTATATCGCCGAGATCCACTCTTCACACAGCACAAACTAATAACCCATCCAACCAGGACCACCACCTATGAGCACGATTAGAACCGAAGACGGAACAAATATTTTCTACAAAGACTGGGGCCAGGGCCAGTCGGTCGTTTTCAGCCATGGCTGGCCGCTCGACGGCGACGCCTGGGATGGGCAAATGCTGTTCCTGAGCATGCATGGCTACCGCGTTATCGCCCACGATCGCCGCGGTCACGGCCGCTCGGACCAAACTTGGGACGGCAATGACATGGACACTTATGCCGACGATCTCGCCGCAGTGATGGATGCGTTGAATCTGAAAGACGCCGTGTTGGTCGGTCACTCCACCGGCGGCGGCGAAGTGGCTCATTACATCGGCCGCCACGGCAGCAAACGGGTGGCGAAGGCGGTTCTGGTCGGCGCGGTGCCACCGCAGATGGTGAAAACCAGCTCCAATCCAGGCGGGTTGCCAATGGATGTGTTTGATGGCATCCGCAAGGCCGTAGCCGATAATCGCTCGCAGTTCTACAAGGACCTGACCATGCCATTCTACGGTTACAATCGGCCCGGAGCCAAAATATCGGAGAGCGTCCGCGACATGTTCTGGCTCCAAGGCATGCGTGGCGGCATCAAGGGTCAGTACGACTGCATTGAGCAGTTCTCAGAAGTAGACTACACGCCAGACCTGAAAAAAATCGACGTGCCCACGCTGGTCGTACATGGCGACGACGATCAAATCGTGCCGATCGGAAATGCCGGCCTGCTCTCGGCCAAGATCGTGAAAAACGCCACCCTGAAGATTTACAAGGGCGCTCCGCACGGACTCGCCACAACCCACCAAGATCAACTCAATCAGGATCTGTTGGAATTTATAAAGGCCTGAGCCGGCTCGTTGACGGCACAATTGAGACAACCTGCCCAGCTTCACGTCTCATACCATATAACCACTAAATACACACTAATTGCCACTAACATTCTAAAGCAGGCAGAAGAACGACTTAACCACTGATATACACTTATAGTCACTGATAATATGAAGTTGGATTCGAACTCATTTTTTATCTGTTTCTTCCGGATCAGTGATCATCCGTGTGCATCAGTGGTTAAAAGGCTTTAGAAACTGTGAACCAAAACAAGGATTCGTCATGACCACGCTTCTCACTCCTAACGACATTGCCCTCCTCTTGGTCGACTCGCAGCCCGGCTTGGCCTTTGGTGTTGAGTCCATGCCGCGCGAAACCCTGCGCAGCAACCTTATTGCACTGGCCAAAACGGCCGGGGTGTTTGGTGTTCCGATCATCGCGACGACCTCGGCTTCAAAACGATTCGGCGGGCCCATTTTCCCTGAGCTGCAAGCCGTGCTAGGGTCCGCCGCTCATATCGAGAGGACGTCCATGAATGCCTGGGAATCGACCGAGGTGGTGGCGGCCGTCGCTCAGACCGGTCGCAAATGTCTGGTGCTCGCCGGACTGTTCACCGAGGCATGCATCGCGTTCACCGCGATCAGTGCCCTGGCGGCCTCTTATCGTGTGGTGGTGGTCGCCGACGCTTGCGGCGCTTCCACTCCAGTCGCCCAGGATGTTTCCCTTCGTCTGCTGGAAAACCAAGGCGCGGAACTGAGAACTTGGCTGCAACTCCTTCTGGAGTTGCAACGCGATTGGACCAGATCGGCGACTTACAAAGGCGCGACCGACATCGTGAAGGAGCACGGCGGGGCTTACGGCATCGCCCTGCACTACGCCAAAGCGATGATTTCGCCATGAAGGCCTTTCCCGACTACCGGCCTGCTTGCTTGTCACCAGAATCGGCGGCGCTGAAGAACTCAAGAAAATGGGCCACGATGTCACCGGCATCTAACGACGAATGCCGACACCTATTAGCAATGTCGCCCGATGTCTGAATTGGTGGATATCCTAAACGCGCTGGACGAACAGCGCAACGCACCGGCGGCCCTCGCCACATTGGTTGGCGTTGAGGGTTCCTCCTACCGCCGTCCAGGCGCGCGGCTCCTGCTTCTGCCCAATGGAAAACACGTAGGTTCCATTAGCGGCGGATGTCTTGAAGAGGATTTACGGGAGCGCGCCGGGCGTGTGCTCGCCACTGGATGCTCCGAAATCGCCACTTACGACACAATTGCGGACAATGACCTTGTCTGGGGCGTTGGTTTAGGTTGCCAGGGGTTGGTGCGGATCTTCATCGAACGATTGCCTGCGCTTCGGCCCGGATGGGTTCGAACTCTTACCGCCAATTTGACCTCCCGCCGCAAGACCGCGGTGGCGGTGGTTTTTGGCGGCACCGATCCCACCGGGACCGCCCTCGCATCAGAATTAACGCCAGGCACAACTCCAGATAACGTCTTTCACGAGACCATCCGTCCGCCGCCTGCTTTGGTGGTGTTCGGTGCAGGAGACGATGCCCGTCCGGTCGTCCGCATTGCCAAGGACCTGGGGTGGCATCTGACGGTGGCTGATGCACGAACATCCTATGCGACCACTGCGCGGTTCCCCGAAGCTGATTCCATCGTCTCCGGGCCCGTCTCGGCTCTCGCGGATCAAGTCGCTCCTGATGAACACAGTTTTGCCGTGGTCATGACCCACCGGTACGCTGACGATCACAGCCTGCTCCGAGCCCTTCTACCCCGTCCGCTGGCCTACCTTGGCGTGCTTGGACCGCGAAAGCGAACCGACCGGTTGCTCGCCCAGCTGGATGCCGAGGGCTTACCGATCCACCCGGACATGCTGGAAAAGCTGCATGCGCCCATGGGCCTTGACCTCGGAGGATCCACGCCCGAGTCGGTGGCCCTCTCGATCGTAGCCGAAGTGCAGGCGCGACTCACGCAGCGGATTCCCACCTTTCTCCGGGATCGCCCGGGGCCAATTCATGCCTGAGCAACCTACTTGCGGACTGGTCCTTCTGGCCGCTGGCGCCTCGCTCCGTATGGGCCGGCCCAAGCAGGTGCTTCCGGTCTACGGGAGGCCGCTGGTGCGTCATATGGCCGAAATCGCTCTGGCCGGGCCGGTGTCTCCGATCGTCGTAGTCCTTGGCGCCCATAAGATGGAGGTCGCAGAGGCTCTCCGCGGATTGCCGTTGCAACTAGCGGTCAATGAAGCCTGGGCCGAAGGGATGGGTTCCTCACTACGCAAAGGTGTCGAGGTCGCCGTCACCCTCGAACCGCGCCTGGCCGGCATTATCGTTGCACTGGCCGACCAACCGAACCTAACGACAGCTCATTTGGAACGATTGATCGTGACCCAGAGTCAAACGGGACGATCCGTGGTCGTATCGGAAAGCGACGGCACGTTGATGCCGCCAGTGCTCTTTTCTGCCCTGCATTTTCCGGATTTGTTGGCCTGGCGTGGCGACAAGGGCGCTCGCTTGCTGTGGCAATCCCTCGATGTGGCACCAGCGGTCGTATCCGCCGGAGCGGTACAGGACATCGATACTCCGGCCGACTACGCGGATTTTATCCGCCGACAAAGTTCCGGCCAACGAGATATTTGAAAAATTATGCATCCTTCTTTCGTAGGAAAAAATTTTCCGCCCATTGTTTCATTTCCATGCGCGTGCCGGCCGGCACGCTTAAATAATCCAATCCTATGAAGACCACATCACCCATCGGGGACTCAATCGATCGGGTGGAAGGCAAAGATAAAGTCACGGGTCGTGCGAAATATTCGGCCGACCATGCGTTTCCCAATCTGGCCTACGCGGTTCTTGTGCAGTCGGAGGTATCCCACGGCCTGGTCTCGGCGGATTCTCTCGCGCGACAGGCCGCGGAGGCGGCGAAGGCTCCCGGCGTGCTGCATGTTCTTAGCCCACTGAACTGTCCTCCTTTGCAGGTCCTTCCCCGTGACCTGACTTTCGATCTGCCCCTCGAGCGCAGGCCTCCGTTGAGCGATCTCACCGTGCAACATGTCGGGCAACACCTGGCCGTCGTCATAGCGGATTCGCCCGAAAATGCGACCTTTGCGGCTTCCCTCTTGGATTTGGAATACGAAACCCTTCCGCCCATGCTGAGCTTTGAGGACGTTCTTGCATCCGAGGTTGCGCCAGACGAAAAAGGCGGGCAGATCCGGCATGGAAGCTACCTTCCCGACCACTTCGTAAAGCTGGAAGAAGAAAAACTTCAGGACTCTCGTGGCGCTCACGACGAGCCCCAGGGGGTGCGAGTCTCGGCACGATACCACACCCCGATCAACACCCATTATCCGATCGAGCTTTCCTCAACGATCGCTTTCTGGGAGGGCGATACCCTGACGATTTATGACAGCACCCGATGGATCACAGGGGAAAGGAAGGCCCTGGCGGCGTATCTCGGCATCACGGAAGCGAAGATTCACATCTTGTCGCCGCTGGTCGGCGGCGCGTTTGGCTCCAAGTGTTTTCTCTGGATGCATGTTGTGTTGGCAGCGATCGCCTCCCGCCAGGTACGCAGACCCGTCAAGCTGGTGCTGACGCGAGATCAGATGTTCTCTTCCACGGGGCACCGTCCCCGGACGCAGCAGGACATCTCCCTCGTCGCTAACGCCGAGGGTGCGATCCAGAGCACCGCCCATCACACGCTCACGGAAACATCCACCGTGGCCCATTTTTGCGAGCCGGCCGGCCTTTCAACTCGATTCCTCTACACCTCACCCCGCATGGTCGTGTCCCATCGGGTTGCCCGGATCAACCGCCCCACTCCCTGTTTCATGCGCGGGCCGGGCGAAGCGCCCGGACTCTTCGCCCTTGAAGTGGCGATGGATGAGCTGGCCTACGAAGCCGGCTTGGATCCCGTCGATCTCCGCCGGCGCAATCATGCGGACTTTGACCAAGCCAGCGGAAAGCCATGGTCGAGCGAACACCTATTGGAGTGTTACGAACAGGCGGCCAATCGGTTTGGCTGGGACCGCCGAAGCCCGGCGCCGCGATCGATGCGCCGAGACGGAGTGCAAGTCGGTTGGGGAATGGCAACCGCGGCGTACCCGGGACGGCGCATGGCCGCGGGCTGCCGCGTGGTCACCGATCCAGACGGATTGGTCCACTTTTCGTCTGCCACGCACGAGGTCGGCAATGGCGTCCGCACCGTGATGACGCAGATCGCGGCTGATACTGCCGGCTTGGCGATTAAAGACATCCTCTTTCACTCGGGCGACTCGCACGATCCAGATGCTCCGTACAGTGGAGCTTCGCAAACCACAGCCGCGGTCGGCTCCGCCGTGTTTATGGCCGCCGGTGAGTGGAAGCGCCGCTGCCTGGAGTTGGTCGTCCAGAGTACCGCTTCGCGATTCCTCGGTTCCAACCCGGACGATCTGGAAATGGAGACGGGTATCATCCACTCCAAACTCAGTCCCGATGCCAGCGAGCCTTTTCGCACGACGCTTCAATCCACGCCCCAGCCGGCACTCGAAGCCAAGCTCAACTTTGCGGTCCGCAGCGACGCCGGCGATCAAGAAAAACACGCTTTCCAATCCTTCGGGGCGCATTTCTGCGAGGTCGAAGTCGATGAAGAAATCGGCCGTGCCACCGTAACGAGATGGGTTGGAACTTTCGATTGCGGCCGAGTGCTCAATCCGAAACTCGCCCGGAACCAAGTCATGGGCGGCATCATTTTCGGTCTGGGCATGGCTCTGCTGGAGCAAGTGCCGTACGACGCAAAGACGGCGCAACTTATCGGGGAATACTACTTGCCGACGCACGCCGACCGTCCGGCTTTCGATATCTCGTTTGTTGAATTTCCCGATTACTTGCTCAACCCGATGGGTGTTCGCGGAATCGGTGAGATTGGCATCTGTGGCGTACCGGCGGCGATCGCGAACGCCATCTTCCACGCCACCGGGAAACGCCTGCGGCAACTTCCGATCACGATCGAACAGTTGATGCGTCCGTTTGAACCCGCTTCGAGCCGGACTGGGGGGAGCCGATGAGCGAGATTTTGCCTGCCGGCGATCCATCCGCAAAGAGCGGGTCGACGTCAACCTCGGTCGAGATCACCTTGCGGATCAACGGACAGGCGCGCACCCACAAAATCGACGTTCGCACGACTTTGTTGGATCTTCTACGCGAACAGCTCGATCTCCCGGGGACAAAAAAGGGATGCGATCACGGATTATGCGGCGCCTGCACGGTTTCAGTCGATGGGGAGCGCGTTCTCAGTTGTCTTACCTTGGCGGCATCGGTGAGCGGATCAGAGGTGTTGACGGTGGAAGGCCTATCGGAGGGCGATGACTTGAGCGAACTCCAGCAAGCGTTCTTGGAGCACGACGCCTTCCAATGCGGTTATTGCACCCCCGGCCAGATCTCGTCTGCTCACGCCCTGTTGCAAGAGCATGCCCGAGGAGATCTCAGCATGGTTTCCTATGAAGGGACTCGCCGGGAGGTGATCAGCGGACGGTTGGAACTCAGCGAACACGAGATTCGCGAGCGCATGGCCGGCAACATCTGCCGATGCGGCGCCTATGCGAACATCGTCGCCGCCATTCGCGCGGCCGCACAGCGAGGTCAATCATGAATAGCTTTTCGTTTCAGCGCGCCTCGAGTGTCGACGATGCCATCAGCAGCGTAATCACCACGGGAGGTAAATTCCTGGCGGGCGGAACAAACCTGGTCGACCTGATGAAGGACGGCGTCGAGAAGCCTCCGGCTCTGGTCGACCTGCGACGCCTGAACCTCCGGGAGATTACAGCGACGGCATCGGGTGGAGTGATGATCCAGTCCGGCGTAAGCAATAGCGCTCTGGCCAATCATCCACTAATCCGGACTCAATATCCCGTGGTCTCCCAGGCGATTCTCAGCGGAGCGACGACCCAGCTCCGCAATATGGCGACGGCAGGCGGCAACCTCGTCCAGCGCACCCGGTGCCCCTACTTCATGGAGACGGCCTTCAAGTCCTGCAACAAGCGGGTTCCGGGTAGCGGATGCTCGGCGCTGGACGGGTTCAACCGGGAACATGCGCTCTTTGGCGCGAGCGAACATTGCGTGGCCATTCATCCATCGGACATGGCGATCGCTCTTGTCATCCTCGACGCGGTTGTCCACGTGCAAGGCCCCTCTGGGCAGCGCGCGATTCCGTTGAGCGAGTTCTTCCGCCTCCCCGGCGATACACCGGAGATCGACAACACGCTTCAACCGGCCGAACTCATTCTCGGCATCGAGCTTCCGCCGTCCAACTTTGCCAGTCACTCTTGGTACCTAAAGGTGCGTGACCGGCACAGCTATGCGTTCGCCCTGGTCTCTGTCGCCGCGGGACTTGAGATCAAGGAAGGTATTATTCATCGCGCCGGGATCGCCCTGGGAGGTGTAGCGTCGAAACCCTGGCGCGTTCACCGCGCGGAAGAGAGTCTCATTGGTCAGCGCCCATCACCTGAAGCCTTTCATGCTGCGGCGGAGTTGGCCATGGAAGGAGCGAAGCCTCTCTCGCAAAACACCTTCAAGGTGGATCTCGGAAAACACAGCGTGGTGCGCACGCTGCGTCTCGCAAGCAGCGGTCCGCAGACCCATTAACCCCAAGTACGGCGAAGAAGAATATGGCGATCCAACAGAAACCCACATCCGGCATCGGGGACCCGATCAGTATTCGCACGATCGCGCTCGAAGAGCACTTCACCACAGTGGAGTATCTGCGGGCGACGGCTCCGTTCACACCGGCGCTGGCGACCGCAAAGCCGCTCGAAGAGAAGTTGCTCGATCTCGGGAGGAAGCGTATCGCCGCAATGGATGAGGGCGGAGTCGACTTCCAGGTACTGTCGCTTGCGGCAACCGCGCAGGACAAACTCTCCCCGGCAGACGCCACGGTTCTCGTTGCCGAAGCCAACGACGCGGCGTTTGCCGCGACCGAACGTCATCCGGGACGACTCGGCATGTTCTCCAGTCTGGCCCTTCGTGATCCCACGTCCGCGGCCAAGGAACTGGAGCGCGGCGTCCTAAAGCAGAGGAGCCTCGGCGGCTTCGTGAACGGGACGGAGGGTGGCTCGTTTCTGGATGACCCCCGCTATACCCCGCTGCTGGAGGCAGCCGAAGCTTTGGATGTTCCCCTGTATCTGCATCCCACCCCAGCCCCTGAAGCGGTGCAGGCTGCTTACTTTTCGGGTTTACCCGAGGCGAGCGCCTATTTCCTCTCGACGGCCGCATGGGGCTGGCATGCCGAGCTGGGCCTGCACGCTCTGCGATTGATTGTAGCCGGTGTCTTTGATCGCTTCCCCAGATTGCGCTTCATCATCGGACACATGGGCGAAGGTCTTCCGTTCTCGCTGATGCGGGCGCAGGATGGACTTCCTCAGTCAGTTACAGGACTCAAACACAGCGTCGCGGAGGCCTTTCGCGCTCATTTCGTGATCACTACCAGTGGATATTTCACCTATCCCCCTTTTCTCTGCGCCCAACAGGTGCTCGGAGTCGAGCGCATCCTTTACTCGGTGGATTATCCCTACCGTTCCAATACGGCCGGGGCGCGTTTTCTCGAAGGGCTGCCGCTTCCTCCGGATGATCTGCGCAAAATTGCATCCGGGAACGCCGAGCGCATATTAAGGCTCAATTCGCGCTGAGGCGGAGTGAAGCGATGCGACCGGGAAAAGCCATCATTGTCGGAGGATCTGTGGGAGGGCTCTTCATTGGGGTCCTGTTGCAACGGCAGGGATGGAAGGTGGAGATCTATGAACGTTCTTCCTCCGGCCTGGCCGGTAAAGGAGCTGGTCTGGTTCCACAGCTGGAGGTGGCAGAGATCCTTCGTGAGATCGATCGTGAGGATGTATTGCAGACAGGAGTTGTCGCGAACGAGCGGATATTTCTCGAGCGGAATGGAGAGATTCAACGACGTGTGCAGACTCCACAGGCCCAGATGTCCTGGGATCTTCTCTTTCAGGCGTGGCGCGATCGGATGCCCTCGCCGCACTATCATTTGGGTGGCGGAGTTGTCTCAATCTCGGCGGCTCAGGACTACGCCGAGATCCACCTGTCCGATGGATCCGCCCGCCGGGCCGACCTTGTCATCGGCGCCGACGGCATCGGCTCGGTCGTGCGCCCTGCGGTGGCGCCGGATTCCCATCCACAATACGCTGGGTACGCGGCCTTCCGCGGCCTTTCCCCGGAGCGAGAGCTGCCGGAGCAAAGCGCCGAGGTTGTCTCCGACCGATTCACTTTTTTTGACGCGCCCGGTTTGCAGTTTCTGGGCTACACCGTCGCGGGAGCAGACGGAAGCATCCAGCCGGGTGAACGGCGCTACAACTGGGTCTGGTACCGGCGGCTTTCTTCCGGGCAGTTTGCGAAGGCATTGGAGTCAAATGACGGCGAAAGTCGCTCGTTCTCCGCCGCACGAGGGGGGCTTTCAGCGGGAACCGAAGAGGAATTGCGCGCCACCGCGCGTGCGAAATTGCCGGCGGTCTTGAGCG
>Ga0210395_10004117_pt1 | contig 11173 bp, 10 predicted proteins | sample IncBWH4OmetaG_FD_150861 | JGI IMG/M metagenome (GOLD analysis project Ga0210395, IMG submission 150861) | Forest soil microbial communities from Barre Woods Harvard Forest LTER site, Petersham, Massachusetts, United States - Inc-BW-H-4-O ...
CGGCTTGTTCGGCCTGGTCGATACATTGCTCGACGGCGTGCGCTCCGGCCGCACCGCCCACGCGGCGACGCTCGACGCCGTCGTCGCTTACGCGACCGAACAATTTCATCGCGGCGAACGCGCCTGGCCGTCCGGCCTGATGACCCATGAGGAAATCTGCGGCCTCATGCTCGGCAATGCCGGCATCGGCCACGTCTATCTTCGCCTCGGCGATCCGTCACTGGGCTCGTTGCTGGCTCCGACCCCATTGCACGAAACGCACCAAGCCAGCAGCGCGACCGCGGTTCCAGCGTAGATCAAGCCAACAGCGCGATAAGCTCGCGCATATCCGGCTGTGTTTCGAGTGCAAGCACGAAATCGCGCGCGCGTTCGGTGCGCTCGCGGCCAATGACTGGCGCTGCATTAGCCATGAATTTTGCTTCGATCGCGGCATCGCTCATCGGATTATCAGCGGTGCCGCTGGCGTGGGCGATGTGGACTTCGTGGCGCCTGCCGCCGGCGGTGATCGTCGCGTAGGCTTCGTCTTTGCGTAGCGTGTCGTCGGCTACCGCTTTCACCCGGCGGCGCAGCGCCGCCACGATCGGATCCGCGGCCTTGGCATCGGAATATTGCGCGACGCCGGCGGCGCCATCGATCAAGGCGACCGCCGCCGAATGCACCGTTGAGAATTTCGACTGCAAGCCGGTCGACGGTTCGACGACGCCGGTGATCGACAGCACCAGCGGGTTTACTCGCAAAGCGATTTCGCTCACGGCGGCAGGATCGATGGCCTCGCGATTGCGAAGCGCAATCACCGCATCGATCAGCGGATGCAGCACCACACCGCAGGCATAGGGCTTGTGGCCGTTGGTTTCGATCACCCAACTCTCGCCAAGCCCCGTGGTGAGTTGCTCCGGTGCCGCAACGTCGCTGTAGATGCGAGCAAAGCCGCGCTTGCCCTCGATGATCTCCTGGGTCGAGTCGAAGCCGCGCTCCGCCAACAACGCCGCCAGCACGCCGTTGGCCGCGGCCTTGCCGGCGTGAAACGACTTGCCCATGGTGCCGCGGTTTTGCTGCATGCCGGCGGCCTGGGTCGCGGCGATGCCGAGCGTGTAGGTGAGCCGCTGTCGGTCGAGCTTGAGGAGCTTGCCGCTAGCCGCGCCGGCCGCAATGGTGCCGAGCGTGCCGGTGAGGTGCCAGCCGCCTTTGTGATGGCCCGGCGCGGTGCGGCCGGAGCGCACGCCGGCCTCGAAACCGACTGCATAGGCCAGCATGAAATCGGCGCCGCTCACGGACGCGCGTTCGGCGAGCGCGAACAAAGCGGCGAGCACCGGCGAACTGGTGTGCAGCACGACGCCGCCCATGTGGGTGTCGTCGTAATCGAGCACGTGTCCCATCTGGCCGTTGGCCAACGGCGCATCGGTGAGGCCGAGCCGCAATTTGCGGCCGAGCACGGTGGCCCGCGGACGGCCGGAAATCTCCTGCAACACGGCGAGCAGTGTGGTGATGGTCTTGTGCCCGCTGCCGGCGAGCGCGCAGCCGATCCAATCGAGCACGCCACGGCGCGCCTCATGCTTCGCAGCTGCGCCGAGATCGCCGAACCGCGCCGCCGCCAAATAGCCGCACAGCGTCTTGGTCAGCGTTTCCGCTTCGGTGTCGAGATTTTGATCCATGGTTTATTGCGGCTCGATGCCGGCGTCGTGGATGGCTTTGGTCCAGCGCGCCACATCCGCTTTGATTCGGCTATTTGCCTCCTCCGGCGTACCGCCGATCGGCTCATAGCTCAGCTCGCGCATTTGCGCGATCAGGTCGGGCGCTTGCAACACGCCGTTGGTTTCGCCGTTGAGCTTGGCGATCACGTCCTTCGGCGTGCCGGCCGGCGCGGCCAGGCCGTACCAGCCGACGACTTCAAAACCCGGCAGCGTTTCCGCCATGGTCGGCAGCTCCGGCGCGAGCGCCGAACGTTTGGCCGAGGTCACCGCCAGCGCGCGGATCTTGCCGGCCTGGGCGAGCGGCAACAGTGCGGTGGCGGGACCGAACATCATCGGAATCTGACCGCCGGCGAGATCGGTCGCCGCGGGCGCCGCGCCTTTGTAAGGCACGTGGACGATGTCGATGCCGGTCGCGTGCTTGAACAGCTCGCCGGCCAGATGCAGCGTCGAGCCGACCCCGGCCGAGCCATAAGACAGCTTGCCGGGATTGGCCTTGGCATAGGCGATCAATTCGGCAACGGATTTGACCGGCAGATCGTTGCTCACCGCCAACACATAAAAACCGGCGACCGCGGTGATGATGCCGTCAAAATCCTTGACCGGATCGAACGGCAGCGTGCGGTAAAGTCCCGGCATGTAAGTCATGCCGCTGTGATCGAGCAGCAGCGTGTAGCCGTCCGGCGAAGATTTCGCGACTTCGTCCATGCCGATGCTGCCGCCGGCACCGCCGCGGTCATAGATCACAACCGGCTTGCCGAGGCGCTCGCCCAGCGGACTGGCAATCAACCGCGCGATCGGATCGACCGCCCCACCCGGCGCGAACGGCACGATCAGCCGGATCGGATGCGTCGGATAGTCGTCGGCAAAAGCGCTGCCGGCGCCGAGAATGAGCAGCATATAAAGGAAAATCAGCCGTCGCATATCGCCTCTTTGGCCTTAAGCACGCGGGCGTGCTTTCGCGCCCGGCCTCGCCCATAATAGCGCAGGTTCCAAGTTGGGTGAGGTCATTGGCGGGCACGGTACGGTAAGATCATGGGCGAATTTGCCATCGGACAATCGGTATTGCGGCGCGAGGACCCTCGCCTGTTGCGTGGGCTCGGCCGCTATTTCGACGATTTAAAGCTCGCCGATCAGCTCTATGCCGCCATCGTACGCTCGCCGCACGCGCATGCCGACATCCGCGGCATCGACACGGGCGCGGCGCGACAAATGCACGGCGTCCACGCCGTGCTCACCGGCGCGGATTATGCCGCTGACGCGCTCGGCCCGCTGCCCTCGATGGCACCGTACAAGAAGCGTGACGGCAGCCCGATGTATCTGCCGCCGCGGCCGGCGATCGCCATCGATCGTGTCGTGCATGTCGGCTATCCGGTCGCGGTGGTGGTCGCCGACACCCTGGATCTCGCGCGCGACGCGGCCGAAGCCGTCGCGGTCGATTACGCGCCGCGGCCGGCCGTGGTGTCCGCGCGTGCGGCTATCGAACCAAGCGCGCCGCAGCTCTATGGCGACTGCCCGAACAACGAGGCCTATTTCTACCAGGCCGGCGACAAAGCCAAGACCGATGCGGCGTTTGCGACTGCCGCGCACGTGGTCGAGCAGCGCCTCGTCATCAACCGGGTCACCGCCAATCCGATCGAGCCGCGCGGCGTCACCGGCATCTATGACGCCGGCACGCGGCGCTACACGCTGCATTGCGGCTTTCAGCGGCCCTGGTTGTTCCGCAACGACATCGCCCGCACCACGCTGAAAATTCCCGAAGCCGAGTTGCGGCTCGTGACCGGCGACATCGGCGGCTCCTACGGGCTGCGCGGCTCGGTCTATCCGGAAATCATCTTAATGCTATGGGCGGCGCGCAAGGTCGGCCGACCGGTGAAATGGACCCAGACGCGCAATGAGGCGCATATCAGCGACGACGACGCGCGCGATAATATGGTGGACGCTGCGATTGCGCTCGACAAAGACGGAAAATTCCTCGGCGTGCGCATTCGCAGTTTTGGCAATCTCGGCGCCTTCGTGTCGTTTCGCGGCGCCATGCCGCCGGTGGTCAATATCGGCACCGTGGTCGGCACCTACACCACGCCGGCGCTGCATGTGGCGGTCTCCGGCATGCTGACCAACACCCACTGCACCTCGCCCTATCGCGGCGCCGGCCGCCCCGAGGCGTCGTACATGATCGAGCGGCTGATCGACATCGCCGCCGACCAAATGAACATCGATCCGGCGGAGCTGCGGCGGCGCAACACCATTGCGCCGCAAGCCATGCCCTACAAGACGCCGCTGGTCTTCACGTATGACAGCGGACATTTCGAGGAGAACCTCGATCGCACCATGAAACTCGCGAACTGGCGGGGTTTTGAGGCGCGGCGCAAAGAGGCGGCGCGGCGCGGCATGCTGCGCGGCATCGGCATTTCCAACACCATCGAGCAGGCTGCGGATCCGACCATCGAGACCGCGGAGATCCGCTTCGATCCGCTGGGCGGGCTCACGCTGGTGACCGGCTCGATCTCCCACGGCCAGGGCCACGCCACGATCCAGACCCAGATCCTGGTCGACCGGCTCGGCATCGATCCCGAGCGCGTGAAATTCATCCAGGGCGACACCGATGCGGTCGCCTTCGGCATGGGCACCGGCGGCTCGCGTTCGACCACCATGAGCGGCGGCGCCATCGCCATGGTGAGCGAGAAGATCGTCGCCAAGGGCACAAAGCTTGCCGCGCACTTGATGGAAGCCGCCGAAGGCGACGTGGAATTCAAGGACGGCCGCTTCACCATTGCCGGCACCGATCGCTCGACCGGCATCCACGACGTGGCCAAGGCGGCGTTCCAGCTGGAGAAGCTGCCGTCCGGAATGGAGCCCGGCCTCTACGAGACCGCAACCTATCGCGCGCGCAGCGGTAATTTTCCCAACGGCTGCCATGTCTGCGAGGTCGAGATCGATCCGGAGACCGGGGCCACGCACATCGTCGGCTATTGGGTCGTCGACGACGTCGGCACCGTCATCAATCCGATGCTGGTCAAGGGCCAGATCATGGGCGGCATCGCGCAAGGCATGGGCCAGGTGCTGATGGAGGACAAAGCCTATGACGACGCCGGCCAGGTGCTCTCAGGCTCGTTCATGGACTACGCCATGCCGCGGGCGGAGGATTTCTGCAGCGTGGTGATCGAGGACAATCCGGTGCCGACGCCGACAAATCCTCTGGGAGTGAAAGGCGCCGGCGAAGCCGGCACCGTCGGCTCGCTGTCCGCGGGCGTCAACGCCATCGTCGATGCCTTGTCGGCGCTCGGCATCCGCCACATCGACACGCCGTGCACGCCGTATCGGGTGTGGCAGGCTATCGAGGATGCGAAAGCACGCGCCGCACCATCAAATCGTATCGCGGCAACCTCCTGATCATCGCATGGCCATCGACCTGCGCTCTTTCGCCGTCGCCACGGCCGGCTTTGCGAGCTTCGTCAATCTCTATTCACCGCAGGCGCTGTTGCCGCAACTCGCCGGCGAATTCCACGTCAGCGCCGGCGAAATCTCGGAGCTGATGACCGCCGGCACCGGCGCGATCGCGCTCACCGCGCCATTCACCGGCGTGCTCGCCGACATCGTCGGGCGAAAACGCCTGATCACCGCCGCCATGTTTTTGATCGTGGTGCCGACGGTGACCATGACTTTCGCTACGACCGTGCCGGAGATGGTGTTCTGGCGTTTCATCCAAGGACTCTTGGTGCCGCCGATCTTCACCGTCGCGGTCGCCTATATCGGCGACGAATGGCCGGCATCCGACGTCGCCAGAGTCGCCGGGCTCTACATGGTGGGATCGAGCGTCGGCGGTTTTTCCGGCCGCTTCATCCCCGGCATTTTGACCGACTTGATCGGCTGGCGTGCCGCATTCGACGTGGTGGCGTTGCTCACGCTGATCGCGGCGATCATCGTGGCGCTGACGCTCACCCCCGAGCGGAATTTCGTGCCTTCGGGCGGCCCCCTCGCCTCGGCGCGCTACATGGTCCGGCATATCCGCGATCCGCGGCTGATCGCGACCTTTGCCATCGGATTTGGCGTGCTGTTCAACTTCGTCGCCACCTTCACCTATATCGGCTTCCATCTGGCCGCGCCGCCCTACTCGTTTTCGGCAACGCTCATCGGCGGCCTGTTCGTCACCTATCTTGCGTCAAGCGTGGTGGTGCCGTGGGTCGGCCGCGGCATCGCGCTGTTCGGCCGCCGCCGCCTGGTGCTCGGCATCATCGCCGCCTGGATCGTCGGCGCGTTGCTGATGCTCTTGCCGCCTGTCACACTGATCCTCACCGGGCTGACGCTGTGCGCCGTCTGCGGCATGCTGTGCCAGACCGTGGCGACCGGCTACGTTACGATGACCGCCAAGGAGGGCCGCTCGTCGGCGGTCGGTCTCTATGCGTCGCTCTATTATGTCGGCGGCAGCGCCGGCGCCTTTTTCGGCGGCATCGCCTGGAGTTTTGCCGGCTGGCCCGGCTGCGTGGCGGCCATCGCCGCCATGCTGGTGATCATCGCCGCCATCGTCGCGGCGGCGTGGGAGTGATACGGGTTGCGCAATATCCGCTCGAATGAGCGGAAAACTCAAAGGACTAAAAAAGGGAAACGCCATGGTGTCGGAGAGTCAGTTTTCGTTTTTGCGGTCGATCGATACGCCGACCGTCTGCAATCTGATCGAGATCGTCAAACCCGAGAGCCGCGGCTCTGGCTATACAGTCAGCCACCTGCATTGCCCGTTCCCCGATCTGCCGCCCATGGTCGGCTTCGCCAAGACGGTCACCATCCGCTCGCGCAACGCGGTGGGCGGGCCGAGCTATATGGCCAAGCGCATGGACTATCTCGATTACGTGGCGGGAGAGCCGCGGCCGAGCGTGGTGATGATCGAGGACAAGGATGAGCCGGCCGGCTACGGCGCGTTCTGGGGCGAAGTGCAGACCAACGTGCACAAGGCGCTCGGCTGTCTCGGCACGGTGACCAACGGCTCGATCCGCGACATCGCGCAAGTGGCCGAAGGCTTTCAGATGCTGGCCGGCTCGATCACGCCGTCGCATGCCTATGTGCATGTGGTCGAGTTCGGCGTCCCGGTCACCATCGCCGGCATGGAAGTGATGAGCGGCGACCTCATCCACGCCGACCGCCACGGCGCCGTCGTCGTGCCGGCGGACAAGATCGACGCCATGAAGACGGCGCTCGACGGCCTCATGAAGCAGGAGGCCCGCATCATCGCCGCCGCCCGCGCACCGGGCGCCACGGCCGAGACCATCAAGGCCGCGTTCCGCGGCTAATAAACAACCGATCCAACATCACCGGAGGACCCATGCCACGCATCGCCATCATCGACCGCGCCAACATGAACGCCGAACAGGCGCGCGTCTACGACGCCGCCAAAGCCGGAAGCGGCATCGTCGGCGGGCCGTACACCGCCTATATCCGCCTGCCGAAATTGTTTGAAGCCGCGCAGAACATGCGCGAATCGCTGTCGCACGGCCCACTGTCGCAGCGCGAGCAGCAGGTCATCAATCTCACCGTGGCCCGCCATTGGGGTGCGCGCTATCCGTGGTTCGCGCAGGCCCGCCGCTCGCTCGCCGTCGGCATTCCGCAAACGGTCATCGATGCGATCAATACCCGCAAGCCGCCGGACCTGCCGGACCTGCGCGAGCGCGCCTGCCATGTCGTGGCGAGAGAGCTTCTCGCTAACAAGAGCCTGAGCGACGCCACCTATTCGGCGGCGGAGAAAGATTTAGGAATAGAGAGCCTGGTCGCGGTGGTGGCCACCACCGGCAGTTTCTCGATGACCTGCATGACCGCGAACAGTTTTGGCGTCGAGCCGCCGGCCGAGAACCCAACCCCGCTCGCGCCATAAGAGATCAAGCCGGAGAGAAATCCATGGGCAAGAAAATCGCATTCGTCGGCGCCGGCGCGGTCGGCGGCTATACCGGCGCGCATATGGTGCAGGCCGGCGAGGACGTCACCTTCATCGATCCGTGGCCGGAGCATGTCGAGCATATGCGAAAGCACGGCCTGCGCGTCACCCACGCCATGACCGAGCCGGAATTCACCGTGCCGGTGCGCGCGCTGCACGTCACTGATGCACAACAACTCGCCAAGGAAAAGCCGGTCGACATCGCCTTCGTCTGCATGAAGTCCTACGACACCGCCTGGGCGGCCATGCTGATCCGGCAATATCTGGCGCCCGACGGTTATGTGGTGTCGCTGCAGAATTGCATGAACGAGGAAACCATCGCCGGCGTCGTCGGCTGGGGCAAGACGCTCGGCTGCATCGCCTCCAGCATCACCGTCAACCTGCCCGAGCCCGGCCACATCCATCGCGGCGCCGCAAAACACGGCGCGGCGCACACTGTGTTCCGCGCCGGCGAAGTGCACGGCCGCATCACGCAGCGCGCCGAGGAGATCTGCCGCCTGGTCGCCTTTTCCGACAGCGCCAAAGTCACCAACAATCTGTGGGGCGAGCGCTGGTCGAAGCTCGTCGCCAACGCCATGGCCAACGGGCTATCCGCCTGCACCGGGCTGGGCGGCGGCGCCATGCTGAAAGACGATGCGCTGCGCCGCTTCTCCACGCGCCTCGGCAGCGAAGCGATCCGCGTCGGCCAAGCCCATGGCTATCAGCTCGAGGAAATCCTGCATCTTGAGCCCGACACCATCGCCCGCGCCGGCGAAGGCGACGAAGAAGCAACCCGCGTCTGCGACGCGCAGCGCTTCAAGGACTCCGGGCGCACGGCAGCCGGCCAAAAGCCGTCGATGGGCCAGGACATGGAGAAAGGCCGCCGCACCGAGATCGAATTCTTGAACGGCCTCGTCGTGCGCGAAGGCGAGAAGGTGGGGCTGGCGTGCCGCGCCAATGCGGTGCTGGTGGATATCGTCAAGAAAGTCGAGCGCGGTGAGCTGAAGGCCGATCCGAAGCACATCACCGAGCTGCGATTGAATTGAGTGTTTCGCATGAAGCTTCCCCGTAGGCGTTTCTTGCATCTCGCGGCAAGCGCCGCCGCGCTGCCTGTGCTCCCTCGTATCACCCGCGCGGACACCTACCCCTCCCGCCCCGTGCAGATGATCGTCGGCTTCCCCCCTGGCAGCGCGCCGGACATCATCGCTCGCTTAGCCGCGCAATGGCTTTCGGAAAAGCTCGGACAGAATTTTGTCGTCGAGAACCGGCCGGGCGCCGGCAGCAATATCGGCACTGAGCTCGTGGTAAGGGCCGTGCCGGACGGCTACACGATCATCTGCGACGTGCTCACCAACGTGCTCAACACCGCGCTTTATCAGCATCTCAATTTCGATTTCATGCGCGACATCGCTCCGGTCGCGCCGGTGGCTAACGCACCTTACGTCATCCTGGTGACGAATTCGCTGCCGGTCACCACCGTTCCGGAGTTCATCGCCTATGCCAAGGCCAATCCGGGTAAGATCAACATGGCGTCCGGCGGCATCGGCACCTCGTCGCATATTTTCGGCGTGCTGTTCATGACCATGGCCGGCATCGACATGGTGCACGTGCCCTATCGCACCAATTACATGTCCGACCTGATCGGCGGCCAAGTGCAGGCGGTGATCAATCCGATCCCGCAATCCATGGAATTCGTCAAAGCCGGAAAAGTGCGCGCGCTTGCGGTGACCACCAAGACGCGGCTTGACGCGCTGCCCGACCTGCCGACCGCAGCCGAATTCGTGCCGGGCTACGAGGCGCTCGGCTGGTACGGCGTCGGCGCGCCGAAGGACACGCCCGCCGACATCGTCGAAAAACTCAACGGCGCGCTCAACACGGCGCTTGCCGAGCCCGCGGCCAAGGCGCGGCTCGCCGATTTGGGCGTCGAGCCGATGCGGATGACGCCTGCGCAATTTGCGCAGTTCATCGCCGACGAAGACAAGAAATGGGGCAAGGTGATCCGCGACGCCGGCATCAAGCTCGATTAACGGCCCGCGCATTCCGCGTTGACCGAAGCAGCCACAACCGGCAACATCCGCGGTCCAAGAACAATTGTCATCTCAAGGGAGGAAAACAAAAATGCATCGAATTTCGACTTTGCTGGCGGCCGGTCTCTTCGCCGGCGCGCTCGGTCTGCAGACCCCCGCGCAGGCGGCGGCCGACATGTCGCTCACGCGGCTCGATTGCGGCACGCCGCAGGCGCCGACGGCGGTCAATGAGCGCTTCTCGGACACCTATTCTTATGGCGATCTGAAAATCCAGTTCGTCTACAGCTGCTATCTGATCAAACACGGCGACGACTATTTGCTCTGGGACACCGGTCATGCCATGACCACCCCCAAAGTGGCGCCGAAGGTGAGCATCGTCGATCAGCTGGCGCAGCTCAACGTCAAGCCCGAGCAGATCACTTTCGTCGGCATCAGCCATTATCACGCCGATCACACCGGCCAGGTCGCTTCGTTTCCGAAGGCCACCTTGCTGATCGGCAAAGGCGACTGGGATGCGATCACCGCGCCGAAGCCGGCCGCCGGCGTGAATTTCGCGCCGTTCGAAGGTTGGATCAAAGGCGACAACAAGGTCGAGCCTCAGCCGGTCGACAAGGATGTCTTCGGCGACGGCAGCGTCATCATGCTCTATACGCCGGGCCACACCCCGGGCCACCACAGCCTCCTGGTCAAGCTGCCGCAAACCGGCAATGTGCTGATCTCCGGCGACGCCGTGCACTTCCGCGAAAACTATGACAACGACGGCGTGCCGGCATTCAACTTCGATCGCGCCGAGACGCTGGCCTCGATCAGCCGCCTGAAGAAGATCGTGGAAAATTTCAAGGCGACCTTGATCATCCAGCACGATGCCCGCGACATCGACAAATTGCCGGCGTTCCCCGCCGGGGCGAAATAATCGCTGGCGCGGACAACTAACTTAGAGGGCGCTGCGGCGCCCTCTTCGATTCAGCGCGCCGGGGTTCTGCAAAGAATCCGGTATACGTGCCGGCCTTCGACGACGATTTCGTCGCGCTGATTGATCAAGCGGACTTTGATCGCGAGCTTGCCCCATTCCACGCCCGGCTTATGCTCGGTGCCTTCGACTTCGAACTGTGGGTGCAGCGTGTCGTCCTTGAACACCGGCTTGCGGAACGAAGCCTCTTGTTCCAGGAACGCGATCATCGAAGCCTCGAGCCGTTCGGCAAGCGGCGCGGCGCCAAGCGCGGTGAGCGCCATCAGGTGCAGGCCATGGACGATCGGCCGGCCGAACCGCGTGGTCTTGGCGTATTCATCGTCGTAGTGCAGTGGATGGGCGTCGCCGGTGAGCGCGGCGAAGGCGAGAACGTCCGCCGCGGTAATCGTTCGCGACGGGCTTGCGAATATTTGGCCCTTGCTGAAGTCTTCAAGAAAGAGCTGCGTGGTCTCGTCCACCATTCCGCCCCCCCTCGCCGGCTAGCTTTTCAGCCCGGCGCCGCGCGCGACTTCGGACCAGCGGGTGTATTCGCTGCGGATGAAGGCTGCGAATTCGTCCGGACCGGCATCGAGCGGCTCGTAGCTTT
>Ga0210395_10004122_pt1 | contig 11165 bp, 9 predicted proteins | sample IncBWH4OmetaG_FD_150861 | JGI IMG/M metagenome (GOLD analysis project Ga0210395, IMG submission 150861) | Forest soil microbial communities from Barre Woods Harvard Forest LTER site, Petersham, Massachusetts, United States - Inc-BW-H-4-O ...
ATAGGGATCGCTGGTTCCGACATAGTGAAACTCGAATCGGCCGCCAAGCCGATCATGTACCTCACACAAAGCACGAAACATGGTTGGAGGGTCTTTGAATTGATCCAATCGGCCGGCGAAGACGACACGAAATATCCCATCTTTGACGTCGAAATCGCTCGTCTGAAACGTGTTGGTATCTACGGGTACAGGCATGAACACCACTTCGCGGGTGCCCGCAGGCAGCTTCTTTTTGATCTTGGTCTCGATATTGGGATTGACGCAGACGATCGCGCTAGCAAGTCTGATCGCGATTTCTTCGCTGGCACGGTGTACGAACCAATACCGTTTGATGAGTGAGTCCATCTTATCTTCTTTGGACCCTTCGCCGTGAATGACCTGGACTGCGGGTTTGCCGAGCAGAAGTGGAGCAAACGCGAACTCAAACCGCTCAAGCTCGATGGTCGTCGGGATATTGCCAATCGCACTTTTTAGCCGCGGCAGATTACGCACAAGAGCAACGGCGAACTGCATTGTGATCGACCGAAAAAGTGACTTGGCGGCCTCGTGCGTCTGCTCGTCGGGAAAATGTACAATGGGCAGAAAATCAATTATCCGTCCGTTGAAGTCCAGTTTATTGACTTCCCCGAGTTTGCAATCGCCTTTTCCATCCACGCCAACCATCAATACGCTCCAATTAACAGGCGCGTATTGCAGGAGTAATCGAACGTGGGTCTCGATCCCGCCGATCCTACTGCCGCGGGGGTCCATCGGGTGGATCAGACAAATACGATAACTCGGCAGATTTCCCTCTGGCATCGGTTCTGCGTGACTTTAGCTATATAAGGGAGGGCATAATTAGCGACCTTTGGAGTCATCGCCAGGTGGGTTGAACACCGAGTGGGGTCTTCGGAACAAAGCTGAATGAGACCATAGTTCTAAGGTTGCTCCGCCTATGCGGCAGTCCAATTCATAGCTCTTTCTTGCTAGAGAAGCTCATCGATTTAATCAACAGGCCTACAAAAAGTGTCCCGCATCGGGCGTAGCGTAACCCTAGGCGACGTGGATTGCTCATCAATCGCCAAGCCCATTCAAGATACATCCTTCGCAAAAGCCGCGGACAACGCGATTGCGTGCCGGCCAAGTAATCGAGACCGGCCCCAATCGCAAGGAAGCCGACGCCTATCGTTTCGTCCAATGCGCGCACCGCAAACCGCTCTTGCAAAGGCGCGCCGAGCGCAAGAAAGCAAAGACGGGCGTGCGATTCCCGAATGAGACGAATGGCCTCATCGGCGAACTCCGAATTTACTTCGAAGCCGGCCGGTGGCGCATAAACACCGCAAATCTCGAGATCTGGGTAGGAAACGGTAAGTCGGCGAGCGCTGGTACAGAGCGCTTGAAATGTTGTGCCCAGGAAAAATACCGAAAAGCGCGACCGAGCGGCCTCCTTGCACAACGGTTCAATCAGATCCGCTCCGGGAGCGCGCTCGAGATTGCTGCCGTTGAGTCGACTGAGAATAATAATAGGAAAGCCATCGGCGGTAACCACTTCCGCGCGCGCATACGCTTCGCGCATCTCTGGGATCTGTCGCCGCTTTACCAGATGGTCGAGGTTTAGAGTGCAGACCAAGAACGAACGGGGATCAGAAAGCTTCTCAAAGATTACGTCGAGAAAGTGTCTTATGCCCGACACATTTACAAATTGCCCGTCAATAATCGCCAAGGGAGGCGGGACCGCGATTCGCCGCGGAGAATTTCTGACGGGCGTTGGGCTTTCCATAGCAAAGACAATCAATCGGAACCTGATCCTACTTCGACATTCTGAAACGATAAGGTGGTTGTCGTTTCAAGCGCAAGTGATTTTATCGTAGAACTCAACGCCGTAGGTTTGACGCCAGCTTTGACAGAAACGAAATTACGGTCCCACGGTCTGACTCCGCAATAGCGTTCCATCTCGCAATATTCGTCGCCGCAGCATCCACATATTGTAGGCGCCAAGATGGCACGGCGATCTTCCCAACTATGTGATCCGCCGCGTGCTTCGGCGAGTTCGGATCGATGAATATCCCCGAGGCGCCAAGAGACTCGCGAAAAACGACCTCATCGGGCGCGACGACCGGCATGCCGCAATATTGAACCTCAAGTAGCGGAAGTCCGAGCCCCTCCTGGTGCGAGGTGCACAGAAAGATATCAGAGGCCTCGATGATGCTCCGAGCCTCGGCATCGCTGAGGTAGCCATGCAAAACCACGTTTGGATGTTTACTAAGCTTGTCGGCGGCGTCACCCCAGCCGAATCGGCCAATGATATGCAACTCGACTTCGCGCTTAAGCTGAGCGGAAAGCGAATCGCAGATGGCGGCCGCCCCGAGAAAGTTTTTGCGGGGCTCAATGGTTCCGATTGAAAGAACTCGTAGTTTGGGCGGATCATGAATACGTTGTGTGCGGTCGCCCACCTCTAGACCAAAAACATTCTTTTGTGCCGGTCGGTACAAAACGATTGTCGCGGCCGGATTACACCGAATTCTCAAATTCCTGGCAGTTTCCTCAGAGTTGGTCAGAAAATATCGAAAGTTTTTGATCGCGATGGAAAACATCGGCGCCATGTAGTATTTGCCGGCGCGGTTGAGATCCTCGCGTCGACTCAAGAGGAATAAATCGTGCACATAAAGTACCGACCGGTCCCGCGCGAGCGAAAAATAAGGAGACGGCGGAAAGCCGGGAAATATGAAGACATCAGATGGCCTCCTGATCGCGCAGAGAGGAAGCCCCAACATCTGCGCTGCAATAACGCCGGGACGGCTGCTGGAAGCCCCGTAAGGTCGAACATCGAGGGGAGACAATGCTTGACTGTTAAACAGCTCGCTCGTTACGCGTTCGATTCCGCTCGAGCGCCGCCCCATATGGGTGTAGTCGACACGAAAAACGGCCCGATCTGAAGTTTGCATCTTCGCTCGTGTCTGGTGCGTTGCTGCCAAAGCGCATTCCGCCCTAAGGACGAGACGATCATTCGTCAAAAAATTGAGCGCGAGCGCAGCATCGATCGCAGAAAAAGTTAGCACGCCCGCTCAGTGCAAGCAAACAGCCATGCAAGACACTGATGCAGAATGACCCGCCGTTCAATGGACGTCACTTTTTAAGACGATGCGCATTGCCGAGTATTCAGGGCTCATTTGGTTTTTTGTATCCCAAGGCAACATTGTTACCGTATTTCGCTTGCCAGCATCATTGAGATAAAGAGCTTGCGAGAATCCCCAGTTGTTGAAGGCTGTACAGTTCGGCGAATCCACGCATGCCTTTAGGATATTCGTTGCAATTGTGGATGCCTTGATCCAATCCGGCTCCGAGCGTGGGGCCTGAATATCGAACTCGGTGACTTGAACCTGTATGTCCATATCTGCATAGGCTTGCATAACTTTTAGAACCTGCGCGTAAGTGGGCGCTGATGCTGAGTCGAGATGCGCTTCCATGCCCACGCAATCAATGGGAATGCCCTCGCCTTTGAGGGCTTTGACCGTGTTTATCATGTTTTGGGTTCGATCCGAGACGCTGCCCTCATTTCCCCAATCGTTCATACATAAGATGGCTTTGGAGTCGGTTGCCCGGGCCGTTCGAAAGGCCACCCGCAGGTAGTCCGCTCGATCAGGATTGGTACCAATATTGGTCCACAGTATGCCGTCCGAATTGAATTTGTTGTTCCACCCCATGACCTCGTTGGTCACATCCCACCACTTAACAACATCGGGATATTTGTCACGGTAATGGCCCATCACGGTCTGAATGTGATTGACGAGAATGTTCTCCAGTTGCTTGCCCGTGAATTTTTCGTATGTCCGTGCCGGCCCGTTCCCGAGCCAGTCAGGATTGGCCATGCCCCAAAGCAGGTTGTGGCCTCGTACCTTCAAGTGATGGACGATTGCAAAATCAACAAGCGAATCCCCAGGACCAAAGTCAAAAGTATTTTGAGTTGGTTGGGTCATCCACCACTTCAGCTGATTTCCTGGCTCCATCAAATTGAACTCGGAACCGAGTGTGTTACGCACCCAAGCGGTGTCCCAACCATTATCATCCATCGAGTCCACCATCGAGCCAAAATACAGTCCGATCCTGGATGCATAATCGCGGAGTGTTCCCACGTTTGGATTCGATTGGGGCAAGGACTGCGGACGAACAAACGATGCGACGGGTGACGGCAACGGCTTGGGTGCCGGCGCCTCCGACGCTGTTGCATTCATGCTTGGTTGACCACCGGCGACGGACTTCAGTCCATCGAACTCGCGTGTGATCGCAAAACAAACAAACGCTATCGAGGCACCTAGAAAAAATCGAAAACTGACTCTACCCAGATTTTGGTTCAAAGCGGCGTCCGTTGCAATGGCGGCCTAGGTCCCCTCAAACGTACCCTCGTCGCTTAAGCCGAGAATAAATGGCGGCAGACCCCTCAGACCTGTTTGTTGGCGGTCGGTTGAGAATATATCTCCAAGACGGATAATGCTAGGTGCGTACCCAGTTTGATTATTAGTATTGCTGAACGTAGTTCGCCGTAGTCGGAAGTGGATCATGCGATTTGATTGTAGCAAAGACGAATGGGCTCTTCTGGAGCCTTTGAAAGGTCGGATGAGCGTACGCGTGGATGATCGTAAAATCACGAACGTGATATTTTACGTGCTGCGCACCGGAATGCCGTGGCGCGATGCGCGGCGATGCGACACTTTCGAATTGCCCCGAAAATCGCTACTATCCGCCCCAAATTTGAGGCTCCTCCAGAGAAGCCCCGTTTTATAAGGGTGCGTGCGCATATCGACAACGCGATTGGAGACTGAGCTTTGCCTCCCGATGACCCTAACATTCGAAGACAGTCCTTACGGCGCTTACTCTATCGCTGGAGTTGGGCTGCCAAACCGCGGCACCGGAAACGTTTTCGCGACATTTCTCCGGACGTCGCAATGAACATCAGTGAAAGGCTCATCTCAGAAATCGTTCGTCCAGGCGATGAAATCGATCTTTATGAACACCTAACAGGCCGTCTGACTGACGATAGATATTCGGTCGTTCCCTGGATCGATGATGCCTATCCACTTGATGGCGCAAGTATCCTCGAAATTGGAAGCGGCACTGGTGCGTCCACTGTCGCACTCGGGGAACAAGGTGCGCTTGTTACCGGCGTCGATGTCGATGCTGTTGCATTGAAGGTGGCGAGGGCGAGGTGCCAAGCTTACAACGTAAAGGCTGATTTCCATTGCATTAACGGCGCAGAGATTCGACGTGCATTTTGCAACAAAACATTTGATATCGTCGTTTTTTTCGCGGTGCTGGAGCACATGACGCTCGATGAGCGGCTCGAAGCGATCAAAAGTACTTGGGAAGCAACCCGCCCTGGCGGAATCTGGTGTGTAGTGGAGACGCCCAACCGCCTTTGGTTTCACGACGGCCACACGTCATTCGATAATTTTTATCACTGGTTGCCGGATGATCTTGCCAAAGCTTGGGGCACCCGGAGCCGACGCAAATTCTTTGCATCGGCACTCTCGACCCCCGGTGGAATAAGCACCATAGAGTTTGCCCGGTGGGGTCGAGGCGTAAGCTTCCACGAATTTGATCTCGCGCTTGGCGATTCGCGGAAGCTCAATGTCATCAGCAACAAACATGATTTTCTACGTCGAAGCAGTCCTGCACTTTCGCTTCACTCGTTCGCCTCTCGCGCTCGCAGATTTGAGCGTTTTTTGGAAGCACTAGAACCAGAAATCAATCCTGGGTTCTTTCGCCAATATCTTGATCTCGCGATCCGTAAAAGTTAACTCTTCAAGGCAGACCTGTCGGACGCTCACCCAACCGCCCACTCCGCTAAGGTCTGGCTTGGCCTCTTAACGAGTTGACGACAGTTCGGACGAGGGGACTCGTTCTGACCAGGCGCCTTGCGAGCTCGCGGCCCCGTTGTGAGACAGGCTGCGTCCCGACGTTGCCCATGTTGACGATTTTGTGCTGCAGACGGGGATCACGCAGCACGGCAACGAACTCTCTGTATTCTGGGTGACCGTGACGCCATACTTGGCTTTCAGCGAACTCAGCCTCGTTCATTGCGCGGCTCCAATGCTGAATACTGCTAAAGTTCACTTGATCTACGTTAAATCGCACGGCGAGATCGACAAACTCTGGCATTTCGCGGAAATTTGCTTGCTGTACTATGAGGTTGAGCGCAAAACGTGACAATTGCCCAGATGTCCGGAGTTTTGACAAGAACTCTAGGTTCCGAAGCAGTCGTTCAAAGTCGCCGCCGCGCCGCACCAGGGAATAGGTCTCAGGACGAGCGGCATCCACAGACACCCCCACCCGATCGACGCGACCGGAAAGCGAGCAGTCCACCCACGCGCGTTCGTCGCACAATACCCCATTCGTGCTGAGATTGATCCGCAGTGACGGGTTCGTACGTGCTGTTTCCCGCATGATGGCACGGTAATGCCGACTAGCGAATGGATCACCGTCTCCACTCAGGTCAAGGGTCTTGGCGTCCTTCATAAAAGGCAAGATGAACTCGTGCAGCATCCGATCAAGGATGGTCTGACGTTCTGCATTGGCGACGATCATGTGCGTTCGACAAGACGGGCACGACAGATTGCAACTGTCGTCGTGGGCGAGTTTTACTACTTCCGGCCCGGTTGCGAGTTCAGTCCGACCGGTTGCAATGATGTCGGCTGTTGGCCCGGTCATGTCTTTGCGGAGTGGAAGCGATTTGCTACGGATGAATTGGCAAACGTCTGATCTGCATCCGTTGAAACTGCCGTCGAGAATCTGCTTGCGCATCTGTTGCGCAGCTAGGCTGTTCCAAAGCTTATCAGGTTGATCACGGAAGATGTTGCCGATCGGGCCGCCGCGCACCCACGCCGGGCAGCAGACGTAGACGTTTCCATTATTATGGATCTCGGCAAGCGAAAACGGGAACGAGCAAAATCGCTGCGACAGCGGCGCATTCTGGCCCAACATGACACAAACCCTTACTCAAAATGTCGGGCTCGCTCGGCCTCACTGTTATAGACAGTTCGCCACGAGCTCGAGCCGCCGACTAATCTGCGACAGCCGTTGAAACCAATCAACTGCATTTATCGTTGCTGGCGGATCAATCTCCTATTGGCCCAATTTTACTGACCAATATCGACGAGGTCCAGGTTACCTTTGATCGCATATTAAACCTGCTGATCTGCCAGTAGAGCCCCGAGCGCTCGGCTTGTCGGTGCCCCAATCCTTGCTCGACCGCGCCGATGAGGTGATCGAATAAGGCCGTCCGATGTCTGCTTCTGGCCCAGACTGGACACGCCGACCCCGACGATCATCTCCGCTTTCGAAAGCAAAGCGGACATCGCAAATTAAGAGGATGGTGTCCGCTAATTACCTAGAACCGGCGCGCCGCTGGCGTCCCCTTTAGGGTCGTGATATTCGAAAATGATGAAAACCGCCGCGAAAAGTATTCTGGAAAAATTCCATCTGCTGGATCCAGCGCAACGGTTGCGGCGGCGTATTAAGCACCCATTCAAACCTTCAGACCGCAGCATTGTAGCGCGTTACCTTGCTCAAACCAACGTGCCGAAATTAAACATCGGGTGCGGCGGCCACTTACTAACCGGCTGGCTCAATACCGATTACGGGCCTCACTTACCCATGGTCATGCATCTTGATGCAAGGCAGCGTTTCCCATTCAAGGAAGAAACATTCGATTATATTTTCAGCGAACACGTGATCGAACATATTTCATACCGCGGCGGTCTTAACATGCTCACCGAATGTTTCCGAGTTCTCAAGAAATCGGGCAAGGTACGAATATCCACTCCAGATCTAGCTTTTCTCGTAGACCTTACTAGACCTGATAAATCCGAGTTGCAGCGAGCCTACATAAAATGGGCGGCGAATACCTTCATTTCTGGCGCGCCAGATGATAACGAGGTATTCGTCATAAACAATTTTGTGAGAGATTGGGGACATACCTTCATCTACGATGAAAAGACGCTGCGTGGAGCGATGATTAGCGCCGGCTTCAAGATAATAACAAAGTGCGGCCAGCTTGAAAGCGAAGACGCCGCTCTACGCAACCTCGAAAATGAAAATCACCTGCCCCCGAATTTTTTGCGCCTGGAAACGCTAACGCTCGAAGGCAGCAAATAACTCCCCACCACGGGACTCAGCTCGATCCTTTCAGCGTCGCCGAAAAATCAATAGCACGCTTTGGCCAATGGCCAATAAAGTCTGTCGCCTGGCCACTTGAACCCAGCTCCGCGCGGCAGCTCTTGGAGGCAAAGCGGACTTGAGCCGGATTTATTTATAGTACACGACCTAGTACGAAAGTACGTCGAGCCAAGGGTCATTCTTGATGGAGAATCTCCCTTGCAGAGTTTGCTTAGCCGGTTTTAAATCTCGTTACCTCCGGAAAACGAGAGGCCGGGCATTGCGACAGACTTTCACGCCGCTCCTTAGTTACTGAGCGCGGCGCGAGTTATATCGCGCACCTCGGGTCCCAGCCGGGCCTCATGGGCAGGCGCTCACCTAGATTGATCTACCAAAAATTATAACCCTGCTTCGCTCCGTCGGCGGATGAGACAAGGGACTGAGATAACCATGGCATCAAAGTTCGTGAAAAAGCAGGTGAAAAGGCTGCTTTGGCGAAGGGGTCTGGAACTTCGACCCCGTCGCCCCAATCTCGTGCAATTTCTGGAGTCTCGAAAGATTGACATCTTTCTCGATGTGGGTGCGAACACGGGACAAACTGGGCTCCAATTGAGAGAGCAGGGATATCGTGGACGCATCGTTTCCTTTGAACCTGTTAAAACAGTGTTCGAGAGACTCGAGCGCGTCGCGGATCGCGATGGGAATTGGGAGGTACAAAATTTTGCGTTGGGATCTGCTTCAGCACAAACGCCAATTAAGATCAGCGAAAGCACAATCTACAGCTCGATGCTCGACCAGACGCCGGAAGCTCAGCGTTACGACAGATCGGCGAAAGTCCAGCGCGAAGAAAACGTGGAAGTCCGGAGACTTGACGATATCTTTTCAAGGTTCAGAGGACACCGGGTATTTCTGAAAATTGTCACCCAGGGGTTCGAGCGTGAGGTCCTCGAAGGAGCCCAAGAGTCGCTCGACGAGATTTCGGGCGCCATGCTCATCCTTCCCATTGTCCAATTGTACCGCGGCAATTGGTCATTGCCTGAGGCGCTTGCCTATATGGAGAAGAGAGGGTTCATTCTCGGCCAAACGGGGCAGGAGAGCTTTGAAGGCGAGGAGAAGGTGACTCTTCTCGAGTTATATTGCATCTTCCGCAGACAACTCTGATAAATACGGCCGTCGTTGCCGGTTGAGGAGCATCGCTATCTCATGATGCAGGTAGGAAGTTCGCTTGTGGTCCGGATCGGGTTATTTTTGATTTGGCTTACGGCAACAGCTTGCGCCGCTTCAGCGCAGAGCGGGATGACACCGTTTGGGAGCTATCCGACCTTTGGGTCGAGCGGTGGTACTGAGGTTCTTCGCCACAGGGGTCCGACGGGCCAGCCGTGCCTTGAGGTTTCTGCCTTTTCCCGTCCTCACACCATTGATCCAAATTTGTTCGATCACGTGATCACAGTTGCCAACCAATGCGCGCAACAAATTAGTATCAAGGTTTGCTATTACCAATCGCAGGATTGCATATCAGTGGATATTCCAGGCGGGGAGCATAAGGAGGCTATTCTGGGAATGATGCCATCGATGAAGGATTTTCGCTTCGACTTCAGGGAGAAATTCTAGGCGCTGCTCCTGCTGTGTGTCTAAGTTTTTGTATTATTTTAATCATAACATTGTCTTCAAAGGTCTTGGCGATTTTGATTCAAAAATCACTGACCGGTAGATAGTTTTTGGATTTCAATTTTAGCCAATCATGGAATTCAATCGAAATTTATTGCGCCTATCCTCTCGAAAGCTGAGTCAAAGTCGGTTGCTTTCGGAAGGTAGCCAATCAAATGCCCAGAGGCTCGAGTGGCTTAAAGGCCCCGGTAATCACCAATTACACCGTCAACGGGAATAACTCCGTCACTCTTGGTGGCACCGCCCAGGCCAACAGTGAAGTAACGGTGTACGATGGACAGACCGTTCTGGGAACGACGACAACGAATTCCGCGGGCGCTTGGACCTACACGACGACCGCGTTGGCAGCCGGTACCCAGGTTTTCACCGCAACGGTAACAAATGCGGGCAACACGAGCGCGGCGTCGAATGCTGTTGATCCTTTCGTCGCCGGCGAAGCGGGACCAGCAGTCGTGTCGGTTGCGAGCTCTGGGATCGGAATCGCGAACGGCAACGGCGATCTGACTGTCGGCAGCGTGGTCGCGTTGACGCTCAACATGAGCGAAGCAGTGACAGTTGCTGGCGGAACGCCGACGCTGACGCTCGACGACGGTGGAACGGCAAGCTACATCGGCGGCTCTGGTAGCGACGCGCTGACCTTCAGCTACATGGTGGCAGCCGGACAGAATACCTCCAACCTTACGGTAGCTGCAGTTAATCTAAACGGCGCAACCATTACCGGTGCTGTAGGGAACGCTATTTTCTCAGGCATTTTGACCCCGGCCGGCACGCTACAGATCGACACCACGCCCCCAACGGTGACGTCGGTTGCGACCTCAGGGATCGGGATCACCAGCGGCAATGGTGATATAGGCACCGGCAGCACGGTTACGCTGATGCTCAGCATGACTGAAGCGGTAACGGTTGCCGGGGGAACGCCAACCCTCGCGCTCGATGATGGTGGAACTGCGACCTATACCGGCGGTTCCGGAAGCGATGAGTTGAGCTTCAGTTATACGGTGGCAGATGGTCAAAACACCTCTGACCTAACGGCAACCGCGATCAATCTTAACGGCGCAAGCATTGCGGATGCGGCGGGCAATAACGCCGACCTTGCCGGCACACTGACCCCGACCGGAACGCTACAGGTCGACACCACGTCCACGATTGTTTTAACTCCAGACAATTACGAATATGATCCGGTGGGGCCGTGGTCAGCTAATGCTAGTGCCTGGAATGCCGGCTCCCTCGTCTATGGCGTAGACTATACTCAGTCGATCACAATTAGCGGCCAAGGTTTGCCAGACGGCACGCTTATGAGTTGGGTGTGGCCGTGGACGTCGGGTCCGGGTGGGGTCTACTCGTACCCCGAAATCGTATACGGCTCA
>Ga0210395_10004124_pt1 | contig 11163 bp, 6 predicted proteins | sample IncBWH4OmetaG_FD_150861 | JGI IMG/M metagenome (GOLD analysis project Ga0210395, IMG submission 150861) | Forest soil microbial communities from Barre Woods Harvard Forest LTER site, Petersham, Massachusetts, United States - Inc-BW-H-4-O ...
GGCACAGGTGCCGGAAGCCGAGGCGGTGGATGTCGATCAGGCAGTACGGTCCGCCCGCCGCGCCTTCGATGAAGGACCGTGGCACAGGATGAGCGCATCACAACGCGGACGCTTGATGCTGAAGCTGGCGGACTTGATGGAGCAGCATCTGGAAGAGCTGGCCGAGATCGAATCGATGGATAATGGCAAGCCCGTTTCCGTGGCGCGCGTGGCCGATGTCCCCCTGGCCGTCGATCTCTTTCGCTACATGGCAGGATGGGCTACCAAAATCATGGGCCATACCTTTCCGATTTCCTTTCCCGGCGAGTACCTGAGCTACACGCTGCGTGAGCCGATTGGTGTGGTCGGGCAGATTATTCCGTGGAATTTCCCGTTGTTGATGGCCGCGTGGAAGCTGGGTCCGGCGCTCGCTGCCGGATGCACGGTTGTATTGAAGCTCGCGGAGCAAACTCCGCTTAGCGGCCTGCGTCTGGCTGAGTTGATCCACGAAGCAGGTTTCCCTGAAGGTGTAGTCAATGTGCTGACAGGATTCGGCGAAGGTGCGGGCGCGCCGCTGGCCGCGCATGACCTGGTCGATAAGATTGCTTTCACCGGATCGACCGAGGTTGGCAGGCTGATCGTGCATGCAGCCGCCGGCAATCTGAAGAAAGTCTCGCTGGAACTCGGCGGCAAGTCACCGGCGATCATCTTTCCGGACGCCGATCTCGAACGGGCGATTCCCGGCACGGCTTCGGCAATTTTCTTCAATCATGGACAGTGCTGCTGCGCGGGCTCGCGTCTCTTCGCGCATGAGAGCATTTTTGATCGCGTCGTCGAGGGCGTCTCCGACATTGCCTCGAAGATTCGCGTGGGCGCTGGACTCGATCCGCAAACCGAGATGGGGCCGCTCGTTTCAGAAGAGCAGTTCCAGAAAGTTACAGGCTATATCGACTCAGGCCTGAGCGAGGGCGCGAGGGCAACGGCGGGCGGCAAAAAGGCTGCCGAGCGCGGCTACTTTGTGCAGCCGACGGTGCTGACGCGCACAACGCCGGAAATGAAGGTTGTCAAGGAAGAGATCTTTGGCCCTGTCGTCTGCGCTGTGCCCTTTACCGATACTGACCTCGACCGTATCGCGAGAGAAGCAAACGATACACCGTATGGGCTCGCGGCAAGCGTGTGGACGCGCGACATATCGATTGCCAACAAGATGGCCAAGCGCATTCGCTCGGGCACGGTCTGGATTAACTGCCACAACGTGTTCGACGCCGCGCTGCCGTTCGGCGGTTACAAGCAGTCAGGCTGGGGCCGCGAGATGGGCTCCGAGGTGCTGAACAATTACACCGAGGTCAAGGCCGTTACGACTGCGCTGTGACGACGCCTCCGGCGGGTCCTCCGCGGACGGCGGTCTTTGCCAGACGGGCCCAATAACAAAAAGAGCGGGATAAAATCCCGCTCTTTTCGTTGAATGCGTCAGCAGGTCCTACTTCCCAAGGAATTGTCATAGTGAGCGTGGAGGCGAGGAGTCTGCCCTGAACCAGCCGAAGGGACCTGCTTTTCTCTTTGGGAACACCGCGGGCGTTGCATCTACTTTGTGTCCCACGGTTTGCTTCTTCCTCATGCAAGTGTTCCTCAATGCGAGTATCGCTGCTCGCCCGCCGGCAGCGCAATTGCCAGCTTATTTTGCGGTGGCGGCAAGGGGCAGGTGGCATACGGCGTATAGGCGCAGGGCGGGTTCTGCAGGCGGTTAAAGTCCAGCTCCAGGTGGCCCGGCTTGTCGAGGCCGTGATCGGGAAAGTCTGTGTAGAGAAAACGGGCGGCTCCGTAGGTTGTGGTTTTGCTTGTGGCATCGCGCAGTATGAAGAAGAGCTGCTTGGCGCCCGGCTCCTCGAGAACCGGTTCGAGCCGGACGGTCTGCCCGTCGAGCGTAAACTCGGCCACGCCGGGCACAGGCAGCTTCAGCGTAGTGCCGATGATGGTCGGAATCGACTCCTCGCGCGCCGGATGGAACGGGATCCACTTTGCCTCGATGCGATAACGCGGGTCGGGCGGATACCAATGCAGGCCTTGAAAGTGGATGCGCGTGGGTGCCTGCGAATCCTTAATGCGGAGAGCGAACCGGTCTCCCCGATGGATGACGAGCAAAGTAAGTGTACCTGCCTTCAGAAAGGATGGATTCGGACCATCGGTATCGATCTTGCCTGCGCGCGCAGGAGCGCCGTTGACAAGCAGGCTGGAGGAAAAGCCTTGCGCGGGCGCGGCCAGGTACACGTCATTCCCCTTGAGTTCGAACACCCCAAGATGGTCCGCAACCCTCGCGTTGAGGCGGATGCGATTGTCCGCGGCTGCGCCGAATGGATTGCTGCCGGGCTGCAGCCATTCAAGGCCGACGAGCGTGAGCCAGCCATCTGGAGCGGAAAGCTGCTGCGCGCGCTGTTCGCGCCACTGCAGCAGATCGCTTTTCCAATGTGTATCGATGGTTGCGGCTGCGGCGAGCAGCGTAGCCAATGCAATGACGAGCCAGGAAAATGTATGCCGATAAACTTTCATCTCTGCTTCCTTAAGGTGAGAGGAGTTTGCTGCCTGAATTGGGAGGAAAAGAGCGCAGAACTAGCGACAACAGAGGAGACAGGCTTCGCGGGTGGGGAAAAAAGCAGTCACAAAGGGAGAGTAGCGTGCTCCCGGCTGCCGGTCAACCGGAACAGCGCACCGGCTACAATCTTCTAAGTGTCCCTGGACTTTCAAATTCATGCAACGTGCGGCAACGCACGGCGCGCCACGATGACGCTTCCGCATGCGAAGGTCGAGACGCCGGTCTTTATGCCGGTGGGGACGGTGGCGTCGGTGAAGGCCGTGCCCCAGCATCTGCTCGAAGAGTTAGGGGCGGGGATTATTCTCGGCAATACGTATCACCTGTATCTGCGGCCGGGGCATGAGCTGATCCGGCGCATGGGCGGGCTGCACCGATTTATGAGCTGGAACCGGGCCATTCTGACCGACTCGGGCGGCTTTCAGGTCTTCAGCCTGAATGAGCTGCGCAAGGTCACCGAAGACGGCGTGCAGTTTCGCTCGCATCTGGATGGCGGCGCGCACTTCTTTTCGCCAGAGCACTCAATGGATGTGCAGATCGCCCTTGGCTCGGACATCGCCATGGCCTTCGATGAGTGCACGGAGTATCCGGCCGACTATGGGCGCGCGCGAACGTCGCTCGATCTGACACTGCGCTGGGCTGAACGCAGCAAGCGACACTTTGAGGCGCACAAGCATGAGCGTCCGTGGAATCAGGTCACGGATCATAGGGCTCAGGGCTCAGATATTTCTCCCGACGCGATGCCCAGCTTGTTCGGCATCGTGCAGGGCGGGATGTATAAAGACCTGCGTCGTGAATCGGCGGAGCGGCTGGTCGAGATGGACTTTCCCGGCTACGCCATTGGCGGCTTGAGCGTCGGCGAACCGCGCGAGCTGACGCGCGAGGTCATTGGCGAGACACTACCCTATTTGCCGAAAGATAAACCGCGCTACGTGATGGGTGTCGGTTATCCGGATGAAATTGTCGAATACGCCAAAATGGGCGTCGATATGATGGACTGCGTGCTGCCGACACGCGCGGCGCGGCATGGGTTGATCTTCACTTCCGACGGGCGGCTGAACATCAAAAACCGGCGTTTTACCGAGGAGCAAGGGCCGCTCGATCCGGAATGTAGCTGCATGGTCTGCCAGCGCTACAGCCGCGCTTACTTGCGCCACCTGATGGTCGCGCAGGAACCTTTAGCCGCCGTGCTGAATACATTGCATAACCTTGCGTTTTATCTGGACACAATGCAGCGACTTCGGGACGAATTGGAAGCGCCTGATTCCCGGGGTACCCCTCTCCCCCTCTAATCGGCTGGTTTTGTTTCTTTTCAATAAGATAGCGGGGGATCATCTCCCGCTATCTTATTGATTCTGGGTAAGTTAGATGCGTTATAGTATTTTCAAACACTTAGAGGGTAATCGGTCTTAGGTATTACCTTGATTCCCTTGCTTTTGCTCTATATCCAGAATAGCAAATGCAAGCGTAATTCCCGGCACAGTCACCTGTCTTGTAAGTGCATGAAATTAATACAGTTATCCTACCTTCGACTTCTGAAAGGGCTTGACAAGATTTTGTCCTTGCCGTGGAAATAGAGCTTTCACGCAAGAGGAGGGCATGTGGATAAGGTGTGGATAAAAACAGGAGGGCCCGGGCTGATTGACACGGGCTCAGGATGATTTACAGGTTTTCTGGCGACTCAGGACAGGAACATACACCACCCCTCTGTCGCGAGATCTTCGCGATGGAGCGGCGTTCTCAGCGCTTCAGGGAAGCAGGCTTTTCGACCTGGAAAGAACTGCTAACTGCCTGATGTGACACAGCTTCTCCCGCCGCCAATCACCGCCACTTTTGGGTTGTTCGCAAAAAGCTCTTCCCTTCGCAGCGCCGATATGAGGTTCAGCGCTCTTACCTGCTGCGAGTAGATCGTAACGTGGCGGGCAAAGCATCCCAGCACATAAATGCGCTGATGAGGTACCTGAAAAAGCTTTAGAAATCCGGTCCATTCGGGGCGTGTCAGCATAAGGATGAATATGAAAAGGAGGGGCCCGACAAAGTGGTGGAATTTTAGCAGAGCGTTAACGGCGTCTTCTAAAAATTGTTGGCTTTCAGCTACTCGTCTTCAACGCGCAGGACGACTCCCCGTTCGAGCAGGTAAGGCTCTTTTTCGTTTTCGTCGGCCAAGAAACTGTCGCCTGATTCCTCTTCCGGGAAGAAGAACCATTTTTTGCCGCGATGCTCCAGCCTGCCGATCTTGTAAGCGAAGGCCGCTTGCGTGCCGTCTTTGCTGGCAAACGAGATGGTCGTCTCATCGGTAGCAGTGACTTTGCCCTGGCTGCCCAGATCAATGTAGGTCCCAATCTGGATTGCCTTCGCGTCGAAGGACGCGGAGCTATCACCGGCGGCGCGCATGGAAAGGCTGCCTGCAAATGCGTAGTCATAAGCGATATGCAGGTAGCCGCCCTTGATGTCTTCCGGCGGGATAGCGCCGGTGCGCAGGTCGCCGAGCATGTGGTCGATTTTGGCGGGATCGAGGGCTTCGTATGTCACGTCATCGAAGCTGAAGGTAATGTCTCGGCCTTTCGCGAACGACAGATCGAGTTTTGGCGCGGAGGTGATGCCTATGCACTTTAATGCATCGCCGAGGAACGATGCTGCGACGCCGAGGCTTTTCTTGTCTGTCTGGTGATGCTGAATGGAGTCGAGCCTGCCGCGCTGCAGATCAGGAATGGCGGCACCGGGTGGAAGATAGTCGAGAAGAGGACCCCGGCGGATGAGTTTTTCGTTCTTGTAGACGTAAAGCTCCGGTGGCGTCAGGCCTGTTCGCGGAAGCAGCACGGGTTGATAGCCCACGCCGTTCAGCAATTTCACGAGCGCATCGTTGCGGCAGCCTGTGATCGACATCGTTGTGTTTATCCCTTCCCGTGAGATAGCTGTTCAAATGCATTTTGAAAGGCGGACCTGGCAACTTCCGGCCACTGGTCATAGAGTGACCGAAACAGCTTCGCTTTTTCTACCCAGAGAGCGTCCTGTGTAGGCGATTCAGTTTCAACAGGGACTTGCGGGAACATGCGCGCAGCCGTCTGGGCTACTTTCTCAAGGACCGTAGGTGGAACATCGCGAAAATCCTGACGCATGGTGTCCAGCACTTTCGAATGGGGAACGCTGCGGTGCACGGCGGCTTCGAGCACCGCAGAGAGCCGCGCGAAGACTCGGTCAAAATCAGGGACCACGGGATCAGTGCTGTGAATCGCCCGCAAGCCCGCAACTTCAAGACGTTCATCGTAGGCGTAAGCAATCGGCATAAGAGACCAATAATCTCTTTCGGTCTTGCAGAAGGCGCGCGCTGAACGAGCGATCGAATAAAGGCGGTCAATAGGCTGCGGGTGATCGTTGGGAAATGTGTGCCCGAGTGATGCAAAGACGGCGAGCACGCGGAGGGAAACGACGACTCCGGCGATGTGCATGCGGGCGTCACTCGGTGTCTTCGCCATGCGGATGAGGTTTCGCATGCCGGTCGTGTCAGCGGCAAACTCCTGGCTGCGGGTCAAAACGGGCGTGGCATACGGATCGTCGTCTTCACCGGGCGGGCGATAAAACAAGACATGGCCAAACTCATGCGACAGGATGAAGAGCTGTGCGGCCTGCGCCATCATGTCGGCAAAGTCGGCAGCCGGAGATGTGAGCGGACTCATGGACAATGCAGGATCGACAACGTCGGAAATGCCGCCCGGCTTCCATCGCTCGAACAGAGCCTGAAGTTCGCGGATGACATCCTCCCCTGTGGATGTGGCCTTCACAAGTTTTTGGGGACCGAATAGATTTGTGGCGCCGTAGAGAATTTTTGTGACGGCGTCGAGGAAGTCGATCAGACCGCTGAAGAGCATGATGGCGTGGCTGCCGTCGGGGTAGTGGAAGGTCTTGGCATTCGGCAGAGTGCGGCCGACTTCGCCTACGACAAGGGAGCTTGAGAGCCGCAGGGTTTCAAGCTCGGGAACGTCGAGCGGCGCAAGCTTTGCGAGCAGGGCGGCACCGCGGTCACTCCTGCTGAGCGGCCACTCGCGCTGGCGCTTGGCGAGTTCTTCGGAAGCCTTCACTCCTGCCTTTGGAGCAACACTCGTTCGGACCTTGCAGACGGGATGCGGAACAGTTACCGGTGGCATCCGACGACGCTGTCAGCGTTGCATGAGAGGAATTCAGAGTATTCCCGGGGGGGTGGAACAATCAGCAGACAAGTAGATAGCAGAATTTCCCAGAACATGGCAAGCGAATTGCGTCTTGTGACGCTGAAGGGCTCTAGCTTTCGGCCTCAGGAACGTTCGACGGGGACGGTGTCACGGGCGGTTTGTCGAGATCGATGGGGAGGATAAATCTGAGCGGTGAATGAACGATCTGTCGCAGCAGAAATTTCAGGATCTCAAGCCGTTCCTTGTGGCGAACATTATAGGCGCGCAGGGCAGTGACGGAAGCGATGGAGAAGCTGACGCCAAGGTTCAGCACAAAGGTCATGCTGAGTCCGGCGATGGCTGCGTAGAACCAGTGATGGCCAAAGGCGCTTGACCCGAAGCGGGCAGCGGCGAGGGCAAGCGTTCCGGTGCTCAAAGTCACGTGGCGGACGTCGAGCGGGAGACCGAAGAAGCGGGCGAACTCCGGGAAGAAGCCCATCATGTATCCGAGCAGGATGCTGGTGCTCCAGGCGGCGATGTTGTTCTCAAACCATTGGGCAAGGCGCTGCATGCGGCGCGCACCAATTTTCTGGCCGAGAGGATGCTGGGCAATGGCGGCGGGGATGCGATTGTAGACAGCGAAATTCTCGCACCATCCACCAAGGACGGCGGCGAGCCAAAGAAGCACACCGGTGATGGCGGCGTCGATGGCTGTGCCCGAGGTAAATGGGTGCAGCGTTTCGTAAACATGCATCGCGCTCTTTTGGGGCAGGTAGGAGTGCAGAAACATTCTGCGCCACAGCTGTTCAAAGGCAATCGCGCCAAGGCAGACCGCGACTACATTGCCGATGGCGGCGGCAAGCTGCGTGCGGCTGATGCGCGCGGCGAAGTCGGCGATCTTGCTCCAGCGGGAGACGCCGCGGTTTTCACGCACAATGCCGGCGAGGGCGGCGCCGGTCATCGAAGGCTGCTTGGTGGCGAGTGCGAGACCGAAGACCTGCATCAGGAGAAAGCTGACGGCGTAATTGGTGCCGATGAGGAAGCCTTCGATGAAGAGCGGCCAGCCGCGTTCAATAGTTCTTAACTTGAAGGCGGCGGTAAAGACGGTAAGCAAGCCGCCGCCGAATGCGGCAAGCCACATCTGCCAGTATTCTTTGCGCGTATTGGCGATGTAATGTTCGCCGCTATGTCCGGTGCGCTCGACGGTCTTGCGGGCAAGCAGGTTGAGGTTTTGGCGGATGAGCGGGCCGAGTTGCGTATCTTCGAGGCGTCCGGCGACGAGCGTATTCAAGAGCTGGCGCGCGGGGTGCAGTGTCGATGCGGAGCTTTGGGCGAGCGTGGAGGCGAGCAGCTCCATGCGGTCGAGCGACGCGTCCATGCTGCTGAGATCGAAGACGAGGGCGGTGCTGACGCCGGTGTCTTCCATATGCAGCTGTACCTGGAGTAGCTCGCGGCGGCAGGTGTGAACGGCTTCGAGCCAACGTTGCAGCGCCTGCGGATCGTCGTTCCGCAGGGTGGATTGCAGGAAGGTTTCCGTTGCAAAAACGAGTTGATAGAACGGCGATTCCTCGACATTGTGGGTGCTGCCGCGTCGCCGCACGGCAGCGGTCACGCCGCGTCCGGCCACACGTGTCGCAAGCAGGCCCAGGGACTGGCGGACGTCGTCGCCGATGTGCGAGACAGCGGTGGGGTTGTCTTTGGGCCAGAGAATGCGGGTGAGGCGTCCAAATGTGGGGTTGTCAAGGTTGAGGAATCGCCCGACAATTTTTTGCGAAGAAAAGACCGCGGTGAAGAGGCGCGCGGTATCGGATTCTTCACGCGCAGAGGGCAGAAGACGCTGGAAGAGACGGCGGATGGCCTCGTGCAGCAAGGCGTAGGTGGAGGGCAGACCCGTATCGGCAAAGAGAGGGACCGAGTCAAGCTCGGAGAGCAGGGCCTGCCAGGTGAGATCGAAGCTGGCGCGCAGTTGTTTGTCCTGTTCGAGAAGGCGAATCCAGCGCAGCAGCGACACGATGAAGGCGCGGTCGGTAGGGCGGGTCCAGATATAGGCAAGGAGGCTGCCTGCACGCCGGCTACGCGTGCTTAGTGTCGTAGCATCGCAAAAAGCCTCCGTGCGCTGGCGGAGACCGATATCGGGTGTGGTGAATGTGGAGCGCTGCCGTCTTTGCCGCCAGAGCCGCCGGATTTTTCGCAGGAAAGCCATGGTTCACCAGAATAGTAGCGTTTTTGGAGAAACAGTATGACTGCGGTTGGCGCAAAGAGCGCCAGGCCCCGGCTCGCGATGACCATTCTAATCCCGGGAGTTTAACGTTGAACCCGTTGGGTACAATTGCAGGTAAATCCCCGCATCTTTTTCAACTTTTCGGACGTTGATCTCCGAAACGTTTCCCTTCGGCTTCTCACTACTCCAGTGAACCGGCTCGGAGGCCGCTGTGTCCGTAGGTGAATTTAAATCACGGACAGCCGATACAAGGTTCAGGTTTGGTTTTCAGGTTTGTACTTCGCTTGGGGGAGAGGAGCTACAAGCCTGAAAGATGCAGGCGCTTATGGTTCGCGCGAAGCAAGTCTGCGCGCCCTGGCGCCTGCTGAATTCAAATGATCCGTACTCCTCGCGACTACCTTTCAACCATTTCTCTCGTCTATCCCATCGGTTACGCACCGCAGCCTAAGTCCGATTCGGCTTGCTGCAAAATTCTTCAGGTTCATGTTGACATCCGACCCAAGCGGTGCCATTCTTGGGTCGGATGCCTTCCCAAAATAATCCCGACGACCGCGTCGCTCTGCTGCAGGGCACGCTAGACCTGCTCATTCTGAAAACTCTCCTGCTGGGCCCCCGTCACGGACAGGGCGTAGCACGTTCCATACTCCGCCAGTCGGAAGAAGCGATCTTTGTCGATCATGGTTCGCTTTATCTCGCACTGCAGCGCCTTGAAGACAGGAAATGGATCAGCGCCAAATGGGGCGTGAGCGAGAACAATCGCAAGGCACGTTTCTATTCGCTGACAGCTAAGGGGCGCCAGCAGCTTACAGAAAAGACGAACGAATGGCAGCGGCTTACGCGGGCTATGGGATTGATTCTCAATGGAGGACCGAGCAGCGAGGAGGTCTAGGTAATGTTCAGGCGTAGACGGAATCCAGACGATTTTGCAGAAGAGATCAAATCGCACCTCGAACTCGAAGCGGATGAGTTGCGGAGTGAAGGCTTGAGCGAAGAGGAAGCGCGTCGCAAGGCGAAAGTCGAGTTTGGCAACGTGCAGGCGGCTCAGGAACGCTTCTATCTCAGAAGCCGCATCGTTTGGTTCGACAATCTGCTTCGCGATATCCAGTTCGCGGTTCGTCAGTTTGCAAGAAAACCGGGCTTTGCCTGTGTTGCACTTCTCGTTCTTGCTCTTGGCATGGGTACAAGCGTCGCCATCTTTGCTTTTGTCGATGCCGCGCTGCTTAAACCGTTGCCGTACGCGCATCCGGACCGGATCATGTCGGTCAGCGAAAGCGATACCGAGTTACCAGGCTGGCCGCTTTCGTATCCTGACTTTCTTGAGTGGCAGGCGCTGAACAAGTCTTTCAGCTCCCTCGATATTTTCACGGGGAGCGGCTACCTTCTGCGCACAAGCGCAGGCGCGGAGCCGGTGAATGGCGAGCGGGTAAGCGGCGGATTTTTTCGAACTCTTGGAGTGCAACCAATCCTCGGACGTGACTTCAACCCGGGAGAGGATCATCCGGGCGGTCCGAATGTAACGCTCCTGAGTTACGGGGCATGGGTCCATCGATTCGGCGCGCAACCGGACGTAATCGGGCGAACCGTTGACCTGGATAATCAGCCTTATACGATCATCGGCGTGCTGCCGTATTCGTTTACATTTGCATTGAGCGGCAACGCCGAGTTTTGGGTTCCAATTAATAAGCTGAGCCCTCATGAGCATTCACGGACTTTCTATAGCTTTTTTGGCATTGGAAGGCTGCGTGATGGGATCACGGCTCAGTCGGCACAGAGCGAAATCAGGACGATCTCTCAACGATTGCAACGGCAATACGCAATCACCGGGCATGACCTGAATGCCGGTGTCACTCCTTTATCAGAAGTTGTTGTTGGAGATGTGCGGCCGATTTTGCTGACCCTGCTCAGCGGAGCCGGCCTGCTGTTGCTGATTGCATGCATCAATGTGAGTAGCCTTGTTTTGGTGCGCGCTGAAAGCCGCAGGCGCGAAATTGCGGTTCGTGGAGCGCTTGGCGCAACGCCTTCACGCCTGGCGAGACAATTCGTAACCGAAGGACTTGTGCTTGCTGTACTTGGCGGCGGGGGCGGGGTGCTTGTTGCCGCGGCCCTCATAAGGCTTCTCGCTCGACTGGTTCCCAGGAATATGGCTTCAGGCATGCCGTTCCTCGACGGTGTCGGGCTGAACGCGCGCACCGCAGGATTCGCTGCCGCAATCGTATTGCTGGCCGGCC
>Ga0210395_10004128_pt1 | contig 11161 bp, 10 predicted proteins | sample IncBWH4OmetaG_FD_150861 | JGI IMG/M metagenome (GOLD analysis project Ga0210395, IMG submission 150861) | Forest soil microbial communities from Barre Woods Harvard Forest LTER site, Petersham, Massachusetts, United States - Inc-BW-H-4-O ...
CGCCATCGCTGGGCCATCGATGAATATTCTGCTCGCCATTGGCCTGCTGACTTTCGTCTACATGGTGCACTACGAATATCCAGCGGTGCTGGACCAGCCGGCAGTGATTGGTTGGGTGTTGCCCGACACTGCTGCGGCGAAAGCCGGAATTCAGATCGGCGATCGCATCGCCCGCCTCGACGGCATCGAGAATCCTACATGGAAGCAAGTTGACCCCAAAGAAGCCCTGAGCCCGAACCAGCCACTTGATGTGACCATCGAGCGCGGCGGAAAGTCATTTGACAAGACCATCGTGCCCGAAGCCTACGGCGTAAACCAAATGGGATACGCGGGATGGGTTCCCAAAGAGCCCAGCGTCACGGTTACGGAACTGGAAAAGGATATGCCGGCGGAGAAGGCTGGAATACGACTCGGCGACGAAATCCTGACCCTCGACGGCCAACCAATCCCTGCCATCGAGGCGATGATCGAGACTTTGAAGCGTACCCAGGGGAAGCCGGTCGAGATTACAGTCCGCCGCGATGGCCAGGAAAGAACTTTCACCATGCAGCCAGTGTTGGCCGACGTTCCCGGCCAGCAAGAGAAACGCTATCGTGTCGGTCTTGGCAGCTTGCCGATGAAAGTAAGCGCCCTGCCCTTGGCCGTCGCTTTCCGCAAGTCGATCGAGCAGAACAAAGAAGGCTCGCTGCTGATCCTTGAGCTCGTACAGAAAATGATTCAACGCAAGATCTCGATCCGGACCATCGAAGGGCCGATCGGGATTGGCCGCGCTGCAGGAGAAGCAGCCACGGAAAAAGGCTGGACTCCCCTTATGGCGCTGACCGCCGCGATCAGCCTGAATCTTGGCATCTTCAACCTGCTGCCGATTCCCATCCTCGATGGCGGTGTAATCCTGCTGCTGTTCGTCGAAAGCATCATAGGGCGTGACATCAGCCTGCAGATCAAAGAGCGCATCTATCAGGCGGCATTCGTGTTCCTGGTGCTATTCGCGGTGATGGTCATCTACAACGACCTGGCGAAAACCCTGCCCGGAATGATGCAAAGACTGCCGTAATAATGTGTGGCGCGGGCGCCCTCGCCCGTGAAGCTAATGGAGGCCGGGCGTCCCGCCCGGCCTCCAATCTGTACGTGCTAAACTAGAGCTTCCGCATGGCAAACATTCAGCGCAGAAAAACCGTTTCGTGTTCGATCAGTGGCGTCCGCGTAGGCAGCGATGCACCGGTTGTGGTGCAGTCCATGACGAACACTGATACTGCAGACATTGCCGGTACCGTTAAACAAGTCGCGGCCCTCGCCCGTGCAGGGTCCGAACTGGTTCGCGTCACGGTCAACAACGAACAGGCTGCTGCCGCGGTCGCGCCCATCGTCGAGCAACTCGACAAGCTGGGCGTGAGTGTCCCCATCGTTGGCGACTTCCATTACAACGGACACCAACTGCTCAAGAAGTATCCTGAATGCGCCCGCGCCCTGGCCAAGTACCGCATCAATCCCGGCAACGTGGGCATCGGACGCAAAGATGACGCCAACTTCCGCACCATGATCGAAGTCGCGGTCGAGAATCAGAAGCCGGTCCGGATCGGCGTGAATTGGGGCTCGCTCGATCAAGCGTTGCTCACGCGCATGATGGACGAAAACTCACGTCTCGCCGAACCGAAAGACGCGCGCGAAGTCACGATGGAAGCGATGGTCGTGAGCGCACTGAATTCGGCTGAGCTCGCCGAAAAGTGCGGCTTGCGCGCCGACCAGATCATTCTCAGCGCGAAAGTCAGCGGCGTGCAGGATTTGATCGATGTCTACCGCTCCCTGGCCGCGCGGTGCAATTATCCGCTACACCTCGGGCTGACCGAAGCGGGAATGGGGGCAAAGGGCGTAGTCGCCTCCAGCGCCGCGCTCGGAGTTCTGCTGCAGGAAGGGATCGGCGATACGATTCGCGTTTCGCTTACGCCCGCCCCCGGCGGCGACCGCACCGAAGAAGTCCGTGTCGCTCAGCAGATTCTGCAATCGCTCGGAATTCGCAGCTTCACTCCGCAGGTCACGGCCTGCCCCGGATGCGGCCGCACCACCAGCACCTTCTTCCAGGAAATGGCCGAGCAGATTCAGTCCTACCTGCGCGAGCAGATGCCCGCATGGAAGGACCGCTACACCGGCGTCGAAGAAATGAAAGTCGCAGTCATGGGCTGCGTGGTCAACGGTCCCGGCGAATCCAAACACGCCAGCCTGGGCATTTCCCTGCCCGGCACCTTCGAAGAGCCCAAAGCCCCGGTCTACGTCGATGGACGCCTGTTCACGACGCTCAAAGGTGACCACATCGTAGCCGAGTTCATCAAGATCCTGGATGAGTACGTCGACTCGCACTACGCCGCCCGCTCCGAAGAAACTGTAAAAGTGTAGGCACGAGCGTTGTCGCTTGTGCAGGAGTAGTTTGATACCGTGAGCTACGTAATCTACGCCAGCAAAGATAAATTAGGATCCGACGCCTCATCCGCAATTGGATCAGCAATCGTTTTCAACTCGGGATAGTGTTTCAACAGCGTCTCTGTCGCCTTCACTCGCTCGCCGCTCAACATGTGTCGTAACTGCAAGGCGTTGACTCCTGCTTTGGCCTCAAAATGATTATTGGCCACCACGTATGTGACTTCAGCCTTCTTAGCGATGCGTTCGATTTTCTCTTTCCATCCCGCTAATTCTGCTTCGCTGTAAAAATAGTTGTAGCGATCCGCACTTTTCTCCGCTTCAAACCACTGATCGTAATTCCGGCCGTGCAGTCGCACGTATCCGACCGGTGAAGTGACGTGCTCCGTGGCTCCGAGCGAGCGTCCGATCAGGGGTTGGTCGATATTACAGAAGGCGACACTTCTTTCGGTGAAGTAACTGAGCGTTTCGGGATTGTTCCAGCTTTCATGCCGCACTTCCACCACGCGAGGGAACTCGATGAACTGACGCAGCAATGACTCTAGGTATTCCCGGTTCAAAGAAGTGTTCTTGTAGGAAACCGGAAACTGAATGAGCAATGCGCCCAATTTTCCGGCCGATGCCAGCGCATCCAAGCCTTCGCGCGCCAGCTTCTCGTCTTCATCGTTGGGCCGGATGGTCGCGGCCGACGTCGGCTCCATTACCGCAATTGGCGAATGCGTGAACGAGCGGTGCAACTTTGCAGTGAACACAAACTTCGGATTCACCGCGTCCACCTTACGACCCCAGAGCTTGGCTAATTCCGGCTTGATGTGTCCGTAGAAAGAAGTGTTGATCTCCACCACATCAAAACACTGCGCCAGAAATTCCAGCGCATGCCGTTTCTGGCGCTGCATTCCCGGCGGATAAAAAACTCCCTCCCAGTCTTTATAACTCCAGCCGGCTGTGCCGACGCGAATCTCCCGCGGGGTTTCCATACAGTAAAGAGTTGCAGAATTGCAGGTTAGCACATGGAAGGCGACTGCCCGCGGAGACCAACATCACTGCAAGACTAATGTTACCCAATACACGCCGTTGGGATAGCTGCTGGTACGCGCGTAGCAGGTTCCGACGGAGAAGTTATGCAGTGCCCGGTCTTCGATGGCCTTGGCTGCCGCATCCGGCAGAATCTCCGGCTGTGCAGTAGTGTAGCGAACAATATAGGATCCACGGGAAGACACAGTCTTCAGGGAATCGGCGCGCGCCATCGAGCAAGCGGCGCTTTCGGCAGCGTCACTATCCATCCACTGCAACTGGGGTAGATTGGCCTCGCGGCGCATGCGGGCGATGCTTCCGCTGACCAGGCCTCCAGCTTGACGCGGAGAATAAGCGGGCAGACTGTGGGCGAAATCCTGGGCGACATACAGCGAGTTTCCGACACGGACGATGCCGAATCCAGCCACGTTGTAGCCAGGATTCAACAGGTTCTCGCGATGCGGAGGCGAGTGCATCAAGCCTTGATGCGAAAGCTCGACGCTGCTTGCTACCGAAACGTTTTCTCCGGCTCGATCCAGATGGAGGGTGCAGTTTGCGGCCAGCCGATCCGCCAGGGACGGCTCACTGGCAAATTGATGCGAAAGCTGTTGCTGCGCGGCCATCGCCGCAGCATGCGCTCGCGCGGCCTGGGTCAACCCGTCGTCCATCTGCAGCGGCGCCAATCCTGCCTGCGCCCGCGCCTGGTTCGCCAGATTGAACAGTTCGCGCTCGGCCTCGGCGTCATAAGGCGATGAATCATTGGGGGAGGGCTGCTGCGCCGAGGCCACATTCAACACCTTCGCAGGCGGCGACTTCGGATCCTTGATGGGAGCCGCTCCGCCGATCAGAAACACCGCCAGCCAAGCTGTTGGGACCCGAAACATGTTCCGCCTTACCTACGTCGGGACCCGGGAGGATCACGTTTTGGGGGACCAACTTTACAGCTTTGTTTCTGTGACCATACGCTCTAGAATCGAGCCAGGCACCATTACAAGGGAGACACTTCGAATTGACTTTCTTCGCGTCCCTGGTTGGTCTTCTTTTCGTTCTGCAACTAGTACTTCTGATACTGGTCATTTTGCTATTCCAGCGAAAGTTTGGCACTTCCGCGCAACTTGAAGCATTAAAGCAACTTGCAGGCCAGGGGGAGGCCTTGCAGAAGACCTTGTCCGCCCAGTTCGCCTCGGCCACGGCCGACACCGCCATGCGGCTCGAGCAGACCAAGGGGGCCATTGGCCTGCAGGTCGCCGACCGGTTGGGCGATGGGTTCTCGGCCATTCGTTCCGCGGTCGAGGAACAGATGAAGGCGGGCCGCCAGGAACAGTCCGGCCAGCTCAGCGAGGTTCGCACCGAGTTGGCCGCCTCGCTCGCACTCACCACGGCGCAGCTCAAGTCCGAGTTCGATAACTTGAACCAGAAGACTGCGCAGAGTCTGGATTCCATCCGCGACCGGGTCGACGCTCGCCTGCTCGACATCACCGACCAAGTCCAGCAAAAACTCGATCAGAATATCAAGGAAGGTTTCGCTCAGTTCGAAAAAGTGCAACAGCACTTGAAAGCGGCGGAAGAACAACTCCGCGAAGTCGGGGCGCTCGGACACTCGATCAATGACTTGAACAATCTGCTAAAGCTGCCTCACCTGCGCGGCCGGTTCGGGGAAGCCAGCCTGGAACGATTGTTAGCTGACTTTCTTCCCGCTCACATGTTCGAAATGCAGGCGCAACTGCCCGAGGGCGGCGGGCGCGCCGACGCCATTATCCAATTCCCCGACCGCCGCCTGCCCATTGACGCGAAGTTTCCTCGCGAAGCGGTGCTGGCGTTGTTTGAAAGCAACGTCGAAGCCGAGATTGAAGAAGCGCGAGTTGCGCTGGTGCGAGTCATGAAGGCGGAAGCGAAGCGCATCAAGGCCTACATCCAGCCGGAAAACGGCACTACCGACATCGCCCTCATGTATTTACCCAGCGAGACGCTTTACATGGAAGTGATCCGCAACCGCGACCTCGCCGACTGGCTCAACCTGCAACACGTGTTCCCGGTTTCGCCCAACTCATTGCTAATGACCTTGCAGACCATCGCCCTGGTGCACAAATGGTATGAAGTCGCCAGCCGATTCGAGAAGAGCCGCCTCGAATTGTCGAAAGCGCAGAAGTCTTTTGATTTTTTCCAGAGCCAGTTTGAGAACGTTGGCAAGAATTTGAATAAGGCCCAGGAAGCTTTTGAAACGGCGCAGAAACATCTGAAGACATATCGTGGCCGAGTAACCGTATTGAGCGGCCAGGAGCAGTTGGATCTGGACGCGGCAGCGGCCAACGCAACAGCAAAGAACGGCGAACCAATGCTGCCTCTCACCGACAAAGCCAGCGCCTAGTCTGGCGCCGGCGCCTCGCCCGCGATTGACCCGGGCAGACATAGCCGGATATATACCTTGATCTATCCCCTGTAATATACTATGGTATATATCGAATTGATTTTGCGAGTCCGGGAGGTCGTCACATGCCTCATACAGCGAAACTCTTTTACAACGGGCGCAGCCAAGCCGTCCGCCTGCCAGCGGAGTACCGCTTCCAGGGCTCGGAGGTCTATGTCCGCCGTGATCCAGCAACAGGCGATGTCATTCTGTCGCGGAGACCAGAATCCTGGCAGGACTTCTTCGAGTTGATGAAGACTGTCGAGGTGCCCAAGGACTTCATGGCCGATCGAGACGATGCCCCACCGCAAAAGCGCGAGCTATTCTGATGCCGGTTCGCTATCTCCTGGATACGAACACTGCCAGTTATGTCATCAAGGGGAACTTTCCCCGCGTGCGTGAGCGTCTGATGAAAACGCCGATGGCTGAGGTCGGAATCTCGGCCATCACCGAAGCGGAGTTGCGTTTCGGCGTCGCGAGAAAACCGGCGGCGGTAAGGCTAAAGCTAGCCGTTGAGGAATTCCTGCTGCGGGTCGAAACGTTGCCGTGGGACTCTGAGGCGGCCCAGCAATACGGCCAAATCCGCGCCACTCTCGAAAGAGTCGGGCAGCCAATGGGAAACCTGGACATGATGATTGCAGCTCATGCGCTCGCCGCCCAAGTTGTGCTCGTCACCCACGACCATGTCTTCCGCCGAGTCAAGCAATTAAAGATCGAGGATTGGAGCAAGTAAATGCGGGCTGATTCCGGTGAACTCGTGGGGGCCGAACCAACCCTCTTTCCCGCCAGAGTATACTTCTGTGCGAGCTTGGGCCACTGGCCCTGGAACTCGCGGAGGAGCGGATGTTTGACCATCCACGTATTTTCTTTTTGCTCTCATTGTTCGTGTTGTGGATCGCAGCGCAGACCGGTACCTACTTGCACACGTGGCGGCGCCCGAGCGAAGAATCGCGCGATGATTTCGAGATTGTACAAGCCGCTACCTTGACGTTGCTTGGCCTCATCATTGGATTCAGTTTCTCCATGGCCACCAGCCGTTACGATCTGCGCAAGACTTACGAGGAGGCGGAGGCGAATGCGATTGGCACTGAATATGTGAGGGCGGGACTGGTGCCCGGCCCCAACGCTGCGACGGTGCGCGGGCTGCTGAGAAAGTATCTCGATTTGCGCATCTCGTTTTACCGAACCCGCGATACGCACGAACTTCAGCAGGTTAATGCTGATACGACTCAAATACAAAACCAGATGTGGTCTGCGGTGCAGGATCCAGCCCTGGCGCAACCGTCGCCCGTGATCGCCCTCACGGTCGCGGGGATGAACGACGTGCTGAACTCTCAGGGATACACGCAGGCCGCATGGTGGAATCGCATTCCCACGGCCGCATGGGATTTGATGATGGCGATCGCCATTTCCTGCAACATCTTGATCGGGTACGGAGCGCGTACAGCTGGAGTAAAGTCCGGCCTGCTGTTTATTCTGCCCCTGGTAGTGTCCATCTCGTTTCTTCTCATAGCGGACATAGACAGCCCGCGGGGTGGTTTCATTCACATAGTCCCGCAAAATCTCGTAGCCCTAAGGCAGTCCTTGCCGAACTGATCGCCGGGTCACGCGACGTCCACGCAATTTCTCATCAGTTCAGTCCGGAGAGTACATACAGCACGGAAAGTGTTTGATAGTAGGTGTAGGCAAATTCGGACGCATCCATGTTAGTGATCACGGGCGCGATTGAGACGACTCCACCGCGATCCGCGGGGACGAGTTCGCGAACCGGTTTCGTCTTTCCGGTTGCAATGTCCAGGCGCTGGATTTTCAAAGGCATTTCTCCTGTACGGTAGACGTACAACGCTTTGCTGTCGGCGGACCAGTGCGAGAGCACGTAACCAGGCTCGAGGTCGGGAATGTGGCGCACTGGGCCTCCATCAAGTGGGAAGAGATCCAGTTTGCGATCTGCGGTTTCACCCGCCAGGAATTTTCCGTCGGGCGAAGGCAATGTGGCATAGACGCCTTCGGGAGTGACCGGCACCGGTTTTCCTCCGGCGACATCGACAACATAGGTACGCCCTGGGTGTCCGGGTTCATTTCCGTTGACCACGATTCGCTTCCCGTCTGGCAGGAAGTGTGATCCGTTTTGAAGGCGTTCCAGTTCCGGCAAAGCGATCTCACGGGACTGACCTGGGCCAACAGAAAGCAGCTTCAGCCGCGCAGGTCCGCTTTGCAGGAATGAAATTGCCCATTTACCGTCGGGCGATAGAGTGTCCGCTGTACCGTCACCCAAACGGATAGGCGGCGAACCATCAACCTTGCGAATAGCAACCGCGTTATTCAGCCCGGCAGGTTCCGCTCCTTCTTCAAACAGCACCGACTGGCCGTCGGACGAAATATCCTTCGCGATGCTCCAGTCAAACCACGAAAGATCCCGCACCTGTTTCTCTTTTCCGCTCCATTCCATTGCCAGTCGCTCGATGTCGATGGTGGCCAGAATGCGTCCGTCGGGAGCGATATCTTGCATGGTCAAGCCGCCGGGCACGGTGAGAACTTTGCGCTGTCGCCCGGAGAGGTTCACCGCCCAGAGAGAACGATTGCTCGACCCGCTTTCCACGGCACTGAACCACACTTCCTTGCGCTGCGGAGACCACGCCAAACCGTACGCCCATCCCCAGTCGGACGACAGCTTAGTTTTATTTCCGCTCAGATCGGTGACCCAAACCGAACCGCTGTCATCCCATCGCTTGGGATGATCGAGGAAAGCAATCTTGTCTCCCTGCGGCGAAAAGCGGATGTTGCTGATGGAACCGCTGGTTTGGTAGAGAACTTTGCCAATCGGAAATTCCAGGTGGTCGCGTCCGTTCACATGGTGCACCACAGCAAGCTGTCCGTCCGGGCTCCAGTCTGCCCACGCCACATCCTGGAGAATCTCGCGGGGCGTGCCTCCAAGCATAGGAGCATCGGCCAGCATTCCGCCCTCGAAGTCGAGGCGGGAGCCGGGCCTCCCGCGCATGGTGAGCACCAGTTCGCTGCTGCGCGATATACCCAGAAGATAAGCTGAACTCAATTCCAGCGGACGAGCCAACAACGAATCTGGAATGGTCGAATAAATCTGCAGCGGCCGCCCATTCCACGAGGCTCCGTAGACTACCGTTCGCCCGTCCGGAGTAAAGCGAGCGGAGTAAACCGTGCCACGCTCAAAAGTAACGCGCCGGAAGTCTGGATTCTGAACCGTCCGGAGCCGGATTCCCAGATAGATGGCAGCGACGACTAGAAGCAATGCAGCAGCGATGCGCAGCATCCACGTGCGAAAGCGGGCAGTCTCCAGGCGGAACGGGAGGATTTGCCTGCTGGTCGTAACGTCCGCCAAAGTGCTCAGCGCGAAGGCGAGGTCGCGGGCCGACTGGAAGCGGTTCTCCGGCTCTTTTTCCAAACAATGGCGCACGACTTGCTCAAATGCGGCAGGAATGTCCTGACCTTCCCGAATCATTTCCGGAGGATCCTCTTTGAGGATCAAGGTCATGGTGTCGACCTGGGTTTCCCCAGCAAACGCGCGCTTGCCGGTAAGCATCTCGTAAAAAATCGCGCCAAAGCTAAAGATGTCAGTGCGATGATCGACCGCCTTGCCGCGCAACTGCTCGGGAGACATGTACGCGATGGTTCCCAGCAACGAACCCGACCTGGTCTGGGTGGTCATGCTTGCAATCGAGCCCGCTTCGCCAGCGTCGGAATCAAACGTGGAGTTCAGGAGTTTGGCAATACCGAAATCGAGAATCTTGATGCGTCCGTCTTTTGTGAGGAAGAGGTTTTCCGGCTTCAGGTCCCGATGAACTATGCGCTTTTCGTGCGCCGCGGTCAGACCCTGCGCTATCTGTCTGGCGTAGTCGATCGCCTGACGCCGCGGTATGGGACCATTGTGCAAGCGCTCGCGCAGCGTCTGTCCTTCCAGCAATTCGGAAACGATGTAGGGCGCGCCATCGTGCATACCGATGTCATAGATGGCAACAATATTGGGGTGACTTAGGGCAGCGGCAGCGCGGGCCTCCTGCTCGAAACGGCGCAGGCGATCCTGATCATGGGCAAGAGAGGGTTTGAGTATCTTGAGGGCCACATCCCGTCCCAGCCGCTGGTCGCTGGCGCGGTATACTTCCCCCATCCCTCCCGAACCTATCTTTTCGAGTACCCGATAGTGGCCGAGGATTTTACCAATCATGCAAAACTGAAGCGGCGTGTGTCGGCATGTTAGGACGGGTCAGGCTTGATGTCAACTGGCGCCTACAAATTTTTGCAGAGAGTACACCCGGCACAACCAGAATGCTGCTGCTCCCTCGGCGGGGCAGCAGAAGATTCATAAACGTGCAAAATGATCTGATGGAGAGGCTACTTTGTTGCCAGCTTCCACACCCGCCCCACGATCCAGACTGCGAGGGCAAGGACGAGCAGTGCACAGACTGGCACGAGGACCATCGGGATCGAGTTCATCAATACAGCCTCGGCCTGCTCCTTGCCCGTGTAAAGCCAGATCACGACGATCCAAGCAGCGACCAAGTTACCGGCGACCACAGCCAACCAGAATATCGGATTCTTCATTGCTGTCCTGCCTTCACTGGCGGCAACGGCCAAAGCCACATCACGAGAACAAGCGCCGCCGAGCCTATTGTGATCCAGCTACTCACATTCGCTTGCCCTGTCAGATGTCCGCGATGTCCGTGCCTGAACCTGATAGCGATTCCAAGGGTCAGGTTGATGCGAAGATGACGATCCCGGCTCGCTGCAGCCACGGCTTACCAGTCCGCCGCCGATACAAGAAGTTCTGAAACCTATTGTAAGTGGATAGCGGCTCCGGCGGGATGGCCCAAAGACACCAGCACATCCCCGCCGTGTTGAGCGTCATGTATGCCCGCATCCCCGCCACGGCAACACGCTCGTATGGAGTTGGGTCCTTGATGATGAACAACACTGGCAGAAGCACCATGATGTTCAGAAAAAAGACCACCACCAGGAAGTAACGGCCTTGGATTTGGTGTCGGTAGTTCATTGGCACCCGCTCCGTATTACTAGCGACAGTAGAACCGATCTGACGATGGGTCAATAGGCTTTTTCACCTTACGACCTATGGAAGCTGTCTCTGCATCTAACTTCCAAAGAGCGTCGCGGCCCGGTGATGTGGAAATGGCCAGGAGCAACGCGACTCTGTTAGACTTTGGACTTCGAACACTTGACTACAAACAGTTAAAATCCCCTACGCAATCGGTGCGAAGGTTCGCTGCTAAGGCCCTTCGACGCAGGCACAATTCTGGAGGGAAGTTGGTACTCTCATACTAATGGCCATCGAACCTGTGG
>Ga0210395_10004133_pt1 | contig 11150 bp, 14 predicted proteins | sample IncBWH4OmetaG_FD_150861 | JGI IMG/M metagenome (GOLD analysis project Ga0210395, IMG submission 150861) | Forest soil microbial communities from Barre Woods Harvard Forest LTER site, Petersham, Massachusetts, United States - Inc-BW-H-4-O ...
AGAGTCACGATGCCCACTCGTCCTACGCTGAATTTGTAAGTACATGAAGACAGGGGACATATTGGCTTCGTTTCGCAAAAAGCAAGGAGCGAGACTGGCCGGGCCCTTCACGGAGTCCCCGTCTGGCTTGACAAAAGTCCCCTACCCTTTCGGCGATGTGGCACGCGCTTTCTCCGCCATCGCGAGATCTCGACTGCGGTCTAGGCCATCTCTTAGAAATCGGGTAGATTGAGTTATATCGTGTCACGATATAAATACGAACGATTTAATGCCATATTTGTCCATGGGGATTTCCACGCCACATCTTCTTTGCTGGTTGCGAATTAACTCGCCTTTTGACTTTCGCCAGCCGCCAATCTGGCTCTGTACTGAACGAGTATCTGTGCGCTGACTAGGGCGGTACGTTGGTTTCAAAAAAAACGGCAAGGGCTCGCCTCCCAACGCATGTTCTGCTGGTCCCAAGCTACATGGTTGCGGGGAATCTTGAGCACGTACTTTTTCCTGAGCACGACTTGCAGGTCTTTGTCATCGACCTGCTCGACCACTGCGATGCCGACATGGCGCAGCGCCACACGGTCGCCCTTCTTTAATGTTCTTTCCTGTCGGCATCGGTCGTAATATTGCTTGCTCGTCTCGATCAGGTAGTCCAATCCTGCGGAATCGTATCCTGAATCGTTCGCCCATAACGGGATGTTCCCGTTTGGATCGGCAACGAAAATCTCGGCGCGGTACGCGATCAGCGTCTTCAACCGGGACTGTATTGCTGCCAATGAGAACGGGAGTCTGTCGCGGGGAAGAAACAAGGCCTTTGGGTAAGCGCACTGGGCTCGCCAGCCTAGCTCGTGTTCCACGACAGAGCCCCATAGGTTCACTTTCCCGTGGATTCCATGCCGCCAGTATTGTGTCTCGCGTAAATGGTCAAGGCCTTTCGTTGCGTACACGCCGCAGGTGCACTTCGCCTGTGGGACATCGTTCATTTTGTGCGCCGCCTTGGCGCCTACGACGGTCTCGAGAGTGAGAGCCCTGCAACTAGCTACGAAGGGGCGATTGGGAAACCATGGCTCACCATTGAGCGATTGGAGCCCTGTGGCCTCCCACCGCCAAACCCGGTAACCGACGATCGTGGAGATGTAATCGGGAACGTTCATCGGCTGGCTGGCACCTGCCCTGGTTCAGGTTCGGGCTCTGATTTGGGTACTGCCGGCTGAGAAACGGGATCACCTCTGGGGGCACTCACCGGAAGTTCCAGAGGCTCTACGACAATGGTTCGCAGCGGCTCACCGATTTGCATTTTGGCTCCGTCCACTTTCGACCCCGTTGTACTGAACAAACGCCTTGCGAAAGTGCGAGTAAGCGAGGTTCTTCAGCCTCATCCCGGCAATCCAGCCGACAAAGAAGGCCGCAACCAGGCGCTGCTCCGTATCGCTACAAATCTCCAGCAGCTTGAGGTCGCCCTTCTCGTCCGCGTTCCAACGCCGCTGGGCATCTAGGAACTCACGCTGAGTGGCTTCCATCTGGTCCATCAGTCCTGCTTGAAAACTCATTGAGTTCGCGTACACAAAATCGAGGCAGGGTCCGTAATTCTCGGCAGCTCTGTATTGCAAAGCCGAATCCGTCTGGTGTTTTCTCGGTACGCGAAAGCATTTCCTGCCCAGTCCTACAGAGCATTGAAAAGAACGTTGGGAGAAGTGTAGCTCTTGGCGTATTGCGGCTAGCTGTTCGCTTACTTGCTCAGTTGCTCGTTTGCACTTCGCAGCTGCTTGGTGAAGGTTGCTTCTCCGGCCGGCACGCGACGTTCGCGTGCTCGGCAGCGCTGTCCCGAGTGAACAATTCCTCGCAGACCATGCACCTCCGCATGCCCTGCTCGATTCTGAATACTTTCCCGCTCTGATCAGCGGATCTTACCCTGGCGCAGATCCCGGCTTTCATCATTCGCCCAGTTCCTCCGTCCAAGCCATGCACTGCACGTCCTCCGGCACGATCTCCTATGACTTCGGATGGTCAATCCTACTCCCACTGATAGTGTACAGAGCAGCTGGAAAAATCGTCCAGAAAGTCTGGGCACAGTTACCAAAGATCACCGTCAGGTTACCCTCCAAAACTAGCCGTTTTTTCCACCTTCGACGTATACTTCAACTGGAGGCAGGTGAGCCATGTTGAAGAAGGACTACATTCGAAACGGGAACAGCAAGATCATCGGCTCGGTCACAACTGGCTTCAGCGACACGTCTTCCGTCGAGCGAGACGAAGGCAACAGAATCATCGGTCGCACCAACGAGCGGTTCCACACGACACGTGACGGACACGGGAACCTGGTTGCGATCAATTCCTCCGATCCCGGTCTCCTGATCGGGCACAAGAAGTAGCACCACACACATCTCCCCTATGAACTTCGACGCTCTCCCCACTTGAGTCAGACCGTGGCCCCGAGGATACAGGACTACGCGATCTCCATTGCCCACCGAAACCATCGAGTGTCCATTTTGCTCGGGCGCGGGCAAGCTTAAGCGAACCGAGGTACTGGATCGCGTCGAATCGGACTCGCCGTGGATCATCGAGATGTACCTCAGGGTGTTCAGCCCGATCCTGCCGTTGGGATGGCGGCTGCGCAAGGGTTTTTGTCGCAAGGCAGGAGGCGTTTAATGGACTATTTCCATGTGTTCGTGCTTACATCCTTGTCTCTTACCAAGAATGGCGATGTCAAAAGCCGAAATGTCGCGGTGACTTTTGACCTCTTCGAAGCTGAAGATCACAGAAACAAGAACGTCGAGAACGACTACGACACATTTGTCGTGCCCTCTGACTGGCGCGAGGACGCCGAGCAGTCCGAGTTGATCGCTGCGATGCGAGAGTTCCGTACAATCGTGAAGCAAATGCAAGACGCGGCACTGCGATAAGCAGGTCCGGTGAGCGACCAAGGGTGAAAATCCCTCCAAGGTGGGCGAAGAGCTGAACACCAGCGTTTCAGGATCTCCCCCTAAAATAAAAAGGCAAGATTCCGGCGGCTGACCGGCATCTTGCCTCGTAGTTGTTTCGGTTGCGCTTTGGACTAAGCCAGCAGATTAGTGTCGGCGCTAGCCGAGCGTTCCGAGTTCTGGGGTGGCTCGGCGGGTCCAGCACCACGGGTCGATGACTTGGTTGCCGGCGTGTGAGTAAGTCCGCTCTGTCGGACGATCTTAAGGGCCTTACGCGCACCCGCGGCGCCCTCCGAAGCGGTGGGGACGGCAGGTGGCTTGGCCGGCGGGAGTTGCGGCTGTATCTCATACAGCAGTTCTAGATTCTTGAGCAAGGCGCGCTGACTGCCGGTCAAGTAACGCTGCAGACCGGACATGCCGCCCTGATTCCCGAAGTGTATGTCGCCCTGGCTTAGGAACTGCATTTCAAATCGCAGGCTCTGGCCTTGGCGCCAGTACTCGGTCACGATTGCATCGCAGAGCAACTGAACGCGTACATCGTCACTTCCATATTGTGCTTGCAGACTCTGCAGCAGCTGGAGCAAGTCTGCGTCGAGCAGCTTGCCTTGGGAGGAGAAGATCAGGCGCTTGTCTTGTTGCCGTCCGACGACATAAAGACCAAAACTTCCATACGCCGCCTCGCTGACCAAGCCGCCGACTCAGGCTGGCTGAGCCGAGCTGGCTAAGGGGCATCAGCCGAGTGAAAGCGGCCGAACAATCATCAGATTGCTCTGATGGTCTGAAAACGAAACTAGGGGTCCGGAGAAGAACCTGAGAACGACGGCGGATTTTGAGTTCACTAGCCAGTTGAGCCGTTATGAAAATTCTCTACTCTACCTGATTCGTCAACCGCTTACCAGCAACTCGATTTGCTTTGTTTTGATCCGATCTCCACGGTTATGAATATAGAACTACTACAGTTTTAGTACAGCTCAATTTCCACACCCGCCGGTGTCCGCTTCCCGTCGTGTTTGCAGCGAGGCGCTGCTCCTCCGCTGCCCCTCTAACGTCCCGTCTGAAGGCGGCTCAGGTTTTGTTAACGAACCTCTCAGCAAAGTAGGTTGGCGCGTGGACCATCCTTTGATTTGCGCCTATTATAGTCACGGATATAGGAGGCGTTATGCGTCTGCTGAGACAAACTGTCGTCGTGCTGGTGTTCTGCGGGTGGTTTGCCGGTCTTGTTGACGCGCAGGAAAAGTTCACAACTCCACTGATTCCTCGCGAAGTGCTCTTCGGTAATCCCGAGCGCGCCGATCCCCAAATTTCGCCGGATGGCACGCAGATCGGGTATCTCGCTCCGGTCGAGGGTGTGCTGAACGTGTGGATTCGCACGCTAGGGAAGACTGACGACCGAGCGGTTACCAGCGACAAACACCGGGGCATTCGAAATTTTCTTTGGCAATACGACAATAAGCACATTCTCTACGTTCAGGACGTAGGTGGGGATGAGAACTGGCGGCTCTATCAGACCGATATTGCTTCCAAGCAGACGACGGACCTAACGCCTTTCGAGAAGGTTCGCGTAGATATAGTCGCCTATGAGTGGAGTACGCCTGACACAATCCTAGTGCAGATGAACCAGCGAGATCCAAAACTTTTTGACGTACATCGAATTGATCTGAAGACGGGAAAAGTTGAGCTCGACACCGAGAACCCGGGAGACGTTCAAAGTTGGCAGGCCGACAATGCGCTGCGGATCCGCGCAGCGCAAGCACAGACCGACGACGGTGGAACGCGTGTTCGAGGGCTTTGTCCGCTTTCACGTGTATGCAAATGCCGTCAGGCAGGCTCTCTGGGGGAGGGCTGCCGAGAAAGCGTCCTTGACTTGGAGGAGTCCGGGGCGCTTTCTCTTTTTTAGAACAGTCGAGGCTAGCGTTAAGCCCTGCGTCGCTCAGCCTCATCTTTTACCGAGCCAGCGTTCGGCTTAGTATGGGGTTCGTCCATGTGGAACAGCAGACACATGCTGCAATACGCCTCTCGGATAACTGGCTGAGTCTGGGCAGCGATGCAGGAAGAAACGTTTAGTCGGCAAACTATCGTCGCTACCCCAATCCTGATTCTTCCGTCTCACGCACTTCCGTAACATTGAGCGGTGGGGCGCATTCCGGAAGACAATCTACTCGTTGGTGCCCCGCTGCGCTAGACGGCCTGGCGTTTAGCCTTACGAAATCTGGAGGAGTATAAATGTCTCGTGTCGTTCTATTGGCATCATTCACCGCTGTGGTTGCAATTGTAATGGTTCTGGCCGGTTGTTCAGGGACCAGCAGCAGTTTGCAGACTGGACTTGTGAATATATCCGTGAGCGATCCGCCTACTTGCTCTGCACCTAGTGGCCCCTACAGCCACGTTTTCGTCACAGTAACGGACGTAAAAATTCACTCTAGCGCAAATGCGTAACCGAGTGATTCCGGATGGATCGACCTAACCCCCAATCTGAACAGCCCGCAGCAGGTGGACCTGCTGGCACAGGCGAGTACTGAGTGCTTTCTGGCGATGATGGGTTCAAAAACCGAAATTCAGGCCGGGAGTTACCAGCAAATCCGTGTCTTTCTCGCACCGGACAACACCGTCATCTCGGGAAATCAATGTTCATCTTTGCCCGGCAACCCGGCCAACTGCGTGATACTTTCGGCTGACAACAGCGTCCATGCTTTGACGCTGACCAGCGAGGCGCAGAGCGGCCTGAAGATACCCTCGGGCCAGATCGCAGGTGGGAACTTCACCATCAGGGCCGGAGAAACCAAAGACCTCGATATAGATTTCAGTGCCTCCAACTACCCGCAAGACCTTCAGAGCAACCTGGCGGTGCGCCAGGCACAGAGCTTGAAAATCCTGCTTGCTGACGAATAGCAGAGTCGCATTGTCAATCGCGGCGACCGATGCCGGATAGCTTCCCCCATCGAACACCGGGAGTTCTGCGATCGAACTGCCCGGCCCGTCAATACTGAGTACTTGCTCCCGGCCGTTGGGCGAGCTTTTGAAGATGCGGACATGGCCGCTCTCGACTACATAGAGCCCGGAGCAAGGCTCGCCTTCCCCGAAAACGATTTCACTCGCTGTGTAGCGGCGTGGAAGAACGGCGCGCTGCGCCAGAAAGGCCAGCTCGCCTTCAGTTAACCCAGAGAAAATCGGTACCTTCGCGAGCGTTTGCCCAGATGTCACGTTCGATTCCGGCACAGTGGATATTGTACCGGACCGCTGCGCTTGAACCACCTACCGTGCAGCAAGTGGGAACGGAACGGTCAGCTTCACGCGACGTGTCTTCGCTAAGTTCATGGTGCGCCACAACTCCACTCCCCCCACAGCAGTGCAGTGAATTCAATGAACCCCGTAGCCCCAACCAAGGGATAAGCCTCGCGCGGCACAAAATCGGTTAAGACCTGCAATCTCACCCGCCCAGTACAGCCAAAGCTGAAAAGAATGAAAGGCACCCAAAGAGAATTCATTTGCTTGGAGTCGATGCCTGCCGACCACTCGTCCGCAAAGGAATCTGACCCACAAAGTTGCCCTGAATCTTACCCAAGGAAAAGTCTTGCGGCTGATTGACCCACATGCGGGATTGTCAAGTGTCCGCTCAACCCAGACCTTGGAGGCAAGATAATTTAGAGCAACGCATCGATACGTTCGCATCGAAGACCCAGTCTGCTTGAGAATCCGTTCTACGAACCGGCTGCGCCCCTGCTATGAGCTCTGTTCCGCGTGGTTCCTGATCGCCCTGAGCATGCCGGAAAAAATTATCGCGTGAACTGGGTACAACCCACACCAATAGATCTCTCCGGCCAAACCGCGCGGCTGGAACCATGCGCAGCACCGCAGTAGCGTGCGGTCATGGTGTTGGGGTGTGAGGTTAAATTGCAGCCATGCTTCGCCGGACAGCTTCATTTCTGCCCGGAGCAGCACAGCGCTCGCCGCGTCGGCGCGTTCGACCTGCCAGAAGTCGATGACGTCGCCGGTTTTGATACCGGACGCTCGTGGCCGGCCACGTTCCATGCCTACGCCGCCGATGAGTCGATCGATCCAACCGCGTACAGACCACAGAAAGTTCGCGTAGAACCACCCGTTCTTCCCTCCGACGTTCCCGATCAACTCAAACACGCGTTCGGGCGGAGCGTCGACGATCGTTTCCCTTACGTCGCAGATGATCCCCTCGGCGCGAAATGTCCGGTGCGACGCTCCACCCATGCTCGGCAGCGGCATCAAAGGTGCGGGCCTCTCCAGTGCTCTTTGGACGGCGGCGGCATACGAGATCGGACCGATCGAAGGAAATAGTCTGGCGGCCAGCGCATTGGTGCAAACGGATTCGCTTCGGAGACCCTCGATGAGCGGGCGAGATACGGCTGGCGGCACCGGAGTAACGAAGTCCAGCCAATAGGAGGACAATCGCGGGGTCAGCACCGGAACGCGAATCAACAATCGGCGGAGCCCACGATGCCGCGCATACGCAAGCATCATGCTGCGATAGGTCTCGATTGTCGAACCGCCGACTTCGATGGGCTCTTCCACCGCCTCGCGCAGGTCAAGCGCAGCTTCGAGGTATTCGAGTACGTCGCTAACCGCTATCGGTTGAGTTCTTGTCACTACCCAACGAGGGCAGATCATGACCGGCAGCCGTTCTGTCAGGCAGCGAATGATTTCGAAAGAAGTACTGCCATTGCCCACGATGATGCCGGCCCGCAGTTCGACCAGAGGCGGCCCAAACTTTCGCAACACCGCGCCCGTTTCGTGCCGGCTCTTGAGATGCGCTGAAACCGTAGCTCCAGTCGCCGCCAGTCCACCGAGGTAGATCACACGCCGCACCCCGCACTGCTTCGCTGCTATAGCGAAGTTGTGGGCGGCCTGCCGGTCCCGCAATTCAAACCCTTCAACTCGCCCGGACATCGAGTGAATGAGGTAGTAGGCTACATCGATTCCGTTTAGCGCCGGCGGAAGTGTCTCGGCTTGCAACGCATCCGCCTCGACGAACTTGATTTGCGGACAGTGAAGTTGAGGGGCCCGTTCGGCATTACGGACCATACAGGTGATGTCGTGACCCACTGTCGAGAGTTTTTCTGCCAGTTGTCGGCCGATGTAGCCGGAAGCACCAGTAACCAGGACCTTCATGCTGTGCCTTTATTCAGGCGCCAGATTCCGAAGTTCAAGTAGGAAGCATATAGGACCCAGGTGCCGTAAGGTGTCATCAGCCAAAATGCCAGGCGTGAGAATTCTGCGAATCGCATGGCGGTCATGGCGATGGCGGCCAACAAGAAGATGATTTCGACCAGGGCCGCTCCCGGCCTTCGCAGACCGAAGAAGACAAGGGACCACAGTCCATTGAGGATCAATTGCGCCATGAACAAGGTCAATGCCAGCCACACATCTGGGTGAATTCGCTGCCGCCACACTAGCCAGGCAGCCGCCGCCATGAGCAGGTAAAGGATTGACCAGACTGGACCGAAGACCCAGGGCGGCGGAGTGCCCGCGGGCTTGAGCAAACCGGGATACCATGTTTTCACCGAGCTTGCTGTGAATACCGATCCGCTCGCAGCTACCGCGAAACAAATCCCGAAGAAGATCAGGAGCGCGATCCAGTCCCTAGACATGTGCCCGCTCCAGCTTGCCGATCTGCGCAATGTAACTCTTTGAGTCGAACTTCCCTCCGGTGCTGGCGAGCGACATATATCGCACCTGTCCAAACACTGGACGCTCGAACCAAGGGCGATCGTGCTTGCCTACGATCGCCCACGCAATGCCCGCGTAGCCGTTGGGGTCGCGGCCGTCGAGTTCATAACGGTCATTGAGCCAAACCGCACGTTGGTAAGCGGCAGCAACCGACGGACTCCACTCCAGGATCTTCTTGGCCCAGTACATCCGCATGTAGTTGTGCATCCAGCCCGTCAGGACCATTTGTTTCTGAGCAGCGTTCCAAAGAGGATCATGAGTTTCGGCCTGCTCGAGCTGTTCCTCATCGTAAACAATAGGGCGACGATCGCCCGAGTGTTGTGCAAAAGAGCGATCCGCCCATGGCTCGAGGCATTCGAAGGAATCATAGTATGAGTTGTAACGGACGAAATTCACCGAGAGCTCACGTCGGACAATCAATTGTTCCAGAAATGCCTGCTTCGCAGCCGCCGGCGCGGATGTCGCCTGCACGGCGTGCGCGATGGTGCGAGGACCGATATGGCCAAAGTGAAGATAGGGCGAGAGGTGGCTGGTTCCGGAAAGGTCCGAATGATTCCGGTCCTTGGGATAATTGCGCAACCCATGTTTGACGAAGTCAGCCAGAACGCTCAGCGCACGCTTGGTTCCGCCCTGCCAGTTCTCGACCGGCGAAACGGAGCGGTCGAGCGACCAGCCTGCCGTGAAATCCGCATGCACCGAAAGTGAATGCAGATCTCGTGGCTTGTTCCACGGGGTTCGCGCCTTGACGATCTTCGTTGGGATGAGGAACTGGGGCAACAGTGCCTGGAGCCGGGGGCGGATCGTGCGGGCTCCATAGTGCTCTTTACCCAGCAGCCGCGAGGGCACTACGACGTCGGCATCAACGGTCCAGAAAGGTACCTTCAAGTGTTGGGCGGCGCGGACTCGCCAGTGCTCAGTTTCGCGCAAGGGATTTTCGTCACCAATTACGATCGCCGGGCGGACCTGTTCACAAAACGTTGTAAGGCTGTGATCAGGGCACGTCCGCAGGACAAAGCCGACATTGCGGTTGGAGAGTCCCTCTTCGATGTCCGGAATTCCGGAGGCGAGAAAGCGGTAGTGACGCAGGTTGGCGTGCGGATAAAAAGGCACCGGAGCAAGGAAAGCAACCACCGGCTTGCCGAGTTCGTTGCCAAGCTCAACCGCCACATCCAGAGCCGGGTTGTCCAATGCCCGCTGGGCGCGCTGCATCGAGTAGACTACGCACTCTCCTTCTGGATTCGGCGCTCCGGGTTTCCGCACGGTGATGCGGGGATCGAGACTGAGTGTTTTGATTCCCATCCCAAGTAAAGTGGGGGGAGACGCAGAGGCGTTCTCCCCCGTCTTCCCGTATCTTCCTCTAACGAGCGCGAGCCGGAGCCGACTCGTGTCCCCAGCGATGCTGAATGGCCTTGAAAGAGACAGCCTGGTACAGCGCCGCCAAGCCAACCAGGGCATAGACGACGGAACTGAGTGTTGAAGTTTCGCCGAATTTCATTCTAAAAATAGCGGCCACCAGGTCCAAATGCGCAATGCTCACCAGACCCCAGTTCAGCCCGCCAACTACTAGAAGCACAGCTGCGATCACATCTAACGTTTTCATCTTTTCCTCCATTTACTTAGTCTTTGGGTAGAAGCACAGTGTCGATCACGTGGATTACGCCGTTGGAAGCCAAAACATCGGCCTTTACCACAGTGGCGTCATTGACCATGACGGTACCGTCATTCACCGTCAGTTTAAGGTCCTGGCCATTGATGGTTTTCGCCGAAGACAGTTTCACCACCTGCGCCGCGGTCACGTCGCCCGATACCACGTGGTAGAGCAGGATGGCCTTCAACTTTTCCTTGTTCTCGGGCTTGAGAAGCGACTCGACGGTGCCCGCTGGCAGCTTGCTGAAAGCTTCGTCTGTCGGAGCAAACACGGTGAAGGGTCCCTTGCCTTTCAGGGTGTCAACCAGACCGGCGGCTTGGAGCGCCGTGGCCAACGTGTTGAAGGTTCCTGCGGCTACCGCGGTGTCAACGATATCCTTTTGGGCGGAACCGGCGGCTGCCGGCATGGCGCTTACCAGGACGCTGAGAATCAGTGCAAAACTGGCTACTTTCAATTCATCTCTCCTTATTTTCCTGTTCTCTCTGTTTTTTGTTGCACTCTTGCTCCTACTGTATTAACTATAGAGAACAATTATTTGCACAACACGACAAACAACGAAATTCTGCAAATCATGTGAGTACCAGTAAAAAGTCCAACCAGCTCTTGTACTGGTGCGAAAACAGGAGAAGCGAGTGGTCAACAAAACAATTGTCGAAGGGCTTCGGCCCTATGCCCTGGGGGAGAAACTGCGGAGCCTACGGCTGCGCAAGAGCATGGGGCTGGTGGAATTGGGCAAGCACACCGGCCTTTCGGCGGCGATGCTCTCAAAACTGGAGCGTGGCAAACTGTTCCCCACACTCCCCACGCTGCTGCGTATCGCTTTGGTGTTCGGGGTGGGGCTCGAATATTTCTTTACTGATGAGCGTAAACGTCATGTGGTGGCGATTGCG
>Ga0210395_10004134_pt1 | contig 11149 bp, 10 predicted proteins | sample IncBWH4OmetaG_FD_150861 | JGI IMG/M metagenome (GOLD analysis project Ga0210395, IMG submission 150861) | Forest soil microbial communities from Barre Woods Harvard Forest LTER site, Petersham, Massachusetts, United States - Inc-BW-H-4-O ...
GCGGTCCCCGCGGCAGCATCCGCTCGATGGCCTTCTCGACGATTCGCTCGGGGAAGCGGCCGGCCAGGATCGCCTTCGCCGAGCGCTCCTTGATGCCGCCGATATAGCCGGTGTGCTTGTAATAGATTTTCTGCTCAACCTTGCGTCCGGTCAGCACAACTTTCGCGGCGTTGATGACGATGACGTTGTCGCCACAATCCACGTGGGGCGTGTAGCTGGCCTTGTGCTTGCCGCGAAGCCGCATCGCCACGATGGAGGCCAGCCGGCCGACCACCAGGCCGTTGGCATCGATCATCACCCACTTCTTGTCGACCTCGGCGGGCTTGGCCGAAAAGGTTTTCATCTTGCGTCCATAGGAGAAGCGCACGGCAGAGGCCGGCGCGGTGGCGGCTATTTATCCGCAAGCTCACCTCTGGTCAACACCAGCGGACGGTTATTTTGGAATTATTTCAATGCTATCCGTTAGAGGTATTATTTTACCGGAGAGGGAATCGAATAGGTCGACGTCGCATGGGCGACCATTTCCTCCTCGCCTTCGGAGCGGATCGCAATGTCCGCCACGGCGAGCCGTTTGCCGAGCTTGATCAATCGCGTTTCGGCCAAAAGGTCCTTTTGCGCCGGCCGCTTGAGGAAATTGATGGAGAGATTGGTGGTAACCGCCATCGGCGACCAGCCGATGCTGGCATGGATCGCGACATAGGGCCCGAGATCCGCGAGCGCCATCATGGTCGTTCCGGCGATCGTTCCGCCGGGCCGCAAGGATTGTTCATCGAAAATCTTGCGGACCCTGCATCCGCGAAACCAGACCTCGTCGATGGCGAATCCGCCGCGCGGGTTGAACATCTGCGGGAATTCGGCATTGAGCAGGCGCTCGATCTCCTCGGCCGATAGTTTCGCCTTTTCCTTCATGCCCCTGCTCCCCACCTTAAGGTTCGGATACAATGCGTGGAGCAAAATTGCCAATCCGCGCCGAAAGCTAAGCATTTGAGGACGGATCGATGAACGCGCAAACCGCCGCCGCCAAGACCGCACCTGCTTCGCTGATCCTGCTGCGGGAGGATGTCGGCGGTGTCGCCGTGCTCACGCTCAACCATCCGCAGACCCGCAACAGCCTTTCGGAAGAGATGCTTGAGACGCTCGGCGATGCGTTCACCGCGATCGCGCATGACAAAGGCGTACGCGTCGTCGTGCTTGCCGCCAACGGCCCGGCCTTTTCCGCCGGACACGATCTCAAGGAGCTGACGCGCCACCGCTCCGATGAAGATCGCGGCCGCGCCTATTTCAAGCACATGATGAATACTTGCAGCGCCATGATGCAGCAGATAGTGACGCTGCCGCAGCCGGTGATCGCCGCGGTGCAGGCGATAGCGACCGCCGCCGGCTGTCAGCTGGTGGCAAGCTGCGACCTCGCGGTCGCTTCACGTGACGCCAAGTTCGCGACGCCGGGCGTCAATCTCGGCCTGTTCTGCTCGACGCCGATGGTGGCGCTGTCGCGCAACGTCTCGCGCAAACACGCCATGGAGATGCTGCTGAGCGGCGACATGATCGCGGCCGAGCACGCGGCGCGGATCGGTCTCGTCAATGTCGTGGTCGAGCCCGGCAGCGAGCGCGAGGAAGCGCTGAAGCTTGCCAGGAAGATCGCCTCGAAATCGACCCTGACCGTCAAGATCGGCAAGGAGGCGTTCTATCGCCAGCTCGAAATGCCGCTTGCCAAAGCCTACAAATACACCGCCGAAGTGATGGTCGAGAACATGCTCGCGCGCGACGCCGAAGAGGGCATCGATGCCTTCATCGAGAAGCGCGCGCCTAAATGGGAAGACCGCTAACGTTCCCCCTACGATGAACCACGATTCTTACTCTGATAGTTACATCCGCGGCATTCTTAACACCGTCAAAACCATCGCGATGGTCGGTGCCTCGGTTAATGACGTCCGACCGAGCTATTTCGCTTTCAAATATTTGCTCGAACGCGGCTACCACATGATCCCGGTGAATCCCGGGCATGCCGGAAAAGAACTGCTCGGGCAACGTATTTACGCGCGACTGACTGACATTCCCGAACCGGTGGATATGATCAATATCTTCCGCTCCGCGCCGTATGCGCTCGGCGTCGTGCAAGAGGCGCTGACGCTCAAGCCCCGCCCGCAGGTGATCTGGATGCAGCTTGGCATTCGCAACGACGAGGCAGCGGCGCTCGCCGAAGCGGGCGGCATGAAAGTCGTGATGAACCGCTGTCCGAAGATCGAATATGGGCGGCTGTCCTCGGAGATCGCCTGGATGGGCGTCAACACCCGGACCATCAGCGCGAAGCGGGCGAAGCCAACCGGCGGCATTCAGCGGCTGTCGCTGCAGCGGACCTCGGCGCCCGGCGGCGTGACGCCGGCCACCGAGCGCGCGCAACGCGAAGACGCCGGATCGTGAACGCGGCGACGCACCACGGCCGCAGTGCAACAATAGTTGTCGCTAAAATGCTCACGAACTTTGTTGAGCCTTTTTTATTTCTTTGCCGACTAATCTAGCGCTCGCTTCGACCGCAACAACGATGCCTGAGATGCAATGTAGCGGGCATCGCGAACCGTCGGGGGTGAGCGATGAAAATCCGCGCGGCGCTCGCGCTTATGCTGTTCGGTCTTGTGCTCGCGCCGATCGCCGGGCGGGCCGACGACGATGAGCAGGGCCGCAAAGCCTGCATGTATGATGCGTTGACCGTGTGCGCGAAATTCATCCCCGATCGCGAACAGATCGCCAATTGTCTGATCGCCAACCGCGAGCGGATCTCGCAATCCTGCCGCCTCCTCCTGGTGCAGGCGCCGGCGACCGGCCAGCCTTCGCCGCAGCGATAACGCACCATCGTCGCGTCGGTCTCGCACCAACGAACGGCGTTCGCCGCCTTGACGGCCGCGGCCGGTCCTTTACACCGGAAGCGTCTTTCCCGCCGCGTCTTCCGCCAAGGATCATCCAAAGGAACGCTTCATGAGCGAACGCATCCCGGGCTTCGCCACGCTCGCGATCCATGCCGGCGCCCAACCCGATCCGACCACCGGCGCGCGGGCGACGCCGATCTATCAGACCACGTCCTACGTGTTCGAGGATGTCGATCATGCCGCCTCGCTGTTCGGGCTGCAGACCTTCGGCAACATTTATACCCGCATCGGCAACCCGACCACCGCGGTGCTGGAGGAGCGTGTCGCCGCACTCGAAGGCGGCACCGCCGGCCTTGCCACCGCGTCGGGACACGCCGCGCAGGTGCTGGCGTTCCACTGCCTGCTGCAGCCGGGCGACGAATTCGTCGCCTCGAAGAAGCTCTACGGCGGCTCGATCAATCAGTTCACCCATGCGTTCAAGAATTTCGGCTGGAACGTGGTCTGGGCCGATCCCGATGACGTCGCCTCTTTCGAGCGCGCCATTTCGCCGAAGACCAAAGCGATCTTCACCGAGTCGATCGCCAATCCGGGCGGCGTCATCACCGACATGGCGGCGGTGGCGCAAATCGCGCGCCGCGCCGGCGTGCCGTACATCGTCGACAACACGCTGGCGACGCCGTACCTGTGCAAGCCGATCGATCACGGCGCCGACGTCGTCATTCATTCGCTGACCAAATTCCTCGGCGGCCACGGCAACTCGATCGGCGGCCTCATTGTCGACGCCGGCACCTTCAACTGGTCGCGCGAGCGCCGCTATCCGATGCTGTGCGAGCCGCGGCCGGAATATCACGGCATCGTGCTACACGAGACCTTCGGCAATTTCGCCTTCGCCATCGCCTGCCGCGTGCTGGCGCTGCGCGACATCGGCCCGGCGCTGTCGCCGTTCAACGCCTTCCTGATCCTCACCGGCATCGAAACGTTGCCGCTGCGCATGCGCGCGCACTGCGACAACACGCTCGCGGTCGCCGAATGGCTTGCGGCGCATCCCAAGGTCGCCTGGGTGAGCTATCCCGGCCTGCCCGGCGACCGCTATCACAACCTCGCCAAGAAATATTGCCCGAACGGCGCCGGCGCGGTGTTCACTTTCGGCCTGCGCGGCGGCTTCGACGCCGGCGTCAAGCTCGTCTCCAAGGTGCAGCTGTTCTCGCATCTGGCCAATATCGGCGACACCCGTTCGCTGATCATTCATCCGGCTTCGACCACGCATCGTCAGCTCACCGACGCGCAAAAGATCCAGGCCGGCGCCGGCCCGGACGTCGTCCGGCTCTCGATCGGCATCGAGGACAAGGACGACATCATCGCCGATCTCGACCAGGCGCTGGCGGACTAGTTCTCGTCATTGCGAGGACCGAAGCGACGAAGCAATCCAAACTCTCCATTACCCGCTGGATTGCTTCGCTGCGCTCGCAATGACGCCGACTTGGGGGCCCTCGGTTACGCGTCGTGCCCACCCTACATTGGCCGCGTACACCGTCGCGGCGGTGAGCACCAACATCGCCATCGCCTGATGCGCGAGCGCGAGCGGCAGCGGCACCGCCCATAAAAGCGTCGCGATGCCGAGCGCGATCTGCGCCACGATGGCCGCGAACAAGACCAGCGCGCCGGTAAGCGCGGCGCCTTCTTTCACTGAGCGGGCCACATCGATCGCGTGCAGCAGCGCGACGATGAAGATCACATAAGCCAGCATGCGGTGATCGAACTGGACGGTAAGAATATTCTCGAAGAAATTGCGCCACAGCGGCGTGATGAAAAACAGCTGTCCGGCGTCCGGCACCAAGGCGCCGTCAATCAGCGGCCAGGTATTGTAGGCATAGCCGGCGCGCAAGCCCGCGACCAAAGCGCCGAGATAGATTTGCGCCAGTATGAGGACGAGCAAGCCGAAGGCGCCAACACGGATGCGACGCGCGATGATCGCCCCTTCCCGTTCGCCCATTCGCCACGCCGTCCAGACCAGCGCGACATAGATCAGGCAGGCGAGCAGGAGATGCGTCGCCAGCCGATAGTGCGAGACTTCGACGCGGTCGGCGAGGCCGGACGCCACCATCCACCAGCCCACCGCGCCTTGCAGCGCGCCGAGCCCGAAAATGAACCACAGCAGCGGCCGCATCGACGGCGCCACCCAGCCGCGCCACAAGAAAAACAGGAACGGCAGCAAATACGCCGCGCCGATGACGCGGCCGAGCAGCCGATGCGTCCACTCCCACCAATAAATCGCCTTGAACGCGTCGAGGCTCATGCCGGCGTTCATTTCGCGGTATTGCGGGATGGCCTGATATTTCTCGAACGCCGCCTGCCAGGCGGTTTCCGACAGCGGCGGCAGCACGCCCATCACCGGCTTCCATTCGGTGATCGAGAGGCCGGATTCGGTGAGCCGCGTCGCGCCGCCGACCAGCACCATCGCCAGCACCAAGGCGGCGACGGCACAAAGCCACAGCCGGATGGCGCGGGTGTGCGTGTCGCTCAGACTTCGCGTGTCGCTTCGACTTTCCGTCATCGTTAGATCGCTTGTCGCCGGCGCGCGGACCATATAGTGCTGCGCCCTGCCCTCGCAATGGCGTCATTGCGAGGAGCCATAAGGGCGTTCACGCCCGTCTTCGACGGGCTATGGCGACGAAGCAATCCGGAATGTCGCAGCAAAGAACTGGATTGCTTCGCTATCGCTCGCAATGACGCGTCTGGTGCATCGCTTCATGCCGCTACGTCTGCGTAAATTCATCGGCGCCATCGCGCTGTTCGTCCTGGTCATCGTCTGGGCGCTCGTCGCCATGGCGCTGGCGCAAATGCCGGCGATCCGCGACAGCGCCATTATTTCCGTCGCCTACTATGTCATCGCCGGCATCGGCTGGTGTTTGCCGGCGATTCCGATTGTGACGTGGATGAGCCGCAAACCACGAAGCACTGCGTAAATCGCGTCATTGCGAGGAGCCATTAGGGCGTTTACGCCCGTCTTCGACGGGCTATGGCGACGAAGCAATCCATGGGTGACGCCGGACTGGATTGCTTCGCTTCGCTCGCAACGACGATCCGCCCTACGCCGCCTCGGCGCGGCGAAAGCCGTTCCACATCGCGGTCGCCGAGCCCGACAGCAGCACGCGCACGTAGCGGAGCTGCTGATATTCGCCGTTGAGCGAGATGCGCGGCAGCGCGGTGAGGTGCGCGGCGTGGCTTTCGAACAGCACGCCCGGCCGCGTCGTCACCGCCGTGGCAAAGCCGAGCTCCGCGGCGACCTTGAACTCACGCGGGCCGGCCGAGCCCGGATCGCCGTAAGGATAGGACAGATGCGCCGGCCGCGCGCCGAGCGCCGCCTCGATCACGGTGCGACTCAAATCCATCTCGGCGCGCACGGCTTTGTCCGGAAGCTTGGCCAGCATCAGATGATTGACGGTGTGGGCGCCGATCGTCACCAGCGGATCGCGCGCCAGCAGCGCGATCTCCTGCCAGCTCATGCACAGATCCTTGCAGAAGGCGGCGATATCGACCTGATAACGCGCGGCGAGATCGCGCACGACCTCGCGCAGCTCGCCTTCGCTCTCGCGCGCCCGCAGCCACCAGTAAAGCTCGTCGTAGAGCGCGCGCTTCTCAGCGACGGTCGCGCAATCGAAGCTGCGGTTCTCGCCGTCGATGACAAGCCCGATGCGCTTCTGCTTATTGATCACCGCTTCCAGCGCGAGCCACCACAATTCGCCGAGCCGGTCGGGAAAGCTACTCGGCACATAGACCGCGAACGGAAAGCCTGAGTCGCGCAGGATCGGATAGGCGTGCTCGATATTGTCGCGATAGCCGTCGTCGAAGGTGAGGCAGACGAAGCGCCGGCCGAAATCGCGCGCGCGCATGCGGCGGTGCATCTCGTCGAGCGAGATGACGTCGACGCGCGAGCGCTTGAGCAGCTTGACCACGCCGGCGAGGAAACGCGGCGTGACTTCGAGGAGCCGGTTGGGCTGGAAGCGATCGGGCCGCGGCGGCCGCACGTGATGCAGCGTCAGGATCGCGCCGACGCCGCCGACCCACGGCCGCAGCGCCATGTGCGCGCCGGAGAAATAAAGCGACTCCAGCCCGCCGCGGATGATGGTTTGTTTCAAGCCGGCCATGATTGGTGTCGTCGCTGTTGGCGGCCGTTTTCCTTAAAGATTCTCCAGCACATTATGGTGGCGCTTGGTTGACAATGTTTTGCACTGACCTCCCTTCACTATGCCCTTTGTTCGCCCATCCTTCGCTTCGCTTGACCTACACCCCCCGCACCAGCGGCTTACTCGGATCGGTGGCTTTGAACAGGATCGGGGCCTCGCCGAAAATACCGATGACGGCCGGCTCCTTGCCGCCTTTCTTGACGCCGTCATAGTGCGGGGTGTGGGCGACGCGGCGCACGAAGCCGCCGGCGGGCACCGGCACGGTCGCCTCCGGCTCGAAAGCCTCGCCCGAATTCACCCACCAGGTGCCGGAGATGACAAAGCACAGCCGGTCGGTGACGTAGGTGTGCGGCGCGCTCATGAACCCCGGATACCACTTGATCAGCACCACATACGGGCCGGGCTTGTCGGTGGCGCCGAATACCGCGACCGTCTCGGCCGATTGCGGCGGCGCCGACGGCAGCGCCGGCTTCCACACATATTGATCGGGCAATTGCACCTGGGTCTGCGCCGGATCGATCGCGTGCGCGGGGGTGGTGATGAGGGCGGCCGGCAGGGCGGCGAGGAGCGGCGCCAAGAGGAGCCCGCGGCGGGTGGCGGCGAAGTCGGCGAGGTCGAGGTTCGCAATGTCGGGAATACCCTCGTCATTGCGAGCGGAGCGAAGCAATCCAGCTGCCGCGGCGAGGCCTGGATTGCTTCGTCGCTTCGCTCCTCGCAATGACGATATCCCCAGTGCGGACGTCAGCGTGCGGGTGAGGTGTTCGAGTTTTTGTGCGGTCGGCGGCGTGAGCATGGGCGGTCCTTCCCTGTTGTGGCTTTGGTTATGACGCGGCGGGGCGGATTTGGTTGCGGCCCGAATCTTTATCCTGCCCCGCGAAGCGGGGAAGGGGGACCACCCTGCGCAGCAGGGTGGTGGAAGGGGCGTCGGCCGCGACGCTTGCACGGTCGGGTCAAAGAATACAGAACCGCCGCGCGCCCCCTTCACCATGCTTCGCATGGTCCCCTCCCCCGCTTCGCGGGGGCGGATAAAGAGAGCTACGCAGCGGCGGCAGGGATTGGCGGGATGATCTTGCCCATGTCGCCGGCGCGGCCGGCGATCACGATGGTGACATTGTCGAAGCCGCAATCGAGCAGAAGGTCGCGCGCTTGTGTGGTCGAAGGCGCAGCGAGCGTCTCGACCAGAAGCATGGCGTGGGTGGCGAAGCGGGCCACGGCCTGTGCATCGCGCGCGACGTCGCGGCCGCCGAGCACGCCGGCGTCGACGACGACATGCGGATAGGCCTGCGCCAGCGCCGAGAAATGCCGGGTGATGCCGGGCGCGCCGAGAAGGACGCTGCGGCTGCCGCCGCGGCCGGAAGCGATGAGATTGAGGTTCGAGGCGATGTCACGGGTGATGATGTCGCCGAACGACACCGCGCCGGACGCGAGCTCGGCGAGGCCGGGCGCGGCGGGATCGTTGGAAATCTCGTGGATGGCGTGATCGCCGGAGCCGAGCGCGACCAAAACCGCGCGGGCGTCGCGGGCGAGCGCACGGGCGAACTTGACCGCGACCCAGCCGGTGTCGAGCTCAGGCGCCGTGGCGAAAAAGGCGATCTGGCTATGCTCGACGCCGGCCGCGCACAGATTGTGAGCAAATTCATCGATCGCGCTCACCGGCACGCCGATCGGCACCGACTCGCTGTGTAATGGCTCGCTGCGCGATGACTCGCTGCGTAATGCCTCGTTGCGCTGTGGGTCCTTCTGCACGATGGAGCGAAGCCGCGCCGCGAGCGTGCCGCCCATATCGCGCGGCCGTGCCGGCGGCTCGGGCGGCTCGAACCGCGCCGCGCGGTCGGGGATGGGCGCGAGGTCGGGGTCAGCGTCCGCATCGGCTGCGGCTTGCGCGTCCTTCTGCCGAGGCCGCACGCGCCGCGGGCGAGCGACGGCGCCCGCCGCGGGGCTGTCCAGAAGCTCACGGGTGAGCACGATGCCGGACGTCAGCACCATGGTGGCGAGCGAGGCGATGGCGATGGTCGGGATTTTCTTCGGATAAGCCGGCACCGTCGACACCGTGGCGCGCGAAATCACCCGCGCGTCGACCGGCGCGTTGGCGATCGAGTCGCGCGCGGTCGCCTCGCGGTATTTGGCCAGATAGGATTCCAAGAGATCGCGCTGCGATTTGGCCTCGCGCTCGAGCGCGCGCAGCTGCACGTCGTCCTCGTTGGACGTCACCGCCTGGCTCTTGAACTGGTTGAAGGTCGCAAGCTGCGCGGCGACGCGGGCGTCGGCGAGCTTGGCGTCGTTCTCCAGCGAGCGCGCGATGGTCTCGGCTTCCTTGCGGAGCTGCACGTCGAGATCGCCGATCTGGGCCTTGAGCTCCTTGATGCGCGGATGGTTGCCGAGGAGCGTCGAGGATTGCTCGGCAAGCTGCGCGCGCAAGGTCACGCGCTGCTCGGACAGCCTGCGGATCAGCTCGGAATTGAGGATGTCGGAGGAATCGATCGGATCGCCGGACTTGAGCATGTCGCGGATCAGCCTGGCCTTGGCCTCGGCGTCGGATTTTTGCGCGCGCGCGGTGGCAAGCTGGGTGTTGAGGTCGCCGAGCTGCTGCACCGACAGCTGGGTGTTGTTCGGCCCGACCAGGAGGTTCGACTTGGCGCGGAACGCCTCGACCTTGCCCTCGGCGTCGGCGACCTTCTTGCGCAAGGTCTCGATCTCGCCGGACAGCCATTGGCCGGCGTTGCGAGCCTGGTCCTGCTTGGCCTGCGCCAGGCGCTGCAGGAAGGCGTCGGCGATGGCGTTGGCGACGCGCGCGGCAAGCTCGGGATTTTCCGACAGGAAATCGATGACGATGACGTGCGACTTCTCCACCGGGAACACGGTGAGCCGATCGTAATAGGCGTCGAGCACGCGCTCTTCCGGCGTCATGCTCAGCGGATTTTTGATGATGCCGACGAAGGCGAGCAGCGACTTCCACTGCGACAGGCCGCCAATGGCTGGATCGAATTCCGGCAGCTTGTTGAGCTCAAGCTTGGTGATGACGTCGCCCGCCACCTCGCGCGACATCATCAGCTGCGCCTGGCTGGTGATGGTGTCCTGGTCGATGGTGCCGCGGTCGAGGATGTCCTTGTCGGCGTCGGGGCGCAGAAACACGTTGTCGCGGCCGACAATGAGGACGCGCGCCTCGGACTGATATTTCGGCGGGATCATCATCACCACGCCGAAGGTGAGAAGAGCGACGATCAGCGTCGGGCGCAGGATCGAATAGCGCGCCCGCCACAGCGCGGCGCCAAGGCTCGCGAAGTCGAAATCGGCGTCGACGAATTGCCCGCGCAGCGACGGCCGTGCCGATGACGACGCCAGACTCATGACGCAAGACTCATGACGCAAGACTCATTGGGGTAGCTCCTGAAGCGGTGCGCAACCGAGCCGCGCTTGCGGAACACGCTCTAAACGACTCTATCGACAGGCGAAAAAGCCAGGGCCGATAACAAACGATTATGGTTGCTAAGCGGTTAAAATAGTAATCCAAAGCAGCATCAACTAGTTATGCTGACAACATGCTTACGGGTAACTGTTGGGGTAACAAAATCCTCGCCCCTGCGCCGGTGTGACACGGGGATAAAAAAATGACCCGGCCGAATTTTGATGGGGGGCGCGGCCAGGCCAAAGGTAAGGGGCGGCGCTTGGATTGGGAGGTTGGCCACCCTATTGGCCAGCTTTGATGAAAATCGTAACGAAAGTCTTAAAAAGGCCCATGCCCCCTCGCCGCTTCACGCCGCCGTGGGCTTCCGGGCTCGCAACTATCTTCCTATGATCGCTAAATGGGTAGGTACACGGCCAAGCTCACCGGAGAGTCAGACGGGCATACCGAGGTCCGTCATTTTGACGATTTCGAAAGGGCCAAGGCGTGGCTTCAGGGCGAAGGTTTACTCGATTTCGACGATCAGCTCGCGTGCGGAGAAATCTTAGAGGGTGGCGAAATCAAGTGGAAGAAATCTAGCCTTCAGACCCCTGATCGCGCTGAACGAGACGACAGAGCACGTTGGGATCACTTCTTGGCCGATTTCTACCACAGACACAGAGGCAAGTAAGACAGCCTCGTGGAATCCCCCGGAA
>Ga0210395_10004135_pt1 | contig 11147 bp, 11 predicted proteins | sample IncBWH4OmetaG_FD_150861 | JGI IMG/M metagenome (GOLD analysis project Ga0210395, IMG submission 150861) | Forest soil microbial communities from Barre Woods Harvard Forest LTER site, Petersham, Massachusetts, United States - Inc-BW-H-4-O ...
ACCCGTTCCACCAGGACCCGGCCGTACCAGGACCGGTCGAACACGGCCATGCCGCCCCAGCCGGGCAGCATCGGCCAGAACCGCCACAGGAAGTGGTGGCGCTTTTCGTCGTAGCTCGGCGCGCCGAACTGGGCCACCCGGACGTGCCGCGGGTCAAGCGGCGCGACCAGCCGCTTGATCGCTCCGCCCTTGCCCGACGCGTCCCACCCCTCGAACACCACGCAGACCGGCGGTCCGATCTGCGGGGCGTCCCCGATCTGGCCGCCCAGGACCAGTCGCAGGTGCAGGAGCCGGCTCTGCGCCGCCGCCAGGCGGGCTGCTTCCTGCTTCGGGGTGAGCGCCAGGCTCAGATCCAGCCCGGCCAGTGCGCCGCTCCTGCCTGCCATGCGCCCACTCTCCGCATCCGAGAAAACCGCCGCCCGGCCCGGTGGAACTCCCACCGGCTTACCCGGATCCGGCATCTTTGTAAACCGCCGGGCTGCTGCCTCAGGCGTCCGCGTGGCCGGAGGCGAGTACGCGGCCCAGCAGGTCAAGCGCCGCTGGCAGGGCGGTGGCGCTGACGGCGCCGAATCCGATCAGCAGGCCGGGCCGGGCCGGCCCGGTAGAAAAGCAGTCGCTCAGGCCGGAGGTGACCAGGCCACCCCTGCCCGCGGCCTGCAGCACCTCGACCTCGCGGAGCCCGCCCCGCAGCCCCGCGGTGACGTGCAGCCCGGCGTTGGGGGCACGGGCCGTGAGGTGCTCGGCCAGCGGCCCGGACAGGGCCTCGGCCACGATGTGCTGCCGCTCGGCGTAGACGCGCCTGCTGCGCCGGATGTGCTTGTCGAGCAGGCCGTCGTTGATGAAGGCGGCCAGGGCGGTCTGCAGGATGGTCGGCGGGTGCCAGTCGATGATCTGTCTCAGCGCGGCGATCGGCTCGGCCAGCAGCGGGGGCACCACGGTGAAGCCGAGGCGGACCGACGGCGAGAACGTCTTGGAGAACGACCCTACGTACACCACGCGGCCGTTCGCGTCGAGCGCCTGGAGAGGCTCGAGCGGCCGGTCGACGTAGCGGAACTCAGTGTCGTAGTCATCCTCGATGACCGCCGCGTCGTGACGCTCGGCCCAGCGCAGCAGGGCCCGGCGACGCGGCATCGACATCGTCATGCCGAGCGGATACTGGTGCGAGGGCGTGACGTAGACGATTCGCGCCGAGGCAGGCAACTGGTCCACGACCAGTCCCTGGTCATCGACGGGCACGCCGACGACGTCAGCGCCGAGGGCCCCGAACAGGCGCACCGCGGGGACGTACCCCGGGTCCTCGACCGCGACGCAGTCGCCGGGCTCGAGCAGGACCCGGGCGACCAGGTCGATGGCATGCTGGGCGCCGCAGGTGACCACCACCGTGTCGTCGCTGGCCGTCACCGACCGGGACCGGGCCACCCAGGCGGCGATGGCCCGCCGCAGCCTGATCCTCCCGGCTGGATCGCCGTACTCGCGCCGTTCGGCCACCACCGCGCCCGCGACCTGGCGGCGCCACATCGCGGCCGGGAACAGGGCCGGGTCCGGCAGGCCCGGACGCATGTCGAACCGGCAGCCGTGCCGCGGCGGCCGGAAGTACGGCGACCAGCCCTCGAACCGGCGGCTGGGGCGGAGCCCGGCCGTCGGCCGCGCGCCCTGCGGCGCGGCCGGGGGTGGCGAGGCCACCACGCTGCCGCCGCCGGCGTGCCCCTCCGCATAGCCCTCGGCGACCAGGCGGCCGTAGGCTGTGGTTACCGTGTGCCGGGACACGCGGAGCTCGCTGGCCATCTGGCGGCTGGGCACGAGCTGGTCCCCGGGCTTCAGGCGGCCCTCGGTAATGGCGTGGCGGAGCTGTTCGTAGAGCTGCGTGGTCAGCGGCTGGCCGGCCTCGGGATCCAGGAACAGGTCCATCGTCCTGGTCTACCACCAACTTGGTATGGCCAAACACTCCCATCTTGGATCTCGACGGCAGACCATCTTCTTCATATGGTGCTGATGTGCGGATCGGGCGCGAGGGCTTGCCGAACCCGACACCTGGGCAGGCCCTCGCGTCCGGCCGTGCGGCCGGCTCACCGGCCTCGTTTCGCTCACAGGGTTCGGCGAAACATACGGGGGCGCCGGTGATCCGGCCGGTCACCGTCCTGACGATGGCGATGTGACAGGCAGGCACCGGACGCATCGCGCGACCCTTACTCTCGGCCCGCCCGGGCGGTCCCTCCCCCCCAACCCCCCGGGCGGGCCGCCCCGGCGCTGACGTCCGGCTGGTCTGGTCTTAGCCTGCCGTCATGGCCTCCAGCGCCCACTCCCGGCCGTCAGCGCCGGAGATCATCACGTCCGGCACCACGCTGCGCGAGGTGCCGCTGGTGCCCGAGATCCGGCTGTACCAGGCCACCGAGCCGATGAGCCTGTGGCAGCACACCGAACAGGCCACCGGGCGCGCCGGCCTGGACCCGCCCTTCTGGGCCTTCGCCTGGGCCGGCGGCCAGGCCCTGGCCCGCTACCTGCTCGACCGCCCGGAGACCGCGGCAGGCCGCAAGACGGTCGACATCGCCTCCGGCTCGGGACTGGTCGCCATCGCTGCCGCCCGGGCCGGGGCCGCAGCCGTGACCGCCTACGACATCGACCCGCTGGCGGCCGCGGCCATCGCGCTCAACGCCGACGCCAACGGCGCCGGGGTCCGGGCCGCCTGCGCCGACGTGCTGGCTGCCGACGCCGCCTTCCCCGACGCCGACCTGGTGCTGGTGGCCGACGCGTTCTACGAGCGCGAGCTGGCCGTCCGGGTACTGCGGTTCCTGGACCGGGCCCGCGCCCGGGGCTGCGCCGTCCTGGCCGGCGACTTCGGCCGCGCGTACCTGCCCCGCGCCCGCCTGCGGCCGCTGGCCGGCTACGACGTGCCCGGCCTGGGCGCGCTTGAGGATCGTGATGTCAAGCACACCACGATCTGGACACTCACCGACGATCGCGAGTTATGGTCAAGCCGTGTGCACCGTTGTCACTGACTTCGCCCCCGGCGAGCCGATGCCGCTGCTGCTGCTGGGTGTCCGCGATGAGCTCACCGGCCGCCCGTGGCAGCCGCCGGCCCGCCACTGGCCCGGATCACCGCTGGCCGGCGGCCTGGACGAGCAGGCGGGCGGCACCTGGCTGGCGCTGCACCCGGGCATCCCGCGGGTCGCCTGCATCCTGAACACCCGCGGCCCGCAGGCCCCGCCCGGCACCCGCCGTTCGCGGGGCGAGCTCCCGCTGCGCGCCGCGGCCGACGGCCGTCAGGCCCTGCACGAGCTGGCCGGGCAGCAGCCCATCCTGGCCCGCTACGACCCGTTCATCCTGGTCTGCGCCGACCTGTCCGCAGTGCTGGCGCTGACCTGGGACGGCCGCCGCGCCGTCCTCGAGGACCTTCAGCCCGGCACCCACGTGTTTACCAACGCCGGCCACATGTACCCACCGGCCGGTCCCGAGCAGGTGCCCGACGCCAAGGCCGCTCACTTCGGGCCGAAGTTCGCCGCGCGCCGTCCCTCCGGTGACCCGGCCACCACCGTCAAGGACGCCTGGGGCGACTGGCTGACCCTGGCCGACGGCGACGGCCTGTCCGTCACCGACCCGGCCGCGATCATCGCCCGCCGGGAACTGCCCGACGGCCGACTGTGGGGCTCCACCTCGGTCAGCCTGGTCGCCCTCGGCCCGGGTGGCCTGCGCTACGACTTCCAGCCCGTCCCCGGCGACGCGCCGACCTGGTACCCGGTCAGCCTCTAGCCCCGCCGGGCCGGACCTGGTCACGGCAGACGCGGCGGCAGGCCCAGCCCGGCGAAGATCCGCTCGGTGTCCAGGAAGAACGTCATCCGGCTGATCCGCCCGCCCGACACCTCGTGCACCTGCAGCGCCCACGGCGCGTGCCCGCCAGCCGGATCCGGCTTGTACTGGGCGAACGCCGCCACGCCGTTGACCTGGCCGGCCGGCACCAGGATCGAGTCCCGGCACAGGCTGGGCGACGGCTCCAGCATCCAGCGGACCACGTTCTGCGCGCCCCTGATCCACAGCGCGTACGGCGGCATCGTCATCAGCGCGTCGTCCTGCAGCAGCGTGACCAGCTGCGCCATGTCGTAACGCTGGAACGCGTCCACGTACCTGGCCAGCAGGCCGGCCTGGTCCGCGTCCAGCGGGCCGGGTCGCTGCTCCTCAGGCAGCGCGGACAGCGTGGCCCGCGCCCGCTGCAGCGCGCTGTTGACCGCGGGCACGCTGGTGCCGAGCGTGACCGCCGCCTCGGCGGCCGGCATCCGCAGCACCTCGCACAGGATCAGCGTGGCCCGCTGCCGGGCGGGCAGGTGCTGCAGCGCGGTCACGAACGCGAGCCTGATCGTGTCCCTGGCCACCGCGATCTCGGCCGGGTCGCCGTGCTCGGGCAGCACTCGCTCATCGGCCATCGGGGAGATCCAGATGTCGTCCGGGTGCCAGTCGCCGAGCAGCGCCTCGACCGGCGGCGAGGCCGGGCCGAGGTCCATCGGCAGCGCCCGGCGCTGCCTGCCGCGCAGCATGTCCAGGCAGATGTTGGTGGCGATCCGGTACAGCCACGACCGCACGCTGGACCGTCCCTCGAACCCGTCGGCCGCCCGCCAGGCCCGCAGCATGGTCTCCTGCACGGCGTCGTCGGCCTCGAACCCCGAGCCCAGCATGCGGTAGCAGTACCCGGTCAGCTCCCGCCGGTACTCCTCAAGCTTTTCCGGGCTCAGCTCGGCTGATGCAGTAGGCGCCATACTGCCCGACCCTACGACAGCCCCCTGACATTTCCGGGCCGGTTAGGCAGGCTCCATCCCGTAGCGGCTCATCAGTTCGCGTTCGGCCTCCCGCGGCGGAGCCTCGCCGGCCGCCCACAGCCGGTGCAGTTCCTCGAAGTAGGCATCCATGGCCGGGGCGTGCAGCACTAGCAGCCGGGCCGGCTCGGTGCTGGTGTTCCCGAAGGTGTGCCCCGCGCCCCGCGGCACCAGCAGGAAGTCCCCGGCGCCGCCGGACAGCTCGGCCTCGTCCAGCCGGAACGTGATCGTCCCGTCCAGCACGAAGAACGCCTCCGAGCAGTTCACGTGCCGGTGCGGCGGCGGCATCCGCGCGCCGGGCGGTACGGTCCGCTCCATCAGCGAGAAATCCCCGCCGGTCTGGGCCGCGACGGCCTTGAACGCCATCACGTTCCCCCGCGCGGTCAGCAGGTGGCCTTGCCCCGATGGCACGATCTGGTCCATGGTGCCTATTCTGCTCGGATGACCGACCTGCTGGCCGACGCGGTAGCCCGCCTGTACGAGGCCGACCCGGACGAGTTCATGCCGCTGCGTAAGGACCTGGCCGAGGCGGCCCGCGCCGCGGGGGACAAGGACGCGGCCAAGAAGATCACCGGGCTGCGCAAGCCCACCCGGTCGGCGTGGGTGGTGAACCGCCTGGTCAGGTCCGACCCCGAGGTCACCGGCCGGCTGGCCGCCCTGGCCGGCGAGCTGCGCGGCGCGGAGCAGTCCCGGCAGGGCAGCAGGATCCGCGAGCTGTCCGCGGCCCGGGCCCGGCTGGTCGACGAGCTCACCAGGCAGGCCCTGGCCGGGCTGACCGCGCCGCCCGCGGCGGTGCGCGAGGAGGTCACGGCCACCCTCGACGCCGCCCTGTCCGATCCGGAGGTGGCCGCCAGCCTGGGCACCCTGGTCCGCGCCGCGCACTGGGCCGGCTTCGGCCTGGCGCCGCTGGCCGACGGCGAGGCGGCACCCGCACCCGAACCGGCCCCGGCCAGAAGACCCGAGCCGGCTGAGGCCGTTGCTACCCATGAGCGCCGTCGTCAGGAGAGAATCATTTCTGCCGAACGGGACGTGGCTGAAGCGGTCGAGGCCGCCCAAGCCGCAGCCGTGGCGGAGCAGCGGCTCGAAGATACGGTCCGCCAACTGGAAGCCGAGCTGGCGCAGGCGCGCCAGGACCTGGGGGAGGCCAGGCGCCAGTCGTACCGGGCCGAGTCGCGGCAGCGGCGAGCGGAACTAACCCTGGGTAGGCTCCGCGAGTAAACCTTTCCGGTCGGCTGGCGCCTCTAATAGACGTGAGACCGATGAGCCAGAGCGGAGGATCGGTGGACACACTGCCCGGGGTGACTCGTCCAGCGGAACCAGACGGGTTCCGTGATTTCGTCGAGGCGCGCTCATCCGCGCTGTTGCGGTCTGGCTGGCTGCTGACGGGAGACTGGCCGAGCGCCGAGGACCTGGTGCAGACCGCGCTGGCCGCGGCCTGGCCGCGCTGGTCCAGCCTCGAGCGCCCGGACGCGCCGGAGCTATACGTACGGAAGATCATGGTGAATACGTTCCTGCGCTGGCGGCAGCGGCGCTGGAACGGCGAGATCGCGACCGGGCGGCTGCCCGAACTGCAGGCCTACGGGGACGTGTTCGCCCAGGTGGATGCCCGCCAGGCGCTGCTCGCGGCCCTGGACCGGCTGCCCGCCAGGCAGCGGGCGGTCGTCGTGCTGCGCTACTTCGCCGACCAGACCGAGGCCCAGACCGCGGCCGCGATGGGCTGCTCGGTGGGCGCGGTGAAGTCGCACGGGGCTAAGGCGCTGGCCCGGCTGCGGGACGCGCCGGGCCTGGCCGAGCTTTTGACCGGAGGTGTGGCCTCGTGAATACCGAGGAACGGCAGCTTGCCGACCTGCTGCACCGCGTGACGCCTGAGCCGCCGCGCCGGGTGACCGTGGAAGACGTCGCGTTCCGGCTGGCCAACGAAGCCGGCCAGGGCCGCCAGGCCCGGGTCCCGCGGCTGCGCGAGCCCCGGAGGCGGGAGCCGCACCGCAGGCGCCCTAGTTGGGGCCGCGCCTGGGCGCCCGCCCTGGCCGCGGCCGCCGTGGTCGTGGTGGCCGGCGGCAGCGCGGCCCTGGCCGTAGGGCTGACCTCGAACTCGCATCACGGCGGGGTGGCGTCGCCGGGCAGCAAGCTGACTTCCAGCTCCGCGGCACCGGTTACCTCCTCCGCCTCCACCGCGCCCGCCGTGATACCGACCTCGGCGGTGCCCATCAAGGACGCGCCGTACGGCGCGGAGCTGATCAACCGGGACAAGATCACGCCGGGCACCCTGGTCAGCGGCGACAACTACCTGTACGGCGTCGAGCCGGGTTACCTGGACCAGATCGACCCGGCCAACGGGACCGTAGTGCACCGGATGCCGGACACCGCCCAGGTCGTCAGCGCGCCGGTCATCGTGGGCGACCAGGTGTGGGCGGTGACGGCCTACACCAGCGCCGGCGCCGTCCTGACCGGTTACAACGCCGTCACCCTGACGCAGGTCGCGTCGGTGCAGGTCCCGGTCACCGGGCGGACGTCCTTCGCCGCGGCCGGGGTGCTGGCCGGGGCCAACCAGAACCTCTACCTGGCTGCGGGTAACGACATAGCCGTGGTGAACACGGACACCCATAAGATGACCCGGCAATTCGTCGAGCTCCAGGGGCCGATCAACTCGCTGGCGACCTCGCCCGACGGCACCAGGCTTTACGTCAGCCTGGGCAATGTCACCCTGGTGACCTATGAGCTACCGGGGCTCGCGACTCTGGCCACCTCGACCGTGAGCGGGGACGGGGCGGCGGCCAACCTGGTCGCGACCAGCGGCGGCGTCTGGGGCACCATGGCTACCCAGACCACCACCACCGCCTGGTTCGCTCCCGGCGGCAACCTGGCCAAGCTGGTCCACGTCGGTGACGTGACCGGCACAGGCGCCTACTCCGTCCCCACCTACGGCGGCGGCGCCGTCTGGATCGGCGGCTCGCAGACGCTGGTGTGCGCCAGCCCGGCGTCCGGGCAGGTGCTGGCCACCGCCAGCATCCCCCGTGACGGCAGCGCGGCGGAGTACCTCGGCGGGGTGGCCGTGTCCGGCTCGCGCGCCTACGCCTCCTACTCCACCTCCGCGGCCCAGCAGTCCGGGACGGCCGTGATGGCCGTGCCTTCCGCCTGCAGCGGCTAGAACCCCGCCATACGCGACCGGAAACCCTGCGCGGTCGCGCCTAACGGCCAGGTCCGCCCGCCACCCGCTCCACGGGTGGCGGCGGACCTGGCGGCGTTCCGTCGCCGAACGGCCGCCCGCCTAGTTCCTCCCGGTGATGCGGGGTGAGCCAGCCGGACTCGTCAGGCCCGGCCGGGACGATCTGAGACGGGTTGAGGCCGGTGTGCACGCGGTAGTAATGCTGTTTGGTCTGCTCGAAGTCGATCGTGTCGCCGAAGCCGGGGGTCTGGAACAGGTCCCTGGCGTAGGCCCACAGCACCGGCATCTCGGTGAGCTTGTTCCTGTTGCACTTGAAGTGGCCGTGGTAGACCGCGTCGAACCTGACCAGGGTGGGCCAGAGCCTGACGTCCGCCTCGGTGATCGTGTCGCCGACCAGGTACCTGCGGTCGGCTAGCCGCTCCGACAGAGCGTCAAGCCGGGCGAACAGCGTGCGGTAGGCCTCCTCGTAGGCCTCCTGGACGCGCGCGAAGCCGCACCGGTACACGCCGTTGTTCACGTCCTCGTAGATGCCCGCGCTGATCTCCTCGATCTCGTCGCGGAGCCCTTCCGGGTACAGGTCGGGCGCCCCCGGCCGGTGGAAGGCGGTCCACTCGTGTTCCAGGTCCAGGGTGATGTGCCTGAAGTCGGCGGTCACCACCGCGCCGGCCGGGATGTCCACCAAGGCCGGAACGGTCACGCCCCGGTCGTAGCCGGGCAGGGCCTTCTCGTAGGCGTCCCGCAGCCAGTGCACGCCCAGCACCGGGTCAAGCCCGCCGGGATCTAGGTCGAACGTCCAGCTCCGCTGGTCGTGCTCGGGCCCGCAGATGCCCATGGACAGCGCGGGCTCAAGGCCGAGCAGCCGCCGCACGATCATCGTCCGGTTCGCCCACGGGCAGGCCCGCGCCACCACCAGCCGGTACCGTCCGGCTTCGGGCGGGAACGTCCCGTCCCGCCCGTCGGCCGTGAACCGCCCGTCCAGGTAGCGCGTGTCCCGCACGAAGGTCCCGGTAGCGTTTTGCGCCGTATCGCTCACCCGGCCGACGCTACCCCACGCCGCCCTGGCCGGCCTGCTCGGCTCGGTGGCAGGCGGCGAGATCGCGGGCGTCTGGCGCTACCCCGCCGCCCGAACTGCAGTAATCCGGACCATCGATCAGGCATTCGGATTATCGTGGATACTTGCTGCCCCTATGAGGTAGGTAAACATCCACGCTCACGGCCAGCGTCGGCTGGTCGTATCAGCAGTCACTCTGGCAGCAGCGCGGATCAGGTAGCCGGGGTGCAGGGCGGCCACCGGGACAGCCGGGCCCTGATCCGGGCCGCGACGCCAGCAAGCAGTCTCGCGATGGGACTGGCATGACCTGTTAGGTTAGCCTAAGCTAAGCTCTCTGTGGCCTGGGGTGCGTCGTTGTGGCGGGGACCACTTGGGAAGGGTAGATGACCAACAGGACCAGAGTAGAACTAGCCGTTGCCATTCTCGCGGCCTTGCTGGCCAGCGCGTGCGGTTCGACGGCTCACGCGTCGGCCTCAAGCGCCTCCACGCCGGCCGTCACCGCGACCTGTCAGCAGGTCGGCGCGGTGCTGAGCGATGGCCCCGATCCGGATTCCGATCCGGTCGGCTACGCCGAGGCGCAGATCCTCCCGCTCCGCCATATCAGCACGCCCGACCCGGCGCTGCACGCGGCCATCGGCCAGCTCGCCGACGCCTACCAGCAGGTTTTTGCCAGCAGCGGAAAGAGCAGCAGCGCTAAGGAGGCTGTCTCAGTGGCCAGCAATAAGCTCAACTCGATCTGCCCGGGCGCTGCCTCATGATGCGCTGCCTCATGATGCGCTGCCTCATGATGCGTCGGCGAGCCACCGCGGCGACCGCACTGGCCCTGGCGGTCTGCGGCGTCCTGGGCGGCTGCGGCTCATCAGCGTCCGGGTCCGATCCCGGGTCCGGGCAGTCGATCACCCTCTACAGCGGCCAGCACGAGCAGACCACCAACGGGCTGGTGACCGCCTTCGAGAAGCAGACCGGCATCACTGTCAGCGTCCGTAACGACGACGAGGACACGCTGGCTAACCTGATCGCCGTGCAGGGCTCCCATTCTCCGGCCGACGTCTTCTACACCGAGAACTCGCCCGCCCTGGTGTTCCTGCAGGAGAAGGGCCTGCTGTCGCCGGCCGACGCCAGCACCCTGGCCAAGACCCCGGCCAAGTACAACTCGACCGCCGGCGACTGGGTGGGGGTCTCGGCGCGGGTCAGCGTGCTCATCTACAACCCCTCGCTGATCGCCAAGAACCAGCTGCCGACCTCGGTCATGCAGCTGGCCGACCCGCAGTTCCAGGGCAAGTTCGCCTTCGCCGCCGGCGAGACTGACTTCCAGCCGATTGTCACCTCGGTCATCAGGACCTACGGCCAGGCAGCCGCGCTGCGCTGGCTCGACGGCATCAAGTCCAACGCCGCCAGCCACCTCGTTCCGGATAACGAAACGATCGCCGATGAGGTGAACCGGGGCCAGGTAGCCTTCGGGGTCATCAACGAGTACTACTGGTACCGGCTCCAGGACGAGATTGGCGCGTCGGCGATGCATTCGCAGATCACCTACTTCGCCCCGCACGACCCGGGATACGTGATCGACGTGTCCGGCGCGGCGGTGCTGAAGTCGAGCAAGCACCAGGCCGCGGCGCAGAAGTTCCTGGCCTTCCTGGTCAGCCAGCAAGGCCAGGACATCATCGCGCGCGCGTCAGGCAACGAGCAGAGTTATGAGTACCCGCTCGGCTCGGGCGTGACGACCTCGGCCCCGGAGACGCCGTTCGCCCAGCTGCAGCCGAACTCGATCACCATCGCCGATCTCGGCGACGGCTCCGCGGCGATCGCGCTGCTGCACCAGGCAGGGTTGCTGTGAGCCGCCGGCCGGACCGTCGTCCCTGATGGCCGCCTCGGACACGCTGGCACCTGCGCGTAACGAACCGGCGGTCCCGGCCTCCCGGCGCGCCCGCCGGCCGGTGGCGCTGCTGACGGTCAGCTACCTGGTGGCGGCGGTCCTGGCCGTGCCGCTGGTCTTCCTGCTGATCGAGGCCCAGGGGGCCGGCGCCTCGGATGTGGCGCATCTCATCTTCCGGCCGCTGACCGGCGCGCTGCTGTGGAACACCGTCCGGCTCACCGTCGCGGTCACCGTGGCCTGCGCGGTGATCGG
>Ga0210395_10004138_pt1 | contig 11144 bp, 9 predicted proteins | sample IncBWH4OmetaG_FD_150861 | JGI IMG/M metagenome (GOLD analysis project Ga0210395, IMG submission 150861) | Forest soil microbial communities from Barre Woods Harvard Forest LTER site, Petersham, Massachusetts, United States - Inc-BW-H-4-O ...
GCACGTCGACCGCAGTCACCGAATACAAATAACTTTTCCCCGAAACGACAGAAACGTCCCGGTATGCCGGCGTCTTCAGCAGTTCCGCGTTCACCTTCACCGCACCCGTCCCGTTTTCATGACGATAAACGTTGTATCCGTCGAGATCGACATCGGTCACCGGCGCCCATACCAGATCGATAAACGTCTTCTGCCCCGGACCGGAAGCCACCGCTTGCAACCCCGAAGGAACCGCCGGCGGAAAAACATCGTCGGCAAATACTCTGACCTCGGCCGTGTCATCACCCTCGACCTGCACCTCAGCTTTGTTTTCCTGCGCCATCACGGTCACTGTGTCCGCGTGATATTCGTAGGTCTTCTCCCACTCGATGGTTGAATCGGTAAGAGTCAGACTGCGTTCGCTTCCCGCCGGAATCTCACCCGCCAGAATCTGTTCCTTGCTGCCTTCCGCACGCCGGTAAACGCGATAGACGTAGCGCAATGTTTTCGCGGAGCCCGCGGGAGGAACTTCGCTCGTCCAGTTCAGCACGACTCCCTGACTCGTGACTCGCGCGGCAAAATCCTGTGGCGGCGGCATAGTGCGAACCAGCGAGACCCGCACCTGATTCGAAAGTCCGGCTGCGCGGCCCTCGTTGTTGAGTACCTCGATGGCATAAGTAATCGATGCCGTGGGATCGTCGCTCGTAATCTGACTCGCGAGCGCATCCGTGTACGACGCTGCCACCTTCTGCCTGGAAGATTTCGCGGAGACCGGACTGGGCCGCGATGGAACCGCCTGAGCTACACCAGGCTGCGCTGGAGCCTCCCCCACCGGCGTTCCACACTCCGTCAAAACCGCTGCCAGACTTCTGCAGATTCGCGTTGGCCCCAGGTTGCGAACCGTCTGCCGATCCGTCGTCACGCCGGGAATCGTCCAGGTGAGCATGACTCGATCACCCTTGCGCGCGGCCCGCAGGTCCGTAGGCGGCTTCGGCAGTTCCAGCGACGGAGGCCGCGGCGGCCCAATCGTCGCGCACGCCGTGATCAGCCACGGCGCACAAAGAGCCAGCGACAACCTCAGCGTGCAGCGTCTCATGCGGAAGAAAACAGACTATCAGATTACAAGCGCCAGTCCGGCGACTAACCACTGACCACTAACCACTGATTTCCTTCACCGCCTCCCGAAACACTTTCGTGTGCCGGTCCACAGCTTCCGCTTCCGTCTGCGGCGACATCAACGCCATGTTGTGAAACGGCGTCAGCAGAATTCCACGATTCATGGCGTAGAGATGCATGAACCGTTCCAGTTCGAAGTTCATCGCATCATGCGCCTGCGAACCATTTTTCGGCTCCTCGGCGCCGAAAAGATACTCCGCTCGGCATCCCAGGCGAGTCACGTGCCAGGGAAGTTCCGCGTCTTTAATCGCCTTGGCCACGCCCGCCGTCCATCGCTCGGCCATCGGAATCATGTGGTCGAAAGCTTCCTTCGTAAGCACTTTCGTCAGCGTGGCCCGCATCGCGGCCAGAGACAATGCATTCCCAGCAAGCGTGCCCCCAATCCCGCCTACGTCGCAGTTCTCGAGTTCCTGCTTCGCCACAATGCGCTCGGCCACTTCCTGCGAGAAACCGTAGGCCGCGCCCGGAATGCCTCCGCCAATCGCCTTGCCGAAAACCAGAATGTCCGGCTCAAGATTTTCCGCGCGCGTGTACCCTCCTGGCCCGGCGCAGATCGTATGCGTTTCATCAATGATGAGCAGCGTCCCGTGCTCGCGCGTCAGTTCGCGCAGCGCTTTGTGATATCCACCTTGCGGATGCACGATGCCGACATTCGTCATGGCGGGCTCGGCCAGCACGCAAGCCACATCGTCGGAATGGAGCGCCGCTTCCAGCGCATCAACATCGTTGAACTCAACTACCTTGGTCGTCACCGCCGGATTCACCGGAGGTCCAACGTTCCCCGGCCGCGGTCCCGCCACTCCGTTGGCCCCCAGACTGATAAACGTCTCATCCACGGTGCCGTGGTAGCACCAGTTGAAAACCAGAATCTTCGGCCGTCCCGTGATCTGCCGCGCCAGCCGGATCGAAAACCGGTTCGCGTCGGTCGCCGTCAGCGCGAACTGCCAGTAGGGCAACTGAAACCGCTTCTGCAATTCCTCGGCAACAAAAATCGAATCTTCCCCCGGCAGCATCAGCGTAATGCCGCGCCGCAACTGCTCTTCTACCGCCTTCACGGTTGAAGACGGCGAATGCCCCGTCATCGCTCCCGTATCGCCCAGGCAAAAGTCAACGTAACGATGCCCGTCCACGTCGAAGAACTCCGCCCCCTGCGCTTCCCGCACAAACGGCGGAAACGCTCCCGCCCACTTCACCATCCAGTTCATGGGCACGCCCGCCAGCAGCGACTTCCGCGCCCGCTCGAACAGCGCCTTCGACTTCGGACGCTCATCCACAAACTTCTTCTGCTCGCGAGCCATCAGGGACTGCAGGCGCGACCGGTCAACAATTCTCATAATCAAGAAGATAAACCACAGAGCACACAGAGAACCACAAAGGAAATCTGGCAGTTCCTCTGTGTTTCTCTGTGTCCTCTGTGGTTAAAGATTTTCCTACAGAATGTAGCGCGACAAGTCCTGGTCCTTCACAATGTCGGTCAGCATCTTGCGGACATAGTCGGCGTCGATGGTCACGTGGTCGCCCTTCTTTTCCGGCGCATCAAAGCTCAACTCGTCCAAAACCCGCTCCATGATGGTATGCAGCCGCCGCGCCCCGATGTTCTCCGTGCTCTCGTTGACGCGGAAGGCGAAGTGTGCAATCTCGTCCAGCGCTTCCTTCGTGAACTCCAGCTTCACGCCCTCGGTTTCGAGCAGAGCCGTGTACTGTTTCACCAGCGACGATTTCGGCTCGGTCAGAATCCGCACGAAATCTTCCATGGTCAGCGACTGCAGCTCCACGCGAATCGGAAACCGCCCCTGCAGTTCCGGAATCAAGTCGCTCGGCTTAGAAACGTGAAATGCACCCGCGGCAATGAATAAAATATGATCGGTGCGCACCATGCCGTAGCGCGTATTCACAGTCGTGCCTTCGACGATGGGAAGAATGTCGCGCTGCACGCCCTCCCGCGAAACGTCCGGCCCATGCCCGCCTTCGCGTCCGGCAATTTTGTCGATCTCATCGAGAAACACGATTCCGGAATTCTCGACGCGGTCAATCGCCATCCGCGTGACTTGATCCATATCAATGAGCCGCTGCTCTTCTTCCTGAATCAGGTATTCGAAAGCCTCGTTCACCTTCATCTTCCGCTTCTTGGTGCGCTGTCCGAAAAGGTTCGGCAACATATCTTTGATGTTGACGTCCATCTCCTCCACACCCTGATTCGTCAGAATTTCAAACGACGGGAAGTTGCGCTCACGCACATCGATTTCGACCATGCGGTCGTCCAGCTTTCCTTCACGCAGTTGCTGGCGCAGTTTTTCGCGCGTCCGGTTCGAAGATTCAGTCAGCGCCGTGCTGCCATCAATCACCACGCCGCCCGCCGTCGAAGCTGCTTCAGGCCGCGGCGCCGGCGAAGGCGGCAGCAGAATATCCAGCAGCCGTTCTTCCGCATTCAACTCCGCCTTGTCGGCCACGTCTTCCAGCTTTTCTTCGCGGACATTGTCGATCGCAATCTCGACCAGATCGCGCACCATCGATTCCACATCGCGACCCACGTAGCCGACCTCGGTAAACTTCGAGGCTTCCACTTTCAAGAACGGAGAATTCGCCAGCTTCGCCAGCCGCCGCGCAATCTCCGTCTTGCCCACGCCCGTGGGCCCGATCATGATGATGTTCTTGGGAATAATTTCTTCGGCGAGTTCCGGCGTGAGTTTCTGTCGCCGCATGCGATTGCGCAGCGCAATGGCCACCGCGCGCTTGGCATCCTTCTGCCCGATCACGTGTTTATCGAGTTCAACTACGATCTCGCGCGGAGTCAGTTCATCCAGCGCAAGCTGTTCTTCTTCGGCAGTGGAGGGAAGGTATATAGCCATAGTCAGTTCTCAGTTCTCGGTTCTCAGCTCTCAGTTAGCGCAGCGAGATTGTGCTGAGAACTGAGAACCGAGAACTGAGAACTAGAGTTCTTCAATCGTTACCTTGTCATTGGTATAGATGCACATCTTGCCCGCAATCTTCATCGCCTCTTCGGCAATCTGGTGGGCGGAGAGTTCCGTATGCTCCGCCAGCGCCTGGGCCGCGGCCTGCGCGTAGGGCCCGCCGCTGCCGATGGCCGCCACCGCGCCGTCGGGCTCAATCACATCGCCCTGCCCGCTCAGCAGAAACGTCTGCTCCTTGTCACACACCAGCAGCAACGCTTCCAGGTGCCGCAGAAACTTGTCCGTGCGCCAGTCGCGCGCCAGTTCCACCGCCGCCCGCCCCAGGTTCCCGTGATACTGCTCCAGCTTGGCCTCGAAGCGACTAAACAAAGTAAACGCGTCCGCCGTCGACCCGGCAAATCCCGCCACAATCTTGTCGTTATAGAGCCGCCGGATCTTCTTGGCCGTGTGCTTGATCACCGATTCGCCCAGGGTGACCTGGCCGTCGCCGGCGAGAACCACCTTGCCGTTGCGGCGAACCGACAAAACTGTAGTGGATCGTATCAGTCGCTTCGTAGTCATGAGCGCAATTCTTGATTATAACAGTCGGTCGTTCGGAGGGGCCGATCGTGAACAGTGTCCGGGGCACTGACCCGATTCAGCATTTATGACTTTTAAGCTCGCATACATATTTGAAGAGAACGCCCTAAATAAACTAAAGATTCGCGCCGATAAAAGATCGGTCATTGTTAATCGATCGGCGTTATTAAATTCAGCAGGCCCTTTTAAGTTGAGCGCTTCTAGGCTTTGTACAAATCCGTTTTTCTGCGGAAAATCATGCCGTCCCATGTATCCTGTTTATTTTCAGTGGTAAATATGTGTAAATATGTCATTGACAGTTTTACACGCATTCATTGTATGCTTCCGACTGAGAATGCCCTACGTCTACGTGAACCCGTACAAGGCCAGCCTCCTCGCAGCGCAGAGTGAGCTGCAACAACGGAGGTCTGAACTGACGTTTGTCACCCAGCGTATTGCGCAGCTGGAACAGACGATTCAGACGCTCGCCCCGCTCGCGCAGGAAGGCGCTGCTCCTACCGCTGGCCTTGCCGAGTTGTGCCGACAGATTCTGATCTCTCAGCCTGAATGTGGATTTACGGCAGAAGACGTGATGCAGCGTCTTGCCCTGATGGGAGTAGATATGAACGGATATGCGAATCCGCTGGCCGTTCTCCACACCACGCTCGGCAGGCTGGTCCGTCCTCGGAGCGGTTTCTTGAAGGGGATCGCTGCTGGCGACGGGCGACCATTATATGTGTACTATCCTTCCCAAGCTCAACTGACGCCGGGCGAAGCGAAACGAATGATGCAGGACCTTCTTCCTAAGTCCGGATGACGGCTAGAAATCGGCGATGTATTGCATGCTACGACGACTGAAATTGACCCAAGGTGGCAAGCCGTAGGTAAAGAGAAGTCGAACCGTCTGGCCGTATGAGCAAATGGACGAAGACGCGTCGCGATCCGGGCCGCTCCTACCAGGACGAGGAAGAGGCGCGCTTGCTTCGTGCGGACATGAAACGAATCGCAGAGCTCGTGGCCGAGGCAGCGGTCGGAAACGATGAAGCAGAGCCAGAATACATCAGGATTATCAATCGACTGGAGCCAACGATGGGAAAAGAGAAGCGGAAGGACTTAATCAGGCAGTTTCGCGACGCCGTTGCCGACCACCAGCGACAACGCGGTCGATTGAGTCGTTGATCTCCTTGCGGGTTTTGCGCAGATCTTCTGCGTTCATGTTCTTAGCTGCGGAATCGGCCAGTTCGTTCATGCTTTCCAGCAAGGTGTCGATCGAAGATTTGTTTTTCTTTTGGGCGGCAGGCACTCGACCCTCTCTCTTCTGGTTTCCGGTTGGCATTTAAGTTTACTCTACAAGTTTACCAGTCATAGCAAAACGTAACCAAAGTCTAGCGGCCCGGTTTCCGGAGCGGGATGGTTTGGCTCACAGCCCTGGCGTCTAACCTCAGCTTTTTCTCACATTTACAGAGCCCTTCAGTAACCACTCCGCCGATTACCGCTGTGACATTTACCCGCCTCGCCCGAGCCCGTACTTTGGAACTCATGGGCCACTCTGCTGCGGTCTTGTGCAACGACAAACGGTCACTCCAAACCCTGGAAGCCACGCTCGAAGAGCTTGAAATCGAGCTGGAGAAATGTCCCTCCGGGCAGAAGGCGCTCGAGCTGGTCATGACTGGCCAATGTTCCACGCTGATCGTTGACTTTGATTTGCCCGGTGCGGAAGAGGTCATCCGCATGGCGGCTTTGTTGCCGCCCGCCCAAAAGCCCGATCTGCTGGCCGTCGCCAGCCGCGCGTGGCCCGGCACGGGACAAGCGTTCCAGTCCGGCGCCAGCCGCATCCTGTACCGGCCGCTCGAAGGCGAGCAGGTTAAGGAAGCCTTAAAAGCGGACGCGAAATCCAGGAAAACCAACCGCCGCAAAGCGGCTCGGTATGATGTGAAGACTTTGGTCTACCTTGACCTCGAGAACGGAACGCTTCCCGGCGTCAGCATTGACATCGGCGAACACGGCCTCGCGATTCAAGCCACCGAACCCGTGCCCATGAGTTCGAACCTGGCTTTTCGCTGCGTGCTTCCGGGCACGGATATCACGCTGCAAGGACACGCCGACGTCATGTGGGCCAGCGATCAAGGCCGCGCCGGACTTTTCTTCTCCAAGCTTAGCCCCGTCGCCCGCAAACATCTCAAGCACTGGCTCAACCAGCGCAGCGCCCAAAGCAAAGGTAAAAATAAAGATAAAGACCACAAACACGACCTGCGCGACTTGCTGCCGCCCGAGGACGCCCACGTCTCCTTCGCCGCCTCCGAATAAGCGCTGGAGAGGCGGATGCCTATCGGGAATTGGTTCTGCTCCGTCGCGCTCTTCCGCCCACGAAGCGAACTTCTCCTCGCTCGCCTGCGCCTCCAGTGAATTACCTAGTACAAATCCAGCAGAGAAAAATAGCTCGCGACCTTGACTCCACTGCTGCCCGGAGGACTATCATTGAATCAAAGCTCCTCCCTAGGGTAGGGGACAACCCAACCATCAACCGTAAGGAAAACTGGAGGAAGTCCCCATGAAACTAAATGACAGCATTTCAACCTATGACGTTGCCGAAGCTCTACAGGGCGAGACCGGCAAATTTGAAGTAACCAGCCCCACCGGAGAGCGCTATTTCGTTACGTGCCAGCCCGGACACTCCATTGTCAGTCTGGAGTGGGCCGGTACTGAGCCGAACCTGCAACCATTCCTCGTGCGGAAAGTAGCTCAACCGATCACGACGGAGGGTCGCACCAAGAGATCCGCGGCTGCCTAATCTGCCAGCAGCCCAATAAACCAGCCCGGCCCCGATCAGGCCGGGCTTTTCATTTGCCCCTGCAACCGTTGACGGAACCCCAAAATCATCCCGGTCGAGTTATTCTGATTGCAGTCATTATGGTTGAAATATTCTGATCTCTTAGATTCCTTTGACCCTGAGGAGGCACACACTGCCCGCAACTTCCCCAACCAGCCTCGCTTTCAACGGCCACTCCATGGTCGGACCACTCCAGCGCGTGCTGGTGTCCTCCCCCAAGAACGCAGGATGGAACCAGCCCGACCGCGTCGCGCGCTGGCGCGAACTCGGCTTTCATCACGCCCCCGACTTCGCCACCGCGCAGGCGCAACACGAAAAGCTCTGCCACGAACTCACAGCGGCCGGCGCCGAAATTATCGAACTTGCAGCCGCGCCGGAACTTTCTCTCGACGCCGTCTATGCCCACGATGCTTCCCTCGCCACCGACTTCGGTCTGATCCTGATGCGCCCCGGCAAACCGAATCGCGTGGCCGAAGCCCGTCATCACGGCGCCTCGTGCCAAGAGCAGGGCGTCCCCACCTTCGGAACGATTACCGCTCCCGGCACCACCGAGGCGGGCGACATCCTCTGGTTAAACGGAACAACGCCAGAAGGAAAAACGCCAGACACGAAGACGCTGCTTATCGGCAACGGCTACCGTACCAACGCCGCCGGCATCGCGCAGGTGCGCTCCCTGCTTGCGCCCAAGGGAGTTGAAGTTCTCTCCGCGCCGTTGCCCTACGGTCCCGGCCCCTCGGCCTGTCTGCACCTGATGTCGTTGATCAGCCTGCTCGACGAGCACACCGCCCTCGTCGATCTCCCCTGGCTAGCTGTCGAAACCGTCGAACTCCTCCAGTCGCGCGGATACAAGTTCATCGAGATCGACGATTCCGAACGCGACACCCTCGCCTGCAATGTCCTGGCGCTGGGCAGCAATCGTCTGCTCGCGATCGAAGAAAACACCAAAACCAACGCGCGCCTTCGCCAAGCCGGATTCGACGTCCGCACCTTCCCCGGCAGCGAAATCTGCATCAACGGCAGCGGCGGTCCCACCTGCCTGACCCGACCGTTAATGCGAGCCTAAGAAGATCGCCCCTCGCCTTTTCTCGGCGATCTCAGCGGTCAAATGCTTTCGACGAAAGTCGTCGAGGACCACCCCCTCCCCACTCCTGATAAAATCATCGTGCATGCTTCTTCCCTTCGTCCGCGAACTCTTCACGGACGTAGAAATGCTTCCCGCCTTCGTGCGTGTAGCCTCCCACCTGCGGGAGGGCACGGGGCGCATTCGTGTCTCCGGCTTATCCCCCACCGCCAAAGCCCTGGTGCTCGTGCTCTTGCGCCGCACCGCCGACCGCCCGCTCATCCTCGTAGTCAATGACAACCGCGCCGTCGAGGACTTCGTCCCCATCCTGCAAGGTTTCTGTGAACTCACCGCCGCCGCCGATCCCGAGGCCGTAGTTGCCCTCCCAGCCCGCGACGTCCTCCCGTTCCAGAATCTTTCCCCTCATCCCGAACTGCAGGAAGAACGCGCGACCGCCCTCTGGAAGATCGCAACCGGCAAAGCTTCGATCGTCGTCACTCCAGTAGCAGCGACCGCGATCCTGCAGCGCTCCGCCGACTACTACACCGATCTGGCCCGCATCCTGCGCCGGGGCGAATCCTTCGACGTCGAAAATCTTCTCGCCCACCTGAACACCGTCGGCTACACCGCGGCCGATGTCGTCGAGATGCCCGGTGAATACGCCCTGCGCGGCGGCATCCTCGATGTGTATTCGCCCGAAGCCGAGCGCCCCGTCCGCATCGAATTTTTCGGCGACGAAGTCGAATCCATCCGCCGCTTCGACCCCGCCTCGCAGCGCTCTTCCAATCCCATGGACGAAGCGTTACTCCTGCCGCTCACCGAGACTCCCGTCAGCGATCATCTTCTCGGCGCAATCCACACGCGCCTGTCAGGCAAGCGCATCACCGGCTCGGAAGAAATCGTCGAAGCCGCTGTCCGCTCCGGCGGTGTCACCGTATTCCCCGGCTGGGAGTTCTACGCTCCCGTTGCCGGAGCCGACCGCACCGTCTTCGATCTGCTTCCCCACGCCGCCGTCCTGCTCGACGAGCCCGACCTCCTCCGCACCGAATTCGACCGCTTCTGGTCCCGCGTCGAAGAAGCCCACGAACGCAGCGGCGTCGGCAATCTCGTCCGCCCAGTGGACTTGTATCTCCCGCCCGACGATTGGTGGAAAAAAGTCGAGTCCCTCACCGGAGCCGATGTCGAGCATCTCGGGATCATGCGTAGCACGAACGAAGATGAAGCCACCACCGTCACTTTCCTGACCCAGCCCACACCCCGCTTCCACGGCGCAGTCCCGGCCATGCTCGAAGAAGTCCAGAAACTCACCGGCGCGGGAAATCAGGTTCTGTTCTCCGTCCCCAACACCGGAGAAGTCGAGCGCCTGGCTGACATCTTCACCGAATACAACGTGAGCTTCCGCCTCGGCAGCCGTACTCGCGGTGGCGAAAGCTACGCCGACGAGACCAGTTACTTCGCAGGCGAAGTTCTCACCACCACGCTCGCGAAAGCCTACGTCCCCGATGGCGTCATGTTTCCCGATGCGCATCTCGCGATTTTCGGCGCTCGCGATTTATTTGACGAATCCGACACCGTCGCCTCGCGCCCGCAGCGCCAGAAATCGAAAGTGTCCGCCTTCCTCTCCGACTTCCGCGACCTGCAGGTCGGCGACTACGTAGTCCACGTCGAACACGGCATCGGCCAGTATCAGGGCCTGAAAGAAATCAATCAGGGCGACGGCAACGCCGAATTCATGCTGCTCGAATACGCCGAGGGCGCGCGCCTCTACGTCCCGCTCACCCGCCTCGACCTGATTCAAAAATACCGGTCGTCCGAAGGGGCCAAGCCCGCGCTGAGTCATCTCGGCACGCAGTCGTGGGCCAAAACCAAAGCCCGCGTGCGCAAGGCCATGAAAGACATGGCCGACGAACTCCTCAAGCTCTACGCCGAACGAAAAATGGCCGTAGGCCATTCCTTCCCCGCCGGAAATGAATTCGTCCGCGAGTTCGAAGACGCCTTCGAGTTCAACGAAACCGAAGATCAGGCGCAGGCCATCGCCGATGTGACGCGCGACATGGAATCCACTCAGCCCATGGACCGCCTGCTCTGCGGCGATGTTGGCTATGGCAAAACCGAAGTCGCCATGCGCGCCGCTTTCAAGGCTGTCGGTGACAACAAACAAGTCGCCGTGCTCGCTCCCACCACGGTCCTCGCCTTCCAACACTACGAAACTTTCAAGCAGCGCTTCGGTCCGTTCCCCGTGACGATCGAAATGATCAGCCGATTCCGCAATCCCAAACAGCAAAAAGAAATTCTGCAAAAAGCCGAAGCCGGCAAAATCGATATCCTCATCGGCACCCACCGCATCCTGTCGAAAGATCTCAAATTCGCCGACCTCGGCCTCCTCATCGTCGACGAAGAACAGCGCTTCGGCGTCCGTCACAAAGAACGCATCAAGCAGATGCGCAAACAAGTCGACGTCCTCACCATGTCGGCCACGCCCATTCCGCGCACCCTGCACATGTCGCTGGTCGGCCTGCGCGACATGAGCGTCATCGAAACGCCACCCAAAGATCGCATGGCGATTCAAACCGTAGTCGCCAGTTGGGACGACAAACTCATCCAATCCTCCATCGAGCAGGAACTCGAA
>Ga0210395_10004141_pt1 | contig 11143 bp, 6 predicted proteins | sample IncBWH4OmetaG_FD_150861 | JGI IMG/M metagenome (GOLD analysis project Ga0210395, IMG submission 150861) | Forest soil microbial communities from Barre Woods Harvard Forest LTER site, Petersham, Massachusetts, United States - Inc-BW-H-4-O ...
GGCTTGTGTTGTGCAGGGGGCCTGTGTTGTGCAGGGTGTGTCGTGCAGGGGGCCCATTGTGCGCGAGGGTGTGTTCGTGTAGGACGGTGTGTTGTTCGTGCAGGGGGCCCATTGTGCGCGGAGGTGTGTTCGTGCAGGGGCCTGTGTCATGGTCCCCAAAACGTGGTGGCCCCCGCGCGCGCGCGGGGGGCATGGCCTTTTTGAGCCCTGCAACCCCGACCCAGGCGGCCGATCCCGCGTTTTCCCAAAATCGGGGAATCTCCGGTAGAATCCCGCGCGCTGGCCGATAGCCGCAGCCACCCGAAGCGACAGGCGCCGCGCCACATACGCGGTGTTCAGGGGTGGGGTCCGTGAGCGCTGGCAGCCCCCACTTGAGGGCGGCGATAGTCTGTGCTATCTTTGCTGGTCGCGCGTTTGCGCCCGCCTCTGCCCGTTCCTCGCCCTCCGAAGGAGTCGTTTCTTGGCTGCTGTTGATGCTCTCCGGACGCGCCGGACTTTCGCGCGTCTGTCCAAGTCTGTCGACGTTCCCAACCTGATCGATATCCAGCGCCGCTCGTTTCTGTGGCTGACCGACCCTGAGAAGGGTGGTTTGCGCGAGACGATCGACGACATCTCTCCGATCGAGGATTACACCGGCAATCTTGCCGTGCAGTTCGGCGAGTTCGTCTTCGACGAGCCGGTCGCCTCACTCGAGCAGTGCCGCGAGAAGGACCTCACCTACGCCCGCCCGCTCACGATCACGGTTGCGTTCATCAATCGCGAGACCGGAGAGATCCGCGAGCAGTCCGTGTTCATGGGCGACTTCCCGTGGATGACCGAGCGTGGGACGTTCGTCATCAACGGCACCGAGCGCGTCGTCGTCACGCAGCTCGTGCGCTCCCCCGGCGCCTACCTGATGGAGCCCAAGGACCGCGAGAAGCAGGTCTTCATCGCCAACCTGATGCCCGCTCGCGGCTCTTGGCTGGAGCTGGAGATCGACAAGAAGGGCAAGGTCTTCGTCCGCATCGACCGCAAGCGCAAGCTGCCCGTTACCGTGCTGTTGCGCGCGATGGGCTACGCAACCGATGAGGAGATCCTGCGGCTGTTCGAGAACTCGCACTACATCCGCAACACGATCGAAGCTGACACAGAGGTCACACGCACCGAAGAGGGCGCCCTGATCGAGCTCTTCAAGAAGCAGCGTCCCGGCGAGCCGCCGAGCGTCGAGAACGCCAAGGCGCTGCTCAACCAGCTGTTCTTCGATCCCAAGCGCTACGACCTCACGCGCGTCGGCCGCTACAAGCTCAACTCGCGTCTCGGTCTCGACATCGACATAGACACGCGCACGCTGACCCACGACGACATTCTCGCGCTGGTCAAGGAGCTGGTGTCGCTGCCAAAGCGCCTGGGCATGCCCGAGGAGCCGGAGTTCGAAATCAAGGATTACGCCGCGGAGGCCACGTCGATGCCGCGCGAGCCCGTCGAGGAGCATCTCGACGAGTACGAGCACTTCGGCAACCGCCGCCTGCGCACCGTCGGCGAGCTGATCCAGGAGGCCTTCCGCATCGGCCTGTACCGCATGGAGCGAGTCGTGCGCGAGCGCCTCACCACAGAGGACGCCGACACGATCACGCCGCAGACGATCATCAACATCCGCCCGGTCGTGGCTGCCCTGAAGGAGTTCTTCGGCTCCTCCCAGCTCTCCCAGTTCATGGACCAGACCAACTCGCTCGCCGGGCTCAGGCACCGGCGCCGCCTTTCGGCGCTCGGCGCCGGCGGCCTCACGCGCGAGCGCGCGCCGATCGAGGTGCGCGACGTGCATCCCACCCACTATGGGCGCATGTGCCCGATCGAGACGCCGGAGGGTCCGAACATCGGGCTGATCGGCTCGCTGTCGTCGTTCGCGGAGGTGTCCGAGTACGGCTTCGTCACCACCCCCTACCGGGTTGTCAAGGACGGCGTCGTCAGCGACGAGGTGGTGCGTCTGGACGCAAACCAGGAGGAGGAGCAGCTGATCGCCCAGGCCAACACGCCGATCGACGAGAAGACCGGCAAGCTGCTCGGCAAAGAGATCCTGTGCCGCACCCAGGCCGGGCAGTACGTGACCGTCGGTCCCAAGGATGTGGACCTGGTCGATGTCTCCCCCGAGCAGATCTGGTCGGTCACCACGGCGATGATCCCGTTCCTCGAGCACGACGACGCCAACCGTGCGCTGATGGGCTCGAACATGCAGGCCCAGGCGGTGCCGCTGCTGAAGACCGATGCCCCGCTAGTCGGCACCGGCATGGAGCGCCGCGCTGCACTCGACACGGGCGACGTACTGCTCGCGCGGAGCGACGGCACGATCGACTTCGTCGACGCCAACCGTCTCGTGATCGAGACCTCTGGCGGTGAGCGTGATGAGTACGAGCTGCAGAAGTTCATGCGCTCCAACCAGGGCACCCTGATCCACCACAAGCCGCGCGTCAGATCGGGGCAGAAGGTCAAGGCCGGCGACGTGCTCGCCGACGGCTCCTCCACCGACAAGGGCGAGATGGCGCTCGGCAAGAACCTGATGGTGGCGTTCATGTCCTGGGAGGGCTACAACTTCGAGGACGCGATCATCCTCTCCAAGCGCCTCGTGCAGGACGACGAGCTGACCTCGATCCACATCGAGGAGTACGAGATCGACGCGCGCACGACCAAGCTCGGCGACGAGGAGATCACGCGCGACATCCCCAACCGCTCGGAGGAGTCCTTGCGCAACCTCGACGATCGCGGGATCGTGCGCGTTGGGGCCGAGGTCGCCTCGGGCGACCTGCTCGTCGGCAAGGTGACGCCCAAGGGCGAGACCGAGCTCACCGCCGAGGAGAAGCTGATCCGCGCGATCTTCAAGGAGAAGGCACGCGAGGTCCGCGATACGTCCTTGAAGGTGCCCCACGGCGAGGGTGGCGTGGTGATCGACGTGATGACCTTCAGCCGCGACGAGGGCGACGATCTGCCCCCGGGCGTCAACGACCTGGTGCGCGTGTTCGTCGCCAAGAAGCGCAAGATCTCCGAGGGCGACAAGCTCGCCGGCCGTCACGGCAACAAGGGTGTGATCTCCAAGATCGTCGACCAGCAGGACATGCCGTTCCTCGAGGACGGCACGCCCGTGGACGTGATCCTCAACCCGCTCGGTGTGCCATCGCGCATGAACGTCGGGCAGATTCTCGAGACCCATCTCGGCTGGGCCGCCGCGCAGGGCTGGTACGACGACGGCACCGAGGCCTACAAGGACGCGCACTCAAACGGCGGCAACGGGCGCGTATATGTCGCCACGCCCGTGTTCGACGGGGCTACCGTGCAGGATGTCGACACGGCTCTGGTCAAGTGGCAGGACGAACACAAGGGCCGTATCCGCATGGACATCGACAAGTCGCGTCGCGTCGGTGAGCAGGCCTCAGGCAAGATGACGCTCTTCAACGGGCGCACCGGTGAGCCCTTCGAGGAGCAGGTCACCGTCGGCTACATGTACATCCTCAAGCTGTTGCACCTCGTCGACGACAAGATCCACGCTCGCTCGACCGGTCCCTACTCGCTCGTCACCCAGCAGCCGCTGGGCGGCAAGGCGCAGTTCGGCGGTCAGCGCTTCGGCGAGATGGAGGTTTGGGCGCTGGAGGCATTCGGCGCCGCCTACACGCTGCAGGAGATGCTCACGATCAAGTCCGACGACACCGTCGGGCGTGTGAAGGCATACGAGGCGATCGTCAAGGGCGAGAACATCGCCGAGCCGTCGATCCCCGAGTCCTTCAAGGTGCTGCTCAAGGAGATGCAGTCCTTGGCGCTCGATGTTGGCGTCGTCTCAGAGGAAGGCCAGCACACGGAGCTGCGCGACGAAGACGACGACCTGCTGCGCGCCGCGGAGGAGCTCGGCATCGACCTCTCCGGCGTCAGGGCGCCGACGGGCGAGGTCACGGAGACCGAGCCAGAGGCGGAGGGTGCGGCCGTAGCCGACAGCGAGGACGGCGAGCCCGAGGCGGCGCTCGACATAGAGGGGCTGATCGAGGACGGCATCGCCCTCGAGGAGCTGGACGACTCCGGTGCGCCTGTTGGCGAGCCGGCTGAAGGGAGTAACTAGAGATGATTGACATAAATAACTTCGACGCAATCGAGATCTCCCTCGCCTCGTCCAAGCAGATCCGCGGTTGGAGCTCCGGCGAGGTCACCAAGCCCGAGACGATCAACTACCGCACGCTCAAGCCCGAGAAGGACGGCCTCTTCTGCGAGCGCATCTTCGGTCCCACCAAGGACTGGGAGTGCTACTGCGGCAAGTACAAGCGCGTGCGCTACAAGGGCATCGTGTGCGAGCGCTGCGGCGTTGAGGTGACACGCTCGAAGGTGCGCCGCGAGCGCATGGGCCACGTCGACCTGGCCGCTCCGGTCAGCCACATCTGGTTCTTCAAGGGCGTGCCCTCGCGCATCGGCTACCTGCTCGACATGGCTCCCAAGGAGCTCGAGAAGGTTCTCTACTTCGCCGCGTCGATCGTCACCTGGGTCGACGACGAGGCTCGCTCCAAGGATCTCGACACGCTCGAGAAGGAGGTCAACAAGGTCCTCGACTCCTATGCCGCCGAGCTGCAGGAGCGTGTGCTCGAACTACGCGAGTCGCTAGGGCGTCGTGAGAAGTACCTGCAGAGCGGCAAGCAGACCTCCTTCAACGACGAAGACCACCTGTGGGCCGACTCGCTCGACCTCAACCTCGCGAAGATCTCCGACGAGGAGCGCGACAAGCTCATCAAGGAACTGAACAAGACCTTCGAGGCAGACATCGCCGACACCGAAGCCTACGTCGAGGACGGGGCCGAGCGGATGCGCAACGTTTGGGAGCTGTTCAAGACGATGGACTCAAAGCAGATCGAGCACGACGAGACCACCTTCCGCGAGCTCAAGGAGCGCTTCGGCTCCTCCTACGGCTTCGGCGAATACTTCCGTGGCGGCATGGGCGCCGAGGCGATCCGCGACCTGCTCCAGCAGGTCGACCTGGAGGCTGAACGGATCGAACTGGAGGAGCAGGTCAAGACCGGCAAGGGGCAGAAGCAGGCGCGCGCGGTCAAGCGTTTGAAGGTGGTGAGCGCGTTCATCCAGTCCGGCAACAAGCCCGAGATGATGGTGCTCGACGCCGTGCCGGTAATCCCGCCGGAGCTGCGCCCGATGGTGCAACTGGACGGTGGACGCTTCGCGACCTCTGACCTCAACGACCTCTATCGCCGCGTCATCAACCGCAACAACCGCCTCAAGCGGCTGCTCGACCTCGGCGCGCCCGAGATCATCGTCAACAACGAGAAGCGCATGCTGCAGGAGGCCGTCGACGCACTGTTTGACAACGGCCGCCGCGGGCGTCCGGTAACCGGCCCGGGCAACCGGCCGCTGAAGTCTTTGAGCGACATGCTCAAGGGCAAGCAGGGGCGCTTCCGCCAGAACCTGCTCGGCAAGCGCGTGGACTACTCCGGTCGTTCGGTGATCGTCGCCGGCCCCTACCTGAAGTTGCACCAATGCGGGTTGCCGAAGATCATGGCGCTCGAGCTGTTCAAGCCGTTCATCATGGCGCGCCTGGTCGAGCGCAAGTCGGCGCAGAACATCAAGGCCGCCAAGAAGATGGTCGATTCGATGATCGGCGAGGTGTGGGACGTGCTCGAGGAGGTCATCCACGAGCACCCGGTGCTGCTCAACCGTGCGCCGACGCTTCACCGTCTCGGCATCCAGGCGTTCGAACCGCTGCTCGTCGAGGGCAAGGCGATCCAGGTGCACCCGCTGGTCTGCCACGCCTTCAACGCCGACTTCGACGGCGATCAGATGGCGGTCCATCTTCCGCTGTCGGCCGAGGCGCAGGCGGAGGCCCGCATCCTGATGCTGTCCTCCAACAACATCCTCAGTCCGGCGCACGGCGCGCCGCTTGCGACGCCCACCCAGGACATGATCCTCGGCGCCTACTACCTCACCTACGGCCCCGAAGCGGACGAGTTGGCAAAGATCGACAGGGCTACCTACGAGCCGCGCCCGCACGTGTTCCGCACCGCGCAGGAGGCCGAGCTCTCCTACGAGGCGGGTGTGGTGAAGCTGCATGACATCGCCGAGTTCCGGCCGATGGGACGCGAGGGCGGCCATCTGCTCAGCACGGTCGGGCGGATCATCTACAACGACCGCATCGAGCGGGCGTTGGCGGAGGCGCTTGGCGACCAGTTCGACGCGTCCAAGTACGTGTTCGTGAACCAGTCGATGAAGAAGCGCGACACCACCCGCTTGATCGACGCGCTCGTGCAGAGCTATGGCGCGACGACGATCTCGCTGGTGCTCGACGCGTTCAAGGATCTCGGCTTCAAGTACGCCACGCAGGCAGGCATCACGATCTCCAAGAACGACGTGGTGGTACCGCCCTCCAAGCAGTCGATCCTCGACAAGTACGACAAGCTCGTGGGCGACATCACCGACCAGTACGACATGGGCCTGATCACCCAGGAGGAGCGCCACGAGGCGGTTGTGGAGAAGTGGAACGCAGCCACCGACGAGGTGGCCGAGGCGATGATCCAGAACCTCGACACGCTCAACCCGATCTTCATGATGGCCAACTCCGGTGCCCGTGGTTCCTTCAAGCAGATCCGCCAGCTGGCGGGGATGCGCGGCCTGATGGCCAACCCGAAGGGTGAGATCATCGAGCGACCGATCAAGTCCAACTTCATGGAGGGCCTGTCGGTGCTGGAGTACTTCATCTCCACCCACGGCGCGCGAAAGGGCCTGGCCGACACGGCCCTGCGCACCGCCGACTCGGGCTACCTGACGCGTCGTCTGGTGGATGTCGCCCAGGACGTGATCATCCGCGAGGTCGATTGCGGCACCGACGAATACATCGAGATGGCCGTCTGGAACGAGGGCGGCGAGCCCAACGAAAACCTCGTGGGGCGCCCTGCCGCGCAGCCGATCACGACCAAGCGTGGGCGTATGCTCGCCGAGGGCGGCCAGGAAATTGGCCGCCAGCAGCTGGCCGACATCGTCGAGGCGTTCGCAGACGACCACGAGAAGGGCGTGCGTGTCACCGTGCCCGTGCGCTCCGTGCTCAAGTGCAAGGCCCCCAGTGGCGTGTGCCAGGCCTGTTACGCCCGTGCGATGGCCACCGGCCAGACCGCGCAGATCGGCGATGCCGTCGGCATCGTGGCCGCGCAGTCGATCGGCGAGCCCGGCACGCAGCTGACGATGCGCACGTTCCACACCGGCGGCGTCGCCGGTGCGGACATCACCCACGGCCTGCCGCGCGTGGTCGAGCTCTTCGAGGCGCGCAAGCCCAAGGGTTTGGCCAAGATCGCCGAGCAGGACGGCGTCGTCTCGATCGAAGAGACCGAGAAGGCCTTGACGGTGGTCATCACCGACGAGGCCGGCGAGGAGCATCGCCACGCCTTCCCACGGCGTACGCGCCTGTATGTGGCAAGCGGCGAGAAGATCGTCGCCGGCAAGCAGCTCAACGAGGGCTCGCTCTATCCGCACGAGCTCCTGGCGATTCGTGGACGCACCGAGACCGAGCAGTACTTGGTCAAGGAGGTTCAGGAGGTCTACAAGTCGCAGGGCGTGGACATCAACGACAAGCACATCGAGTTGATCGTGCGTCAGATGCTCAAGAAGGTCAGGGTCGACCAGAAGGGCGACACCGACTACCTCCCAGGGCAGTTCGTGGACCGCTACGAATTCGCGATCGCCAACGACGCCGTGATCGCCAAGGGCGGCGAGACCGCTCAGTTCGAGGACATCATCCTCGGCATCACCAAGGCCTCGCTGAACACCGACTCGTTCCTCTCGGCAGCCTCCTTCCAGGAGACCACCAAGGTGCTCACCGACGCCTCGCTCGAGGGCAAGATCGACCGTCTCAACGGCCTCAAGGAGAACGTGATCATCGGCAAGCTGATTCCCGCCGCGACGGGACTCAAGCGCTACCGGCGGATCGAGATCGAACCGTCCGAGCCGATGCCGCGCGCGATCGACGACGTCGGTCTGCTCGACCAAGAGGAGATCGCAGCCGAGCTCGGCCTTGCCGACGGTGAGGCGCTCAGCGCCGGCTACGGCAGCGAGTTCGACGCCGACCTCGCGTCGCTCGAGAAGATCGGCGCCGGCAGTTCAGACCCAGGTTTCATCGAGGGTCTTGGTGAGATAGAGGTGCCCGAGGAGTCCGGGGAGTAGGTCTCTCATTACCTATTAAGACATCGGCGCATGCGCCGATGTCCGGGGTGGCGCATGCGCCACCCCGCGAGGGGGCGCATGCGCCCCCTCGTCCCTTTTAAGGATTCAAGGAGAGCGCCCAGTCCGTCAAAATTTGGGCCTCACGAGATGTCAGCCCGCTTGCCGGCATCGTTTGCACCAGCAGGGTCGGAGCCGCGCGCGTGGCCGCCCAAGCGTGGCAGGCGTCGTTGAAGGCGTCGTCGATCCACGCCAGTGCTCTGGCGTGGGCGTGGGTCTCGATCGCGCCGAGCTTCCAGTGGGCGTTTGCGCGCCCCACCGAACGCTCGAAGCTGAGATAGGGCAGTTCCGGCAGGCCCAGTAGGTGAGGGAGATATTCGTTGGCCTTCTCCTCCCAGCCGCTGGCCCACACGAGCTCGAAGTTGGACGCCAGCGCGAGCAGGTGCTCGGCCGCGCCGGACGAAAGAAAGTGGGGTATGCCGTCGATCGAATGGAAGGACCCCTCGGGCCGTGCCCCAGGCTCGAATGAGAACAGCGAGATCACGCCGTCGATGTCCACCAGCAGCAGGGGACGCTCATTCAAATCGGGACTCCCCCCGCGCGCGTGCGGGGAGGCTTGTGTGTCCAACTGCGCTACGCGTGTGGGGCGTTCAGTCGAACTGGGATTCCCCCCGTGCGCGCAGGGGGAGGCTTGCTGGTCCAACTGCGCTGTGGGGCGCAGTTCTTGCAATTCGGGATGCCCTCTGCGTGCGGGCGGGCAGGTTTGCGGGTCCAACTGCGCTGTAGGCGGGGTGCGCAGTTCATCAGATTCGGGATGCCCCCCGCGCGCGCGGGGGGCGTGCGCTTCTGTGCCGTCTGCCAAAGCCTCGCTCGGCGCCGGGCCCAGCCGCGAGTCTTCATCGAATGCTAACGGTTTGTCTTTAGCTCGCACTGAGGTCGGCACCGGTAATCTGGCTGAGGCGGGACAGGCCAGTAAAGCATCCGTCGTGCGCTGCCGATGGATCAGTCCGTCGCACCTCTAACCATGACTCTCGATCTAGGCATATTCCTCTCGCTAGCCTGCGCTTTCGTGGCCAACCTCGGCTTCTTCTATAAGTACCGGGGCGCGAACTCGGTGGCAAGCGTGGACGTGCGCCACCCGTTGCGCTCGATCCGCACGCTCTTCTCCTCCGGATGGTTCGCGCTGGGCATGATCGTCGCCACGGCCTCGTGGGCTCTGCACGTGGCAGCGTTGGCGCTCGCGCCGATGTCGGTTGTCCAGGTGGCGCTCGCCGCGGGCGTTGTGCTGATCGCTGTGATGGCCGACCGCATGTTCGGCTTCGAGGTGGGCCCACGCCAGTGGCTCGGCCTGTGGCTGATGGCCGCCGGCCTGGTGTTGTTGGGTCTCACGTTGCCAGCGATGCACGGCGCGCATTCGCAGTTCTCCGCGCCGGCGATGATCGCCTTCGAGGCTGGCCTGTTCGGCCTGGGCGGCTTGCTGATCATGGGTCCGCGCATGGGCAGCCCGGTCGAGCACCACGGCATGATGCTGGGCGCCGCCTCGGGAATCCTGTTCGGCGTCTCGGACACCTCGATCAAGGCACTGACCGGTATCGTCGGCGCCCACGGTCTGCTGGCCGTCCTGCTCAGCCCCTGGCTGGCGGTGGCGGTGCTCGCTTCGATCGTCGCGTTCTACGCATCGGCGCGCGGCCTGCAAGAGGGCGATGCTGTCCCGGTGATCGCGGTGACAGGCACCGCAGCGAACATAGCCGGCGTCGCCGGCGGGATACTCGTATTCGGCGATCCGATGCCGGGAAGCGCGGTCGGCATTGTCTTCCAGTCGCTCGCGTTCGTACTCGTGCTGGTAGCCGCCGCGCTGATGCCGGCGCCGGTGCGCGCCGCCGGCATCGCCTCGCGTGCGTGACGCTGCTACAGTTGCGCCCCGAATGCCCACAACCTCCCAACTAGTGCGCAAGGGGCGCATCGCCCCGAAGAAAAAGCTTGCGACGCCAGGCCTGAAGTCGGGCAAGGGGCGCAAGAAGAAGGTAGCCGCCCCGCAGCGGCGCGGCGTGTGCACGCGCGTGTACACGACCACCCCGAAGAAGCCGAACTCCGCTCTGCGCAAGGTGGCCCGCGTGCGCATCGCCGGCTCGATCGAGGTCACGGCCTACATTCCCGGCGAGGGTCACAACCTGCAGGAGCACTCGGTGGTGCTCGTGCGCGGCGGCCGCGTCAAGGACCTGCCGGGCGTGCGCTACAAGGTCGTGCGCGGGACGCTCGATGCGGCCGGCGTGAGCGATCGCAAGCAGGGTCGCTCCCAGTACGGCGTGAAGAAGAAGTAGCGCTCACATGCCCCGTCGCGCAGCCGCCCAAGTGCGTCCGCTGGAAGCGGACCCGATCCACCGCTCCAAGCTGGTTCAGCAGATCATCAACAAGGTGATGCTCGACGGCAAGAAGTCGACCGCCGAGCGGATCGTCTACGACGCCCTTGCCCTCCTCGGTGAGCGCAGCGACAAGGACCCGATCGAGCAGCTCGAAGCCTCGATCAAGGCTCTCACCCCAGCGCTGGAGGTCCGTTCGCGTCGCGTCGGCGGTGCCACCTACCAGGTGCCCGTCGAGGTCCCTTCGGCGCGCGCCCGCACATTGGCGGTGCGCTGGCTGGTCGAGTTCGCGCGCAACCGCCGCGAGAAGACGATGGCCCAGCGTTTGGCCAACGAGCTGTTGGACGCTCAATCCCAGCAGGGCTCGGCCTACAAGCGCAAGGACGACATCTACCGCATGGCACAGGCCAACAAGGCCTTTGCCCACTACCGCTGGTAGAAGTTCGCCGCGCTCCGAGGCTTTTCAGTCTCGCAGTTGCGCGCTTCTTGGTGTATGCGCCGTTCCTAGCGTGCGCTTGCGAGGCTTCTTGCCGTAGGCCCTCTGATGAGCTAGTGGGGTGTCAGGCAAACGTTCGCCTGGTTGACAGTTGACAGTGCCAAGGGTTCTGGTACGACGGCGTTCG
>Ga0210395_10004145_pt1 | contig 11135 bp, 12 predicted proteins | sample IncBWH4OmetaG_FD_150861 | JGI IMG/M metagenome (GOLD analysis project Ga0210395, IMG submission 150861) | Forest soil microbial communities from Barre Woods Harvard Forest LTER site, Petersham, Massachusetts, United States - Inc-BW-H-4-O ...
GGGCGGCTTTCAGTATCTCTACGATCCGGCGCGTCCCGAGAGTGTGCTCTCGCGGGCTGAAGTCGATGACGCCCTGCAAGTCTCAGCCGGCCGCAAAAATCCGCTGCCCACTTCCTCGGTCATTTCCAACGAGCCTGGATCGCGCTATATCGACTTTCTCATTCCTGGCTTGATCGGGATGAATCTGATGAACTCGGGCATGTGGAGCATCGGCTTCGCTCTGGTGGATATGCGTCAGCGCAAACTGCTCAAACGTTTTGTTGCCACACCCATGCGGAGAAGCGATTTTCTCCTCGCCCTGGCCGGAGGCCGGTTGGTGCTCATGGTCGCCGAAGTCGGACTGCTGCTTGGTTTCGGCGCGCTGGTTTTTCACATACGCGTACTCGGGTCGTTGCTCTCGATTCTGATACTAAGCTCAATTGGCGCCGTAGGGTTTTCCGGATTAGGCTTACTCACAGCCAGCCGCGCACAGAAGATTGAAAGCGTCAGCGGGCTGATCAATTTGATCATGATGCCCATGTGGATCTTTTCTGGAGTCTTTTTTTCCTACGAGCGTTTCCCATCGGTCATCCAGCCGTTTATTAAGGCGCTGCCTCTAACCGCGCTTAATGATGCTTTGCGCGCTACGATTCTCGAAGGGGCCCCACTTGCGAGCCAGGCTGGGCGCCTGCTTATCCTTCTGCTCTGGGGAGGAGTTTCCTTTTTGCTGGCCTTGCGCTGGTTCCGCTGGACCTAGGATTGCAAATGTAACGCTAGCGTCCCCGCTCGCGCGGTGAAGAGCGTAACTGCCGGAGCTTCACGAAGAATCTTTACACAGTCTTCTGTCCGACAAATCTCAGCGACACCGAATTCATGCAGTATCGCAGATGCGTAGGCACTGGTCCATCATCGAAAACATGGCCCAGGTGCGCGTCGCATTCGGTGCATGAGACGGCGGTGCGAACCATGCCGTAGCTCATGTCTCTCGTGCTGCGAACGTTTTCCGGCGCGATCGGCTGCCAGAAACTGGGCCAGCCAGTTCCAGAATCAAACTTTGTCTCCGAGCTGAACAAGGCGTTATCGCAGCAAACGCAGTGGTAGAGGCCCTTATCGTGAAGGTTCCAATACTTTCCCGAGTACGCAAATTCAGTATCGGCGTGACGCGTTATATCGAATGCGTTTGAAGTTAGCTGCTTCCGCCACTCGTCTTCGCTCTTGATGACCTTCGGCACGTGAACTGTTTTCAATCGCTCTCCCGCATCGGAGAACTGAACAATCGTGACCTCCTGAGATGCTTCCTTCGACGCAGTCGCTTGCGCAATCCGCGGTTTTCTCAACGACCGCACTGTCAATCCTGCAATCGCGGAAACGGAAGTCACAAGAAAAGCCCGCCGCTTCACTTTGCCCGATCCTTCATCCTTCTCCACCAGAGATTTGAACATGCGTGCTTCCTCCTCCGATGCTACCTGGAATGCTATTTGCCAGTGTAAAGTTCGGGAAACTCCTGGTGAAGATGAGCAACCTTCGGCGCATCATTGTAGACAATGTACGGATTATTCGGATGATTCGTGGCGTAATCCTGGTGATAAGCCTCGGCTGGATAAAAGGCCTTTAACGGAACCACCTGAGTTACGATTGGACGCGGGAAGACCCGCGCTTTATCGAGTTGCGCAATATAAGCCTCAGTAATCCGTTTTTGTTCGTCATTGGCGTAGAAAATAATCGACCGGTACTGAGTGCCCGAATCGGGGCCCTGCCGGTTCAACTGTGTGGGGTCGTGCGCCACCGAGAAAAACACGCGAAGCAACTGGCCGTAGGTTATCTGCGACGGATCATAGGTAATTTTCACCGATTCTGCGTGGCCAGTTTCGCCAGTGCTCACGAGCTCGTATTCCGCGGTGTTGGCCGCGCCTCCGGAGTATCCCGAAGTCGCGTTGATCACTCCCTTGACGTGCTGGAACACGGCCTGAATGCCCCAGAAGCAGCCGCCCGCGACGACCGCAGTTTGCTGCGTTTTGCTCGTGGCAACTGGCGCATCCACGGCTGGGTTGGGAACGGCCGCTATCGCGTTGTCACCTGCATTGCAGGCAATCGCGCTTCCCAGCGTTAGCATCAATAGTAGGGCAAACATGCGTGAAAAGGCGGTCATAGGAAACTCCTCTTGTCCGAAGTTGCGATCTTTCGGGCTCGTATTCTTTAGAGTCGCCAGCTTCACAAAAGGTTCGAGTCTGTCTAACTTGCTCGCGCTGAGGTAACTTCCGCGCGGGTCGCGCATCCTATAGCGAGGGATCAATAGATACAGTGACGCCCATGAAGACAATACTGATTTCAATTTTAGCGTTGTTAGGAATTACAGTCGGGATGATGGCGCGAGCCTCTGAATCTTCAACGAGCCCGGGTCCGCAGAATCCAGTTCTGGTGGAGTTGTTCACCTCCGAAGGATGCTCCACCTGTCCTCCCGCGGACGCGTTCCTGCAGAAACTGGATCAGCAGCCCATCGCGCGGGCAGAGATGGTCGTTCTCAGTGAGCATGTTGACTACTGGAACCACATCGGATGGAAGGATCCTTACTCCTCTCGTTTTTACAGCGACCGACAAGGCATCTATGCCAAGCGTCTCGGCCTCGACAGCGTCTACACTCCGCAAATGATCGTGGACGGAACCAGCGAGTTTGTAGGCAGCGACCCGGCATTGGCGGATAAGGCCTTTGCCAAAGCGTTGACGAAACCGAAGCTAGCCGTCCGATTGTCCTCTGCTTCGTTAGGCTCACCCAATTTGTTGCAGGCCCATCTGGAAACAGATGCGTTGCCGGCATCCTTCGGCTTGCGCGCGGCAGACGTCTACGTTGCCCTCGCTCTCAACCATGCGGAATCGCAAGTCGCTCACGGCGAAAACGCTGGACGTACATTGACCCACACGGCTGTGGTCCGGAGCATCGTGAAGGTAGGAACGCTTCGGCAAGGGCAAACCTTTGCGCAGGATATTCACATGAAACTCGACCCTGGAACAGATGTCCACAATCTGCGGCTAATTGCATTCGTGCAGGAACCGGGTCAGGGTCGAGTAGTTGGCGCAGCTGTAGAAAAAGTTGGCGCCACTGTAGCCGCGCGGAATTGAAATCACATCATTCTGCGGCCAGCAATATCGGGCACTGAACATTCCTTGCAAATGGGCGCATGAGGGATGATAATTTGTATCGTCTTTCTGTGCCGCGTAAAGTGCTTGACTTCGCTGCCAGTGAGCGGGAGTAGTTCAGCGGTAGAACGCCAGCTTCCCAAGCTGGATGCCACGGGTTCGATCCCCGTCTCCCGCTCCAATTTGTCAACAGTTTACGCTTGACTTCGGTTTGCTACTCAACTATAGCCCAGCACATGAAAATTCAACAGGGCTATCTGACCGAAGAATCCGGCGCTTGGATTGGGCACTACTCGAAATGGGTTTTGGACCCGCGAACCGGAAAAGAAGCGCAGACAGTAACCTTCAAGATCGGCGCACTATCGGCGCTCACTATCCGTTGGGTCGGATGGTGGCGGAGCGTGGGGCCCCGCCAGCCCCTAAAGCTGGGGCACATCCGTCATGCCAAAACGCAACTTCGCGAGTTCATCAAAATCAAACATGCGATCTGACCTTCCAACTAAACGATATCTCCGATCCTTCCGCTCCCTCTTTTGCTAGCAGTGCCAGTTGACTATCGGTCAGACAGGAGCCGGTCGATCAAACAGCGAACAGCGTGCCAAACGCGTGGGAGTATCCGGGCACGCTCGGTTGGGAAATTGGAACCATGACCTTTGGATTCGCAATCCAACGATTCTTGGTCCCGTTCGAATTGCCGTCATCCGCTAGTAATCCACGGATGCGTGAGCATTCGCGCGGATCACTTTCCTTAGCGGACTTCCCGGTACTAACCCGACCAACTTCCTCTAAGCCCGTTTCGGGACCGCTAGCACGAAGCATTAAATAGCTCTTCGGATTACTTCTGCGTTGCCGACAAACATACAGAATCACCGCATCCGCTGCAGTTTGCTGCACAGGCTATAATGACGCCCACGAATGGCGCTCAACTCTGGTACGAGACTCGGGCCGTATGAAATCCAAGCTCCGCTGGGCGCTGGCGGCATGGGCGAAGTCTACCGTGCCCGTGATACGCGGCTGGATCGCGATGTCGCGCTGAAAATTCTGCATTCTGAAGTAGCTGGCGACCCCGACCGACGCGTTCGGTTCGAGCGCGAAGCCAAGACGGTCGCTGGCCTGAGTCATCCCAATATTGTGGCGCTGTACGAGGTTGGCAACGCCGACGGGATCGAATACACGGTCAGCGAACTAGTGGAGGGCGAGCCGCTGCGGGTGCAGATGAAGCAGCGCGCCATGCCGGTGCGGCAGGTGGTGGAGCTGGCCACGCAGTTGGCCGACGGCATGGCCGCTGCGCATGCGGCGGGCATTGTGCATCGCGATCTCAAGCCGGAGAACGTGATGGTAACCCGCGATGGTCGGGTGAAAATCCTCGACTTTGGGTTGGCACGTGCGCAGCCGTCCGCCGTCGCATCCGGCAAAGTCTCTAACGACGAGACCATCGCTCTGTCGGCGACCCTGGACTACAGGACGGTGCCCGGCATGGTACTGGGGACGGCGGCGTACATGAGTCCCGAGCAAGCCCGGGGACAGGAAGCAGACTATCGCTCTGACCAGTTTTCGTTCGGGCTGATTGTCTACGAGATGCTCGCCGGCAAGCGGGCTTTCGCTCGCGACTCCGCCGTGGAGACGATGGCTGCGATCGTGCGCGACGAACCGGAGCCGCTGCAGGGTAAGATTCCGGCGCCGCTCAAGTGGCTGGTGGACCGCTGCCTGGAGAAGGACCCCACGCAGCGGTACGATTCGTCGCGGGATTTGTATCAGCAACTACGCACCTTGCGCGACCACTTTTCTGAGGCGTTTACCAGCAGCGGTGCGCAGGCTGTGTCGCCCGAGGTTGCGGCGTCGGCTCAAGCTGGCGCGAAGTGGCGGGGATTCGGCATGGGCGTTACGGTCGGGCTGGTGGCTCTGGCGGCGGTGCTGGCCGGTGCATTTGCATGGTGGCTGCATCCGGCGGGCGTGCAGCTTTCCAACTACCGGTACACGCCTTTCGCAGTGAATGCGTCGAGCCCCTTATGGTCGCCTGACGGCAAGATGGCAGCGTACTCCGGCGATGTGGGCGACGATCTGCAACTCTTCTTGCGCACGCTGGATTCGCCAACGCCGCGGCAGTTGACCCACTCCCGCGGCAGCGCGCGCCCGCTGAGCTGGTCACCGGACTCCTCGCGCATCCTCTACCTGCAAACGGTGGCGACAGGAGAACCGCCCAAGGTTTTTTCCATTGGAACGGTGGGAGGAGAGCCGGACCTGCTTTGGACGCTGCCCCAGGAGGCCTATCTCTTAGCCATATCTCCAGATAGCAAAGCTGGAGTCGTTCTGAACCAGGGTCCGGACAATATCTACGACCTCTATATTTCCGATCCCATTGGATCGCCGCTGCGCCGCTACCCATCTTCGCAAGCGTCTTCGCACTCCGTTTTCAACAGTCCGCAGCTGGGATTTTCACCGGACGGCCGTCAACTGTTGTTCATTCGCGCGGGTGATGCCGGAACCGAAGAGTCCTGGCTGCTGCCGTGGCCGGCCGGATCCGAAACTCCGCACCAGGTATTAGGGACATTGCCGCACGATGCGGGCACGCCGTCCTTCGGCTGGATGCCAGATAATCGCCACATTATCGCTGCGGCCACCCATGGCGTTGGCGCAACCCAACATCTGTTCCTGGCCGATACGAGGTCGGACCGGCTGCAACAGATCACCCAGGGGACCGGCTCCGAGGGTTTGCCGGCGGTATCTCCGGATGGGAGTTCCATTCTGTTTGCCGAGAGCAATGTTGACTACGACATTGTGTCCATGTCACTCGCGGATAGTACGACGCAGGGCCTGATTGTGACGGCGCGATCCGAGAGCATGCCGGCGTGGGCCGCCAAGGCGGATTCGATGGTCTACATTTCTGACCGGTTGGGCACGGAAGATGTCTGGCTTCACACCAAGGATGGATCGGATCGCCCACTGGTGACCCGGGCGAGTTTCGCGTCGGATGCGCCCAAGTGGATGTATGCTCCCGTACTGTCCCCGGACGGCACCCGCGTCATCTTCGTCACTGTTGGAAAGACGGGCAAGAGCCGCCTATGGGAGGCTTCGGTGGCCGGTGGCGCACTCGTTCCTTTGCTGGATGCTTCCGAGACGTCCACCAGGCAGTTCACTGGAGATTGGTCCCCCGGGGGTACGCAATTTGCTTTCATCGGCCTTGAGCCAGACGGCAAGACCAGCTTGAAGGTCGTGCGTACCTCAGGCGGGGGAGTCGCACAGAAGCTCCAGGACGGAGCCAGTGGCGTGGTTTCCTGGGCTCCGGACGGGAATTGGATTGCTTATTCCGACATCGACAGCGGGTGGCATTTGATCTCGCCCGACGGAAAGCAGCATCGCGACCTTGGGATCATCAACACTTCCAATCTCGGATTTTCCAAAGACGGCAAAACCATATACGGCATCCGCGCTGACGCCGACAAGTGGTTTCTATTTTCGCTCAACATCGAGACGGCAAAACTCCGCGACATCAAGCCCGTGGATAGCGCTTTACGGCCGATTTCGCCCTTGAATCCGGCGATTCGCTTCACGCTGGCCCCCGACGGCAAAAGCATTGCGTATTCGGTTGCCAAGCGCTCCAGCAGCCTGTGGATGTTGCAGGGGTTTGCCGGCAAATAGTCTCAGTTCCAATCCGCGCCAATCATGTGCCGACCACTCCAAAGATACGCTGCAGCTTCGGAGGCGGGTTTCCGCGCTGGCGGCTGGCCGGGCGGCCGGGCGCTCTGCGCACGAGCATCGAGGTTTCACTCGCGTAACGGTTACGTTTCTCCATACGCGATCGCACAGCTATATGCCGATCTGGGCGACAAGGAACACGCCTTCGAATGGCTCAACGCCGCATTTCAAGAATACGATATCAGCATAATTTCTCTTCGGACCGATTTCTCGATGGATCCTCTGCGCTCCGATCCGCGTTACATCGAATTGGTGCGCAAAGTTGGCTACTCCGATAGGGGACAATGGTGCTTTTTCCATAACTCCGCTTCGTCTCTTTTTCGGCAGGAATTAGCGCCGGCGAGGAAGTCCCTTGGCCGAGGCCTCGGATCCAAGTGGTTCACGGAACGGTTCCACAGAAATGCGCTCGTAACACACTTCCAGCACGGTCAGGTATTCTGTGCCGCCCGGCAATTCAAGGACTACGCGGTCACCCGCTGCCGACTTCATCAACGCGCGCCCCAGAGGTGACGCCCAACTGATGTGGTTGCGGTTGAGATCGATTTCGTCAGTGCCAACGATGCTCACCACTCGCGATACTCCCGCGGCATTGGCATAGCGCACGGTCGCTCCGAAGAATGCCTTCGTCGCCGCCTGCCCCGCTCTCGGAGCCTCGGGATCCACCACTTCCGCGGCTTCGATTCGCTTGGTAAGAAAGCGAATCCGCCCATCGATCTGCCGCAGCCGCCGCTTGCCGTACTGATAGTCGGCGTTTTCACTGCGATCGCCGTTGCCGGCAGCCCACGCCACCACCTCCGTCACGGCCGGACGTTCCCGGGTGAGCAGAAAACGATGCTCATCTTTGAGGCGCTCAAGTCCGCTCGGCGTGATGTAGTTCTTGACTCGCGTCGCGGGCTCGTCCGCTTGTGGCTTTCTCGTAAACCCTTTTCGCATCTCGTAGTCTTTCCGGAATCCAGAGGATACCCGATGAACGCGGATAAACGCTGCGGCCCTGACTGATGTTTTCACGTTTTCCGTTGTGCAAAAAGGTGGCCGGATGCCCCAGGTCTCGCCGCTGTTGCGAGACCTGGGCGAGGACCACATCCACGACGCGTGAGCCGAAATGACGAAGAAAAAGGGCAATACCCATGACGGACGCAGCGGACGTAGCCAGTCCCAGGTCTCGCAAAACCAGCGAGACCTGGGGCACCCGGCGCCCGGCATGACAATCATCAAAACTTCAGCTTCTTATTTCGCCTGTGTCAGCCCCGCAACCACTGCGGTAACTTTGTCGAGTACCTGGTTCATGCCCTCCAGCTGACCGCTATTTTTTGCGCTCTCCATGGGTTCATTTCCAATAAAGGTGAGTTTCGTCTGGCCGTTTCCAAGATCCTCAAACAGAATCACGTCGTTAGCACCTTCTATAGCCTCATGTTCTATTCCCAATTGTGCAGGCTCAACCTTGTTTCCCTTCGCATCGGAAAAGTACATGGAGGAGACGATCTTTTCCAGGGGCACAATCTCATGGTATTCACCGCCATGCCAGAACTCCTGTCCATCCGGCGTTTTCGTGCAGATGAGATATTTTCCTCCCACGCGAAAATCCATCTTGCAAACCGGCGAAGTAAAACCCTTCGGCCCCCACCACTGCATTACGTACTTCGGGTCTGTCCACGCCTTCCAGACCAACTCGCGTGGGGCATCAAAAATTCTTGTAACGACCATCCGCTCGATTTCGTTCACCGCGTTTTTTGTCATCTCTGGCCTCCTCTTTCTTCATTTGATTTACAACTGCATCCAACTTGTCGAAACTCTCTTCCCAGAATCGGCGATAGCTAATCGCCCAATCGCTGACTGTCTTTATCGCCGCTGGCCTAAGCGTGCACACGCTCTCTCGTCCACGCTTCGTCTTGATCACAATCCGCGCCCGCACCAGGTAGGCAATATGTTTTGAAATCATCTGTTGTGAGAGCGCAAAGGGTTCCGTCAATCCATGCACAGAGGCAGGCCCACGGGAGAGCCGTTCGATCATTGCCCGCCGGGTTGGATCCGACAACGCCGCAAACGTTGTACCCAATTTATCCACAACCATATGGTAGTGGATTATCTGCCAATGTCAAGTGTGGATTTTGCTAATAATGCGGGGACAGACCGAGGTGTCCCCATATTGGTTTTCCAATAACTGGGGTCAGTTCCGTCTGTCCCCGCATTTCTCCCTCCACCTGCCGCGAAATGTGTTTACAATTGGCCCATGCAGGAGCCATTTACCCGCGACCGCATTATCGAGGCACTCCAGGCGATGCCGCCAAATGCCACCATCGACGATGCCATTGAACGCCTCGTATTTCTGGCCAAAGTCGAAACTGGATTGGCCGAGCTGGATGGGTCCCAGGGCATTCCGCACGATCAGGCCAAGCATCGCTTCGGACTGTAATGCGCATTCTATGGTCGCCGCAATCGCTGCGCGATCTTGACGCCATCCACGGATACATTGCAAAGACTCTGAGCATTATGCATCTGACCATCGCGCGAATCTTCTCTGCTGTTGAGCAGCTGATTCAGTTCCCGCGCTCGGGACGTATTGTGCCGGAGCGAGACGAACCTGAAATTCGCGAAGTCATCGTTGGACGTTTTCGCGTAGTGTACAGGCTTCAAGATGAGTTAATTGAAGTGGCGACTGTTTTTAGGGCAGCGAGAGAATTCCCAGAAAGATTCTAAGAAATGGGGCCAGACCGGACTGACCCGAGTTCCTCGGCAACGAAATCGTTGAATGTTCCGTCTCCCCGAGTTTCCCTTAGTGATCCTATCCATAATCTCGGACAACTGCCGGCAATTTTCCGGCCACGCTACACTGGAAAAGGCACGGTGCCGCGACCTGCCCCTTCAAAATGATCTCTTTCGCAAACATCAATAAGCAGTATGGCAAGCAGTTGCTCTTCGTGGATGCTTCGTTTCAGTTGAATCCCGGCGAAAAAGTCGGACTGGTCGGTCCCAACGGGGCGGGCAAGACGACGCTCTTCCGGATGGTGGTCGGCGAGGAAACTCCCGACGAGGGCTCGGTCTCTGTCCCCAAGAAGTTGACGATCGGCTACTTTCGCCAGGACGTCGAGGAAATGCAGGGCCGTTCGGTTCTGGATGAAGCGATCGCAGGCAGCGGACGCGTCGGCGATCTGCACCACGAACTCGAAGCCTTGCAGCGGGAAATGTCCGACCCTGAGAAGACTGATGACATGGACCGCATCCTTGATCGCTTCGGTCACGTTCAGGAGGAGTACGAGCATTTAGGCGGTTACGCGCTCGAGTCGCAAGCCCGTGAAGTGCTCCACGGCCTGGGATTTAAAGATGATCAGATTGACGGCGACGTGGGCGCTCTCTCCGGCGGATGGAAGATGCGGGTTGCGCTGGCTCGTGTTCTGCTCGGGATGCCGGATGTATTGCTGATGGACGAACCGACGAACCACCTCGACATCGAATCCATCATCTGGCTCGAGCAGTTTCTCAAGTCATTTCCTGGCGCGCTGCTGATGACTTCTCACGACCGTGAGTTCATGAATCGCCTGGTCTCAAAGATTGCAGAGATTGATGGCGGCGAAATCATCACCTACTCGGGTGACTACGATTTCTACGAGCGCGAGCGCGCGATTCGGGAGAGCAATCAGCAGGCAGCTTTTGCCCGGCAGCAGTCAATGCTCGCCAAAGAGCAGCGCTTCATTGATCGTTTCAGAACGCACGCCGCGAAAGCAGCCCAGGTGCAGAGCCGGATCAAGGCGTTGGACAAGATCGAGAAGATCGAACTGCCTAAAAAACGGCAAGTCGTGAAATTCGACTTTCGCGTTCCACCGCGATCCGGCGAACAGGTGGCCGTCCTTGAGAATCTGCACAAGAGTTACGGCCCGCGCGTGATTTACGACGGGTTCAATCTCACCATCCGCCGCGGAGAACGCTGGGCCGTCATGGGGAGAAACGGCGCGGGCAAGACTACGCTTCTTAAAATGATTGCCGGGACCAGCGCTCCAGATGCGGGAAGCGTGCGGCTCGGGGCCAGTCTGCACATGGGCTACTTCGCGCAACAGTCTTTAGAAACGCTCAATCCCGATCTCACCGTCATCGAACAGTTGCAACAGGATTTCCCCCAGGACGGTCTCGGGTCGCTGCGGAACCTGGCAGGAGCATTCCAGTTCTCCGGCGAAGACGTGGACAAGAAGATCCGCGCACTCTCTGGCGGAGAAAAATCGCGGCTGGCCATAGCGCGCATGCTCTACAACCCGCCGAACTTCCTGGTGCTCGACGAACCGACGAATCACCTGGATCTTGCGACCAAGGAAATGCTGGTGGACGCCCTGAAG
>Ga0210395_10004150_pt1 | contig 11131 bp, 11 predicted proteins | sample IncBWH4OmetaG_FD_150861 | JGI IMG/M metagenome (GOLD analysis project Ga0210395, IMG submission 150861) | Forest soil microbial communities from Barre Woods Harvard Forest LTER site, Petersham, Massachusetts, United States - Inc-BW-H-4-O ...
AGCGGTTCTCGGCGGACCGTTCCACGGAATTCCGCGCCGCAGTGGTGGAGTTCGCACGACTGCCGGAGAGACCCCTCCGGCTCGCCCGCCATTCCGGGGCGCGCGAGGCGCTGGTGTTCCGGAGAGTCGACGGCTCGCGCCTCGGGCTCAGCCGAGACGAGCTTATGCGCGTGAGTTTGGAGCCGTCCGCGTTGCCTGTCGAACTGTCGGCGCCGCTCGCCCGGCTCTGGCCCCCGGCCTCCTTGATCCGCCCGTGCGCCGATTTGTTGCTGCACACGGACCTGCGTCCAGACGACCGACTGCTGGTCGTGGGTCCGGCCTGGCCCTGGCTCGTCGCGCTGTTGGAAGGGTCCGCCGTCATTATCGCGGCTCCCGCCGCTGCCACCCTGTTGGCAGTCGCGGCGGAGGAACGCGCGACCGTCATGGTCGCCCCCGCGCAGACCCTCGCCGAGGCGGCGTTCCAGCGCCCACGCAACCGCCCGAACCTCGCCAGCCTGCGTTCGATCGTCGCCACCGGCGGCCCGCTCTCGCCAGAGGGCCGACGCCGCATCTACACCTGGGTGAAGTCCGACATGATGCTGCTCGCCCGGACCAGCGACACGGTCTGGGGTAATCCGCTAGAGCCGGTTACGGTGCGGCCAATCGCCTCGCCGGCGCTCCTTACGCCGCCAGCCTCAAATCCGGTGACACCGTGAATCCCGCCTCGGTTTTCGAGCGAATCTCCTCCACAGTCACCTGCGGGGCGACATCGACCAGACGGAGCCCGCCTTCGCCCACCTCGAACACCCCGAGGTCGGTGATCACCAAGTCCACCACTCCCGCTCCGGTCAGAGGCAGGTTGCAGCGCTTCAGCAGCTTGGGCTTGCCGCCCGCGGTGTGCTCCATCAGCACCACGACGCGCTTCACGCCGGCCACCAGGTCCATGGCACCGCCCATCCCCTTCACCATCTTGCCGGGGATCATCCAGTTGGCGAGGTCGCCATTCTCCGCCACCTGCAAAGCACCGAGGATCGAGATGTCGATGTGCCCGCCGCGTACCATCGCGAAGCTCGCCGCGCTGTCGAAGAAGCTGGTGGTCGGCAGTTCGGTCACCGTCTGCTTGCCGGCGTTGATCAGGTCGGCGTCTTCCTCGCCTTCGAACGGGAACGGACCCATGCCGAGCATGCCATTCTCGGAGTGCAATTGGATCGACATGCCCTCAGGAATATGGTTCGCCACCAGCGTCGGGATGCCGATGCCGAGGTTGACGTAGAACCCGTCGCGCAGCTCACGTGCTGCACGTGCCGCCATCTGATCGCGCGTCCAGGCCATCGGCCCCTCCTTAGTAGCGCCTGCGCACGGTGCGCTGTTCGATCCGCTTGTCCACGGTGTCCAGTAGCACGATACGATCGACAAAGATGCCCGCGGTGATGATGTGATCCGGGTCGATCTGGCCGTTGGGCACGAGGTCCTCGACCTCCGCCACCACCACTTCCGCCGCGGTCGCCATGATCGGATTGAAGTTCCGCGCCGTCTTGCGATAGATCAGGTTGCCCTCGTGGTCCGTCTTCCAGGCATGGATCACCGCCAGGTCGGCACGGATACCGCGTTCCAGCACGTAGGTACGGCCGTCGAACTGCTTGGTCTCCTTGCCCTCGGCGATCTGGGTACCGGCGCCCGTCGCGGTGTAGAAGCCTGGGATGCCCGCGCCGCCTGCGCGAATGCGCTCAGCCAACGTTCCCTGCGGGTTGAACTCGATCTCCAGTTCGCCCGCCAGATATTGCTGTGCAAAGGTGGCGTTCTCGCCGACGTACGAGCTGATCATCTTGCGTACCTGGCGCGTCTTCAGCAGCACGCCCAGGCCGACATCGTCGATCCCCGCGTTGTTGGAGACGATGGTTAGCCCCTTCACGCCGCTTTCACGAATCGCCTCGATCAGCGCGGCGGGAATTCCGCACAGGCCGAACCCGCCCGACATGATCACCATGTCGTCGCGCAACAGCCCGGCCAAGGCGGAGCCCGCGCTCGGATAGACCTTGTTGACCGCCATTGCGCCCTCCTGCGCGCGCACCGTGCCACTTGGCTGGCGCGCGAGGCAAGGGCTAGCGCCTGTTCAGCTCCGCATGGATTTCAGCCGCGAGCGTCGGATTGGCACGGCGGATCTGGCTGGCGCGGAGGCTGGCGGCGATGTCCGGGCAACGCTGAGCCTGCCAATACTCAAGGAACAGGAGATCCGCCGCGGCCGCCTCGTTATCCACAAGCTGTAGCGCACGACGCAGTGCTTCGGTACGCGGGCCCTGCTTGTCAGCGCCGTCGCCTCGCATTGGCATTCCCTCCCAGAGATAGCGCACGGGCAGTTAGTCACCGCAAACGCACTTCACCAGTGCTCTATGATGACGCTCTGGTTAATTAAGGGTGTGCATGTATCCGCCTATCCGCGGAGATGGCATGCGACCCAGTGCCCGTCAGCGCTCTGTCGCAACTGTGGCTTCTCGGTTGCACAGAGCGGCAGTTCGCGGATCGGGCAGCGGGTGTGAAAGTGACAGCCCGTCGGCGGTCTGATCGGGTTGGGGACATCCCCTTGCAACCGGATGCGTTGGCGCTTCATCGTCGGATCCGGAATTGGCACCGCGGACAGCAGGGCCTCGGTGTACGGATGCAGCGGCGAGTCGTAAAGCGCGCGGGCCGGCGCCAGTTCCACGATCCGGCCGAGATACATCACCGCGACACGCGTGCTGATATGCTCCACAACCGACAGGTCGTGGGCGATAAAAAGATAGGTCAGGCTGAACTGCTCCTGAAGGTCCTCGAGCAGATTGATCACCTGCGCCTGGATCGACACGTCGAGCGCGGATACCGGCTCGTCGCACACGATCAGCTTCGGCGACACCGCGAGCGCACGCGCAATGCCGATGCGCTGACGCTGGCCGCCGGAGAACTCGTGCGGATAGCGCCGCATGTGATCGGCATTCAGGCCGACCGTCTCCAACAATTCGATGACGCGGTCTTCGAACGCCCGCCGGTTCTTCGCCAGACCGTGAATGGTCAGCGCCTCGCCGACGACCGCGCCGATCGTCATGCGCGGATTAAGCGATGCATACGGATCCTGGAAGATGATCTGCATGTCACGGCGCAGCGCATTGAGTTCGCCATGGTCGAACTCGATGACATTGCGGCCCTCGAACCAGATCTCGCCGGCAGTCGGTTCGATCAACCGCAGGATGCAACGTCCGGTGGTCGATTTGCCGCAGCCGGATTCGCCGACCAGGCCCAGCGTTTCGCCGGCGGCAAGCTCGAAGCTGACGTGATCAACGGCGTGCACCTCATCGACGGCGCGCCGCAACAGGCCGCCCTTCACCGGGAAGTTCTTGACCAGATCGGTGACGCGCAGAAGCTTCTCGTTCATCGCGCCGCCCGATACAGGATGCAGGCGACCTTGTGGCCCACCTCGACCGTGCGGAGTTCCGGCATCGCCTCGGTGCAGGCAGGCAATGCCGATTTGCAGCGCGGCGCGAAGCGACAGCCGGGCGGCGGATCGATCAGGCTTGGCACCACGCCGCCGATTGCCTCGAGCCGCGCTCGCTTGCCGGCGTCCTTGTCGATGCGCGGGATCGAGCGGATCAGGCCCTGCGTGTAAGGGTGCAGCGGACTGGCGAACAATTGCTCGACAGTCGCCTCTTCGACCACGCGGCCAGCATACATCACGACCACACGCTGCGCGGTCTCTGCGACGACGCCCATCGCATGGGTGATCAGCATGATTGCCATCCCCAGGCGCGATTTCATCTCGGCGAGAAGATCGAGGATCTGCGCCTGAATGGTGACGTCGAGCGCGGTGGTCGGTTCGTCGGCGATCAGCAGCCGCGGATTGCACGACAGCGCCATCGCGATCATCACGCGTTGCCGCATCCCGCCGGAGAACTGATGCGGATAGTCGTGCACCCTGCGTTCGGGCGTCGGGATGTGCACCAGACGCAGCATCTCGACGGCCCGGTCCATCGCTTCCCGGCGGTTCAGGTCCTCGTGCTGCCGGATGGTCTCGGCGATCTGCTGGCCCACTGTATAGACGGGATTCAGCGAGGTCATTGGCTCCTGGAAGATGATAGCGATCTGCTTGCTGCGGATCTGCCGCATCTCATCGGCGCCGAGTGGCACGAGGTCGCGGCCCTGCCACAGCACGCTGCCCTCGACGATGCGGCCGGGCGGCATCTGGATCAGCTTCAGCACTGTCATCGCGGTGACGGTCTTGCCACAGCCTGACTCGCCGACGACGCCCAGCGTCTCACCTCGGTCGATGACGAGGTCCACGCCGTCGACCGCGCGAACCATGCCGTCGTCGGTCCTGAAATGCGTCTTCAATCCGCGGATCTCGAGCAGCCGCTCAGCCATGCGTCACATGATGCGGCGCGGATCGAGCGCATCGCGCAGGCCGTCGCCGATGAAGTTGATGGTGAGCACCGCGAGGAAGATCGCGCCGCCGGCGAACAATGCCCAGTGCGGTGCGACGTCGAGCTGATCCTTCGCGTCGAACAGGATGCGGCCCCAGGTGGGAATGTCCGGCGGAAAGCCAAGGCCCAGGAACGACAGGGTGGATTCGGCGATGATTGCCGCGGCCACATCGATCGTGCCGGCGACGATCACCGGGCCGAGCGCGTTCGGCAGGATGTGGCGCACCACCAGGCGGAAGGTCGAGGCGCCGAGGGCACGCGCCGCCTCAACGAACTCCTTCTCGCGCAGCGCGAAGAACTGCGCGCGCACCAGGCGGGCCACAATCATCCAGCGAAAGGCGCCGATCCCCGCTACGACCAGGATGAACATCCCCAGTTCCGGACCCAGCCACGCAGTCAGCGAGTTGCGGAACAGGTAGATGAGCAGCAGCAGCACCGGCAGTTGCGGCAGCGACAGGAACAGATCGATCAGCCACATCAGCGCGGCGTCGATGCTGCCGCGCGATATGCCGGCGAGCGCACCGACAACAGTGCCGACGACGACCGAGACGGACATGGCCGCCAAGCCGACGGCGAGCGAAATGCGTCCGCCATACAGCATGCGCGCCAGCAGGTCCTGGCCCAGATCGTCGGTACCCAGTGGATGTGCCCAACTCGGCCCCTGCAGTTGCGCGGCGAAATCAATGTCATTGATCTGCACGCGCCATAGCAGCGGACCGAACGCCACCGCCAGGACCATCGCCAGCAGCACCACGGCGCTCGCCACCGCGAGGTGATGGCGTCGAAAGCGCCGCCACGCCTCGGTCCAGGGCGTGACGTGCCGCGCCCGCGCCCTCGCAACGGCGATCGCGGTCCCGGCGTCAGCGGTACGAGATGCGTGGGTCGAGCCAGCCATACAGCAGGTCCGCGATCAGGTTGAACATGATGACCAAACAGGCGAACACGAATGTGACACCCATGATCACCGGTGTATCGTTGGCCAAAATCGCGCTGATCAGCAGCGATCCGATGCCAGGCACCCGGAAGATCTGCTCGGTGATGATGGCCCCACCGAACACGATGGGCATCTGCAGGGCAATCAGCGTCACCACTGGGATCAACGCGTTGCGCACGATGTGCTTGAGCACTACGCCACTTTCCGGCAGACCCTTGGCACGCGCGGTGGTGACGTAATCCAACCGGATCACGTCGAGCACGGCGGAGCGCACAAAGCGCGTCCAGGTTGCGCCCTGAAAAAGCCCGATCACCGCGACCGGCATGATTGACTGCTTCAACTCCTCCCACCACCAGGCAAACCCGGTGGCGGCCAGGTCCGAGCGGAACACGAACGGCAGCCAGTCCAGATAGACGCTGAACACCAGGATGAACACGATACCGGTGAAGAAGACCGGCAGCGAGAATCCCATCAGGGCCAGTGTGCTGGCGATCTGGTCGAAGAGCGAATAGGGCCGCGTCGCGGCAAAGACCCCGACTGGCAGCGCGATCAGCAGCGCAAGTATCTGCGACGCACCGATAACGCCGAGGGTCGTCGGCAGGCGCTGCAGGATCAGCGTATTGACATCTATCCGACTGGCGAACGAGAAGCCCCAGTCGCCATGCAGCATGGCGACGAGCCAATGCAGGTAGCGCTGCCAGATCGGGTCATCCATGCCGAACTTGGTGCGCAGCGCCGCCTGCACCTCGGGCGGGATGGCGGGGTTGGTGGCGAGCTCGCTGAATGGATCGCCCGGCGCGAGTGCCAGGATGGTGAACAGCACGACGCTGATGCCGAGCAGGCTCGGTATGGCGATCAACAGGCGACGGATGAGGTAGCGGCTCAAGTCACCGACGCTCGCATCACGCGTCGCGGTACCAGTCCTGCACAGCGTAGAGATTGCTGTCCCAGCCGCTCAATGGGGCGTGCAGATTCTTGCCCATGGCAACAACGGCCGGTCGGGTCACGACCGGAATGACTACGACGTCCTTGATCACCAGATCGTTCATGGCGATGAACAGCGCCGCCCGCTTCACCGGATTGAGCTCGACGTCACTCTGCTGGAAAAGCTTGTCGTAGTCGGCACTCTGCCAGCGGGTGATGTTGCGTCCCTGGAACTTGTTTGCCTTGCTCGCAACCTCGGTGGACAGGAACTGGCGCATGAACACAGCAGGATCGGGCTGGGCCATCGTCGTGGTGTACATCTGGAGGTCGGCAACGAAATGCGGATAGGTGTCCGGATTTGCCACATCCGAAGAGAAGAACACCGACGCGGTGACCGACTTGATCTCCACCGAGATGCCGGCCTTCTGACAGGTTTGCTTGACGATCTCCTGGGTCTTCTGACGCGGCGCGTTGATCGAGGTCTGATAGACCGCGTGCAGCTTCACGCCATTCTTCTCACGCACGCCGTCCGCACCGGGCTTCCAGCCGGCGTCGTCCAGCAGCTTGATCGCCTTGTCGAGGGCATACTCGTAATGGGTGTTCTTTGAGACGAACTTTTCAGGCCCGTTCACGTAGTTTGCCGTATCGACACCGGTACGGCCATAGATGAACTTGTGCACCGAGGCGCGATCCACCAGCAGGTTGAGCGCCTCGCGCACCGCCGGATCGGTCAGGTACGGGTGCTTCGACTTGATGCTCGAGCGCTCGCCATCCACATCGTGCCACGGATCGGTGTTGTTGAGCTGAATGTGCTCGATGCTGCCGCCTGGCAGGATTTCGACATGTCCCTTGCCACTTGCCTCGAGCCGCTTGAGGATCTCGTCTTCCACCTGCATGTTCCAGGCAAAGTCGTACTCGCCGGTCTGCAGTACGGCGCGGGCCGCCGACACCGCATCACCGCCACCCTTCATCTCGATGGTGTCGAAATACGGTCGGTTCGGCATGTGGTAGTTCGGGTTGAGTTTGCCCTGCACCAGATCGCCCGGCTTGAAGTCGACGTACAGGTATGCGCCGGTGCCGACCGGGACCAGGTTTGCCGGCGCCTCGCGCGACTTCGCGCCTTTGTAGGCCTCGAACAGATGCCTGGGGATGACCATGCCATTGACGCCGACGAAGGCGTCAGCCCAGAACGGCGTCGGTTTCTTGAAGTCGACGCGGATCGTGTGGTCATCCACCTTGGTGACCTTGATGTCCTGGTAGGAGCCGATCGTCGTCGCCGCGGTCGCGGGATCGGCTACATATTCCCAGTTGAACACGCAGTCATCGGCGGTGAAGGGCTGACCGTCGTGCCACTTCACCCCCTGTTTCAGTTTCCAGATGACAGAGGTGCCTTCCTCGGACAGGCCGCCGTTCTCCACGGTCGGAATTTCCGCGGCCAGCACCGGGGTGAGGCTGCCGTCGGCGCTCCATCCGGCCAGCGGTTCATAGAAGACCCGCGATGCGTCCTGGTCCTTGGTGCCGACGGCGAAGTGCGGGTTCAGCAGTGTTGGTCCCTGCCACCACAGCACCTTCAGCGGTCCACCACCGCCTGCCTTGGTCGGCCTGTAAGCGGGCGTCTCCGCCGCCACGGCGACACCGGAATACGCCAGCATCTGCGTTGCCAGAGGCGCGGTGAGGCCGAGCGCGATCATCGCGCGAGTGAATGCGCGCCGCGACAGCCTGCCTTCCCGAACTTCCTCGATCAGGCCACGCAGGTCTTGTTCGTTCATCGTCGTTCGCCTTTGTCCCAGAACGCCTGTAGCGGCGGGATGCTAGGCAGCATCGGAACGGGGCACAACCGGAATGTCGCGCCCCAACCCTCGCCTACGCCACTTATCCCCCGTGGTGATCCTAGTAACGATAGAGATCGTGCTTGAACGGTCCTGACGCGGGTACGCCGATATACTCGGCCTGTTCCGGGGTCAGCTTGGTCAACTTGGCGCCGACCTTTGCCAGGTGCAGTGCTGCCACCTTTTCGTCCAGTGCCTTGGGCAGCGTATACACCTCCCGCTCGTACTTGCCCGCCGGAGCGTTGAACAGCTCGAGCTGCGCCAGCACCTGGTTGGTGAAGCTGGCGCTCATCACGAAGCTGGGGTGGCCGGTGGCATTGCCCAGATTGACCAGCCGCCCCTCGCTCAGCACGATTAGCCGTTTGCCCTCGGGGAACACTACCTCGTCCACCTGCGGCTTGACGTTCTCCCACTTGTAATTGCGCAGCGACTCGATCTGGATCTCGCTGTCGAAATGGCCGATATTGCAGACGACGGCACGATGTTTCATCGCCCGCATGTGGTCCAGCGTGATGACGTCGAGGTTGCCCGTCGCGGTGACGAAGATGTCGCCGATCGGCGCGGCATCGTTCATCGTGGTGACCTGATAGCCTTCCATCGCCGCCTGCAGGGCGCAGATCGGATCGACCTCGGTCACCATCACGCGGCACCCTGCGTTGCGCAGCGAGGCAGCGGATCCCTTGCCCACGTCGCCGAAGCCGTTCACCACAGCGACCTTGCCGGCCATCATCACGTCGGTGCCGCGGCGGATGCCGTCCACCAGCGACTCACGGCAGCCATACAGGTTATCGAATTTCGACTTGGTCACGCTGTCGTTCACGTTGATCGCCGGCGTCAGCAGCTTACCGTCGCGCGCCATGTCGCGCAGGCGGTGGACGCCGGTGGTGGTCTCCTCGGAGATCCCCCGCACATCCTTGAGCATCTCGGGATACTTCTGGTGCATCAGCAGCGTCAGATCACCGCCGTCATCGAGGATCATATTGGGCGTCCAGCCGTCCGGCCCGCGCACGGTTTGTTCGATACACCACCAGAACTCTTCCTCGCCCATGCCCTTCCAGGCGAACACCGGAACGCCGGCCGCGGCCACCGCTGCCGCGGCATGATCCTGGGTGGAGAAAATGTTGCAGGACGACCAGCGCACGGTGGCGCCGAGCGCCTGGAGGGTCTCGATCAGAACCGCGGTCTGCACCGTCATGTGCAGGCAGCCGGCGATCCGGGCGCCCTTCAGAGGCTTGGACGCGCCGTATTCCGCGCGAGTGGCCATCAGGCCGGGCATCTCGTCCTCGGCCATGGCGATTTCCTTGCGACCCCAGTCGGCCAGAGAGATGTCCTTCACTTTGAAGTCCTTCGTCGCCATGTCGGTTCACTCCTGCCTGGGTCGGCGGCGCTATATAAAGATATCTGCATATTTGGCAATCTCAGGCGGGATTGCTGGGACGGATGAACAATCGAGAAGGTGAACCGATGGCTGAGCGACAGCGCGTTCTTCTGCTGACCGGGGCAAGCCGTGGGATCGGGCATGCCACGGTGAAGACGTTCAGCGACGCGGGATGGCGCGTGCTAACCATCTCGCGCCATCCGTTCGATGCGCGCTGCCCGTGGGATGGGACGAAGAACCACATCCAGCTCGACCTGGCCGACATTGGCCGCGTGCAAGCCGAGATGCCACGACTGCACGACATCGTCGGCGAGGGTCTGGACGCGCTGATCAACAACGCGGCGGTCTCGCCGAAGCACGCCGACGGCGGGAAGATCGGCGCGCTGGACATGGCGCATGCCGACTGGCTGCACATCTTCAATGTGAACCTGTTTGCCTGCGTGGCCCTGGTTCAGGGCCTGCGGGCACCATTGGAAGCGGCGCGGGGGACGGTGGTGAACATGACGTCCATCGTGGGCTCGCGGGTGCATCCGTTCGCCTCGGCGGCCTATGCCGCCTCGAAGGCGGGGCTGTGGGCGCTGACCCGCGAGCTGGCGGCGGATTTCGGGCGGGCCGGCGTGCGGGTGAACGCGGTATCGCCGGGCGAGATCGATACAGGCATCCTGTCGCCCGGAACCGAAGCTATCGTCGAGCGGGACATCCCTTTGCGCCGGCTGGGCAAACCGAGGGACGTCGCCGACCTGCTGCTGTTTCTGTGCTCGGACTCGGGGAGCTATATTTCCGGGTCGGAAATCCACATCGACGGCGGCCAACGGGTATAAGCAGCACGGGGAAACGCCATTATAGCGTACCCCGGACAGCCGGCGTCGTTGCGGCGAGTTGCGGTAGTGGTCAGCCTTTCGTCAGGTGATAGCTGCGCGCGCAGGCATAGCCTTCGACTTCAGCCTCGAGTACGTTTGCCGCGATACGGCCAGAAGCTTTGACAATCGCCGTTGTTCTGCCAGCCTGATACGTCTGGGTGCCGCTAAATGATCCGTCAGGCTGCACCTGAAGATTTACTCCCACGTTGTGGGCGGTGTCGTAGACCAGGGCAAACTGACCGTTTACTACCTGCTTGGTGGTAGATATCGGCGATTTGCCGCACAACGACTGGTCGCCTCTTGTCAAAGTAATCTGGCCAGAATAGGCCCCGTCATATCCGCCGGCGAACGCGGTGCCCGCAACGGTCAGAGCTAGGACGGTGGCCGAGACGAACCCGCACTGAATTGCACGTCTCGCCATTTTCGATGCGCCTCCATAATCCAGGCGTAGAGGCTAGTTGGAAACGATGACTTTTAGCAACAACAAAATCCGCCGTTCGTCGCGGCACCCACAGCTTCGACAGCGTGCCCAGCCTCCTGCTGCTGGTGCGTTGGGCGGTTCAGCAAGCACCGAGCGGATCGGTTGACAGCACTTGCCACTGGAATCGTGGCAGGTTTGCTCGCTTATGCGAACGTTAACCATCGATTAAGAATACAAGCAGTAACAGGGGCAAAAGCCCGGGCGAGGGTTACGCTGGCTGTCCGCGGCAATGGATGATGTCTGCCAGGCTCGGGACGATTGGTTGACCTGGGCTGGCGAGCCTGCTGCCGAGATAATC
>Ga0210395_10004151_pt1 | contig 11128 bp, 9 predicted proteins | sample IncBWH4OmetaG_FD_150861 | JGI IMG/M metagenome (GOLD analysis project Ga0210395, IMG submission 150861) | Forest soil microbial communities from Barre Woods Harvard Forest LTER site, Petersham, Massachusetts, United States - Inc-BW-H-4-O ...
TCGACTCCCGCCGCCGCCCGAAAAACTGAACCCCATGGCAGACGGCTATTGCGGTCACCAACCCGTGATCGCGACTGCTGGTTACAAACTCCATGTAAGTCAACGATGAGGCATTCGGTAGCCTCAAAAAACCTAATTCAAAGTGTCTTGGTGCCCAAATTGTGCCTGTAGTTGTCGGTTCTGGCGATTTGAGCGATTCTGTCGATTTGAAAATACGTAAGTTAAGTGTTTCGCATAAGTGGGTAGGGTTCCGCCCCCCTCCCGGCACCAACCTATCCCCTTAAGAATCTGTAGGTCGTATTGGGTACGAAATTTTTGGGCGTTTTTTGTACCCAAAACGTACCCAAGCCTTCTCGCAATGCCCGCAAAGGTGCTCCGTTTTGAAGCAAGAAAAGCGCGCATCGGGAACGGAAACAAACCGCATTGCGGGGAACTCTGTTGGCGCAGAAGCTGCCTTGGCCTGCGTGCTTAAATCATGATCGTAGCTTCGTCATTCTGAAACGCGAATCGGCTGCATCACCTCCATCTCGGAGTATTCTGCGAATGACGATTCGCTTGGCAGATGTGTGTTTCCCTCAAAGGTTTCTCTTTAGCGAATTTTGTCGGGCGCCGGCGGAACATCCACTACACCACCCGGGAATATGATTTTGGCGGGCGGTGAGAAGAGCCATCTACGACCAGTCATACCCCGCGCTCGGTGCGCGAAATGCTCGATGAGGCGGGCCCAATCTTTGCCTCAAGATGCGATCGGGCGAAGAGCCGCCTTAGACGAAATACCCAGACGCGCGGCTCGAAACACTACTCCGAGTGGAGGTCGGAAAGTGGTTGAGCGGCACGCGATGGGAAGCAGAGATTGCACCCTACTTAGGCGAGCAGACAAAGCACAGATGCCGGTACGTATCTGGGCTTCCGACTCAAAGGACCTCGCTCAGAGCCGAGCAGGCCAGTCGCAACTCGATAACGCGGATTTTGAAGAGATTCAGAGCATAGGCGGCACTGCGTTGGAATCGCGGCTCAGACCAGTGATTCTTTGATCTTGTCTGAATGGTGACCGATTGGGAAACTGCATGGCGATAGCGGGTGATCTGCCTGAAACTGGACGATTCAGTGGTTGCACGCGCCAAGCGCATTCTGGCCGGAAGTGCGACAAATATTTCTGCGATATATGACATCTGTTGTCATGTATGCTCTGTACCCTTGATCCAGTGCCCAAATCTGGGCGGAGGAACCATATGACAACTGCAGTGGCTGAAATCAGCGTCGTGTCGGCAAGCGATCTTTTGCAGAAATGGCAGGGACACCGGCGCCTCACCCGCCGGGTGATCGAGGCGTTCCCAGAGGACAAGCTGTTCGAGTTTTCCGTGGGCGGCATGCGGCCCTTCGCGGTGCTGGCATGGGAGTTCATCCGTATGGCTGTGCCCATTGCCGAGGGCGTCGCCACGGGCCAATGGAAGGAGTTTGATTTCAAAGGACCCACGGTGACGACCAAGAGTGAGTTGCTGCGTATATGGGATGAACACACAGCGCGCCTCGACGAAGTATTTGCCCAGATTCCACCACACCGCTTCAGCGAAGTCGACAAGGCATTTGGGCAATGGGAAGGCCGGGGCATCGACACGATCCAGTACGCCATTGACAACGAGATCCACCATCGGGGCCAGGGTTACGTCTACCTGAGAGCGTTGGGCATTGAGCCGCCCCCGTTCTGGGAACGCTGAGAAGCTTTTGGAAGACGAAAAGGGTGGAGGCGTAGCCCACTCTCCACTCTTTTTCGGTTACGCGCCAAAAGCCGGATACTGCCCGGGTTGCGGGTGATTCGTGCGCGAACGAAACCTTGGGCTGAACCCGGCAGCCGTTTGCTTCGTTGCACCTCGTGAGCGCTGCGCTAAAGTGGCGCAGAATGCCTGAACCGCAGTTTCACATAGAAGCGACGACTCAGTCGGTCTCTGTCCGAATGGACACTGGAAGGAAAAGGTTCTGTGCACTGGCCTTCTTTGTTGGCTTCATGATACTGGCAATTTGTGCTCTTCTCTTCCTGCCAGGCAAGCTTGGCAATCCGAGCATGTGGCGCGATCTGTCGACCTCGTCCATTGACTCCGCAGGTTTTTGGGCTCCGATTATCCTTCTGTTGGCCTTTCTCGTTTTCATGCTTCTCACAACAAAACGCTACGTGATGCTGTCCTACCCGTCCGACGAAAAACTCTACTGCGACCGATCAAGGTTAAGCGTTTCCAGGGTCCGATGGCCTGACATTGGCAACGATCCTTGGGAAACCTTCCTACTCGTTGGAAGTTGCACCGTTTTTGGTTATCGACGGAGAGCCCAGCACCCGCGCAGAACTGGGCAGACACGATGGTATTCCCTCCTACCTTGTGGGCCAGGCCCCGCGCTGGTAGAAGGTTTCTAAGGCGCGGACATGCGCAATCCGCTACGGCTTTGGGACGAAATCATTGGCGGACAGGGGCGGATCCACAACTACGCTGGTGACGCGAAAAGCCGCCTGATAGAAGTCGAAGTAGATGGAATAAGGGATGGTGATCGACCCGGCCGGACGGTAGTCGTCGAATCGAAACTCCATGTAGGTCTCGTGTCCAGGCTGCCCGGCCTGGATTCGCCACGAACGCAACAGCCCCGTGTCAGCCCTGAAAGTGAGGTAATCGCGGCGTTCCCGGCGCCATTCGCTCGTGCCCGTGGCTTGCAGTACACACTCGCCAGGGCCGCCGGTGGATAGTTCCAGCCTCGGATAGATTCTTTGAACGCCCGCCAGCAGCAGCGGATTGGCCATCACCTGGAATTCCTGATGTTCCGGATAGTCATTGTAGGGGAGAGACATGAGTGTCCGCCGCCACGCTGGCGTGCTGTCTTCATTGTGCGAGACACGGCCGTTGTAAAGGCTCCAGTCACTTCCGTCGAAGATGATGGTGGCGGGACTGAGCAGGTATTGCCTGTTGACGCGGATCCGGTTCGGAGCTTGCCACTCAAATCGATACCGGGAGTGTGCGGCCGATGCCTTGTTGAAGGTGTGAGGCTCGGCGGAAGCGGCCCTGATGAGCAGCGAGTGCACCTGTGCGAGGGCCACCTCCCCGCCCAGGGCGTTCCGGTAATGCTTTAACACTTCGTCAGTCGTGCCGCAGTCGGTTGCAGCCTGAGCGGCAATCGTTGTGCATAAGGTTGCGAGAAGCAGGCCGCAGACGAGGACGCAGGAGATCTTCATGCAATGATCACTCCGGCAGAGGTATGACTGCCCGCGCGATACGCGGGTTGTTCGTTAGGCAGGTTTTATCAGAGGCGTGCAGGGTGGGTTGTCATGCGAATGTCACCAGTCGAAGAATTCCAATCGACTGCCGCGCTGTTGCCAAAGTTGAAATTTCCGGATCGGCTAGCGCCCGCTCGCGATCATCTCAATGAGTGCCTCGACCTGATGTGAACATTTGATGTGCGTGGAGCCCTGGATCGCCGTCCTACGGGTGCATAATCCACCACAGCAGACCGGATGTAACGATCATCGCAGTCAGAACGATCAAGAGTGGGCGCATCACGCGGCGATCTTCTGTCGTCGGCATCATGATCCGCGGCGAGTTCGCCTGTGGGTGGCTGTTAGCATGATCTGCGGCCGTTCTGTCCCCTGACTGGCTAACGCGATCGACGTATCTAGCCGGTAAGCGGAAAGCCGCAAACGACCCATCGGGTTTAAGAACGGTAAACCAACCGGCAGTTCGCACGCTAAATTCTCGGTGGGTTATGGAACGCCTAGTCCTCATACCTTCCTCCTGAGCCTGCACTTCAGAAAGCACATCGAGCGTTTCTTCCGCTAATGCTCCGCACGTATTGCCTCGATTGGATCGATCGTCAAAACTCGGTTGGTGGCCGACCATGCGGTGCCGATGGCAACCAAGAACAGAAATAAAGAGGGGACGACGCACGCCACCACACCGGATACGCGAATGCCCGTGAAAAGATGTTGAAGGAGAAACCCGCATCCCAAAGCACCAGCCACTCCGGCCAGGACACCGGTGGCGACTGGAGCGCGTTCAGTTTGCTTTGAATCTGCATGGTCCTCCCAAGAGATCATCGTCCGGGATTTCCGTTTTGCCTTCCGGCTGCAAATCAATTCACCTCCATCTGCCTCCGGTCGCGATCTTCTTGCCATAGGTTCCGGTGCCAAAGATCCGGTTGCGCCAGTGCGATTAGCGCCAAATATTCGAGTCGCGGTTGGATTACTCGCTATTCGGATATAACCCCCTTTTCGGGTAGCTTCCCGCTTGGCCACAGCCAGCGCCCTTTATCTCGCCCGCCCGAAACTGCATGATCGCGACGCTTACGTCCCGCAAAAAGTTTGCGTAACGCTCTCTTCAGGACTGGCTGGCATGCCGTACCGCTCCGCTCCTGGTCTTTCCTCGTATGGGCGTGACACGACATCCAATAATTCTTCAAATGGCTGAAAGTCCCTCCGCTCGACAGCTGCACTGAGCGCGGCCTCGACCAGGTGGTTTCGCGGGATGAATTCAGGATTGACCTTGCGCATCGCTGTAGCCCGCTCCTCCCCCGCAACAGGCTCTTGCTCCAACCGCGCACGCCATGCAGAAGACCACGAGTCATAACCGCCAGGATCGGTGAAGAGCGCTCGTACGCCCGCGTCATATCCGGGTTCCACTGCGGCATCGCAGAGTCGACGGAACGTCAGGGTAAAGTCGGCGCGATTGGTGGTCATGCGCTCCAATAAGTCTTGGACCAGGGCCGCGTCGCCATCCCGTTCGGTGAAGAGGCCTAGCTTGCGGCGCAGTCCGGCGAGTCGAGAGTTCTCAAACAACACGGGAAAGGCGGCCAGCGCCTCGTTGGCGGAAGCGAGCGCGGCCTCTTCGCTTCCTTCCTCCTGAGCCAGAACCGGGAGCAACGCTTCGGCGAGCCGCGTTAGGTTCCAGAGTGCGACCCGAGGCTGATTATCGTAGGCGTAGCGCCCATGATGGTCAATCGAGCTGAACACCGTGCTCGGATAATAGGCTTCCATGAATGCGCAGGGACCGTAATCGATTGTCTCCCCCGAAATGGATATGTTGTCGGTGTTCATGACGCCATGGATGAAACCGAGGAGCATCCATTGTGCGACCAGCTTTGCCTGCCTGGCGATCACGGCATCGATCAGAGCACGGTACGGATTCTTCGCCCGCGCCGAGTCAGGATAGTGCCGCGCGAGCGCATAGTCGGCCAATATACGGATGCCTTCCGTGTCGCGCTGGGCAGCGAAGTACTCGAATGTGCCCACGCGCAGGTGGCTTGTCGCGATACGAGTGAGAACAGCTCCGGGCAAGACTCTTTCGCGCAGTACTCGTTCGCCGGTAGTTACTGCCGCCAGCGCCCGGGTCGTTGGCACGCCGAGGGCCGACATGGCTTCACTTACAATGTATTCGCGCAAGACGGGACCGAGCGCGGCTCTGCCATCGCCGCCACGGGAAAATGGAGTAGGTCCGGAGCCTTTGAGTTGGATGTCGTACCGTACCCCGTTACGCGCCGTCACCTCGCCTAGCAGGTTGGCGCGGCCATCGCCGAGTTGAGGTACGAAATGCCCGAACTGGTGACCGGCATAGGCAATGGCCAGAGGCTGGGATCCCACAGCAACGCGGCTGCCGGAAAGTATCTCGACGCCTTGCTCGCTCGCCAGCGCCTCTGGATCCAGTCCCAAGGCCTCGGCCAGTTCTACATTCACCTTAATCAAGCGGGGGGCTGCTACCGGTGTAGGGTCCAGGCGGCAGTAGAAGCGCTCCGGAAGTTGGGCATAGGTGTTTTCGAAGCCGATTCGCAAGGCTTGGCGCTCGGAGATAGTAGTTGTGGGCGATGCGATCGCAGACCGATCCAGAGAACTCATGACCTATTTTAGCCGCGCGTGCGTTCTCGCTCGTGGCCAAGTATAGGGACGGCCTGAGTGCCGGCTAGAGGGCCCGCCAATCCCATGATCGGCGCCCGCTGGTCAAGGCACGGCGGTTCAGACCTTTGCGTTTCATACGCTCTACTTCGCGGTCGCCCCGGAATTGCGCAGATACAACTGGGCTGCTAGGAGCATGGAAGTTGGGCGCAGTGCGGGTGCTTCACTGCAAAGCCAATTGAAGAGGGCTAGAGTATAAAAGGTTTGGTTACTGAACCGAGTGTCCAGAAGTTGACGGACGCTTGTGCTCATAGATTGTGGAGAAAACCCCGGCGACCCGGCCGCTACAAATCGTCAAGGTAGGTGAAAATGCACGAATCGATCGATTGGCCTCGGAAAGCTTTACCGGCACGGCATGGCAATCGCAAGATCTTTTCTTTGGCTGCCTTGGTTGCGCTGATCCTTTTCGGGGCTCGAACCGCATTGTCGTATTGGGTTGCGTTGCTCTGGTTCGGGTCGCTTGGGTACGGTGAGGTGTTCGAGAGGCAGTTAGCCTTGCAGTGGGGGATCTTCGGGGCTTTTGCCGCGATTACGTTTTGTGTCCTTTATGGAGCATTTGCTCTTCTCAACCGAGCGCATCGCAAGGATCTCCCGCTCGATCACGTCATTGTCTTTGGTGCAAGGGAGCTTAACCTGTCGGTTCAGCCTGTTCTGCGTTTTGTGGCGATCAGCGGTTTTGTGGTAATCGGGCTCCTCACCGGCGGTGCCATGGCGTCAGAGTGGCCGACATTGGCGTTATTCTGGGTCGCTCCGGTAAAAGCCGGCGCCAGCGTCGATCCCATCTTCTGCAAACCGGATGGCTGCTCACGCTCGCGGTGATTACGTGCTTATTGGCCGTCTTGTTCATCCTCCTCACAAGCGGCTCGCGTGCGTTCGGCGAGCGCAGCGCTAGATACTTCCCGCTGCCCTTGCAGGGGCTAGGAGTGGCAGTGGCATTTCTGTTGTTCATTCTTGGTATTCGCACCTATCTCGGCCGTTTCGCGCAACTGTATGAGCATCACACAATATTCGACGGCATATCCTACACTGGTGCGCACGTGACGCTCACCGGCGCGTTGGTCATCGCTGCCGCCCTGTTTCTCGGCAGTATCATCTCAGCGGTCAGCGCTGTCTGGGCGCCGCGTGCCCGTTGGCTAATCGCTTCCATCGTTCCGGTGGCGATTTGCTATATGGCCGTTGGCGCAATCGGCTGGTATGTGAGCAGCTTTCTAGTCAAGCCTAACGAACTGGTACGAGAGCATCCCTATATTGCTTACAACATCGAGATGACGCGGAAGGCTTTTGGTTTGGACCAATTCGTGCAGCGCGAATTCCCCGCTGAAACCACCGTCGGGGCAGCCGATCCGGCTGACAATCAGGCCACGCTGCAGAACATACGGCTATGGGACTGGCATGCACTGCAGGACACGCTACGGCAGATTCAGGAAATCCGCACCTACTACGACTTTCCTGACATCGATATCGATCGCTATTCAATCGACGGCAAAATGCAGGAAGTGATGCTCGCCGCCCGCGAATTGAGTGTCGACAAGCTGCCCGAGAGCAGCCGCAACTGGATCAACGAAAAACTGATCTACACGCATGGCTACGGCATCACCATGAACCCCGTGAATGGGTTCACGCAAGAGGGGCTGCCCACGCTGATCCTGAGTAACATGCCGGTGCAGAGTACGGTGAAGGGCATCAACGTCACTCGCCCGGAGGTCTACTTCGGCGAGATGACGGACACCGATGTGTATGTCAAAACGCGGCAGCAGGAATTCAACTATCCGCAAGGAGATACCAATAACCTTACGTCGTACCAAGGCAACGGCGGCATTGTCGTGGGCGGATTCCTGCGCCGCGTTCTGCTCGCCTTCGACCGCGGCGATCTTGCCAAGTTGCCATTCAGTGATGACGTGAATTCCCAGAGCCGCCTCCTCATGCAGCGCAACGTGCGCGAGCGCGCTGCGGCACTGGCGCCCTTTCTCACGTTTGAGAAGGATCCGTACATTGTCATAGGCGACGATGGCCGCCTTTCGTGGATCATGGACGCATTCACGACCTCGAGCAACTATCCCTATGCGACGCACTATGGCTCGATCAACTACATGCGCAACAGCGTTAAAGTGGTCGTTGACGCCTACAACGGCACAACGACCTTTTACGTCTTCGATCCACAGGATCCGATCCTGGCTGCGTATCGCCGCATCTTTCCCAGCCTGTTCAAGGATGCCGCGACAATGCCGGCGGATCTGCGCAAGCATCTGCGCTACCCCGAGTCGCTGCTCAAGCTGCAGGCCGAGGTGTACGGCCTCTATCACATGACTGACCCTGAGGTGTTCTATAACCGCGAGGACCTGTGGACGGTTGCGAGCGAAGTGGGAATGGCGGATGGCGGAGAACAGGCTACGCAGGAGATGCAGCCAAATTTCGTGCTCATGAAGCTTCCCGGCGAAGCGAGCGAAGAGTTTGTTGAAATTCTTCCCTTCACACCTGCGAATCGCAATAACTTGATTGGCTGGATCGCGGCCCGCTGCGACGGCGAGCACTACGGTACATCGGTGGTGTATGACTTTCCTAAGACCAAACTTGTGGATGGGCCACTACAGATCGAGGCGCGCATCGATCAGAACGCTCAACTCTCCGGCCAGCTGACTCTGTGGAACCAACAGGGCTCGCATGTACGACGCGGAAGCCTGCTGGTGATCCCCTCCGGCCGCGCGCTGCTCTATGCCGAGCCTATTTACCTGCAGGCGGAGCGCAGTCCGATGCCAGAGCTGCGCCTGGTTGTGCTCGCTCTACAGGACCGGCTTGCGTACGGCCCCACGTTCGAAGCAGCGCTTACTTCTCTCTTTGGCGGAGCAGTCTCCTCCATGAGTTCGGGCGAGGCGTCTCATTCCGTAGCCGAACCAGGGGCAGCACCTCAACCGGCGACCGATCTCCATGGACTCATTGCAGACGCTGCCAAGGACCTGGTTGATTACCAGCGGCTGACTGCGGAAGGCAAGCTCGGAGAGGCAGGAAAGAAACTCGATGATTTGAAGAGCGTGATCAACCGGTTGAATACGCTTCGACAATAGCTTCAGATGGAGTCCGAGTGAATCACGGCCATCCCGAAAAGGCCTGTTTTCGCGTGATGTCCGTGTAGCCCGCCAACCTACCGGAATAGAGTTCCACAAGGTGGTCCGGTTCCTACAACGGGAAGGCGAGCATTGCCAGAAATTTACTTGATCCTTTGACGGCTGAACTAAAGAGCCTAGGCAAATTCGAGATCGACAATGTTATTGCTGAAGGTGGCTACGTTGTTGTCCAAGGACACGTCACCGGGCGGGTTACACAAACCGGCCAGCAATATAACAACACGTACTGCTTGATTTATGAGATCGTCGGAAAGATTCGCCAGCATACTGAATATTGTGATACGGAACTCATCACAAAGGCATTTGGGCTGAACCCCCAGGCTCGATAAAGCGGACCGAACCAGTCATTTCGATCAGGGATTTCAAGGATTTTTGTGTTCCGGGCGATTTACCCGCAACTGGGGCGTTACCAGTTTTTGGTGATGCTCTCTCAGTCGCCGTTCGAGATCTTCCAATCGCTCCGCGCCCTCTACTACCGTTTTCTCTTGACAGCGCGGTCGGAAGCCGGTAACTTTGCGATGTAAAGTAATTGGCCATGCAAAGTGAGTTTGCAATGGACGACCTCAACAAGGCCCTTGGCGATATTTCCAGCATCCGTCGTCAGGTGGCCCGCGCTACCGAGTTCCGCGGCTACGGTCCCGCGACCCTGGCCGCAACAGGCATCCTGGCCATCCTTGCGGGCTGGTCTCAGGCACTCTGGCTTCCTCACCCTGCTGAACACGTGGGCGCTTACCTCGCCATCTGGATCACTACCGCGGTGGTCTCGGCTTCCCTTATCGCCATCCAGACAGTTACCCGTGCCCACCGCATTCACTCCGGCATGGCCGACGAGATGATCCGCATGGCGGTGGAACAATTCCTGCCCTCAGCCGGAGCCGGTGCACTCCTCACTCTCGTCATCGCCCGCTCCGTACCCTCCGCCATCTGGATGCTTCCCGGTCTTTGGCAGATCATCTTCAGCCTCGGCGTATTCTCTTCGTGCCGTTTCCTCCCCCGACCCATGATTGCTGCGGGCGCCTGGTACCTGCTCGCTGGACTTACCTGCATCACCCTTGGCGACAGCCGAGCGCTCTCGCCCTGGACCATGGGCATTGCTTACGGCTGCGGCCAATTGCTCGTCGCTGCAATTCTGCTCTTCAGTTCTGCGAAAGAACCCGATGAAATCTGAAGCTCCCTTTGCCTACGAAGGCCTTGACCGTGTCATCCACGAACGCGCGCGCCTCAGCGTGCTCACTTCGCTCGTCAGCAATCCCCGTGGCCTCACGTTCAACGACCTCAAGCAGCTCTGCGCCCTCACGGACGGCAATCTCAGCCGCCATCTACGCGTGCTCGAAACCGCTAAGCTCGTCGAAATCGTCAAAGGACACGACCAGAACCGCCCCCAGACCCTCTGCCGCATTACCGCCTCTGGCAGGAAGCGCTACCTCGAATACCTCACCACTCTCGAGCAGGTCGTGCGCGATGCCGCCAAAGGCGCAAAAACCATGACAACCAAAACTGACGCGGGCCTCAACTTGACGCCGTCCAAGGCCTAAAAAATTTGCTCACTGACTTTGCAATGCAAAGTGAATTCACGGAGCCACGAGATGAACGATCTTTCAATTCTGCAATCCTCTCTTCGAACCCGCCTCCGCTCCCTGTCTATTGGAATCAAGCTCGTAGTGATCTGCATCCTCGCCCTCTTCATGACGATTCCGGCATTCTTCGTCTCCGATCTCGTCCACGAAAGAACGCAGCGCGCTTCTGATGTGGTCAAGGAGATCAGCAGCCATGTGGGCGGCCAGCAGACCTTTCTGGGCCCCACACTCGCTGTGCCTTATACGGTTCCTCCCCAGTCGGCGACCGACACTGCCAGGCATGGAATCTACCTTGTCTTTCCTGCGCAGGCCTCTGCGGCCATCAAAACCACGACCGAAGAGCGCCATCGTTCGCTCTTCAAAGTCCCCGTCTTCCAGGCTGATCTCAAACTGGACGCAGCCTTCGACTTGGCCGGGGTACCTTCGTCGGCGCCACAGGGTGCGGGCTTTGACTGGAGCCGCGCCGAAATTATCGTCGGAGTGAACGACGCACGAGGAGCACTCGCGGA
>Ga0210395_10004152_pt1 | contig 11127 bp, 9 predicted proteins | sample IncBWH4OmetaG_FD_150861 | JGI IMG/M metagenome (GOLD analysis project Ga0210395, IMG submission 150861) | Forest soil microbial communities from Barre Woods Harvard Forest LTER site, Petersham, Massachusetts, United States - Inc-BW-H-4-O ...
GTCCATGATGATGACGGCTTGGCCCGCGGCGGCATCCATGCCGGCGGTGATCGCGATCTGATGGCCGAAATTTCGCGACAAGCCGATATAGCGGTAGCGCGGATCGGTCTTGGCCTTGTCGCGCAGAATGATCGGGCTGCAATCGGTGCTGGCATCGTCGACGAAAATCGTTTCCGCCGGACCGTCCAACCCGTCCATCAATATGTCGAGGCGGCGCAACAGCACCGGCAGCACCGCTTCCTCGTTAAAAACGGGAACGACGATGCTGTAGCAAATGTCGCCGGGGTCGGCCGCCATCGCAATATCACCCAACCGAGCGGACCACGCTAGTTCACGAATGGTTAAGAAGCCCTTGCGGTCGTGACGCGGGAGGCGGCGATCACAAAGGCGGCGCCGCGACATCGCCGGCGCATTTCGATGCTTCGCCGAAAGGCGGCGTTAAGGCCAAATCGGTAGCTTCGGCCCGCGTTTGGCGGGCCTATGGTCTCACGTTCCGGCGACAGCATGCGTTATCGCATCGCCGCGCCAACTTCCGCAGAGAAGGCGACGAAGCGATGAGTGTCGCGACTGCGCAGACCGGCGACGACGGCCTTGCGGTTTCGGTCCGGTCCTACGATTCCTTGAGGAATTGGCTGCCGCTCGCGCTCATCCTCGCGGCGGCGATTGCCGTTCGCCATTTCGTCGGCGCCAACACCGACGTGAGCTGGGAGATCACGCTGTCCGAGAAGATTCTCGACGGGCAGCGCCTCTACACCGATCTGATCGAGCTCAATCCGCCGGCTTCGACGTTCCTCTACCTGCCCGCTGTCGCCTTGGCTCGCGCGCTCGGCCTGGCGCCGGAAATCGTGGTCGATGCCCTGGTCCTGATCGGCGCGCTGGCCAGCCTCGCGATCTCAGGCGACATCGTCCGCCGCTATCAGCTGCTCGACGGTCCGCAAAGCCGGGCGGCCGCCGCGTTGACACTCGCCGCGCTGACAATCCTGCCGGCGCAGACGTTCGGCGAGCGCGAGCATATCGCGCTGATCGCGGTGTTGCCGGCACTGGCGCTTCTGGTCGCGCGCGCCAACGGGTCGCGGCCATTGCTGTGGCATTGTCTCGTCGCCGGCGCCAGCGCCGGCGTGACCATTTGCATAAAACCCCATTTCGCCTTGGCCGTCGCCTGTGCCGCAGCCTTCAGTGCGCTGCATCGGCGCTCCTGGCGGCTGCTGTTGGTCCTGGAGAATTGGATCGCGGCGGCAATTGCGGTCGCCTACGGCATCTGCGTCGTCGTCTGCTATCCGGCGTTCTTGTCCAACGTGATGCCGCTGGTCGCCGATGTATATCTGCCGGTGCGGCTGTCGCTGGCGCAGAGCCTCATCGACGCGCCGGTCGTACTCTGGGCCGCCGCGGTTCTGATGATCCTGTTGCTGCGCCGCGGCGCTGGCTTTCATCCGGTCTTCGCGGTGATGCTCATGGCCTCGGCGGGGTTCGCCGCCGCCTATGTGGCTCAAGGCAAGGGCTGGCCCTATCAATCCTATCCGATGCTGGCGCTGGCGCTGATCGCACTTGGTCTGGCGATCGCTTGCCGGCGCCAGGCAATGGAACGGAGCGGCGAAGGCTACCGTTTGCAAGATATCTGCGCGGCCGCTGCGTTCTGCATCATTGCGGTAAAAGCCTTTGCCTGGCTCGATCTTGCCGTCGAGGACCGCGCTGCCACCGCCATGGTCGAGCGGATCGCGCCGCCGCATTCCTCGATCACCCTCATCTCGGATGACGTCGCCCTTGGCCATCCCTTGGTCCGCGCCGTGCAGGGCCGATGGATCTCGCGCGTCGGCAGTCTTTGGATCATGGAGGATGCCGCCATCCAGCGCTTTGGCGGCGGCCTCGACGCGGCAAGAGACCGGCGCCTCGCGGCCTATATGGAAGCGGGCCGGCAACAGTTGATCGGTGAAATTCGTGACGGCAAGCCTGACATCATTTTGATCGACGATCGTGCCGGCCGCATTGTCGTCGACAATCACGGCGCGTCGTGGAGCGAATGGGTGAACGCCGACCGCGACCTGTCCGCGCTGCTCGCTGCCGACTACCGCGAGGCCGGCAAGGCCGACGGCCTCGCCATCTTCAAACGCGACGGACGGTGACGCATGTCGGTGTTTTCGCAAACTGCCGGGATCGGGACGCCGGCGCCCGTCACCGCCCAATCGCCGATCGAAGAATTCTACGCCAAATGGATGGTCGCCGCGGCGGTTTTCTTCGTCGTGCTCGAAATCTCATATCTCGTTGTCGCGGGACTGCCGCCGCTCGGCAAACCGTGGGTCGACGGCACGAATTTCGTCTACGGCCGGGACTTCCTCAACACCTGGATGGGCGGCCGCGCGATGTTCAGTGGCGGTCCAGCGGCGTGGTTCGACGTCGGGGTCTACAACGACGCGCTGCGGCAAATGCTCGGCACGGCCTACCAGGAGCATTATTGGTCGTACCCGCCGCACTTGATGCTGTTCATTTGGCCGCTCGGCTTGATGCCTTACCTGCCGGCTTACGTGGCGTGGTGCGTGGTCGGCATTGCGCTTTATCTGTTCGCCTGCTCGGCCGCCATCCCGTGCCGGCGCATGCTGTTCCTGGCGGTCGCACCCGGCGTTGCGGTGTGCATATTCTTCGGTCAGAACGGCTTCTACACCGCCGCACTCCTGATCGGCGGCCTGCTCAACCGCGAGCGCCGGCCAGTGCTCGCCGGCGTGCTATTCGGCATTCTCACCGTCAAGCCGCAGCTCGGCATGCTGCTGCCGGTGATCCTGCTGCTGGAGCGGCGCTGGCTGACGATTGCGGTGGCGGTGGCGACGACGGCCGTGCTGGTCGTCGCGACCTCGATGCTGTTCGGGTTGAGCATCTGGATCGAGTTCTGGCAGAAGATCGTACCGCAGCAGCAATGGCTCACCGAGAATGGCGGCGGTTTGCTGTTCGCCATGGTGTCGTCGGTGTTCTATGGCGCCCGCCTGGTGCACCTGCCGCTCGCCGCGGCCTGGGCCATCCAATATGCGACGGCCGCGCTGGCACTCGCCGCCGTGGTCTGGACCTATTGGCGGCGCCGCGACCCGGCGCTGTCGCTGGCGCTGTTCGTCACCGCGACCTTCCTGGTCACGCCCTACATCCTCAACTACGACATGGTGGTGTTCGGTTTCGTGGTGGCGCTGTTGCGCGAGCGCGCCGACAACACCATGCGCGACCATTGGCTCCTGATCGCGGTTTGGACGCTGCCGGTGACGATGATGTTCGCGGGCGCGATCGGGATTCCGCTGGCGCCGGTCGTGCTGATCGCGTTCGCGTGCTGGCTGCTGCGACGCTTGGCACAAGGCGATAGAAGCGAAGTCCGGGCGCTGCCGGAACAGACCATACTTGCTTCCAGCTGACGAAGGCGTGGAGTCACAAATAGCTTTTCAATGACGCTAACGGGCCATCAGGGAACGACAATTGGTATGGCTGACGCACGCGTCGCCACCGATGATTATTCGCGAACCTTTTCCACGCTAAGAGGCAAGCTGACAGGCAGCAATGGCGAACGTTATGTTGCTTTCGTTCGTGACCTGAAACCACGCTACGCGATTGTCTATCGCGACATTGCCGTCGGTTATGGTCTTCTGATCATGTCGTTTGGTCTTACGGTCATTGCTCCAGCGTGGGGCGTTCCAAAACTTGTCGCTGCGCTGCTCGGGGCCTGCCTTGTCGGTTATTGGGTTGCCTATCTTCAGCTCTTTCTCCACGAGGGGGCGCATTACAATCTTGCCGGAACCAAGGACCGCAGCGATCGTATTTGCGATTTTGCCATTTCCTGGCTGATCGGTACCACGATCAGAGCTTACCGCCCGGTCCACTTCCAGCATCATCGGCAGTTGGGGACCACGAGCGACACGGAATTCACGTATTTCTTCCCCCTCAATCTGCTTTTTGTCGTGAAGGCGGTCTTTGGCATAAGGGCAATCGAGGTGCTGCTGTTTCGTCGGGCGAGCGCCGAAGGCACCGCAGCAGTCGCGGCGAAAGACAAAGGCGACGTGTTGTGGTTGCTGGCGGGCACGGCCATTCACGCAGCGATCGTCGCTGTCAGCATTTATCTGGGCTGGTGGTGGGCGGCGCTGGCGTGGATCCTCGGCATGGGCATGGCATTCCCGTTTTTTGGATCGCTCCGCCAGCTACTCGAGCATCGCGACGATGCGGTGCCGGCAACGACGGATTTCCAGGCGCAAAACCACGGCGCTTACACGCGTCTCTTCGGCGACGATTTGTTCTCCGCGACATTCGGCGGCGCCGGCTTCAACCGACACCTGCTGCATCATTGGGAACCGCAGGTCTCCTATACCAATCTGCCTGAGCTGGAAGCATTTCTAAAAGGCACCGAAATAAAACGCGTCATGGATCTGAGGCGCACGACTTATTTCGAGACCTTTCGCCGACTGTGGCTGAACTCCTGATGGCCTGCCCGATCTGCGAGGGTACAAACACCGCGCTGCACGCGGTCGCAGAAGACATCGAGTATTTCACCTCATCGCAAAAGTTCAGCTACAACCGCTGCAATGATTGCGCCGTTCTGTTCGTATCGCCGATGCTGTACGACCGGCTCGATGAGATCTACCCGAAGAATTACTATTCCTTCGTTGCCGCGGGCCCGACCGGGCTGGTGCAAAGCGTAAAACAAGCGCTCGACCGCAGGATATTCCGCACCGTCACGCGGCAGATTCCGGGAGAAAAGCTGGCGGCTTTGGACATCGGCGGAGGGTCCGGCTGGTTGCTCGATGCCGTGAAAGCGGTCGATCCGAGGGTGGCGACAACGCAGGTCGTCGATATCGACCCCGGCGCCAAGGCTGCCGCGGAGCGTGCCGGCCATCGTTACTTCCTCGGCACCATCGAGCAATTCGACAGTGCGGAAAAATTCGACCTCATCCTCATGCTCAATTTGATCGAGCACGTCAGGCGCCCCGATCAAGTGTTGGCTAAAGCGCGGTCGCTGCTCGCGCCGGGTGGCTTGGTTCTGATCAAGACGCCCAACTACGACGCCTTGGATGCCAGGATCTTCCAGCATCGCTCCTGGGGCGGCTACCATGCGCCGCGCCATTTTGTGCTGTTCGACCGCGACAGTTTTGCGCGCATGGCCAAGGATCAGGGGCTGCAGGTCAAATCGTTTGCATATGCGCAAGGCGCGCCGTTTTGGACGGTATCGGTATTGAATGAATTGCGGTTGCTTGGCTTGGTGAAAATATCGCGTGAGCGGCCATCGATCTATCATCCGCTGGTGCCGCTCTTTCAGGGCATATTTGCCGGCCTGGATATTTTGCGCAGCCCGATCGCCCGCTTGTCACAGATGATTTTCGTACTCGAGCGCGCAGAGCACCGTTGAACCGCTTCCGCTGATCGGAATTGCGCCGGCGCAGGGTTTGCCACCCGCAAAGCCTGATATAATAGCTGCCGCGTTGCAGGCGGGCCACCGCAGACTCCCAGGAGAACGCGATGACAACGGCGATCGATAGCGTCGAACTGACACGGGTCGGCCCCGGCACCGTCATGGGTCAATTGATGCGGGAATATTGGATCCCCGCGCTGATGTCGTCGGAAATCGCGCGCGACGGCGCGCCGCTTCGCCTGATGTTGCTCGGTGAGAAGCTCATCGCATTTCGCGACAGCGCGGGCCGGGTCGGCGTGATGGATCATCGTTGCCCGCATCGCTGCGCGTCGCTGTTCCTCGGCCGCAACGAGGAGGGCGGCATCCGCTGCGTCTATCACGGCTGGAAATTCGACGTTTCCGGCACGTGCCTCGATATGCCGAACGTTCCCCCGCATCAGGACTTCAAGCACAAGGTCAAGGCAAACGCGTACCGGGCGGTCGAGCGCGCCGGAATAATTTGGGTCTATATGGGCTCGCGCGCCAAAGCGCCGCCGCTTCCGGCGCTGGAGATTCTCGACGTTCCGGCGCACGAGGTCGGGATGACCTTCATCCAGCGCGACTGCAATTACCTGCAGGCCCTGGAGGGCGATATCGACACCTCGCATTTCGGTTTCCTGCACGCCGGCCACGTCGATCCCGACGAGCTCGGGGAGCACGATCCGATCCATCACACGGTCGCGATCCGCGCGCCGGAATATCACGTTGCCGATACGGCCTGGGGCACGACTTACGCAGGCTACCGCGTCGCCGGTCCCCGCCGCATGTCATGGCGCTTCGGCAACTTCCTGTTTCCGTTCTGGACCCAAGTGCCGAACGGAGAGTTTGGGAGTCACGTGCAACTGCGCGGCTGGGTGCCGCTCGACGATGAGCACACCATGTACTGCGTGCTGTGGTGGAAGGGCGGCGTATCGGCCATGACGCAGCAGGCCCCGGCGTTCAAGGACGGAACGCCGGTCGGCGGCATGGGGCGCCGCAACGATTTTCTGCCCAACACGACCGACTGGCTCGGCCGCTGGCGGCTTGCCGCCAATGCGGGCAACGATTGGCACATCGACCGTGCCGCGCAGCATGACAACGCGATCTATAGCGGCATCGACAGCATCCATCTGCAGGATCAAGCCGTCACCGAGAGCATGGGCGCGATCCTGGATCATACGCTGGAGCATCTCGCCCCATCGGATCAAATGATCACGCGCACGCGCCGCCGCCTGCTGCTGGCGGCACGCGCGCTGCGCGACAACGGCATGCCGCCGCCAGGTGTCGAAAACGTCGAGGTATTCCGCGACGCGCGCGGCGGCTACTTCATGAGCAACGACAGCGGCGGATGGCAGGACGCCTATGCCGAGCAGTTGGCCCTGGCTTGGCGTCCGCCGCCGGCCACCTTGCGCGCCGTAGAGCCGTAGGGTAGGGCGTTTCTACAAGCGCTTATAAAGCGCAGCGCGAAGGCTCATGAATTCAGGGCGCCGCCGCACCGGAGCAAACATGTAGCTCAGTCCGGCAAAATTTGGTTGTATCTTCCCTTATAAGGGCGAGCTCGTTTCGCTCAAGCAGGCTTGAAAGCGGGAGGATTTGAAAATGCGCATCCTCATAGCGTCAGTCGCAATGGCGTTGATGATGGTGTCTGCTCACGCCCAAGATGCTCACGCCCAAGACATGGGAAAAGCAACAAAGCATCAACGCACGCAGAAGACACAAGATCCTGCGAAGATGAAGGCCGATGAGCAGGCATACAAAGAGGCGCTCAAGCGCATTCCCGACTCCACCAAGAAAGTCGATCCGTGGGAAAATGTGCGATAGCAAACCCGGTTAGTCCAGAGGAGCCCCCCCGATGACGATCATCGATTCCCAGGTCCACGCCTATGAGGCGAACACGCCGAAGCGGCCCTGGCACACCGTGCCGAACTGGCCCCCTCACGTGACCGGTGACGAGATGGTGGCGGCGATGGCCAAGGTCGGCGTCGACGGCGCGATCTTCATCTCCGCCTTTTCCATGTACCGCTACGACGCCAGTTATGCGGTGGAGGTGCAACGCGCTCATCCCGGCCGGTTCGGCATCGTCAAGCCGGTCGATCCGGACGATCCTGCCGTGGCCGATGTCATCGCCGACTGGAAGAGGACGCCGGGCGCGGTCGGCATCCGCATCATGCTGACCAAGGAGGCGAAACGCGATCCCAACGATCCCGGCCTCGACCGCATCCTCCGTGCCGCCGTCCGCTACGACATTCCGGTCAACATTCTGTGCTGGGGCAACCTGGACGACGGCACGGCGCTGATCGATCGCCACCCCGACGCGCGATTCATCATCGACCATCTGGGCATTCTGCAGCCGCGCACGCCACCGGCCCCGCCGCAGCCCTGGGCCGACCTGCCGAAGGTGTTGGAGCTCGCCAAGCGCCCAAACGCGGTGATCAAAGTGAGCGGCGCCTGCACGTTGTCCCGGGAACCGTATCCCTATCCGGACATCTGGGACCCGCTCGCCCGCGTATTCGAGGCCTGGGGTCTCGATCGCTGTTTGTGGGGCACGGACTGGACTCGCGCCTTCGCAGTCGTCAACTACGAGCAGGGCGTCGCGCCCTTCCTCAAGACCGACCGCTTGAGCGACGGCGAGCGCGCGACGTTGATGGGTGGCGCATGCGCCAAGGCCTATGGCTGGTCGCCGACGAAAGGTTAGGTTCACCAGCCCGCACATCGGGACTTCGTTGTTTCAGCGTCCATTTTTAAACACGTCACGGACGCAGATGTGAGGCGTGATAGTGTCCGATCGTGGCGAAGGTCGTGACTCCACCAAGGGCGGTCGAACGGTGATCCACGTCGGCAGACGGCAATTCATAGCCGCGCTCGGCGGCGCGGCCGCGGCGTGGCCGTTTGCTGGGCGCGCAGAGGACCAGTATCCGACGCGCGCCGTTCGCATCATCGTGCCGAGCACGCCGGGCGGCATCACCGACCTTTTGGCGCGCGTCATCGGGCAGGGCCTGTCGCAGTCATGGGGCCAGCCAGTCGTCATCGAAAATCGGCCCGGCGCCGACGAACTGATTGGAACCGAAGCGGTCGTGAAGGCGCCTGCCGACGGCTACATGCTGCTTGTCGCCAGCAATGCGGCCATCACCGCCGCGCCCAGTCTTCACAGCCGGATGCCCTACGATTCGCAAAAGGACCTCACCCCGATCCTGATGCTGGGCCAGATCACGCCTGTGATGATCGTGCCGTCGTCGTTGCCGGTAACATCCGTGCAGGAGCTCATCGCGCTCGCCAAGGCAAAACCTGGCGAGCTCAATTACGGCTCGTTCGGCAACGGCACCTACCCCCATGTCGCCATGGAAGACTTCAAGCTGCGCACCGGCACGCAGATATTGCACGTCCCGTACAAGGGGGCGACGCCGGCGATAACGGCGCTGTTGCGCAGCGAAGTCGCGGTGCTGATCGTCAACATGAGCAGCGTCGACGCCTATGTCAAAGCCGGCACGCTGCGGATCATTGCTGCCGCCGGCGCCGAAAGAATCCCGATGCGTCCGGACCTGCCGACCATTGCGGAGTCGGCGGTGCCGGGTTTCTCGACCGGCGGCTGGTGGGGGCTATTCGGACCGGCCGGCCTGCCCGGGCCGGTGGTCGATAAGATCAGGGCCGATACGGCAAGCGCCCTGGTCTCGCCGGACGCGCGGACTCTGTTCTCGACCAATACGTTCCAGCTGGTGCGCAAGACGCCCGAGCAATTCGTGCAATTCATCCGCGACGACCTCGACAATTGGGCGAGGCAGATCAAGGCTGCCGGCATTCAGCCTGATTGAACCGGTGAGCGCCATGGTGTTTTTCCGGCTTTGCAAGATCGCGATGATCGCCGCGCTCGCGGCTTTTGCCTTCGTCGTCGCGTACGACAACCTTGTCGATTACGACTCGAACTACGAATTCGTGCGCCACGTCTTGAGCATGGATACGACGTTTCCCAATAACGCATTGAGGAGTCGCGCGATCACCGACACGCGTATCTGGACGATCGCTTACTCGGCGATCATCGCGGCCGAGGCATTGACCTGCCTCCTGCTGTCGGCCGGCGCGCTGGCATTGCTGGCGCGGCTCACGGCGCCGGCCGAGCGCTTCAACCGCGCCAAGGTTTTGGCCGTGGCCGGCTTGACCGTCGGCTTTGGCCTCTGGTTCTTCGGCTTCCTGGTGGTCGCGGGCGAATATTTTGCCATGTGGCAATCGCAGACCTGGAACGGGCAGGAGGCCGCATTCCGCATCGTCGCGGTGATGCTGGGCGTTCTGATTTTCGTCACCCTGCCCGACCGCGACGCCGGGTGATATCCGCGCCGGGTCTAGGCCGCGCGCTCGTCGGTCACTTTCTCCGGAACCAGCCGCACGCTGTCGAGCGCGCTGTGCACGCCGGACTCTCCCGCCTCGTGATATTGGGCGTCCTCGTTGACGTTCCACACGTCGTAGAGCCGTTGCCCGGCGAGGATGTTGCGCGCGGTGAGCATCGCCGTCATCATCGCGTGGTCCTGGTTGTTGTATTTATGCATGCCGTTGCGGCCGACCATGTGCAGTGTCGGGTAGCTGCCTTCGAGATCGAGCCGGATGGCGGCGACGTTGTCGCGATAATCTTCGTCGTAGACCGGATAGGCCTTTGGCTGGCGCACCACGCAGGCGTCGACCACGTCGTCAGCGGCGACGAGGCCGATCTGCGCCACCTCTTTTTTGGCAAGCGCAATGAGATCGCTGTCGGACGCGTCCCACAAATTGTCGCCCTCGAAGCAGAAATATTCGAGGCCAAGGCAGCTCATGCCGGCGGGCACCATCTCGGGCGACCAGGAGCGGTAGTTCTGCACCCGGCCGACTTTTACGCTCGGGTCGTGGATGTAGATCCAGTTGTCATCGAACAGCTCCGCCTTGCGCACCATCAGCGCCACGGTGAGGAAGTCGCGATAGCGCAGCGCACGCGCATGCAACAGCGAGATCGGCACCGGCTTGATGCGCGACACCAGCTCGCGCACCGGCGCCGAACTGACGACGTGGCGCGCGGTGAAGCTCTCGCGCTCGCTCTTCGCGGTTTCGGTCTCGATGCGCCAGAGATTGGCGGCGTTGTCGAATTCGAGGGAGACCAATTTGCGCCCCATCAGCAGGCGGCCGCCCTGGGCCCTGATCTTGCGCGCGGCGGCGTCCCACATCATGCCCGGGCCCTTGCGCGGATACTGGAAGCTTTCGATCAGGCTCTTGACGGTGTCGCCATTCGCCTTGGGCTTGCGGCCGATATGCAGCGAGCGTTTGAGCCCGTTGATGACGGCAGTCAAGAGATCGAGGCCCTTGATGCGCTGCGCCGCCCAATCGGCGGAAATCTCGTCGCACGACATGCCCCACACCTTCTCGGTGTAGGTCTTGAAGAAAATCTGGAACAGCCGCTCGCCGAACTGATTGCGCACCCATTCGTGGAAGGTGCGCGCCGGTGCCACCGGGAAAGCTTTGGCATAGGCGTAGGACAGCATGCAGGCCGTGCTGGTGAAGACGCCGAGCTTGAGCAGCGCCTCGAAGGCTTTCAGCGGATAGGAGAAGAACTTGCCGTTGTAGTAGATGCGGGACAGCCGCGGCCGGGCAATGAAATCGTCGGGCAGGATCTCCTGCCACAGCGCCACGACCTCTTTCGACTTGGAGAAGAAGCGGTGGCCGCCGATGTCGAACAGGAAATCCTTGTATGCGACGGTGCGGCTGATGCCGCCGACATAGATCGG